>Ga0335073_10009726_pt1 | contig 13505 bp, 8 predicted proteins | sample Lox_Sample_22_FD_207093 | JGI IMG/M metagenome (GOLD analysis project Ga0335073, IMG submission 207093) | Soil microbial communities from Loxahatchee National Wildlife Refuge, Florida, United States - Lox_Sample_2.2 | ecosystem: Environmental > Terrestrial > Soil > Wetlands | place: USA: Florida...
CGAAGGTGAAAGGAAAGAGCTCGGCAAAGCGCCGCGTCTGAGGGCCATTGCGATCGGAGAAGCACACAACCGCATCGGGGGTCACAAACTCGCTCATGACCTGACGGCAGGCGCCGCAGGGAGAGCATGGCGCACCCTCCTGATTGGCGACCGCAACAGCGCGAATGCGCCGGCCCGGCCCGCCTTCGCTGATGGCTCGAAACAGAGCATTTCGCTCCGCGCAGCTCGTCAGCCCGTACGAGACGTTCTCCACATTGCAGCCTGTCACGACGGACTCATCGTCCAGCAGAAGGGCAGCCCCAACATAAAACTTCGAATACGGAGCATACGCGTTTCCGGCAGCCCTGATTGCTGCCTCCCGCAACCGCTCCAGGGTTTCATCGTGGATGCCAGACATGATTCTGAGGCTAACTGGATCGTCTGCGACCGGCAACACCACTCAAGTTCCTCCTCGCCCATCCGATAAACCCATCGTGGACGACCTGACACGCGAATTCCTGCTCGAAAGCCAGGAAGGGCTCGACCGTATGGAGCGGGCCCTGACTGATCTGGAAACCCGCCCCGGCGATACGGAGCTGCTGGCCGATATCTTCCGCTCCGTGCACACCATTAAGGGCACCACCGGCTTCCTCGGCTTCAGCCGCCTCGAAGCGCTGTCCCACGCAGGAGAAAACCTGCTGGGCCTGCTGCGAGACGGCAAACTTGCGGCCACACCCGCCATTATCAGCGGCCTGCTCTCGCTGATGGACAGGCTCCGCGGCGTCCTTCACTCCATCGAAACGACCGGAGCCGAGGGCGAAAGCGATGCGCAGGACGCTGCCATGATCGAGCGACTCGAAAGGCTTCAGCTGGGCGATGCATCGATCGCCGTCGCTGAACCGGTCCCGCAGGAGGTCTCAGTTGCGGCGCCGGCTCATCCGATTCGTCCGCACAAACCGCGCGCCCCGCGCAGACGTGTCACCCATCCGCTGCCCGACGGGGCCGAAGGTGCGCCTCCCCCGGCTTCACCCGAGGAGGCAGGGCCGCCCAGGGAAGCTGAAGAATCGCCGCGGGAACCGGCACCGGAACCTCGATCCCTGCCCGCCGCGGCAGCCGCTTCGCTTCCCGCGCGGCCCGCGAGCGAACCGGCAGGCGAGGTGCAGGCTGCGACCTCGTCAGGCACCGCCGACTCCACACTCCGCGTGGATGTCGAGCTGCTGAACCGCATGATGAATCTGGTAGGAGAGCTGGTGCTGACCCGCAACCAGATCCTGCAGACGACCAGCGCCGACCCGGGTTTCGCCCTGCTGGGCCGCCGTCTGGATATGGTCACCGCCGATCTGCGCGAGTCCGTCATGAAGGCGCGCATGCAGCCGGTGAGCCACGTCTTTTCGCGTTTTCCGCGACTGGTCCGTGATCTCGCCCTGGGTCTCGACAAGAAGATCCGCCTCGAGATGGAGGGCCAGGAAACCGAGCTGGACAAGAGCCTTCTCGAAGCCATCCGCGACCCGCTGACCCATTCGATCCGTAACGCGGTTGACCATGGCATCGAGCTGCCTGCCGTTCGCCTTGCGGCCGGGAAACCCGCTGAAGGGGTTGTTCGCCTGCGCGCCTACCACGAAGGCAGCCACGTGATCGTCGAGGTGCATGACGACGGCGCCGGCATGAGCATCGAGAAGATTCGCCGGAAAGCGGTTGAACGACAGCTGATCCCCCAGCAGCGCGCCGAACAGATGAACGAGCGGGAGATTCTGCAGCTGATCTTCCTGCCTGGCTTCTCCACCGCCGAAGCCGTCACCAGCGTCTCCGGCCGCGGGGTCGGCATGGATGTGGTCCGCACCAACGTGGAGAAGATCGGCGGGAAAGTCGATGTTGAGAGCCACGCCGGTAAGGGCTCCATTCTGCGCCTCCGCATCCCGCTCACCCTGGCCATCATTCCTGCGCTCATCGTGCGCAGCCGAGGTCAGAATTTCGCCGTGCCGCAGACTGCTTTGACGGAGCTGGTCCACCTGAGCGCCGGCGAGACCGACAGCCGCATCGAGCGCCTTGAGAATGCTGCCCTCTACCGGCTGCGCGGACGCCTGCTTCCTTTGGTCTTTCTGGATCGGCTCCTGCAGCAGTCCGTACGTGAAAGCCATGTTCCGTGCGATATCGCGATCCTCAATGCCGACGGGCGCCGGTACGGCCTGGTCGTGGACGGTCTTGCCGATCCTGAAGAAATCGTTGTCAAGCCGCTTGCGGCCGTGCTGCGCGAGATCGGTTTCTACGCCGGAGCCACGATTCTGGGCAACGGTGAAATGGCGCTCATCCTGAATCCCGGGGCCATCGCCCAGAACGCCAACGTGGGTCTGTCTTCGGAGGGTGAGGAAGGTCTCACTGAGGAGAAAAACGCAGCCCGCCGCGACTACCTGGTGGTGGAAGCCGGCAGCCACCGTGCGGCCCTGCCGCTGGAAACCGTGGTTCGCATCGAGCGGATTCCGCGCTCCCGCATCGAGCGTGCCGGTTCGAGGCCGGTTCTGCGCTTTGAAGGCGCCTTGCTGCCTCTGGACGATGCCGCGGCCGACTTCATCGATGCGGGCGACGATCCGGATGCGCAGACGACGGTTGTGGTGTGCCGCGATGGGCGGCGGCATGTTGGCATGACCGTCTCCCAGGTTCTTGACGTCACCGGCGGGAGTCAGTTGCAGGAGGCCGGATCGGGCCTCGCCGCTGAGGGCATCACTCTGCTGCACGAAAAGGTCACCAGCATCGTCAGCCTCGCCTCGATCCCGCCGCTGGAGAACGTTCGGGACGGCGAGCCGGTCATGGAATCTGCCTTCTCACTGGAGGAAGAGCAATGAACGAGTCCAGCGCCACGCACACTCAGGAGGTTTGCTCGGTGGTCGTCGGGGACACCCTCTATGGCATCCCGATCGCTCACGTCCTTGAAATCCTCGGCAAACCTGCCACCCAGCCGGTTCCTCTGGCGCCGTATTTTGTTGGCGGCCTGGTCCACTACCGCGGGGAAGTCCTCACAGCCGTATCCCTGCGCCGTCTGCTCGGCATGGAGCCGGCGAAGACGCCGGAGGATGTTCTGGTTTTCGAAAGCGCGGACGGACTTTTTGGGTTGTTCGTCGACTCGGTTGGCGAAGTGCTCCATGTCTCTGACACGGATCACGAGCCCAATCCGGCCACGCTGGAGGCCCGCCGCCAGGCTCTGTTCGACGGGGCCTGGAAGCTGAAGGATCGGCTCCTTGTCAGCCTCGCCCCCGAGCGTCTCGATCCCATGCGTCTCGCCGGCGCCTTCCCCGCCTGAGGCCGGTGAGCTGCAGAAAGGAAAGCCATGCGCGCCCTGGTCGTCGATGACTCACGCTTCATTCGCAATTATCTCCACTCGCTCTTCACAGAACATGGTGTCGAGTGTGTGGAGGCCGCCGACGGCGAGCAGGGGCTCGTCCGCCTCCGCGAGGAAGGCCCTTTCAGCGTCGCGCTGGTTGACTGGAATATGCCCGTCATGAGTGGGTACGAGATGCTGCAGGCGGCCCGCGCCGACCACTCGCTCGATAGCACCAGAATTGTGATGGTGACAACCGAGGCCGAGAACGACCACATCGAAGCAGCGCTTTTGGCCGGCGCCGACGAATACATCGTCAAACCCTTTGATGAAGGCGGGCTGTTCGAGAAGCTGCGCATGGCCGGGGTCGAAGACCTATGACCCCCGGGGCCCGGCCGGCGAGCAGAGTTCGCCTGCTTCATATCGATGACTCCGCGGTCATGCGCAGTCTGATTCGCATGGCACTCGAGCCCGAACGGTCGATCGAAATCGCCGGAACGGCCTCGAACGGCCAGGATGGCCTCTCAGCCTTCGAACGCATCCACCCTGACCTGGTGTTGCTGGATATCGAGATGCCGGGCATGAATGGGCTCGAGGTTCTCTCCGCCATCCGCCGGAAGGACCGCCGCGTGCGCATCATTATGTGCAGCACGCTCACCTCACGCGGCGCACGCATCACGATTGAAGCTCTGGCGCGCGGCGCCACCGATTACGTGACCAAACCAGGCGCACAGCACAACCCGCGCGAAGGCGTGGATACTCTCAGCCGCGAGCTGCTCCCTAAAATTCTCGCCTTGTTTCCGTGCGAACAGCGTCCCCACGCGGTGCCACCGGCAGAGGGGCCGGTGGTTGCGCTGCCGCCTTCTTCGGCTCACCCTCCGAAAATCGTCGTCATCGGGGTATCGACTGGCGGACCCGCCGCGCTGGAAGTTCTGCTTCCCAGGATCCCGGCCGCGTTTCCGCTCCCGATCCTCATTGTCCAGCACATGCCGCGTCTCTTTACCGGACTCCTGGCGGAACGGCTGAACAGCCTGTGTCCGCTGCGCGTCCGTGAAGCCTCTCCTGACGCTTCCGCGGAGCCGGGAGTCATCGACATCGCTCGGGGCGACTGGCATCTGGAGCTGCTCCGCGACATGCGTCTTCGCCTCAACCAGGATCCTCCGGAGAATTTCTGCCGCCCCTCCGTCGATGTCCTCTTTCGTTCTGCCGCCCGGGTCTGCGGAGGGCGCGTGCTCGGTGTCGTACTCACCGGAATGGGTTCAGATGGGCTGCAGGGTTCGCGCGCCATTCGCGCCGCCGGGGGCAACATCCTGGCTCAGGATGGGGCGACCAGCGTCGTCTGGGGCATGCCCGGTGCGGTCGCCAACGCCGGCCTTGCCAGCAGAATTCTTCCGCTGGATGCTATTGCCGGGGAGATCCTGCGCCATACCACCCTGACGGCTCCGCCCGCTTCGCGGATGGAGGCCATTACACGATGAGCGCCTCCTCGCTCGATTACGAGTACCTGCGCTCCGTCGTTCTGCGCAATTCCGGGAATCAGGTCGACGTTACGCGCAACTATCTCTTCGAGTCTCGTCTGCAGGGGCTGCTGCGCAACCGCGGCTTCGACTCGCTCACACAGCTTGTCTCAGCTCTCCGCTCCGGCAGCGGGCACGCGCTCGAGCGCTCGGTTGCCGAAGCCATGACCATTAACGAGACGAGCTTTTTTCGCGATACGAGCACCTTTGACCACCTGCGCGAAACTCTTCTCCCGGCGATCATTGAAAGCCGGCGCGACACGCGTACCCTGCGCTTCTGGTCGGCCGCGAGTTCGTCGGGGCAGGAAGCCTACTCGATCGCGATCATGCTGCGGGAGCACTTCCCGCTCCTTGCCGGATGGCGCATCGATATCCTCGGCACAGATCTCTCCGCGGAGATGGTAGAACGCTCCAGCGCCGGCCGATATCAGCGAATTGAAATCAATCGTGGCCTGCCGGCGAGGCTGCTGATCAAATACTTCGTTCGCGCCGGTGACGAATGGGAGGTGCACCCCGACCTGAAGCGGCTCTGCCGATTCCAGCAACGCAATCTCTGCCAGCCAGCCGGAATACCAGAAACGTTCGACGTAATTTTTCTTCGCAACGTAATGATCTATTTCAATCAGGACATGCGACGCCAGGTCCTCCTCACGATGCACCGCGCCCTCCCGGCCGACGGCGTTCTGTTTCTCGGCCTCAGCGAGCAACCCCGCATGGATTCACACTGGCAGACGATGCTCACGCCGAAAACTGTGTGGTATAAGCCGATTCGCTGAACCCTGCTCCCTACTGCTTGCTGCCTTCTGCCTGCACCGCTTCCCACTTCCTGCTTCCCGCTTCCCGCTTCCCGCTTCCCGTCTGGGATTATCCTCACCTCAGGCATGGGTCCGCTCTCTCTCTTCCATCCCCTCACGCGCGACTGGTTCCGCTCTACGCTCGGCGAGCCCACCGCCCCACAACGCCTCGGCTGGCCGGCGATCGCGCGCGGAGAGAGCACGCTGATTCTCGCCCCTACTGGCACCGGGAAAACGCTGACTGCATTCCTGTGGTGTCTCGACCGCCTGATGCTGCACGAGCCGGCCTCGGGGCCGTTGCCCACTGAGGCAGCCTGCCGAGTCGTCTACATCAGTCCGCTCAAAGCGCTGGCCGTAGACGTGGAGCGCAACCTGCAAACGCCCCTTCAGCAGATCGCGCCTCTTGCACGGCTCGCTGGCGTACCATTTCGTCTTCCCGAAATCGCCATCCGCACCGGAGACACACCGCAGACAGAGCGCGCACGATTCCGGCGTCATCCAGCCGATATCCTCATCACTACACCCGAATCGCTGTACCTGCTGCTGACCTCTGAGTCCGCCAGCGCTCTGCGCACCGTCGACACGGTCATCGTCGACGAGATCCACGCGCTCGTTCCCACCAAGCGCGGCGCGCATCTGGCCCTTACACTGGAACGCCTCGAAGCGATCTGTGCGAAGCCGCTCCAGCGCATCGGTCTCTCGGCTACACAACGTCCGCTTGAGGAAGTGGCGCGATTCCTGGGTGGCAGCAACGTTGCGGCGAATGACGCCGGGACGATGACGGCGCGCCCGGTAACCATCATCGATGCGTCCGCCCCGAAGCAGCTTCATCTGAGAGTTGACGTTCCGGTGGTGGACATGAAGACGGCGGATCCCGATCCCGCCCTGTCGCCGGACTCCAGGGCGAAGCGTGCCTCGATCTGGACGACGATTCCTCCGCGACTGCTGGCCATCATCCGCCGGCGCCGGTCGACGCTCATTTTCGTCAACAACCGACGCACCGCCGAACGGCTGGCTGGTCTCATTAACGATCTCGCGCAGGAACCCCTGGCTCGCGCCCATCACGGCTCTCTTGCCGCAGCGCAGCGTGCCGAGATCGAAGACCAGCTCAAAAAGGGGAGGATTCGCGCGGTGGTCGCAACATCCTCACTCGAACTCGGTATCGATATGGGCGCGATCGATCTGGTGATCCAGATCGAATCGCCGCCGTCGGTTGCTGCCGGCATGCAGCGCATTGGCCGGGCCGGGCACAAGGTCGGCGTGGTCAGCGAAGGCATCATCTTCCCGAAGTATCGCGCCGACCTGATCGCCTGCTCCGCCGTTACGCGTGCCATGCACGAAGGCCACGTCGAGGCCACGTCGGTGATGCGCAATCCGCTTGACGTTCTTGCTCAGCAGATCGTCGCCACTGTTGCGCAACCGCCCGCTCTTGCAGAGGCTCGCATCAAGGGTCAGCCGCCGCGTGAACCCGTTATCTCCGCCGATCGTCTCTTTGACCTCGTGCGACGCGCTGCCCCCTTTACCGCGCTGCAGCGCAACACCTACGACTCCGTTCTCGATCTGCTCTCCGGCAAATATCCTTCTGACGAATTTGCCGAACTTCGTCCGCGGATCACCTGGGATCGCGAAATGAATCTGCTCACGCCGCGGGATGGCGCAAAGAGTCTTGCCATCCTGAATGCCGGCACGATCCCGGATCGCGGTCTGTACGGCGTTTTCCTCTCGGGCGAACACAAGAAGCCTGTCCGGGTCGGCGAGCTCGATGAGGAGATGGTCTTCGAGTCGCGCGTCGGGGAGGCCTTTGCTCTCGGCGCCTCGACCTGGCGCATTGACGAGATCTCTTACGACCGCGTGCTCGTTTCGCCTGCGCCGGGTCAGCCGGGCAAGCTGCCCTTCTGGCACGGCGATCAAGCCGGCCGGCCCCTGGAGTTCGGCCGCCGCATCGGTGCTCTGGTGCGGGAGATCCGCGCACTGCCGCCGAACGCGGCCATCAGCCGCCTGGTGCGCGAGCATGACCTTGACCCGCAGGCGGCTGAAAACCTGCTTCAGTTCCTCACCGATCAGCACAATGTAACCGCCGTTGTGCCAGATGACCGGACGATCGTGGTCGAGCGCATCCGTGACGAACTCGGCGACTGGCGCGTTTGCGTTCTCACGCCGTTCGGCAACCGCATTCACGCGCCATTGGCGATGGCCGCCACGGCGCAGATTCTCGCCGCCGGTGGGCCGCACGTCGAATCCATGTCGACTGACGACGGCTTCGTCCTGCGATTTCCGGATATCGATGCACCACCCGATCCGGCCCTGCTTCTGCCCAGGGCCGATCGGGCCCAGGACCTGGTCGTCCGCCAGCTGGGTTCGACGGCGCTCTTTGCGGCGAAATTCCGCGAAGCCTCGGCGCGTGCACTACTGCTCCCGCGTCGACGCGCCCAGGTCCGGGCTCCGCTGTGGCAGCAGCGCAAGCGCGCCGCGGACCTGCTCAGCGTCGCATCGCAGTATCCGGACTTTCCAATGATTCTCGAAGCGCACCGCGAGTGCCTGCGCGACAGCTTTGACATGCCTGCGCTCCTCGACGTGCTTCGCTCCATTGAGGAGCACGATATCCAGGTTCACGTCGTGGACACGCCGAAGCCTTCCCCGTTCGCGGCTTCCCTGCTGTTTGGATACACGGGCAACTTCATCTATGACGGCGACGCGCCGCTGGCAGAACGGCGTGCCGCCGCGCTCTCGATCGATCAGTCGCTGCTGGCCGACCTTCTTGGGGAGGCGGACCTGCGTGAAATCCTCGATCCCATTGCCATATCTGAGGTTGAAGCGAATCTCCAATTCCTCGGTGACAATCAGCGAGTCCGCACCGCGGACGGCCTACACGATCTTTTGCTCCGCCTCGGTGATCTCTCGCGCGACGAGATTGCTCAACGCGTGGCGACGCCCGAACTCCTGAAATCGCTGAACACCCTCGTCGCCGCTCGCCGCATCGTTTCCTTAAGAGTCGCGGGACAGCTGCGTTGTATCGCGGTCGAGGATGCCGCTCGCTATCGAGACGCATTGGGACTGAAGCTCCCCGATGGCCTCCCAAAGACTCTCCTGGCCCCGGTTGCAACGCCTGTTCTCGAAATCGTCCGACGATATGCCCGCACCCACGGGCCCTTCACCTCGGGCGAGGCCGCTGCCCGGTTTGGACTCGATACATCCGCTGTCGAAGCCGCGCTCCGCACTCTGGTGCACGACGGTCGCACCCTCGAAGGCGGTTTTCGCCCCCAGTCGGCCGGTCGCGAGTATTGCGACGCGGAATCTCTGCGCCTGATCCGCACTAAGTCACTGGCACGGTTACGAAAAGAGATAGAACCGGCCGAACCTCGCCTCTTCGCGCGCTTCGAAACGCACTGGCAGGGCGTTCTGCAAAGGCGTCGCGGCCTTGACGCGCTGCTCGACACCTTCGAGTCGCTTCAGGGCGCGCCGCTGCCCGCCTCTCTTCTCGAATCGCAGATTCTGCCGGCACGTATCGGCCGCTACTCTCCAGGCGATCTGGATACGCTGATTGCGGCCGGAGAAATCGTCTGGTGCGGCGCTGACAATATCGGTGAACATGACGGCCGTGTCGCTTTCTATCTCGCCGACCGGATCGCCGCTCTGCTCCCGCCCCGGAATGCGCCGAGCGAGCCGTTCTTGCCGCGCGAAGAAGCAATCATCGAATTCCTCACCCGATCGGGCGCCACATTTTTTACCGACCTGCACGATGCTGTCGGCGGAGGTTATCCTGGCGAGACCGTGGATGCGTTGTGGTCGCTCGCCTGGCGCGGGCTCGTGACCAACGACACCCTTCATGCGCTCCGGGCGTTCATTGCCAGACCAGAAACATCGCGGTCCAGCAAGCGCGTCCACAATCAGCCGGCGTTTCGCTCCCGTCGAACCACCCCGCCTGCTGCGCAGGGCCGGTGGACGCTCCTTCCTGCGCCCGATCGCAGCACCCCCGCCGCCCAGACCGCGTGGTCGCACGCAATTGCGCAACAGTTGCTCCAGCGCTACGGCATCGTTACGCGCGAGACGATGAATCAGGAGAATATCCCGGGCGGATTCTCCGCGGTCTACGAAGTTCTCAAAGCGCTCGAAACTCAGGGCAGCGTTCGGCGCGGCTACTTCATCGCCGGACTCGGTGGCGCGCAGTTCGGCCAGCCCTCTGCCGTTGAACTTCTTCGCTCGCTCCGCGGCTCGACTCCCGATCAGCCGGAGATGATTCTGCTGGCCGCATCGGACCCCGCCAATCCCTGGGGGAGTATTTTGCGCTGGCCGACGCCTGAGTCGACGGCTCCCGACAATGCCGCCGTCCTTACGCGCAGCGTCGGCGCGAGCGTCATTCTGCGCAACGGCGATCTTGTCGCTTATCTCCGCCGCAATAACCCCGCGCTTCAGGTCTTTCTCTCGCCAGAGGAGCCAGACCGCTCCACCGTCGCGCGCGATCTCGCCCACTTTCTCGCTAATTTTGCTCAGGAACTGTTACAGACTCCGGAAACCCGTCACCATGGGGGCCTGCTGATTGACGCGATCGCCGGGCGACCCGCCCACGAGCACTTTCTCGCGTCCTTTCTTCTCGACGCGGGATTCCACCCGTCACCACGCGGATTCCACGTCCGCTATGTCCCCGCTGGGTCGTAGCGCGCGAAGCGCTTCCGCCTGGACGGCCAGTCCTTAGTGGATCGTCTTCATCCGCCGCTGCATAAAATCCATCAAGAGATACTCGCCCAGCGTCTCCGGAGTTGTGAAGTATGCTTTGCCCCGGCACATCTGCGACACCTTCTGCACAAACTGCACCAGCCCGAAGTCCGACGCCAGCATGAAGGTGTTGATCATGATGTTCTGCCGCTTGCAGCGCGCCACTTCCTCCAGCGTCTCACTCACCACGAGGGGATCCAGCCCGAAGGCGTTCTTGTAAATCCGGCCGTCGGGCAGCGTCAGCGCAGAGGGCTTGCCGTCGGTGATCATCACGATCTGCTTCATATCTTTGCGCTGCCGCGACAGGATTCGCTGTGCCATGCGCAGGCCTTCGCGCGTGTTCGTGTAGTATGGGCCCACTTTCACGCGCGCCAGTTGCGATACAGGCAGTTCCTCTGCAGAGTCGTGGAACAGGACCAGCGAAAGCGTGTCGCCTGGATACTGTGTTCGGATCAGATGCGCCATCGCCATGGCCACTTTTTTGGCCGGCGTGAAGCGGTCCTCGCCATAGAGGATCATCGAGTGTGAACAGTCCAGCATAACGACCGTGGCACACGAACTCTGATACTCGCTCTGGTGTACCTGCAGATCGCTGTACTCCAGATTCAGCGGCAGCGTCAGCCCCTCGCGCGCAATTGCGCTCTTCAGCGTTGCCGTCACATCGAGGTTCAGCGTGTCACCGAACTCGTACGGCTGCGATCCGCCGCTGGTCTCTACGCCGGTTGCCCAATGGCGCGTGTCGTGACGCCCAAAGTTCGATTTCCCGAGCGATCCGAGCAGGTCACGCAACGTCTTGTAACCAAGAAAGTCGAGACTCTTGTCGGTCACTTCGAATCGCGCGTCGGTCGCCTGGCCCATTTGCCCGGCTTGTTGGGTCACTTGTCCCTGCTGCTGCGGCGAGGTGGTGGAGATATAGTTCTCACGTTCCAGGCGATTGATCAGCTTATCGATCAGTTCATCGAGCTTGCCTTCGGCGGCCATCTGATCGATCTTCTGCTGGAGGTTCTCGTCGAACGCGTCGCCCTGCTCCAGCGCGCGACGGAGCGCCTCGCGCAGATCGTCCATCGTCTGATCGAGGTCCTGGAATTCGGCAAACGGATTCTGAAATCCGGAGTCCAGCAGGTAGTCGGAGAGCGCCTTGAGCAAATCGTCCATGCTCATTTCGCTCGCGAGATCGCCGGTGAACTTCGTGTATCGAACGCTTTTCATAGATGAGCCAGTAGGCGGCAGGCGGTGGCTGTTAGCAAGCAGTAATGGCTACAAGCTACAGTGTGGTGTTCCCGAGATTTCCTTATCGTCGACATTCAGGAAAGCAGGTCCCTCGCTCGCCTGCCCTATCTTCGATGGGGCCCCAAAGCGCTCGCTTCAGGATGACAGGTGAAGGAATTTCAAATACAAAACCAGCCAAGGGGCGTCGTTAGTTAAAGCTTCCGCGCCTCGTCCGGCGCGACTGCCACTGCTCATAATCCCGTTCCGGATCGGCTCTTTCAACCCGTTCCGGGCGCTCCGGTCCCTTTTTCTGGGCGCTGAAGCTGCGCTCCTCGTTCCGGCTGATGCGCCTGTGCGAGCACATCCCTTCGAGCAGAAATTCGGCGGCGGCTGTTACAACTTCGGGCCCATCACTCGCCTTTACGCCCAGCGGAGCCAGCTTCTCCATGAGTCCCTGGATCTGCTTCAGCTCTTCCAGCGTCGCCTTGGCTGGCTGCGCGTCGGAGATCTTCACCGTCCCGCCCAGATTGAACCACTGCTCGATCTGCTGCGTGTTCACATCGGCAAAGTAACGATCGAACGCCTTCCCGATCGCCGTGCGCACGATGTCCCGGACCACGGTGTCCGCGCCTTTCATCTCGCCTTCGTACTCGAGTTCCAGTTTGCCCGTGATTCCAGGCAAGGCCGTATACAGATCTCCGATGCGCGGCACGACAAGCACCTCTCCATGGATCAGCGCCCGCCTTTCGGCATTGCTAATCGCCAGCTCGAGGGTCGCAATCGGCAAGCGCTGACTCACGCCACTGCGCTTGTCCACTTTTTTGTCTTCCCGGGCGGAGAACGCCACCTGCTCAATCACTTCGCGCAGATACTGCGGAACTACAACGTCGCTCTGCTCGCGCTCGGCCCACGCCTCCTGCGTCGTAATCGCGATTCCCTCCTCCAGGGTTTCCGGATAATGCGTGCGAATCTCCGAACCGATGCGGTCTTTCAGAGGCGTCACAATCTTGCCGCGTGCTGTATAGTCCTCGGGATTGGCACTGAACACCAGCGCCACGTCCAGTTCCAGTCGCACCGGATAGCCCTTAATCTGTACATCGCCTTCCTGCATGATATTGAACAGCGCCACCTGAATTTTCCCGGCAAGGTCCGGCAGCTCATTCACCGCAAAGATTCCACGATTGGCACGCGGCAACAGGCCGTAGTGCATGGTCATTTCGCTGGCCAGATCGTGGCCACCCTTCGCAGCCTTAATCGGATCGAGGTCGCCGATCAGGTCCGCCACGGTCACGTCCGGCGTCGCGAGCTTCTCCACATAACGCTCGTCGCGGGTGATCCATCCCAGCGGAATCGCATCGCCAAGTTCGACAATCAGATCGCGGCACCGTCGGCACAGCGGAACATAAGGATTGTCACGAATCTCGCATCCTGCGACATACGGCATGTGCTCGTCCAGAAGCGCGGTGAGCGAACGCAGGATGCGGCTCTTCGCCTGCCCCCGCAGTCCAAGCAGGATGAAGTTCTGCCGCGACAGTACCGCATTCACAATCTGCGGCACGACTGTGTCCTCGTATCCGATGATGCCCGGGAACACGGCCTGCTTCGATTTCAGGCGGCAGATCAGGTTCTCGCGCATCTCGTCCTTCACCGTGCGCGTCCGCAGCCTCTTTTCGCTGTATTCCGCGCTGGCGCGCAGCTCGCCCAGTGTTTGCGGCAGGTGAGCCACGTGAGGATGCCCCGTCGATCCGATCGTGCTCTGTCGAGTCGCCATCGATACTCCTGTCCCTGATTGCTCGTTCGTATGCCAGTGATGCCTTCTGGTTGGACGCCTGAGGCGCGTTCACCGTCTCACTGCTGCTTCTAGTGTATGGGGAAGCGGGCCTGCGGTGCCTGGCGGTCTCCATCTTTCGAACTCAGCCGTGGCAGCATTTCGTTATAGAAATCCTGCAGTTTCTTCGTCCGGTCAGCATCGGAACGGCT
>Ga0335073_10009727_pt1 | contig 13505 bp, 6 predicted proteins | sample Lox_Sample_22_FD_207093 | JGI IMG/M metagenome (GOLD analysis project Ga0335073, IMG submission 207093) | Soil microbial communities from Loxahatchee National Wildlife Refuge, Florida, United States - Lox_Sample_2.2 | ecosystem: Environmental > Terrestrial > Soil > Wetlands | place: USA: Florida...
GGGCACCAACGCGCTCCACGGCAGCGCCTGGTGGTACGACCAGCGGGCAACCTTCGACGCGCGTGATTTCTTCAATACCGGCGCGGTCCCGGGCCACCAGGAGGATCAGGCGGGGTTCACCCTGGGCGGCCCGATTCGGCGAGACAAGACATTCTTCTTCGGCGATCTGTCGATCGTGCGCGATCGGGAGCCGGTGAATATCGTGGCCACGGTGCCCACAGCCGCCGAGCGCACCGGCGATTACTCGCAGACCATGGCCTACGACGCGAACGGCAACCTGGTGCTGAACCAGATTTTCGATCCGTTCACCACGGACGCAAACGGAAACCGGACGGCGTATTCGGGAAACATGGTTCCCCAGAGTGAATGGGATCCGGTGGGGCAGGCGATTCTGAATCTGTATCCGAAGGCGAATACCGCGGGCGATGCGGGCATCGGCACAAACAATTTTCGTGAGGTGATCCTGGCGGCGTCCAACAGCCAGCAGTTCGATATCAAGGTCGACCAGAATTTCAGCTCACGGTCGCGGCTGAGCGCGCGCTACAGCTATCAGCACAACGACGGCAGCACGCCGGGCATTTTCACCGACGACATCTTCAACGACGGCACCAACTATAAGGGAGCCTTCTACAACGACGGGCTGGAATACACCTATGCCCCCACCGTGAACACCCTGTGGGTGAGCCACTTCGGCATCGATCGGGTGTGGCAGCCCTCATTTACCCAGACGCCGAATCCCACCACCATCGGCTTCCCGTCGTATCTGGACGCGGCCAACGGCATCCCGCGAATGCCGTCGATCCTGCCCAACGACTACGGCGATTATTCGCGCTTTACGCCGCTCTACAGCCAGTGCTGCGTGGACACGAAGTTCGCGCACACGCTGCTGGATTATTCCTCCAGCTTCTCGTGGACCCACGGGCGGCACAACATGAAATTCGGCGGCGAGCAGCGCATCTTCTACAACAACTTCGACCAGCCTAACTACCCGACCGGATTTTTCAGCTTCGATCAGACGGTTTCGTCGGCCACGCCCTACGACACGGATAACGGCACGCAGGGCAATTCCTTCGCGAACATCCTCATCGGCTATGGCGACACGGGCGGCATCAACGTGCAGCCTGCGGTGGCCGACATGTCGCGCGAGACGGCCTTTTACGCGGAGGACAGCTGGCACGCGACGTCGAAACTGACCGTCGACCTGGGCGTGCGCTACGAGTGGAGCACGCCGTATTCTGAGCGGCACAATTACAACGAGTTCAGCGACTTTACCGCCAGCAGCGGGCAGGCGGTGCCGGGGCTGAGCGCGTATCAGCCGAGCGACACGCCGCAGGGGGCGACCATTTTTGCCAGCAGCGGCATGCGCACGCTGGCCGTGGATCGCAACAACGTGGCGCCCCGGCTGGGCTTTGCGTGGCAGGTGCATCCGCAGACGGTGGTGCGCGGCGGGGCGGGCATCTATTACGGGCTGAACGTCGCGACCAACTTCCAGTATCCGGGACCGGCCTTTGCCGCCAGCCCTTCGGTCTTTTTCACCAAGGACAACTATCAGACACGCTTCGCGACCCTGGAGAATCCGTTCCCGGGCGGCATTCCGGAACCGCAGGGGAAGAAGTATGGCGCTTTGGCGGACTGGGGCCTGGCCGACGCGAACAACCTGGATCTGGAGACGGCGCGCAACGCGGAGATCTACCAGTGGAACGTGGGCATTCAGCAGGCGTTTCCCTGGAATATCGTTCTGGGCATCGACTATTCGGCGAACCGGTCGACCCATCTCCCGTGGGGCGGCTACAGCAGCACCAGCAACCGGAACTTCATCCCCTCGAATGTGCGCGAGCAGTACACCAGCGATGAGCTGAGCGCGCTGGTGGACAATCCCTTCCAGCCGTTGTTCAGCGGTCCCACCGCGATCTTTAACGAGCCGGAGTCGCGCTACGGCGACGACCAGCTGCCGCTGCTCAACCTGCTGCGTCCGTATCCGCAGTACGACGGCGTGTTCTCGGGGCTGCCCAAGCTCGAGGCGGCCTCCTGGTACAACTCCATGCAGGTGCGCTTCCAGAAGCGCGAAAGCCAGTATCTCTCGTTCGAGGGCAACTACACGTGGTCGAAGGCGGAGGATGACTCGTCGGTGGGATTCAACGCGTTTGTCGGCTATCTGGATACGGGCAATCCGCAGGAGCTGGACGATCTGAAGGCGGAGTGGTCGATCAGCGCCAACGACGCGACCAATCGCCTGGTGGCCGCCGTGGTGGCGGACTCGCCGATCGGCCGCGGCCGGGCCATCGGCGCGAACATGAATCGCGTTGTGGACTACTTTGTGGGCGGATGGCAGGGCTCGACCCTCATGACGTATCAGACGGGAACGCCGATGCCCATCTCGATGGGGAATCCGCGCCTGGCCGACGGCAACCAGCGCCCGGACGTGACCTGCTCAGCGGTGACCACGGGCATCAGCATTCACCATGCGGCGTTCACGCAGCAGCCGTATCTGAACGCAAACTGCTTCGCCGATCCCGGCGATCAGCAGCCCGGCAACGCGCCGCGTTACTTCTCCAACATTCGCGGCGACAGCATTCGCGACTTCGACGTGTCGTTTATGAAGTCGGCGACGCTGCCGCGCGAGAGCCGTCTGGAGTTCCATGTGGACCTGTTCAACTTCACCAACACTCCGCGCTTCGCATTTCCGGACTACGGGTATGAGGATTCGAGCTTCGGCATCGTGAGTTCGACGGCGGCGGGCTACATTCCGCGCCACCTGCAGTTCGGCGCGCGCTACCAGTTCTGAGCCCGATCGGAATGCGGCGGGGGTCTGTGCCTCCCACCCGCCGCATTTTTCTTTCACATACAGAGGAGCTTTTATGTCTGCTGCCTGGTGGAGAATCGTTGGCAAAGCGGCGAGCGTTCTTGCGGTAGGGCTGGCGTGCTCCGCGGCTGGCGCGCAGACCTTTGACGGGCCGGCAAGGGCGTGGATGCGTAAAGTGCGGATCGCGGCGTATCCGCTGACGCCGGCCAACGCGCAGCAGATCGTCGAGCAGGCCACGGCCAGCGGCGTCTACGGCAGTGAGGTGGACAACGATATCGAGGGGCGCTACGAGAGCTTCCTCGATCCCACGGAGAAGCTGGAGGCGATTCGACGCGTGGCGGAGGCGGCGCACAAGGCGGACAACAAGGCCTTCGTGTATATCGCGGGGACGGAGTGCATCTCGCTCAACGCCGATGGCCCGCATACCCTCGCCAAAGACCATCCCGACTGGCTGCAGCGCAAGATCACCGGGCAGCCTGCGATCTTCGGCTCGAACTCGGCGTTCTGGATTCGCCCCGGCGAAGAGGATGTGTGGGTGAGCCCGTATGCCGAGCCCTGGCGGAAGATCTACATGCAGCACGTGCGGCAGATTGCGGCGACCGGCATTGACGGCATCTACGTGGACATTCCCTACTGGATGACCCACTTCACCGGCTGGGAAGACAGCTGGGCGAGCTTCGATGACGCAACCGTGGCCGCCTTTAAAAAGCAGACCGGCCTGGATGCCCGCAAGGACATCAAACTCGGCGATCCCGACGACCCCGGCTTTCGCAAGTGGATCGATTTTCGCATTCAGACGATCGACGATTTCCTGGCGGAGATTCGGCGCAACGCGGTCTCGGTGAACCCCAGCATCGCGGTGATCCCGGAGATTTATCCGGGCATCGAGGAGGCGGCGCCCCGTGTCGGTGCGGATGTGTATCAGCTGTATCCCGTGGTGGATGCCATTGCCCACGAGTACGAGTTCGGCGACAGCGAAGACCACACCGCCGCCTCGCGTTCCCCCTTCGACTGGTTCAACTACCAGATCGGCATGCGCAGCTTCCGCGCCTTCGCCGGCGAAACGAAGCCCACCTGGATTCTGAACTATTCATGGGACGGCGCGAAGAACGTGAAGCCGCGCGCCGCGATGCTGTCGCTGGCCAACTCCGAGCTGACCGCGGGCGCCAATTTCTGGGACGCGCGCGGCCACGTGATGTCCGGCTCGAACGACATGCCGACGCGCATGCAGATCTTTCACTGGATCGCGGCCCACGAAGATATTTTTGGCGCCGAGCGGCAGCCGGAGGGCGAGACGGGCGTCTACTTCTCTGACACCACGCGGAATTACTACCAGAAAGAGTTTGTGGCGGCGTATCGCGGCGTGCTGCTGATGCTGCTGCAGAATCACGTGCAGTTCAGGATCGTCACGGCGCGGACGCTCGATGCGTTCCACGGCAAAGTGCTGGTGCTGCCGGATGTTCGCGTGCTCAGCGAAAAGGAAGCGGCCGGCGTGGGCGCCTTCGTGGCCGCCGGCGGGCGCGTTGTGCTGACCGGAAAGACCGATTCCCGGCTGAACCAGCTCCAGTCGGCGCAGCGTTTTCCCGATCAGCCGGAGCTGCGGTATCTCGATGCGGCGCAGAAGGATTTTTACACGGTGAATCCGGCGAGCGAGGCCGCCCTGCTGCACGCGATCCAGACCAGAACCGACGTGCAGGTCGACGCGTCGCAGAATGTCGTGGTGCACGAAGCGCGCGTGAACGGACAGACGTTTCTTTTTCTGGCAAACTTCGCAGGACTGCAGGCGGGCCAGAACGAGACGCCGGCAACTCAGACCGGGATTCACGTGAGCGCGAATGCGGCGCTGGGCCACACGCTGCACTGGTTGCCGTTCCTGGGAACCGAAACCACAGTGGAAGGCCGGGCATCGGGCAACGGTGTGACCTTTACGCTGCCGCCCCTGGAGCGCGGCGCGGTGGCATGGTTCGAGTAGCGGCTACGCGGTCAGGAAGGAAAAGCGCGCGCGCATCGCCTGGAATCCGCTAGTAAATGCTGAGCTCCGGCACGACGCGGCTGATGGCTCCCGTCGGACTCGGCGTGTCCGGCTGCAACCCGGCGTGGATCGACGCGAACAGGCCCAGCAGCTGCCCGAAAAGCACATCGAGCATCGGGCGGCAGGCGTCGGGGATGGCCGCAGCCGTTGCCGGCGCCAGTACATGCTCCGCTTCGCCGGCGAGCCCCTGCGCATCGGCGGCGACAGCCACGCGCGTGCGCACCAACTCCTTCCCGCCAATCTCGCGCAGCAGGTCGAGCTCGTAATTGCGCCGCGGCGCCTCGCTTGAAACAGAGGCAACCAGCAGCGTGTCGCGATCGAGCGCCGCCATGGGGCCGTGGCGCAGGGCCAGCGTCGCCTGCGACATGCTCTGCACGCGTCCCGCGGTCAGCTCCAGCACCTTCAGCGCCGACTCCATCGCAGCGCCGGCCAGGCCGCCCGAGCCAAGGAAGCAGACGCGGCTGTAGCCTTCGTTCACCAGATCGGAGGCCAGCTGCGCGGCCCGCGCCAGCAGCGACTCCCCGGCTGTAGCCAGCGCCTCCGCGACCGCCGCGTACGCGCCCGGGTCCGCGAGGTGCGCCAGAAACTGCCCCGTCAGCACCATGTTCGTGAAAGAACTGGTCATCGCCAGGCTGCGGTCGTTCACCTCGTCGTCGAGCACGATGGCGTGGCAGCCAGCGCGGCCTTCGATGGCCCGCATCATGCGGCCCGAGCTGTTGCAGGTGACCAGCAGGTGGCCGACCTGCGGGCACTCTTCCAGCGCGCGCTCGAGAACCGCGACGCCCTCGGGACTGTTGCCCGAGCGCGAGAAGGAGATCCAGAGATAGCGTCGGCCCGGGATGAGTGAATCGGAAAAATCGGTGAGCAGGCTGGTGCTGGCCACGGGAATCACCTCACACTGCCAGCAATGACGCAGCAGATGGTGCAGCGAGCGGCCGATGTAGTCCGACGTGCCGGCGCCGACCAGAAAAACGGTGGGGCGCTTCTCCAGTGCGTCGCGCAGTCCGGCGGAGGCGAGGAACGCTGCCAGCTCGCCGTCCTGTGCCTGCAAACGGCTGAGGCTACGGCGCCAGGTGCCTGGCTGCTGCGCGATTTCGTGCGGGGTGTGCTCCAGTCCGCGTTCCCGCTTTTCCGATGCGGGCAGGCGAAGCAGGGCTGATAAGGGATCCACGTTGATCTCTCGTGTTCTCGCCCGCAGTTTACCTGCGGGAGGCTTTCTGAAGTCAAGGACATCGTAACAAAACGTAATCTATAAATGCAAAGCGAAAGTATTTCCCTGGCGCCTCCCTCCCCTTCAGTGAGACTCGGAATCTCCCGCGGTGGATTCGAAAGTCCGCACCTCGAACGGCGCCAGATGGATCTCGGCATGGTGCGGATCGAGCCGAACCGGCGCCGCTCCCGGCTTGCCAAACGGATCCGACGCCATGGTGCCGAAGCGCGCGCCCTGCGGCGCTTCCAGCGCCGCCTTCAGATCCAGCGCGTAGGTCTGCGGCTGATTCGAAGGATTGCGCAGAGTGACGATCCATCCCCGCGGGCTCCATGCAGCCCAGCCGTACACCCGCAGCTGGCCCGGGTCGCCCCCGATCCAGTGCGTGTCCACCAGGATGTCGGCATTGCGGCGCGCCCACCTGGCGCCCTGCGCCAGCACATCCCAGTCGGCGGGGCTGAGCAGTGACGGCGTAATGTACATCTCCTGCAGCTGCGTGCCGGTGGCGAAGTAGTCGTGGACCTCGTCAGGAAAATCGTGGCCAGGATCGGTGCTCAGCCGGTCGGCGAGCTTCGCGTAAATGATTCCGTGCAGCATGAGCGAGTTGATGGGAAACAGCGGCCCGCGTTCCACGGTATTGCGGTACGTCTGCTCGTCGCGGTAAGTGATCCACTGCTGGCGCGACGAGCCGACGCCGGCAAAACCGTCATCGTCACCGCCGCGCCAGATGGAGTCGGCGTAGAACAGCCAGAACGGCGACGGATACGTCCCCGTCGTGAGATTGATGAAGATGCCCGGCTTGTGCGCGCGAATCACTCCAATCAGGTGGATGGCGGCGTCGAAGTCGCTGTCAAAGGCGCTGCCGGGGAAGACGCGGTCCGCGTTGCCCGTGCCGTCGATCTTGAACTGGTTCACGCCGTAGCGCTCCACCATCTCCAGGCAAACCTGCTCGAAGCGTGCGTAATACTTCGGCCCGCTGAGCGCGTAGCCGCCGTTGATGATCTCGTACCCATGCGCGCGCCCGTACGCGATCCGCTCCTTGCGGCGCTCCATGTACCCGCCCCACGGCGAGAACCAGACGCCGATGCCCGCGTGGATCTGTGCAGCCGCGGCCGCCGTTTTCGTAAAGCCGTCGGGAAATCCGCTGTTGAAGCCCCATAGCGAGTTGGGATTGTCCCACCCATCGTCGAAGAGGAACGAATTCATCTCCACGTGGCGCTGATCGACCAGTTCGCGCCCAAACGCCTGAATGCGGTTGATGGCCTCGGTTTCGTTGTACGCGCCGCCATACGCGATATCGAACCAGGAGTTGTAGTGCAGGAACGGGCTGTACGGGCGCGGACGCTCGTTCTCGATGTAGTGCAGAAAGGCGCGGCGCATCTGTCCCGGCGCGGCGACGCCGACCACGGAAGAATATTTCGCGATCTCGCCGACGCGAAGCGGCAGCACCCGGGCCAGCGACGCGACCACGTGATCGCCCATGACCTGCGCGGTCGACAGCGGCTGCTCAAATCCGAAGAACATGCCGGCATCCACAATCGGCGATCCGTGGACCGTACCATCCACGCGCGCGCCCGGATCGCTGAAATCCAGCATCCGCACTTCGGTGATCGCCACGTCGGAGGAGGGGCGCAGGATCACTTCCTGGCGAAAGTAGCCGGTATGGTCGCGCATTCGCAGGCACCAGTCGAGCTTGCCCGGAAACCGTGGGTCGGAAAAGACAGCGCAGGCACGCGATATCGGCGCCTCTCCCCCGCGAAAGACGTCTTTGCTGACCGTGAGCGGCCCCATGCTCATTGCGGAGGAACGCAGCACCGATCCGCCCTTCAACACCAGCACAAACGCCTCGGGCAGGTTCAGCCTGCGCCCGTCCAGGTCGTCGGTAACGCGCAGCCCCTCGAACTGGCCGTTCGCGCTCCGAATCTCGACGGAGATGCCGTCGCCCTGGAAGCGCTGCCCGGCATGGCCAGGCAGAGGCGTGACGGTCTGAGCCCAGGCCGGCGCGGCGCAGGCGGCGGAGAGAAGCACGGAAATCCAGAGGCGCATGGGAGTCTTTCCTGGGTAAAGTGTGCGATTCAAAACGCGTCCTCCAGCGTGGAGTCCGCGGCCCGCCTGCCGCGCATCAGCAGGTAAACGATCAGCCCCACGACAACCCAGCCCGCGCCCAGCAGTTTGGCGTTGCGGCTCAGGTTCAACCAGATGAAGGTGCAGATGGCGATGCCGGCAATCGGAATGGTGGCCGCAAGGAAGACTTTTTCCTTCGACCGGAACTTGTAGTGGATGAGCGCGGCGGCGTTGACGCCGATGAACGCTATGAAGGCGCCGAAGTTCAGCAGCTCCGCGCCCTTTTCGTAAGTGAGCAGGAAGGCGCCGACCAGGGTGATGAGTCCCAGCAGCAGCACATTGTTGCGGGGAATATTGGTGCGCGGACTCACAGCGCCAAAGAATCGGCGCGGCAACGCGTTGGCCCGGCCCATGCCATAGAGCAGCCGTGCGGCTCCAAATTGCGCCGCAATCCCCGAGCCCAGATTGGCGATCAGCAGCGTCGCGTTCAGCAGCTGGAAGAGGAACCGCCCGCCGACCCGCTGGGCCACGTGCACGAAGGCCGTGTCCACAATGCTTTCCGGGAACGCGCTCTTCCATGGCACGGCCAGCTGCGCTACGTACACCTCCACGGCCGAGAGCACGCCGATCGCCAGGCAGGTGAGCACCGTGGCCAGCATAATGTTGCGCTGCGGATTCTCCACCTCTTCCGACATCGTCGAAATGCCGTCGAACCCGATGTACGTGAGCACGGCAAGCGAGGTGCCGTGCAGCAGTCGCCCGGCGTTGAAGGTCGCCGGATCGTAGAACGGAGCGAGCCATGCGTAGCCGGTGGGCCGGGCCACAAGAGCGATGTAGTGGATACCGAACGCAAGGAAGATGACGACGACAATGCCCATCCCCAGCGCGAGCACCGCATTCACGCGGCTCGAAGCCTGCACGCCGATGAGGTTGAGCCCGGTAAAGAGAATGCCAAACGCCAGCGCCCAGGCGGCGTAAGGAATCTGGGGGAAGACGTTGAGCGCTGCGGCGCTGCACCAGATCACGCAGATGATCGGGTTCAGCATGTAATCCATCAGCATCGACCAGCCGACGACGTAGCCGGCCATGGGATGGATTTCGTGTCCGACATAGGTGTAGGCCGAGCCGGCGCTGGGATAGATCCGCGCCATCCGCCCATAGCTGACCGCGGTCAGCAGCATGGCCACCATGGCGATGAGGATGGTGGTGACCACATGCCCGCGCGCCGCGTTGCTCACCACGCCGTAGATGCCCATGGGCGCGGTGGGCTGAATGATGATGATGCCGTAGAGAATCAGGTGGCGCAGCTTCAGCGCGCGGCGCAGCCCAGGCGTGCCGGCCGGATTCGTGATGGTGGGTGGCTCCAGAAGATCCCTCCTGCGCGGGAACGGGCCGCGTTCGCCAGACTACAACGGAAACGGAAATGCGTGCTGCCGGAGAAAATCCTCGCGGAGCGCGCGGTCGCGAAACGCCTCGGTGCCGCCCGGCCGCAGCGTGGAAAGCGCTCCCGTGATGTTGCCGGCGCGGGCAGCGGCTTCCGCATCGGAGCCGCGCAGCCAGGCCGAGAGAAAGCCGGCGTTGAACGTGTCGCCCGCGCCGACGGTATCGACCGGCGTGACGGAAACTCCGGGGACCTGGAAGCGCTTGCTTCCCTCCTGCACCAGCGCGCCCCGCGCGCCGCACTTGACGGCGATGAGCGGAATGCGCGGCCCGAGGACGTCGAGCGCCGCTTCCACCGTGTCGCGGCCGGCGATGCGCAGGATCTCTTCGTCGTTGGGCAGCAGCACATCGACATACGGGAGAACCGCGTCGAGCACGCCATCCCAGCGGCCGTCCGGGTCGTCGTTCGTGTCGAGGGATATCGTCAGGCCGCGCTGCTTCAGCGTGCGGAAGAGGTCGGGGAGGCCGGCGTGGAGTCCCTGCTGCAGGAAAATCGACGACAGATGAAAATGCCGCGCCGAGCACAGGTAGTCGAGGTCCAGATCGGCGCACGTCATCTCGAACATCACGCCTGCGTAGGTGAGGATGCGCCGAGTAGCGCCGTGCGTGAGCAGGATGCTGACGCCGGTCTTCGTCCCGCTGGTCGAGCGGATCGCGCGCGACAGGTCCACCTGGCTTTCGGCCAGACGCTCCATGGCGATGCGCCCCAGCTCGTCGTCGCCGGCGCGGGTGATAAAGCCGGTGCGGATTCCCAGCAGGGAAAGGTTGTGGGCGAGGATCGCAGACGAGCTTCCCAGAGTCAGCTCAAAGTTGCTGGCCAGGAGTTCGCGGTTGAGCGGGAGAGACTCGGGAAGCCCGTAAAGGATCAGGTCGAGATTGACTTCTCCGGCGAGCGTGAGATCGAAATGCGCCATGCGGGTGGCTGTTTTGCGGCTGCCCCGAGGGGCTTCCTGGAAGATTCCGTATTATTACCATTCTTTTCTCATCGGCGGCAATGCTTTGGATCGAAATCGGGCGAAGAAGGCGCGAGCGGTTCGCCGAGTCGGCGCTTCAACCCCGTTGGAACCCTGTATTTTCGCGAGTCACAGCCCTTTTGCAGCGAAAGCAACCCCTTGACAGACCGCTTTCCCGTCCACTACCCTCCGATACCGGATCGAAATGAAACGAAATTGGAGCTCTGACAAGAGAGTTTTCCGCGGAACCCTGGTCCTGCTCGCCGCAGCCCTCGCGTGGCCGACGGCGCTCGCCGCGCAGACCGGCGGACTCCATGTCCAGGTGAACCCCGATGGCCGCTACAGCATCAGCGTGCCGGGCGGTGCCCAACCCGCTCTGGTCACGGGCATCGCGGCGCAGGTGGCCGGCCGCTGGCTGGTTTTGGCCGACTATCCCAAGCGAGCCGTTCGGCAGACGGATTCGCACGGCGAACTTGGTGCGGCGACTGAGTGGACGGTAACGGCGTCAGGCCTGGCGAACGAGCCAAACCTCGTCTACCGCCTGCGCGCCTACCGCGACGTGCCCTTCGCCGACGTCCAGGTCACCGTCGAGAACACAACCGGCCACGCCATCCACGTCCAGGCGATCCGCCCAGTCGATGGTGGAGGCCCCACGCTCGGCGCCCCCGCAGCCGAGGACCGCATCCTCTCCGACAGCTTCAGCGAAGATCGCCCGGCGATGCAGATTCACGATCTCGCCGACGCGCCCTACAAGCAGCCGGACCTCATGCATCGCGGCGTCGGCAGCCAGCTCATCTACAACCGCGAGAGCCACGAAAGCTTCTTCGCCGGTGCGCTCACCTCCGACAAGTTCCTCACCGTTTTGCGGCTGCACCTGGCGCCCGGCCCGCGCATCGCCCGCTGGGAAGTCGAATCCACCGGCACAACCGAGCTGGAGAAAGAAAACTCCCTCCGCGATTCGCCCGCCGAAGACCAGATCCCCCTCAGCCTCGCCGTTGCTCCGGGCGGACATCTGGATTCCGAGCGCGTGCTCCTCAGCATCAGCAAGGATTACCACCAGCAGCTGGAAACCTATGGCTCGCTCATCCGCGCGATCCACCATCCGCCTGCAGCGCCGCCGCTCATGGGCTGGTGGAGCTGGACTGCCTTCTACTTCGGCCTGAACGAGGGCGCCGCGCTCACCAACGCCGAGTGGGAGTCCCAGCACCTGCTGCCCTTCGGCTACAACGTCTTCCATATCGATGAGGGCTACCAGTACGCGCGCGGCGAATACGGTACGCCCAATGCGACGCTCTTCCCCAACGGGCTTACGCCCCTCGAATACAAAGTCCGCGGGCTGGGCCTCGTTCCCGGCATCTGGACCGCGCCCTTCGAAGTCTCCCAGCGCGCCTGGGTTTTCGAGCATCACCCCGACTGGCTCATCCACAACGCGAAGGGTGAGCCGATTCCCGCCGGCAGCGTTACCGACGGCAAAGACACGCTCTACATGCTCGACGTAACCAACCCCGGCGCCGCCGACTATCTCCGCCAGACCTATACCAGGCTCGTCCACCAGTGGGGCATTCACTACATCAAGCTCGATTTCATGGACGACAGCGCCATCGAGGGCGTCTACTACCGGCCCAACACCACCGCCATGGAAGCCCAGCGCATCGGCCTCGGCATTATCCGCAAAGCGGTCGACGACAATGTCTACCTCGACAAAGACGGCAGCGTGATGCTGAACCCCGTTGGCTACGTGGACTACGGTCGTATCTCCCAGGACACCGGCCACACCTTCGAGGCGACCAAAGAAGCCGAGCCCGGCATCGCCGCGCGGTACTACATGAACCGCAATTACTTCGTCGCCGACCCCGATGCCTTTGCCGTTTCCACGCAGACCATCGCCGACCAGAGCTGGCACGAGAGCCGTCAGCCAGCCACCCTCGACGAATCCCGTGCCGCCATCGCGCTGGCCGCTGTCACCGCCGGCATGTTTGAGATTGGCGACAACCTGCCCACCCTCGAGCACGAACCCGATCGCCTCGCGCTCATCGAGAACCGCGACCTCATCGACATGGTGCAGCTCGGCCGCTCCTCCACGCCCGTCGATCTCATGGACTATCGCGAGCAGGACCAGCAGCCGACGATCTTCTTCCTGAAAGAATCCCCCCGGCAAAGCATCCTCACCGTCTTCAACTGGACAAAGCAGCCGGTGGACCGCACCATCCCCCTCGATCGCCTCGGCCTCCCCGCCACAGCCCAGTACGCTCTTTCCGACGTGCTCGAGAAAAAAGACCTGCCCGCCCCGGCCGGCGGCCAGGTCCAGCTCTCCATCCCCGCCGAGTCCGTGCGGATGGTCAAACTCATCGACAACCGCGTGACCGTGTCTGCGCCTGAGGTTCGCATCGACGCACCCTCCACCGGCGCAGCCGGGGCGACCCTCGAGCTCTCCGCCGAGCAGACCGCCGGCGATCCCGTCGTGGCCTGGACGTGGAGCTTCGGCGATGGCGTCACCGCCGGCGGCCACACGGCCACACACGCCTGGACTGAGCCTGGCGAGTATCCGGTGACCGTGACGGCGCAGGGCCTGGACGGCGAGAGAACCGACAAGCAGATCCGGGTACGCATCACCGGCCACATGTCCACGCGCTTCAACCCCGCGGAGATCCGCAGGCTGCCGTGACCGAAGCGATCCCTGGCACGACCCCGAAGGAGCCGCTATGATGCGGCATGAACCGCCGGCCGGCAACGGTGCGGCGAACGGCAGGGCGATGGCACGAACCCCTCAAAAAGCGGCAGCAGAACCGAACGACAACATGCTCATTGACGAGCGGCGCCGCCACATCCTGTCCCTTGTGCAGAGCCAGGGCCGTGTCCTCGTCGGCGAGCTCTCGCGCACGCTCGGCATCTCGCAGATCACCATCCGCAAAGACCTCGAGCATCTCCAGTCCCGCGGTCTCGTGCAGCGCACTCACGGCGGCGCCCTGCGCCTGCAGTCCGGCGCCCTCTTCGATCCTTCCCTCC
>Ga0335073_10009730_pt1 | contig 13502 bp, 9 predicted proteins | sample Lox_Sample_22_FD_207093 | JGI IMG/M metagenome (GOLD analysis project Ga0335073, IMG submission 207093) | Soil microbial communities from Loxahatchee National Wildlife Refuge, Florida, United States - Lox_Sample_2.2 | ecosystem: Environmental > Terrestrial > Soil > Wetlands | place: USA: Florida...
GGGGTTCTTCCGTCATCGGCGCTCGTCGACCAGAACCGGCGCCCCTGGCAAGCTGACCTGCACAGACGCCCCGGGCGGCAGGGCGGCCGCCTCGCTGCTCGGCCGGTCGACCTTGACGGTCACGTCGCCGGACAGCCGCACGCTGACCCTGGTCACCGAGCCGAGGAAGGTCTGCAGGGTGACGATCCCGTTGCCCCCGGGCTGGATGGTGAGGTGCAGGCCCTCCGGCCGGACCAGCACGTCCACCTCGCCGGACAGCCCTGTGGCCGTCTCGCCGTGCACCGGCACGACGGCGCCGAGCGCCGCGACCTCGCCCTGGCCCTGCAGCTCGCCCGGTATGCGGTTCATGGTCCCGACGAACTCGGCCACGAACGCGGTGGCGGGCTCGGCGTACAGCACGCTGGGCACCGCGACCTGCTCGAGCCGGCCTTCCCGCATCACGCCGACCCGGTCGGCCATGGAGAGCGCCTCTTCCTGGTCGTGCGTGACGAACAGCGTGGTGGTGCCGAGCCGCTGCTGCAGCGAGCGGATCTGCTCCCGCAGTTGCAGCCGCACCTTCGCGTCCAGCGCCGACAGCGGCTCGTCGAGCAGCAGCACCCGCGGCTCGATGGCCAGGGCCCGGGCCAGCGCCACGCGCTGCTGCTGCCCGCCGGACATCTGGTGCGGGTACTTCTTGGCCTGGTCGGTGAGGCCGACCATCTCCAGTAGCTCGCCCGCGCGCTGGTTGCGGTGGGCCCCGCGCTGCTTGCGCATGCGCAGCCCGAAGCCCACGTTATCCAGGGCCGTCATGTTCGGAAACAGGCTGTAGCTCTGGAACACCATGCCCATGTCCCGCCGGGCGGCCGGGATGCGCGACACCTCCTTGCCGTCCACGGTGACCGAGCCGGAATCCGCGGTCTCGAACCCGGCCAGGATCCGCAGCGCGGTGGTCTTGCCGCAGCCCGAGGGCCCGAGCAGGGCCACCAGTTCGCCCGGCTCGATGTCCAGCGACAGGCCATGGAGGGCGTGCACGGCGCCGAAGGAGCGGCTGAGGTTCTCCAGGGCGACCGGCGCGCCCGCGCCGTTGCCGGCGGCGCGCACGACGCCGCCTCCCGCCTCGGTCCCAGCTGCTGTGTTAGTGGTCATTCCGGTTCCCTCATGTTTTGACTGAAATCCTGACGGGCGACGGTGAACAGGGCAACCTGGGCCCCGCCGCGCCTGCGGGCGCCCCGGCCGCCGATGGCCACGATGAGCATCAGCAGAATCCAGGTGACGAACAGCGCGAGCAGCGACGCGGCGACCGACACAGGCCCGCTGTTCTGCTCGAATTGCACGATCCACACCGGGAAGGTCACGTACAGGGCCAGGCTGGCCATGGTGAACTCGCCCAGCACGAGCGCGACCGTGAGGACCGTGGCCGACATAATCGCCGTCCGGATGTTCGGCAGCACCACCCGCCACAGCGTGACCGGCCAGCCGGCCCCGAGCGAGTTCGACGCCTCGACCATGGTTTTCAGGTCGAACGAGCGCAGGCCCGCGTCGAGCGACCGGTACGCGAACGGCATGGCCAGAATGACGTACACCAGCGCGAGCAGGTACGGGGTACCGAGCAGGAACCCCGGTGCCACCTTCAGCACGCCGATGATCAGCACGATCGGCGGGATCACGATCGGCAGGATCGTGATCGCCTCCATCAGGCGCCGGATGCCCGGCAGCCGCAGGTGCACGTACACGGTGGTGGGCACCATGAGGACCAGGGTGATGAGCGTGGTGATCACCGCGAGGCGCAGCGACAGGCCGATCGCCGAGAAGAACCCGGACTGCTTGAAGATATCCGGGAAGGCCTTCAGGCCGGCGAAGCGCAGCGCCGCATAGAGCGGGATCAGGAAGTAGGCGCCCGCGAGCAGCAAGATCACCCAGCGCCAGACCGGGAAGCTGCGCCTGCGGGCGGGCCGGCTGGCCGGGCTCGGTGCCCGCGCCTCGGCCTCGACACTGGCTACCGCGGCCATCGTGCCCCCGGCTCAGCCATGCCCGCGCGACCGCGCCCCGCGCCGCCATGCCCCGCGCCGGCGCGCCCCGCGCCGCCATGCCCCGCGCCGGCGTGGCCCGCGCTGGCGTGGCCCGCGCCGGTATGCCCCGCGCTGCCGTGGCCCGCGCCGCCGCGGCCGCGTCCCAGTGATGTCGTGGGCACCCCGCTGTTGTCAGAGCAACAGCGTGGGGCCCACCACCCCAATGGCCGAATCTCCTGCGCCGCCACGCCCTGCGCTACCGCCGCCATCGCGTTCCTTCCCCTCACCGCACCCCAACCGCCCGGGCCGAGGGCAGCTGCCACCTCGCCGCCCTACGCTGCAGGACCGTGTAAATGATCATGACGATCGCGATGATCACGACCATGATCAAACCGAGCGCATAGCCCAGGTTCTGCTGGCCGGCCAGGACGTTGCCGTTCAGCAGGGCCCCAATCTGGATCGGCGTCAGCGCGATCGTGCCGCCGGACAGCGCCTCGGCCGTGGCGTACGCGGAGAACGCGCTGCCGAACAGCAGCAGCAGGCAGCCCAGGAACGACGGCAGCAGCACCGGGCCGCCCACGTAGCGCCAGTACTGCCAGGTCCCCGCGCCCATGTTCTGGGCCGCCTCGCGCCAGGCGGGCCGCAGGCCCTCCAGGGCGGGCAGGATGACCAGGACCATGAGCGGGATCTGGAAGTACATGTACACGAAGAACACGCCGAACGCGTTGTACAGCGTGAAGCCGTGGTTCCAGATGTCGACGCCGAAGATGTCCTTGATCCACCCGGTGACGATCCCGGTGGTGCTGAGCGTCGCGATGAACAGGAAGGCCAGCGGGACGCCGCCGAAATTGGCGAACACGCCGGACGCGGTGATCACCACCTGGCGCAGCACGTTCCCGCGCTTGGCCGTGAAGATCGCGTAGGCGATCAGCAGCCCGAAGATCCCGGGCACGACCGACGTGGCGATCGACAGCAGGATGGAGGTCTTCAGGCCGAGCAGGTAGGTGCCGTGCAGCGCGGTGTGGATGTTGCTCCACGTGAACGCGCCGGCGTGGCCGCTCACGAACCCGCCGCTGGAAGTCTGGAACGAGGCGATCGCGATCGCGATCGTCGGCGCGATCAGGCCCAGGGCCACGTACACGCCGAACGGCACGATGCCGAGCCACCGGAGCACGGCCCGGAACAAGGTGAGAGCCCGCTCGGGCCGGGCCCCGGAGGCGGTTGCCTCCGGGGACACGGCCTGGGTCGTGCTGTCCGCCATCAGCTGCCGACTTGCGTCGCCCAGTTCTGGGTGACGACGTTCTCGGCGGTGGCCTGCTGGGCCTGGCTCGGGAACGTCAGCGCGCCGGACGGGGCCGGGGGCAGCGCGTCATACGCGGTCTTGTTCACGGTCCCGTTGGCGACCAGCGTGGACAGCTCGATCGGGCGCGCGTAGCCCTCGAGCCACTGGTTCTGGCCCACGGTCGAGTAGAGGTACTCCTCCCACAGCCGGGCGGCGGCCGGGTCTGGCGCGGTCGCACTGATCGCCTGGTCGTAGTAGGACGCGTACGAGGCGTCCGACGGGATCACGATCTTGAAGCCCTTCACGACCGGCTTGACCTCTGAGGCCAGCAGGTAGTCCCACCAGATGAGGATCGGCGTCGTGCCGTTCTCCACCGTGGTCGGCCCGCCGATGGCGGTCGGGACGAAGTTACCGATCGCCTTCAGGTGCGCGTAGTACTTGATGCCTGGCTCGATGTTGCTGAACGAGCCGCCGTTGGCCAGTGCGGCCGCGTACACCGCGGCGAAGGCCGCCCCGGCCGTCGTCGGGCTGTTGTTGAGGCCGATCATGTTCTTGTAGGCCGGGTTGGTCAGGCTGGCGAACGAGGTCGGCGCCACCTTGACCTTGGCCGGGTTGTAGCCGATGGCCACGTAGCCGCCGTAGTCCGCGTACCAGTCGCCGTTGGAGTCCTTGGCGTTGCCCGGGATGTTGCTCCAGGTCGCCACCTTGTAGGGGGCCCAGAGATGGTCGTTGGCTCCCTCAACGGCGAACGGCGTGCCCACGTCGACCACGTCGGGCGCACGGCTCTGGCCCTTGAGCTGCTCCACGGCGGTGATCTCCTGCCCGCTGGAGCCCTCAGGGTTCGCGTCGGTGATATGAATGTGATACTTCTTGCTGAAATCACTCATAATTGTGCCATAGTTGGCCCAATTGCTTGGCAGAGTGATGACGTTAAGCTGGCCCTCTTTTTCAGCGGCCTTGACCAGGGCGGCCATGCCGCCGCCGGCGGCGGCCGAGGTGACCGTCGACCAGTTTGTTGAGCTGCTGCTGGCGCCGCCCGAAGAGCTACTGCTGCCGCATCCGGCGGCCAGCACGGCGCAGCCGAGCGCCGCCGCAATAGCGGCGCCTGCCTTCTTCCTTCGCACTTTTACCCCTCCGACATGCATGACCACGTTGGGTCAGGGACGCGAGTATCGTTGCGAGGAAAGGTAAATGAGCGGTATTAAACGGAAATCCGGTTACCGTCCGATTCATGAACGGTAGCTGGCCGCAGAAGGAATTTCTGTATGGTCATTTAGCTGTCTTGCGTTAACTCAGAATTCATCATAAGTAGAATAAGCCGTAATTGCGCCGTGCTTGGAAAAGGCGGCAACGGGCGGTACCCTGCACGGCCCCGATTACAGACGCCAGGCGGCCGCCCGAGCGGCGGTGCCGGGCTGCAGGCGCCAGGCGGCCGCGCCGACGGGCGGTGCCGGCAGGGCGCCGATTTGCGGGGGTGAGGTGGCTGCGGTGCCGGCAGGGCGCCGATTTGCGGGGGTGAGGTGGCTGCGGTGCCGGCAGGGCGCCGATTTGCGGGGGTGAGGTGGCTGCGGTGCCGGCAGGGCGCCGATTTGCGGGGGTGAGGTGGCCGGCGGCACGCGCGGCGCCGGGCTACAGGCGCCAGGTGGCCGCGTTGATCGCGCTGATGGCCGCCTCACTGCCATCCAGCCTGACCCGCGCGGCGGCCGGCCGGCCCAGTGCCCACATGGTCAGCTCGGCCGGGGTGCCGGTAACGGTCACGACCGGGGTGCGGGCCTTGGCGGTGAACCGGATCCGGGGTCCGCCCGACGCGTCCGGCTCGGGCTCGTCGTCCCTGGCCAGCTCGACGCCGACCGGCGCCTTCCGCAGCAGGAACTTGGCCATCCGCAACCTGCGCCAGAGCACCTCGGCCAGGCCCTGGTCGATCTTTCGCGGCTCCCAGCCCGGACGGGCCCGCCGCACGTCCTCGTGGTGGACGAAGTACTCGACCAGGTTGGCCAGCTCATCGGCACCGGGCAGCCCGAATAGCGACAGCCGCGGCGGGCCGCTCCTGATCGTCTGGACCAGCTCGGGGAAAGGCGTCCGCTCGGCCAGCTTGCGCTGCACGCTGCGGGTATAGGCGGCCATCGGCCCGCCGAGCACGCCCACCCCGGCGTCGGGCCGGCGCTCTCTCAGCACCAGGTGCGCGGCAAGATCGACAGTGGTCCACCCCGCGCACAGAGTCGGCTCCCGGGGGCCGGCCTCGTCGAGCAGTGCGCATAGGGCAATGCGCTCATCCCGCGCATACCTCATCGTGTGATCGTAAGCCACCGGCCCCCGGGCAGGGAATCCCAGCAGCGCAGCCCCCATGAGCTCGCCGACACCAAGTGCGTGTCAGCGCACGCAGTTACCGTGCCGACCGCGCGCGACGCGCCGGTGACCTGGTCGGCGGGCCGGCCTATGCTGGCCCGCGGGGCCTGCTCGCTCGCCTGGACGCAGTGAACGGGAACGTGGAGCGGGACGGACCGATGGGCGCGGCGGACCTGGAGGCACAAGCAATCCCGGAGGCACAAGCAATCCCGGAGGCACAAGCAATCCCGGAGGCACAAGCAATCCCGGAGGCACAAGCAATCCGGAGGCACGAGCAATACAGAGGAGCCGCAGATGAGTGCGGGCGAGCCGCAGATAAACGCGGACGAGCCGCAGATGACCGCGGGTGATCCCGCGCGTGCGGGCCGCCGTGAGCCACGGCGGGAACTGGCGCTGTTGCTGCTGCTCGGCGCGGCCGGGGCAGGCCTTGTGCTGCTGACCGTGCGGCAGGGCTGGGCCCATGTCGACACCGTCGCGCCCAGGCCGCTGCCGGCCAGCGTCACCACCGAGACCGGCCAGGCGCTGGTGCCGGCCGCAGCCGCGCTGGCGCTGGCCGCCCTGGCTGGGCTGGCGGCCGTGCTGGCCACCCGGCGGATTCTGCGCCGCATCGCCGGGGTGCTGCTGGCCGGGTTCGGCGTGGGCATAGCCGTGGCGGTCAGCGCGGGCATCTCAGCCGCCGACGTGCTCGCGGCCGCGGCGGCCAGCGCCGGAACCCAGACCGGCTCGGCGGGCGCGGCCGGATCGGACATTGGCAGCACGACCGGGGGTGGCACCGGCCAGGGCGGATCGGCGCAAGCGCCGGTGTCCGGCTTTCCCAGCCACGTGGTCTTCGCGGCCTTCCCCTGGCGCGGGGTGGCCTTCGTCGGCGCGCTGGCGATCATCGCCGCCGGGGCGCTCGTGACCTGGCGGGCGGCTCAGCTGCCGGTGATGTCCAGCCGGTACGAGGTGCCCACCCGGTCGGCCAGCCCACGGACGGCGGCGGCAGCGGGGGCAGCGGCGGGGCCCGCGGCCAGGGCGGGGGATCGCGCCTATCGGGGCAGCGACACCGCTGCGATCTGGGAGTCGCTGAGCCGGGGCGAGGATCCGACCGGCTCCGCGTAGCGGGCTCCTGCCCAGGGAGGCAGCGGGCTCCTGCCCAGGGAGGCAGCGGGCTCCTGCCCAGGGAGCAGGGTCCCTGCGGGGCCGCCGAGGTACTCTCGCTACCATCGGTGCGCAAGGCATCCCACCCGAGGGGGCGGCAGAACCGCGTGAGCGTGCTCGACGAGATCCTCGAGGGAGTGCGTGCCGACCTCACGGCACGGCAGCGGTCTGTTCCACTCGAGCGACTGAAGGAAGCGGCCCACCAGGCACCTTCGCCCCGCAACGTGCTCGGCGCGCTCAAGGGGGCCGACGTCGCCGTCATTGCCGAGGTCAAACGGGCTAGCCCGTCCAAGGGCGCGCTGGCCGCGATCGCCGATCCGGCGGCCCTGGCCGCGGACTACGAAGCGGGCGGCGCCCGTGTGATCAGCGTGCTGACCGAGTCGCGGCGGTTCGGCGGCAGCCTGGAGGATCTGGCCGCCGTGCGGGAGGCCGTGCGCGTGCCGGTGCTGCGCAAGGACTTCGTGGTCAGCTCCTACCAGCTGTGGGAGGCGCGGGCGCACGGTGCCGACATGGTGCTGCTCATCGTGGCCGCGCTGGAGCAGAACGCGCTCGTGTCGCTGGTCGAGCGGGCGATCTCGATCGACCTGGTCCCGCTGGTCGAGGTGCACACCGACAGCGAGCTCGACCGCGCGGTCGACGCCGGGGCGCGGGTCATCGGCGTCAACGCCCGGAACCTGGCCACGCTCGAGGTGGACCGCAGCGTGTTCGCGCGGCTCGCCCCGCGGGTGCCCGAAGGGGTCATCAAGATCGCTGAGTCGGGGGTCCGCGGCCCGCACGATCTGCTGGCCTATGCGGCGGCCGGCGCCGATGCCGTGCTGGTCGGGGAGAGCCTGGTGACTGGCAAGGACCCGCGGTCCGCGGTCGCCGACCTGGTCACGGCGGGATCGCATCCGGCCCTGCGCGGAGACCGGGGTTGACCGCAGCCAGCCCTGCTCTTCCCGATGCCACCGGGCATTTCGGGCGGTACGGCGGCAGGCTCGCGCCCGAGGCGCTGATGTCGGCGCTGGAGGAGCTGACCGCCGCGTATCTCTCGGCCAAGGCCGACCCGGCGTTCCAGGCCGATCTGGCCGCGCTGCTGCGCGACTACGCGGGCCGGCCGACGCTGCTCACCGAGGTGCCGCGGTTCGCCGCTGAGGCGGGCGGTGGCCGGGTGTTCCTTAAGCGGGAGGACCTGGCCCACACCGGCTCTCACAAGATCAACAACGTCCTTGGCCAGGCGCTGCTCACCCGGCGCATGGGCAAGACCCGGGTGATCGCGGAAACCGGGGCCGGCCAGCACGGCGTGGCCACCGCCACCGCGTGCGCGCTGCTCGGCCTGGACTGCACGGTCTACATGGGCGAGGAGGACACCCGGCGGCAGGCCCTGAACGTGGCCCGGATGCGCATGCTCGGCGCCGAGGTGGTCGCGGTGACGAACGGCAGCCGGACCCTGAAGGACGCCATCAACGAGGCGTTCCGTGACTGGGTGACCACGGTCGAGACCACCCACTACTGCATCGGCTCGGTGATGGGCCCGCACCCGTTCCCGGTGATGGTCCGCGACTTCCAGCGGGTGATCGGGGTCGAGGCGCGCGAGCAGGTGCTGGCCGCCGCCGGGCGGCTTCCCGACGCGGTGATCGCCTGTGTCGGTGGCGGGTCCAACGCCATCGGGGCGTTCCACGCGTTCATCCCGGACGATGGCGTGCGGCTGATCGGCTGCGAGGCCGGGGGCGACGGGCTGGCCACCGGCCGCCATGCCGCCACGCTGGCGGGCGGCTCGGCCGGTGTCATCCACGGCATGCGGACCTACCTGCTCCAGGACGGCGACGGGCAGACCCTGGAAACCCACTCGATCTCCGCGGGCCTGGACTATCCGGGGGTGGGGCCCGAGCATTCCTGGCTGCACGACACCGGCCGGGCCAGCTACCGCGCGGTCACCGACGCCGAGGCGATGGACGCCTTCGCGGTGCTGTGCCGGACCGAGGGCATCATCCCGGCCATCGAGTCCGCGCACGCGCTGGCCGGCGCCCTGCAGGTGGGGCCGGAACTCGGCCCCGACGCGCTGCTCCTGGTCAACCTGTCCGGCCGCGGCGACAAGGACGTGGACATCGCGGCCCGCTATTTCGGGCACGTGACCGGGCCGGCCCAATGAGCGTCGTGCCGGAGGCGCGCAGATGAGCGCTGTCGCTGGCGCGTTCCGGAACGCGGCCGAGCAGCACCGCGCTGCGCTCGTCGGCTACCTGCCCGCCGGCTTTCCCTCGGTCCCGGGCGCGATCGAGGCGGCCATCGCCATGGCCGAGGCCGGGGCTGACATCGTGGAGATCGGCCTGCCGTACTCGGACCCGCTGATGGACGGCCCGGTCATCCAGGAGGCCACCCGCCGCGCGCTGGCCGGCGGCACGCGGGTCGCCGACGTGCTGCGCACCGTCCAGGCGGTGGCCGGCGCGGGGGTGCCGACCCTGATCATGACCTACTGGAATCCGGTCGATCACTACGGCGTGGCCGCGTTCGCCCGGGACCTGGCCAATGCCGGGGGCAGTGGGCTGATCACCCCCGACCTCACCCCGGAAGAGGCCGGGCCGTGGCTCGAGGCAGCGGCCGACCGGGGGCTCGACCCGGTGTTCCTGGTCGCGCCGAGTTCATCCGACGAGCGCATCAACCTGATCACCTCGGTCTGCGGCGGGTTCGTGTACGCGGCCTCGCTGATGGGCACGACCGGAACCCGCGACGCCGTGGGCGGCCAGGCGGCCGGGCTGGTCCAGCGGGTCAGGGGGTGCACGAGCCTGCCAGTGGCGGTCGGGCTCGGCGTCCGTGACCGGGCCCAGGCCGCCCAGGTGGCCGGGTTCGCCGACGGGGTCATCGTCGGGTCCGCGTTCGTCAGCCGCCTGCTCGGCGCCGAGGACACCACCGCCGGTATTGCGGCGGTACGGGACCTCGCGTCCGATCTAGCGGCTGGTGTGCGCGATTCCGCCGTGGCGTCCCGTTCAAGATCCTGATCTTCGAGGCGGCGCGGACCAGGACAGATTTCCGTTTCAATACGTTCCCGTTACACTGGATGCGGAGCCCTGAGTAGCTCGCGCTCTCAGCACGCCCGCAGGGCCAATGTCGTCCCGACCCGCAAGCACAGTCGCCATGGCGGACCGGACGACAGGAGTATGAATGGCACCTGCTGCCGCAGGAATCCAGGGACTCTACGACAGCCGTTACGAGCACGACGCCTGTGGTGTGGGCTTCGTCGCGGACCTGGCCGGGCGCGTCAGCCACGAGATCGTGGCCCAGGCGCTCACCGTGCTGAGGAACCTGGATCACCGGGGCGCGAAGGGCAGCGATCCGGAAACCGGCGACGGGGCCGGGATCCTGACCCAGATCCCCGACGCGATGTTCCGCGAAGCGTGCGGGTTCAGCCTGCCGGCTCCCGGCTACTACGCGGCCGGGATGGTGTTCCTGCCCAGCGACGCTGCTGGGCGGGCGGCCGCCATGGCCGCGCTGCAGCGGATCGCCGCGCTCGAGGGCCTGGGCGTCCTCGGCTGGCGCGACGTTCCGCACGACCCCGCGCACTGCGGCACCGGCGCGCGCGCCGTGCTGCCGCACCTGGCCCAGGTGTTCGTCGCCTCGTCCCGCGGCGAGGGCGGGCTGGCCCTCGACCGGCGGGCGTTCTGCCTGCGCAAGCGGGCCGAGCACGAGGCCGGGGCGTATCTGGTCAGCCTGTCCTCGGCGACGATCGTCTACAAGGGAATGCTCACCGCGCTGCAGCTTGAGCGGTTTTACCCGGACTTGTCCGATCCCAGGTTCGCCTCGGCCCTGGCCCTGGTGCATTCCCGGTTCTCCACGAACACCTTCCCGTCCTGGCCGCTGGCCCATCCGTACCGGTTCATCGCGCACAACGGCGAGATCAACACGATCCGGGGCAACCGCAACTGGATGCGGGCCCGCGAGGCGCTGCTGCATACCGAGTTGATTGAACGGGACGCCGACGGGCGGGGCCTGGAACGGCTGCTGCCGATCCTGGACGAGTCGGCCAGCGACTCGGCCAGCTTCGACGCGTGCCTGGAACTGCTGCACATGGGCGGGCGGTCGCTCCCGCACGCGGTGCTGATGATGATCCCGGAGCCGTGGGAGAACCACGAGCAGATGGACCCGGCGCTGCGGGCCTTCTACCGGTTCCACTCGACGCTGATGGAGCCGTGGGACGGGCCCGCCCTGATCGCGTTCACCGACGGCACGGTGATCGGGGCGGTGCTGGACCGCAACGGCCTGCGGCCCGGCCGTTACTGGGTGACCAGCGACGGCCTGGTCGTGCTGGCCAGCGAGGTCGGCGTGCTGGACATCGACCCGGCCACCGTGGTCCGCAAGGGAAGGCTGCAGCCGGGCCGGATCTTCCTGGCCGACACCTCGGCGGGCCGGATCATCGAGGACGAGGAGGTCAAGGCGGGGCTGGCCGCCGAGCATCCGTACCAGGACTGGCTGGACGCCGGGCTGGTGCATCTCGAGAACCTGCCTGCCCGGGCCGAGCGGCCGCCCGGCTCCGAGGGCGGGCAGGGGCGGGCGGCGGCGGGGTCGGATGGCCCGGACCTGGCGCTCCACCGCGGCCAGCCGCTGGCCATCCGGCAGCAGCTGTTCGGGTACACGGAGGAGGAACTCCGGGTCATCCTGGCCCCGATGGCGCGCACCGGCGGCGAGGCGCTCGGGTCGATGGGCAGCGACACGCCCGTGGCCGTGCTGTCCGACCGGCCGCGGCTGATCTTCGACTACTTCACCCAGCTGTTCGCCCAGGTCACCAACCCGCCGCTGGATGCGATCCGGGAGGAACTGGTCACCTCCCTGGCGTCGACCACCGGCCCCGAGCACGACCTCTTTCATCCGGGCCCGGCTTCCTGCCGCCAGGTGATCCTGCCCTATCCGGTGATCAGCACCAGCGATCTCGCCAAGATCGTCCACATCAACGACGACGGCGACCTGCGGGGCCTGTCCCCGCACGTCGTGGACGGCCGCTACCGGGTGGCCGGCGGCGGCCCGGCGCTGCGTCAGCGGCTGGCCGAGATCCAGGCCGAGGTGTCCGCCGCGATCGCGGGCGGCGCCCGGATCATCGTGCTCTCCGACCGTGGCGAGGGCCAGCTCGGGGGGTCCCGGGGGGTCGCCCCCCCGGACGAGCAGAGTCCGATTCCGTCGCTGCTGCTGACCGGGGCGGTGCACCACCACCTGATCAGGGAGCGCACCCGGACCAGGGTCGGCCTGATCGTCGAGTCCGGGGACGCGCGGGAGTGCCACCACATCGCCCTGCTCATCGGCTACGGAGCCTCCTGCGTCTGCCCCTACCTGGCGATCGAGTCGGTCCAGGGCCTGGTCCGCGGCGGGGCGCTGGACGGGATCACCGCGCAGCAGGCCGCGGCCAACCTGATCAAGGCGCTGGGCAAGGGCCTGCTGAAGATCATGTCCAAGATGGGCGTGTCCACGGTCGCCTCGTACACCGGCGCCCAGATCTTCGAGGCGATCGGGATCGGTGACGAGGTCATCGAGGCCTGCTTCGCCGGGACGTCGTCGCGCCTCGGCGGCGTCGGCTTCGACCAGCTCGCTGCTGAGATAGCCGCGCGGCACGCCCGGGCCTACCCGCCGCGCGGCACCCGGCCCGCGCACCGGCGGCTGGAGACCGGCGGCGAGTACCAGTGGCGGCGTGAGGGCGAGCCGCACCTGTTCAGCCCGGAGACCGTCTTCAAGCTGCAGCACGCCACGCGAAGCCGGCGCCAGGAGATCTTCGCGGAGTACACCAGGCTGGTGGACGATCAGGCGGCGCGGCTGATGACCCTGCGCGGCCTGCTGCGCATCCGCGGCGTCGACGAGCCGGCACCAGACGCGACGGCCGGCCGGAGGCTGGCCCGAGCGGATGGGACGCGGGGGGGTCTGGGGGGGTCGTCCCCCCGAGGCAACAGAGTGCCAGTGCCCATCGACGAGGTGGAACCGGTCTCCGCGATCGTGCGGCGGTTCTCCACCGGAGCGATGTCCTACGGCTCGATCTCGGCCGAGGCGCACCAGACCCTCGCGATCGCGATGAACCGCCTGGGCGGCCGGTCCAACACCGGTGAGGGTGGGGAGGATCCTGAACGGTACGCTCCGGACCCGAATGGCGACCTGCGCCGGTCGGCCGTCAAGCAGGTCGCCAGCGGCCGGTTCGGTGTGACCAGCGAATATCTGGTCAACGCCAGCGACCTGCAGATCAAGATGGCGCAGGGGGCCAAGCCAGGGGAGGGCGGCCAGCTGCCCGGGCACAAGGTGTACCCGTGGATCGCCCGGACCAGGTACTCCACGCCCGGGGTCGGCCTGATCTCGCCGCCGCCGCATCACGACATCTACTCGATCGAGGATCTCGCCCAGCTGATCCACGACCTGAAGAACGCCAACCCGGCCGCGCGGGTGCACGTCAAGCTGGTGGCCGAGGTCGGGGTCGGCACTGTGGCCGCTGGCGTGTCCAAGGCCCACGCCGACGTGGTGCTGATCTCCGGGCACGACGGCGGCACCGGCGCCGCCCCGCTGACCAGCATCAAGCACGCCGGCGCCCCGTGGGAGCTGGGGCTGGCCGAGACCCAGCAGACGCTGCTGCGCAACGGGCTGCGGGACCGGATCGTGGTCCAGGTGGACGGGCAGCTGAAGACCGGCCGCGACGTGATCATCGCGGCGCTGCTCGGCGCCGAAGAGTTCGGCTTCGCCACCGCGCCGCTGGTGGTGGCGGGCTGCGTGCTGATGCGGGTCTGTCACCTGGACACCTGCCCGGT
>Ga0335073_10009731_pt1 | contig 13502 bp, 11 predicted proteins | sample Lox_Sample_22_FD_207093 | JGI IMG/M metagenome (GOLD analysis project Ga0335073, IMG submission 207093) | Soil microbial communities from Loxahatchee National Wildlife Refuge, Florida, United States - Lox_Sample_2.2 | ecosystem: Environmental > Terrestrial > Soil > Wetlands | place: USA...
CGACCCCTGCCGCTCCATGTGCGGCGCTACAGCCTGGCTCAGCCACAGCGCGGGTCCGAGGTTGACATCCATCATGAGCCGCAGGCTCTCGGGAGTCGCGGTGAGCGCCTCTCCAAGCCCGAACACACCGAGGGTGTTCACCAGCACGTCAGGAGGCCCGACCTCGTCGGCGATCCGGTCGATGAGCGGAGCTGCCACTGCGGGTTCTGTGGTGTCGGCCACCTCGCGGCTGACGCCGTCGGGAAGGTCACGCAACGCGTGCTCGTTCCGGTCGACCGCGACCACGGTGAGGCCACTGGCGGCTAGTGTCAGCGTCGTGGCGTGACCGAGTGCACCGCCCGCACCGGCCACGATCGCTACTTTGGCGTTCATGACGCACAGGCTCGCCGCCGGCAAGGTGAGAGATCGTCACCCGGTCCCGCTGATTCGGGCTTCCGCTTGACGCCTCCAGGCTGGTGACGGCTGCGGCGAGCGTCCTGCCCGCTTGGCGCGGCCGATCGGATAACGCGAAGGATCCGTGCCCCTGGAAGGGCACGGATCCTTCGTCCTAACGGCGCCACCGCCACCGCGCCCACTAACGGGGAGGGTTATCGGACCTGGAGGTCGGATAACCCTCCCAGGTAATGGCCTGCCCGCAAACCGGAAGGCTTATTTCCGGCGTTTCCGACATATCGCCCCGCTTGCCGAGCCGGTCGTTTTGTGCGTGCTCGTGCTCGGCGGGCAGACGGAATGCTCCGTCAGCCGACTCTGATAACTCCTGTCCCAGAAGGTTGCCCGGGTACGAGCTTCGCCCCCGATGTCAACGATCAACTTAAGCCACAGTGGCGTTGAGCCCTAGCTACGTTTTCCGTCCCCGATCTCGTGATCTTGATCGGTGCCGGTGGGCACTGACGTGACGGGGTGGCCTTCGTCCTGGGTGGTCAGGCTGCTTTGTGCAGGCGTCGCGGCTCCTCGATGCCTTTGCCCAGCTGACGGGCGTGCATACCGGTCGTGATCTGCGAAAACCCGTAGATCATGCTGAACAAGCCGAACAGCAGCGCGAGGGTGACCGCGCCGAGGCCAGGGCGCGCGAAGAGCACGACGCCGAACGCGACGGAAACAAGCCCGGCGATGATGAACATCGCGCGCTCGCCCGCGCTCTCCCCGCTGCCGAATCCCGCGAAAATCTCCGCGAAGCCGCCCACGAGCGCCCAGGCCGCGACGAGAAGGACCAGCACGAGGGCGGTCGGCGCCGGCCAGGCCAGGGCGAACACGGCCGCCGCCAGGTCGACAAGCGCGAGCAGCAGATGACCCAGGACAGGCCCGGCGGAGCGGCTGCTGAAGGCTCGCATCGTCTGCAGGCCCGCGTCCACGAACGCGTAGATCGCGAACAGGATGACCAGCGCGAGAATCGTGACGCCCGGCCAGGCGATGGCGATGATTCCCACGACAATGGCGAGAATGCCCCGCAGGATCAACGAGGTCGATGTTGACTTGAGCATCAAAAGGCACACTCCTTTATTCGGAGCATAAGACGTAGTCCGCCGTTGTCCATTGGCCGGTCGTCACGAACTCATCGGCTGGTTTGGTCCCCCAGGCACGGCCAGTGGGCCGTGGCGGCATACCTGTCAGCTGTCGTCTGGGGCGTCAAGGCGACCGGCGCCTCATGGTCGCGGTGATCGGGCGAGCGGAACGATGCCGCGGATGGCCAACGTGCCGCGCGCACAACCAGCTGCAGACTAGAGATTTGCTGATGCGGAACGGGAAATGAAGCCGAAGGGCCTCAACGGACGGAGCACACGAGGAATGAGCGACACGACGAGCGGCGCCGCGAGCGGCGCCACCGAGCGGGTGACCGTCACGCTGACCGGCGGTGTGGCCGACGTCCGCTTGAACCGGCCCGAGAAGCGCAACGCGCTCGACCCTGCCATGTTCGAGGCGCTCGTGACGGCCGGTTCGCGTCTTAAGACCGAGCCTGGGCTGCGGGCGGTCGTGTTGTCAGGTGCGGGCCCCGACTTCTGCGCTGGGCTGGACTTCGAATCGTTTCTGGCGATGCGCGAGGGCGAGCGGCTCACCGCGTCCGCTCAGCTCCCGCCTTCGGAAGGACCGGCGAAGGCGACCGGCCAGCGCGCTGCGTACGTGTGGGCTGAGCTTCCGGTTCCGGTGATCGCGGCGGTGCGCGGCAACGCGCTCGGTGGCGGCCTGCAAATCTCGCTCGGGGCCGACATCCGGATCGTCACGCCTGATGCCCGGCTCTCAGTGTTGGAGGTGGCGTGGGGCCTCATCCCGGACATGACCGGTACCCAGCTGCTGCCCGAACTGGTCGGCCGGGACGTCGCCAAGGAACTGACCTACACAGGGCGGATCGTCAGCGGTGAAGAGGCGGTGCGGATCGGGCTGGCCACGCGCACCGATCCGGATCCGCTCGCCGCGGCTCTCGCCATGGCGAGGGAGATCGCAGGGCGCAGCCCGCACGCGATCCGGGCGGCGAAGCGACTGCTCGACCTGGCTGGGCGGATTGATCTGGCGTCAGGTTTCGCGGCGGAGCAGGAGGAGATCCGCGCGCTGATCGGCAGCCCGAACCAGGTAGAGGCCGTCGGGGCACGGTTCGGGAAACGCGACCCGAAGTTCACCGAGGTCTGAACGCGGGAACGGCTGGTGGCGCACGCGAGCCAAAGGAACGCCGACAGCAGAAGCGGACCGTGCCCGTAGTTACCATCTGGACAGCGGCCCGTCCTGGCGAGGACCCGGCAGCTAAAGGGATCGGCCACCTGCAAGCGCTAGTGTGGCGGCAACCCGCCGTCCTAGAATCACTCCGTAAGAGGCAACTCAGCGTATGACTCTAGCAGCGGGGAGTTAGCTCTGATGGCTCGAGTGATCTACCGTCTCGAATACGTTTCAGGTTCGTTTCCCTACATCGACGAGAACGTCGAAGTGATGGTCACCAACTGCACCACTATAAACCAGTTTGTCAAAGTCCAGGTCGTCGACTCCTTTAATCAGCTCGTATTCGACGCAGATCGTGAAGTGGAGCCGGGCTTTACCTGGACTCAGGGAGCGTCCGTCATTCGCGGTGCTCCGCCCCTGCGGATCGTCATACGCACCACCGACCAGATGGTGCCAAGCGCTGTGATCTTTAAGAGGGATGACCTAGACGTGAACGCCACCACGAGAATGTGGCCTGACAACTTCGTGGTGTTCCCTCTCTACGCCCCTCCAGTGGTTCCGCCGATCTCGCCTGTACCGCCGGCGCAGGAGTGACCGGGGGATCTTCTCACTCTGTCTCGTTCCTGCCGCTGAGGATCGCGATCGTGATGAGGACGGCGACGATCACCCACTGAATGCCGACCCCGCCGGTGCTGACGGAACCGGATGTGGTGCCGACCGGACCGGGGAGGCCGGCGCACCGTGCCACGAGGCAGCCCGCGCCTTGCCCGCCGCGAAGACCGGCGTGCGTCAGGCTGACAGCCAGCGCAGCGCTAGCAAGCAGGCAAGAGGCTATGACGGCTGAGAGCTTCACCGTCAACCCCTTTCATGATGCCTCAAGGGTAGTCGGGCATAGTCTAGCCGCGCGAGCGTGGCAAGGATCTAGCTGGGTTCGGTCCGGGGATGGCTCCTGAATTGTGCCGTGCTTCCCAGGCAAGCGAATCGCCCGACATGTTCGTTGGGGCAGCGCTGGGGGATGATGAACCCAATCATTGCCAGAAATGCGCACTGCGGGTGATCACAACCTTGACGACCCTGATTCTCCGTCGCACGCGGGAAACGCGAGTAAGAGAGTGGCGGGACTAGCGATGAGCGGGGGCGGGGCAGACCCCTGGCGGGGCGGCCGGTCGCTATTGCGCGGCTATGGCCGATGACTGGCGCGTCCGCATTGCGCTGGACGACCTGCCGCCCAGTCCATTCCTTCCGGCAGGCGCTTCTCTCTGCATTGCGCAGCCGCCTCGGCTATCAGGCTCCTCAGGTCACGGTCAAATCGAACGCTACCCACATCTTCTTGTATGCCCCCGGCATGGGATTAGCTGACAAGGCCGCACAAGTCGCGTGTGACGTGCTCGGCGCGCCCGCCTGGACGGAGGGCTGGGACCGGCGCAAACAGAAGCGGCGGGCCGCGGACGCGATACTCGCGGATCTCACTACTGCCGGGCTGCGCGCGCACCGTCGGGAGCAAGAGCGGAAAGAACACGCGTCCCGTCAGGAGTATGAGCGGGCAATCGCTGCGGGGTTCGGCCTTCGCCGCTGGCGGTGCGGGTCGAATTGCCGTCACACCGCGATGTGGTGGCGCTGGCCGGGCATGCGAAGACGACGCCAGGGCCTGTTCCGGGCGCTGTCCGGTGACGGTGGCGCTGACGCGGATATGCCCATCCGGGCCGGGCGGGTCAGCCTTAGGTACTTGGAGGTCTGGGCCGGCGGGGAGCCTGAGGATGCCGCTAAGTAAGCCATCTCCGAGCTCCTGGACGAAGGCGATGGCCTTGGCCAGGGTGGCGAGTCTGGCGTCCAGGGTGGCGCCGGACGGGTACAGGCGGACCGTGGTCACCCCGGCTCGGTGCCAGGCCCGCAGCCGCTGGCGGACCATCGGTTCGGTGCCGATCAAGGTCGTGGCCAGGACCATCTCGTCGGTGACGAGGTTGGCGGCGCCGTCGCGGTCGCCTGCCTGCCATCGGTCGCGGACCTCGGCGGCGACCTCGGCCCAGCCCTGGCGGCTGTAGGCCTGGTTGTAGAAGTTGGTGGTCGCCGAGCCCATGCCGCCGAGACTGAACGCCAGGTCTTTCTTACGGCCGGCGATCATGGCTGCCAGCGTGTCCTCGTCGGGCGCGAAGGCGACCTCGGCGCCCTGGCAGATGTCAAGGGCCGTGCGCGGCCGGCCGCCGCGGGCCAGGCCCTCGTCCAGGTAGGTCAGATAGGCGCCGGCGGCCTCCGGGATGAAGCTCGTGCCGAGCCAGCCATCGGCGATCTCCCCGGTCAGCCGCAGCATGCCCGGTGACAGGGCCGCCAGGTACACCGGAATGGGGTGCTCGGCCCGAGTCGACAGCCGCATCGGCACCGCGTCGCCGCCTCGCAGCGGGATGGTGAACTCGGCTCCAGAAAACGAGATCTTGCCGCCCGCAAGTGCCTCGCGCACGATCTGCACCGTCTCGCGCATCCGGGCTAGCGGCCGGGCGAACGGCACCCCGTGCAGCCCTTCGATCACCTGCGGGCCTGAGGCACCGAGACCCAGGAGGAACCGGCCTCCGGACAGGTTTGCCAGCGCGATCGCGGTTTGCGCCACCGCGACCGGCGTTCGGATGCCGACCTGCATGATCCCCGACCCGAGCAGGATCCTCTCGGTCCGCGCCGCGTAGTACCCCAGGGCTGAGGGCGCATCAGAGCCCCACGCCTCGGCCACCCAGCAGACGTCGAGGCCGAGCCTTTCCGCCTCGACGACGAAGTCGGCCTGCTCCTGCCAGTTGGCACCGCCTGACGCCTCGATCGTCGTGGCGGTGCGCATCACGCCTCGGCGCGCTTCTTGATGTGCGCCAGGGTGGCCGTCATGTTGCGCTCGAACTCACGCAGCCGGACGAACACGATCTTCTGCTCCTTATCCGGCATCGCCTCGATCGTCAGCGACAGCCCCGACGGCCCCGGGCCAAGCTGCACCCACTGCGACAGCTCGGTCCCGCCGTCCGCCGGCTGCAGGCGGAACCGCCAGGTCGCGGCCGGGTCCGCGGGATCCCCGACCGCCCACGCGAAGACCCGCTCCGGCTCGAACTCGACGACCTGCGAGGTAGCCGTCCACTCGCCCATCGCTTCGTGGCGGCTGCGGCCGGCGAACCTGGCGCCCAGTGCCGCCCCGGTCGCGCCGTCGAGCCACTCCGCTGCCTGCAGTTCCGAACTCATGCCCGGCATCAGCTCGATCTCGGACACCAGCGGCCAGACACGTGCGGGCGGGGCATCGATCCACGTCTTCGCTTGCACTGTCGGCGTGTCGCAGTACCGTGCGCCAGTCCACTCCATATCGCGTTAGCCACCTCGTGATAATCCAGGTTTGACCTCAACAGTAGACGTGACGGAGGAGTTCTGCTCGAAGACGTTCTCCGGGCCGCTGGTTCCAGTTTTTCGATAACGCTGAAGATTTGACCGGTCATAGCCGGTCAAATCTTCAGCGTTATGTTTGATAGTGCCGTCACGACCAGCCGCGCGGGGAACGGGGCGCGCTTCCCCGACAAGGCCAAGAGGCCGACCGGCAAGATCAAAAGCGCGACATCGTCATCCCGGCCGACCTGACCACGCCGTGAGGCTGCTGCTGCTCGCTCCGCCGGGCGCCGGCAAGGGCACCCAGGGCGAGCGGCTGGCGGCTCGCTTCGGGTGCGGCACATCGCCGCCGGCGACCTGCTGCGGGCGCAAACTCAGGCCGGGGGCGAGCTTGGCCGCGAGATCGCCGGCTACCAGGCCCGCGGCGATCTCGTGCCCGACCAGATCGTGCTCGACGCGCTCACCCCGGCAGTCATCGAGGCATCCGCCAAGGGCGGGTACATCCTGGACGGCTTCCCGCGAACCCTGCCACAGGCCCATGCCGCGGCGGAGCTCGCGACCAGGCTGGACGTGAGACTGGACGCGGTGGTTTACCTGGACGCGCCGGAGAAGCGCTGACCAGGCGACCAGCCACCCGATTCCGTCGCCGCCGACATCGAGGCCCGGCTGCGGCCGCGCTAGGCGGGCTTGCCCATGTCGATCCACTGCTGGAGCTTGTCGACCTGAGTAGTGGCCCACGCGCCATCGCAAGGCATGCGCCCGCTGCGCAGGGCGCCGACGATGGCGTCGGCGTGCGCGGCGACATCGGCGTAGTCGAACAGGTCAAAGGCGCGCAGCATCGAGTCGCGGTCCTTGTCCCGGAACAGCGGCCTGATGTCGCGCGCGAAGCTCAGCGCGCCGCCTTCATCACCCGATGTCATGGAGCGTCCTTCCTCGTCAGTTGAGCCGACGCGGAGCCGGCCCGATCCCAGCCTGAAGCTCGGGCGGGCACGGGTCATCACCCGATCACAGTGATTCCCTGACCGAAGCCCAGGTCGACACCCGCAACCCGGCTCGCGGCCCGGTGCAGATCATTTCAGGAGAAAAGGACAACACGGTCCCGCGCGATCTCCCCTGCCGCCTACAAGAGGCAGGAGCCCAAGCGGTTCACCTGAGCAGAACGGAATCGCGGCACGCCGACGGAAGCGGCTACGGCGCGTTGCCGGCGCGGACCCCGTGCTCGACGAGGTCGCCGAGGTGCTTGTCCACGTTCCGCCAGTACTCGTAGGCGCGCTTGAGTACCGGCTCGCTGACGCCGTCGAGCAGGTGGCCGACGATGGTGGCGACCAGGCGGTCGCGGGCGGCGTCGTCCATCACGGTGCGGACCAACGTGCCGGCCTGGCCCCAGTCGTCGTCTTCGGTGTGGGGGACGTAGGCGGACCGCATGATCTCGCCGTCGGCGTACCAGCTCGGCGGCTTGTGGTGTTCGCTGTCGGCCTGGGGGCCGCCCTTGGAGTTCGGCGCGTAGACCGGGTCGGTCCTGTTCACCATCCGCATCGCCCCGTCCTTGCTGTAGGTGTGCACGGGCGCGATCGGCGCGTTGACCGGGATCTGCTGGTAGTTGACGCCCAGCCGGTACCTGTGCGAGTCCGCGTACGAGAAAAGCCGGGCCAGGAGCATCCGGTCCGGGCTCGGCCCGATGCCGGGCACCAGGTTGCTTGGCGCCGGCGCGAACTGCTCGATCTCGGTGTGGTTGTCGACCGGGTTGCGGTCCAGGGTCATCCGCCCGACCTCGACCAGCGGGTAGTCGCCGTGCGGCCAGACCTTGGTCAGGTCGAACGGGTTGAACCGGTAACCGGGAGCGTCGTCGTAGGGCATGACCTGCACGTAGAGGGTCCAGCTTGGGTGGTCGCGGCGGGCGATCGCCTCGAACAGGTCCCGGGTGTGGCAGTCGGGATCGGACGGGATCAGCTGGTCGGCCTGCGCCTGCGTGAAGCACTCGACGCCCTGGTCGGTCTTGAAGTGGTACTTCACCCAGAACCGCTGGCCCTTGGCGTTGATCCACATGTACGTGTGGCTTGAATACCCGTTCATGTGCCGCCAGGTGCGCGGGATGCCGCGGTCGCCCATCAGCCAGGTCACCTGGTGCGCCGACTCCGGGGACAGCGTCCAGAAGTCCCACTGCATGTCGTGATCGCGCAGGTTGTTGTCGGCGCGCCGCTTCTGGGAGCGTATGAAGTGCTGGAACTTCATCGGGTCCTTGATGAAGAAGACCGGCGTGTTGTTGCCGACCATGTCGTAGTTGCCCTCGGACGTGTAGAACTTCAGCGCGAACCCGCGCGGGTCGCGCCACAGGTCCGGGCTGCCTCGTTCTCCGGCCACCGTGGAGAACCGGGCTCCCATCGGCGTGATGGCTCCTGGCTGGAGGAGCGCCGCCTTCGTGTAGGCCGTGACGTTTTTCGTGACTTCGAACCGGCCGAACGCGCCGCTGCCCTTCGCGTGCGGCTGCCGCTCGGGAATGCGCTCCCTGTTCCACTGGGCCATCTGCTCTATCAGGTAGCTGTCCTGGAGCAGGATCGGGCCGCCGGCGCCGATGGTGAGCGAGAACTCGTCGCTTTCGACCGGAATGCCGGCATCTGTCGTCGTCGGCTCGCGCCGCGAGGTACTCATGCTTGTCGTTCCCTCCGTTGGCCACGGTCGCGGCGAACCGCGGGAAGAACGTGCCGACGGACTAGCCCCCGTATCGCCGCTTCCTTGTGCGTGGTTACTCCTACCACGCGGGCGTGCTCCTCAATCTGTCGCTGTTGCAGGCCCCTGGTTCCTGGGCACCTGATCAAGAGGGCACAGCACCGAACAGGAAGGTACTCACATGTCTTATTCCGGCCTCCCGAACAAGCTGGTCACGTCGGCGAACGGCATCGACTACGCGTACCGCGACACCGGCCTGACGGCCCGCGACGGTGTGCCGCTTGTTCTCCTTCAGCACTTCCGCGGAAACCTCGACAACTGGGACCCCGGGCTGGTCGACGCGCTCGCGTCGGCCCGCCGTGTCATCACATTCGACAACGCCGGGGTCGGCGGCTCCACCGGGACGACACCGGACACCATGGAGCAGATGGCACACGACGCCATCGCCTTCATCGCCGCCATGGACGTCGAGCAGGCAGATCTCCTGGGGTTCTCCGTCGGCAGCTTCGTCGCGCAGCAGATCGCGCTGACCAGGCCAGCCATCGTGCGACGACTGGTCCTCGCGTCCTCCGCGCCGCAAGGCGCCGCCGGCATGCACGGCTGGGCCCCCGATGTCATCGGCGCCATCGGCACGCCAAAAACCAGCCCTGAGGAGTACCTGGACGTCTTCTTCGCCCGCTCCCCGTCGAGCCGGCAGGCGGGGCAGGAGGCCCTGCGGCGCATGCACAGCCGGACCGAGGACAGGGACACGGCAACGACCTGGGCGACTCGCGAGGCGCAATATGACGCGGTCTGCGCGTGGGGGATCCCCGATCACGGCAAGCTCCAGCGGCTCAGCTGCCTGCGGATGCCGGTGTTCGTGGCGAACGGCGACAGTGACCCGATGATCTTGCCGCACTACTCCTACCTGCTCGCGGGCCTGATTCCGCAGGCCAGGGTGAAAATCTATCCCGACTCGGCGCACGGGTTCTTGTTCCAGCATCACGGAGAGTTCGCCGCCGACGTCGAGTCCTTCCTCAGCGATTAGAGATCGTCAACGAAGGGGTGGAGCCGGGGACGTTCGGCACTGGTACTGGGTTCGCCTGGTGCCGCGGAATGGAAGAACGGGATCACGGTGGGGGCCATCACGGTGGGGGGCCATATGGCTAGGTATGACGTCGTCAATGAGGCGACCATCGCGGCGACGCCGGCTGAGATCGTCGGCGCCTTCCTGGACGAGGCGGCCGGCCGCAGCCAGTGGTGGCAGCCCTTCGTGCGGATGCGCCAGCGCGGGAGCAAGCCGCTTCCCGAGATCGGAGCGGCGGTCGACATCGAGGTCACCGTCGAGGGCCGGCTCGGGCAGCGATGGGGGACCATCCGCCTGGCCGAGCGAGTGACTGATTTCGAGCCGGACCGGCGTCTGGTCCTTGAGTGTTTCGACGGGGACTTCCGCGGCAGCGAGGAGTGGACGCTGGACCCGGTCGACGCCGCGCACTCGCGGATCTCGACGCGCTGGCGGACCGACCCGCAGGGGGCGGCGCGGCTCGGGGCGCGGTTCGTGGACGTGCCCGGCAGCTACTCGAAGGTCATGCGGCAGGGGTTTCGCGGTATCGAGCGCTTCACCGCCAGGAGACGGGCAGAATCCCAGGCGTTACAGCGCCGTGGCGCTGTCGTACAGGGACGCGATCTGCGCCGCGTACTGCGTCACGACGATGTCGCGGCGCACCTTGAGCGTCGGGGTCAGCTGACCGGCCGCCTCGGTGAGGTCGTCGTCGAGGATGACGAACTTCTTGATCGCTTCGGCCTGCGACACCGCCTTGTTGGCCTCGTCGACCGCGGCCTGGACCTCGGCCCGGAGGGCGGTGTCGTCGCTGAGTTCGGCGATGGTGGCCGTATCCGGTTTGCCGTTGTCCGCCTTCCACTGGGCGAGCGCCTGCGGGTCGAGCGCTATCAGTGCCGCGATGTACGGCTTCCCGTCCCCCACGACCAGGCACTGGCTGATCAGCCAGTGGGCGCGGAGCCTGTCCTCGAGCGGAGCGGGCGCCACGTTCTTGCCGGCCGCGGTGATGATGAGGTCCTTCTTGCGCCCGGTGATCGACAGGAATCCCTCGTCGTCGAGGACCCCGATGTCGCCGGTGTGCAGCCAGCCCTCCTCGTCGATCATCGCCTTGGTGGCGGGCTCGTTGTTCCAGTAGCCCCTGAAGACCATGTCGCCCTTGACGAGGATCTCGCCATCGGCCGCGATCCAGATCGCGGCGCCGGGGATCGGACGCCCCACCGTGCCTATTTTCTGGGCGTCGGGCGTGTTCGAGTTGGTCGCGGGGCTGGTCTCGGTCAGGCCGTATCCCTCGAGGACGTTGATGCCCGACCCCCGGAAGAAGTGCCCGAGCCGGGTGCCGAGCGGGGCGGCCGCGCTCCACGCGTACTGCACCCGGCCGCCGAGCGCCGCGCGCAGCTTGCGGTAGACGAGCCGGTCGAACATCAGGTGCCGCAGGCGCAGCACGAGACCGGGACCGCCGGCGTCCAGCGCCTGGCTGTAGGCGATAGCGGTGGCCTCCGCTTTCGCGAAGATGCCGCCGTGCCCGCCGGCGATCGCCTGGCGCCTGGCGCTGTCATAGGCCTTTTCCCAGACCCGCGGCACGGACAGGACCGCCGTGGGCCGGCAGGCGGGCAGCTCGGCCACGGCGTCGGCCATGTCGACGAGCCCGAGGACGGTGCGCGAGTAGATCGCGCCGTACTGGATGAGCTGGGCATAGCAGTGCGCGAGCGGCAGGAACAGCAGGGTCGACGCGCGCTCGTTGAAGACCTTGGGGAAGCCGTCGTTGCGCATGCAGTTGCGGGTGTTGGAGACGATGTTGCCGTGACTCAGCATGCAGCCCTTGGGGCGGCCGGTCGTCCCCGAGGTGTAGACGATCTCGGCGAGGTCGCCGGCCCCGCGGGTCCGGCGCCGTTCCTCGACCTGCTCAGGCCTGACCTCGGCGCCGCCCGCCTTGAGGTCAGCGAGCCCGCCCAACTGGCCGCCCTCGATCTGCCACGCGTGGGCGAGCGCCGGGAGCCTGTCCCGGGCCGCGGCGATCTTGCCGGCATGGTCATCGGTCTCGACCACGACGGCGACCGCGCCGGAGTCGCCTAGGATCCACTCGACCTGCTCGAGCGAGGAGGTGGGGTAGATGGGCACGGTAACGCCGCCTGCGGTCAAGATCGCGTAGTCGAGCACAGTCCACTCAAACCGCGTGCGCGACATCAGCCCCACCCGGTCACCGGGCTGGACGCCGGCCGCGATGAGGCCGGCCGCGGTGTCGCGAACCTCCGTGGCGAAATCGCGCCAGGTCACTGGCGTCCAAGTGCCGTTCGTCCGCCGCTGCAGGCCGACCGCGCCTGGCCAGTTCGCCGCGTTCCTGAAGACATCATCGGTGATGTTGTCGCCGGGCTGCACGACGTAGGCGACGGGCATCGAGAATTCCTTCATCCCGGCCCCCTCCGCGAACAAGTCCCAGCTCTCCCATCCGGACTTTTGGACACTACGTTCGATGGACGTGACCCGCCAGGGCTGAACGTCCCGAATGCGCGTGACGGGGAGCGTAACGCCCCCGGCGAGATGGCGCCGGCGATCACCGAGCGCTTTGGTTCTTCTTGCTGACGGCGTCCTCGTTGCGTTCCTTGCGGGAGCGCTGCCTCGCGGCTGCCGACCGGGACTGCTGGCGTGCGGCTGCCATCAGCTCGGCCATGCCGTTCTCGATGCCCGAGGCGAGCACGTCGAGGTCTGGATTGGCGGCGAAGTCGCCGGTCACGCCGAACGTGACGCTGTCGCAGTACGTGAAGATCGAAATGCCTGTGCGCACGGTCGTGGCGATGGGCACGTAGGGGATGATCTCCACGAGGCGGCGGCCCATCGCGTACAGCGTCTGGCGCGGGCCTGGCACGTTCGTCGTGACCGTGACGACATCCCGCTGGGCCGCGAGCGCCATCCGGACCCACCAGGACGCGAGCAGGTACGGACTGTAGTTGCCCAGGCCGACCAGCGCCTGGCCGACCAGCGCCTCCCTGCTCCGCTTCAGGGACTGCAGCTCGACGCGCACGGCCGTCAGCCGTTCCACCGGGTCGGCGATATGCACCGGCAGGTCGGCCACGACGGCCGACACGCGGTTGTCGTGGATGTCCTCGTCGCCCGGCGCCCGCACGGAGACGGGAACCAGCGACGGAACCTCGTGCGATCCGGGCAATTCGCCCCTGGCGAGCAACAGGGCGCGGAAGCCACCGCTGATCGCGGCCAGGACAACGTCGTTCATGGTCCCGCCGAGCTCCCGTTTGATCATCCTGATGTCATCAAGGGACGCGCGGGCCCAGGTGTAGCGCCGCGCCCCGCCGATCCGCCCGCTCAGCGAGGACCTGGGCGCCGGCCACAACGACGGCGCCAGCTTCGCGACGGCCCGCGCCGTGCCCGCCGCCTGTTGCAGGGTCCTGCCGGGACTGGCCACGGCGCGGCTCAGCGCGCGGGCTTGCCGTGCCGGAAGCGTGGCCATATCCAGAGCAGCCTGGGCGGCGAGCAGGGCCGACGAGGGTTCGGGGCCCACGGTCCTGTCGTCTGGGATGTCGGGTGGCGACGGCTCGGGCGTGAAGTCGAAGATCACGCGGTACAGGTCGGCGCCGGCGATCCCGTCGACCATGCTGTGATGAACCTTGGAGATGAGCGCCCAGCGATCCTCGGCGAGCCCTTCGATCACCCAGTACTCCCAGAGCGGGTGATCGCGGTCCAGCCGCTGCGACATCACCCGCGCCATCAGGTCGGCGAGCTGCCGATCCCCGCCGGGCTCTGGCAAGGCGGTCCTGCGGACGTGATAGCGGAGGTCGAAGTTCGGGTCGTC
>Ga0335073_10009733_pt1 | contig 13501 bp, 8 predicted proteins | sample Lox_Sample_22_FD_207093 | JGI IMG/M metagenome (GOLD analysis project Ga0335073, IMG submission 207093) | Soil microbial communities from Loxahatchee National Wildlife Refuge, Florida, United States - Lox_Sample_2.2 | ecosystem: Environmental > Terrestrial > Soil > Wetlands | place: USA: Florida...
TGGTCTCCGTTCGGTCCAGATCTACCGGGTGGAGCCCTCGTCGGCGTTCGTGCGGACGTACGCCGCGTCCGACCCCGTTGTCGTCAGCGGTTCGCCATCGTCACTTCTGAGCCTCCTGGACGCTGGTCAGCTCGAGGGGAAAGCGGCCATCCTCGCCGGTGACGTGGGTAGCAAGACCACGGTTTCGGCAAAGGACGCGACGTGGGCCGACACTGACGGGAACCAACGCCGCGATGTGAGCTTTGGGGCCATTCGCGACAACGACTCATACGTCCTCGGGCCGGATCAGCGGAGTTCCATAGCTCAGAAGAACGTGCCGCAGAACTTCGCGGTGGTGAGCGGGACAGAGCATCAGACGGTGGCCGAGCCCATCGGAGCCGCGAGCGTGACAGCTTCCTCCTTCTCGTCGACTCCGCTCGCGCCGGACGCCGCGCAAGGACCGGGCGCCGCATTTGACAACGACCGAGCGACTGCATGGGTCGCCAACGCGCACAACGACTCAGTCGGACAATGGGCTCAAATCAATTTCGGTAGGTCAGTGGACTTGCACGAGGTATCGGTCCGACCGCTCGCTGACGCGCCGCAGCGCCCTACCGTCCGCGCCGTGACTATCTCGACGGCGGGAGGCTCAGTCGTTCGGCGACTGCATCCGGGCACCAACGTGCTCACCGTGCCGCGGAGCGAGAGCTCGTGGCTGCGGGTCACCCTGACCGAAGTGCAACCGGCACGAGGGCGACCCCTCAGCGGCTTCCCGTTGGGCGCTGGCTTGACATCGGTTCAGATTCCCGGGGTCCGCTATGTCCCGGCACTCCGTTTGCCCGCCGACGAGATCTCCTCTTTCGACCACGACGGGCAGCGCATCGCCCTCTCAATGAGCGCCCCGGTGACCAACGCGAACGCGGACCTGGGGCAGTCCACGGATGATGACCCGTTGCTCGTGCGCGAGTTCGAACTCCCGGCTGCAACCAAACTGACCATGGTCGGCCAGGCGACTCCGACCCCAGGGTCTGCCCTCGACTCCCTCATCCCGCCCGTGAGTGCAAGCGTCGCGGTGACCTCGTCGTCCGTCCTCGGCCAATTACCACGTTTCAGTCCGTCGAATCTCGTGACTCGGTCTGGCTTGCCATGGATCGCAGGCCAAGGTGATGCACATCCCTCGGTCACGTTTCGTTGGGCCGGGGCCCGCACGGTCGATGCCATCAAGCTGACACCCACGGCCGAGGCGGCGCGGCCGCTCGAGGTGCGAATCACGAGTGGCGCTGGCAGTGCAGTGCTCAAGGTCCCACGCCACGGAGGCACGCTCCGGTTCCCTCCGATGACGACCGACTCGCTGACCGTCCACTTCGTAAAGTCCAGTCGCGTCGTCGGTCAGGTCCCGGCAACGAGGACCCGGTTCTTCCTTCCGGTCGGGGTTGCCCAGCTGACCGTCCCGGTACTCGGGCAGGTGACCTCCACTGTCTCCTCGCCAGATCGAGCCGTCGCGATTCCGTGCGGCAAAGGACCTTCCATCTTCGTGGATGGAAAGGTGCTCACCACGGAGGTGACCGGCACTGTCTCAGACCTTGAGAACTTGACTCCCATGGGTCTCGTCGTCTGCGGCGGATCAGTAGCGCTCGACGCTGGACACCACGTCCTGGAAGCGGGCCGGCTGGACGGTGCCTTCAAGGTGACGTCACTCGAGGCCGTCCCAGCGACGACATCACCCGTCCCCACGAGCCGCGCCGTCCGCGTCGTCGGGCCGTGGACGTCGGATCGGAACACAGCCCAGATCGGAGCTGGTGCTGCGGCCTATCTGGCGGTCGCGCAGAACTACAACCCAGGCTGGCACGCGAGCCTCAATGGTCGGTCGTTGACGGCAGTCCGCTTGGACGGCTGGGAACAGGCGTGGTTGGTTCCCGATGGCTCCGGCGGTCGGGTGGTCATGACGATGCCTGCGGACACGTGGTACCGATTCGCCCTACTGCTCGGCGCAGCGTTCGTCGCGCTCCTTGCCGCGGGCGCGCTCGTCCGGCGTGGCAAGCGCGATCAGCAGCCCGTCCACGAACGGGCGCAGCTCCCCGCGGCAGTCCTCGCCATATTGAGCTTCGCAGTCTTGGCGTTCGTCTGCGGACCACTGGCGTTGGTCCTCGTGCCTTTGCTCTACGTCGGTCATCGTTGGGGGCGTACACCGCTGGCGTTCGTTGCCGCTGGGGCGTTCCTCCTCGCGGGCGTGGCAGCGGCAGCCTCTCCCGGTGCCTCTCCCCAGACCGCGCTCGGTGCGTTCGGCTGGCCGGCTCAAGCTGGTGCTGCCGTCGCTTTCGCCGCGGTGCTCGCAGGCGTGATAGCGAAGGACGGACGATCGACTTCGTCAATTGACCCAAGCCCGCTGAGCGACGCGTCGCGGGGCTCCTGATGGCACTTCGCACCTTGCGCGACCCTCCGGCTCACGCCGCGCGCGCCGACCAGCCCTCCACCATCAGTGGCGCAGTGCTGTGGGCGGGCACCATGGCGTATGGGGGCTCGACCGTCGCCCTGCTCGCCGTGCTGTCACGCCACGCCAGCAGGACGAATTTCTCAGCAGTCGCGGCGTTGCTGGGCCTGGCATTCGTCGTGTCGCTGGTCCCAGCGGGAATGACGTTGCGGAGCGCGTCACTGGTCGCAGATGGTCGGCCGCCGCCGGCCTTGACGCCAGCGTCGGGGTTCCTCATCACGGCGGTCTCGCTTGCCATCTCGCCTCTTCTGGCGGTGCTGCTGCATGTTCCCGTGTTGGCAGCAGCAATCGTCACCGTTCAGATGGTGGTCGCCATCCCGCTCGCGATCCGTCAGGGTGCCGTTCTGGGACGCCGCCGATTCGACACGCTCGGGACCAATCTCATTATCGAGGGGATCGCGCGCTTCGTGCTGGGGGGGCTGCTGGGCATCGCCCTGGGCATCACGGGACTGGCGCTCGGTTTGTGCGCCGGAACCATCATCGCGTTGATCGTGTTGCCCGAGTGGCGGGCCAACGTGCAAATGGCCGATCGCCCGCGTACTTCGCTGACGGCGACATCAGCGTCGCTCGCACTGCTCGGTCTGTTCGTCCAACTCGATGTGCTGATTGCTCCGTCAATCGTCGCCCGGGGCGGAGCGACCGCCTACGACTTGGCAGCTGTGCCTTCAAAGGGCGTCTACTTGGCGCTTCTTGCCATCGGTCCGATCATCTTTCCCTCCATGCGGGGGCGCCCGGATCGCAGGATCGTGCTCAAAGCAGCCTCGGTAGCGTTGGTGTTCGGCCTCTTCTGTACTGGCATTCTCGTCGCAGGGCGGCACGTGATCGGGGCGGTCCTCGCACGACCGCCAGCCGATCCTGTCGACATTGCGCTTCTCGGGACTGCGATGGCCGTGGCGGGTGTGACCGGGATCGCAATCAGCGCGGGCATCGCCCGTGGCATCAAACACCCGTGGCCGCCACTCGCCATCGGGATCGTTGTGATGCTCGCGTGCTGGCCTCTACGACCAGGCGTCCACGCTTTTGGCGTGGTGGTGCTGGTGAGCCAGCTCCTCGCGATGATCCCGTGCCTCGCGAAGAGCATGCGGAGAATGGGGCCCGAGTCGCTCGACGAGGAACACGTTATGGAGCTCTTTGCCGAGGCGGGAGACCCCTTCACACCGGCACAGGCAATTGGCGACCTCCCCGACGGGAATCAAGGCGACCAAGACGCACGTGACGGCGACGGCGACGACGGCGACAACGTCGCGGTCATCATCCCGACGTACCGACGTCCGCAATTGCTGCGGCGGCTCATCGAGACGGTCCACACGAGCGCCGAGCCTCCCGAAGAGATCATCGTGGTCGACAACGATCCTGATGGCTCGGTGGACCTCTCCGAACTGCCTGCCGGGGTCCAACTTGTTCGAGGAGGCTTCGGCATCAACGTAACCGCGGCGCGAAACGCCGGTTGGCGAGCTGCTACCTCTGGCGTATGCATCTTCATCGATGACGACAACGAGGTTGATCACGATTGCGTGGGCGCCCTGGCAGCCGCGTGCCGTGACGAAACCGTAGGTCTGGCCGGCCCGGTCATCTACTCGGGAAGCGAGGGTCGGATTTGGTGCGCAGGACTCGAGCGCTCGAAATGGACCGGAATCGTGCGCTGCGTCGGCATCGGCGCGACAGAGCCACCCAGCTCGGATTCGCGCTGGACCACGGCGGTGGTGCCGGACGCCTATGCACTCCGCCGCGATGTCCTCGAACGAGTGGGTGGTCTCGACGAAATTGCGTTTCCGATGTGCGGTGAGGAGCTCGATTTGAGCGAGCGCGTCGGCGCACTCGGGCTGGACAGGGTGGTGGTCCGCGCCGCGCGCGTTCGTCACTACGGCAACGTCTCGGAGGATCCGGGTGCACAACTCGTGCGCAGCACCATGGAACACGGCACCTTGCGGGCGCATCTGATGGCTCGCTCCCGTGTCCGGGTCCAACGACGCCATTCCCGGGGCCTCCCGCGTTGCACCACGCTCTTCGTGTTCATCCCCCTTTGGGCAATCGGCTCAATCGTGGCGTGCCTACGGGTCAAGGCGCCCTTGCGAGTTCGGATGCAAACGATCAAGGCCATTCTCTCGGGTATCGCCGAGGGCTATCGCGAGGAGCCGCCGTCGTGAATCTTTCGTATACCGGGCCATCCTCCCGCAGGGGGCTCTCGCTGGATGGTCCCCGGCGAGCGGGCAACTCAGCCAAGCCCGCGCTGTCGATCCTCGCGGTGACATGGCGTGACCTCGCTCACCCGGCAGCCGGAGGCGCGGAGGTGATGATCGATCGGTTGCTGAACGGATTCCACGAGCGGGGACACGACGTCACCCTCGTCTGCGGCGGCCCGACCTCCCCCCACCCGTTTCGGGTGATCGATTCGGGCGGAACGTATTCCCAATACGTCCGTGCCCCTGCGATATGCGTGCGCAACCTCAGACAGGTCGACGTGGTCATCGATGTGCAGAACGGCGTGCCTTTCTTCTCACCGCTCTGGCGCCGCGGCCCTTCCATCTGCCTGGTGCATCATGTCCACACCGACCAGTGGCAAACGCGCTTTCCCCTACCCGTCGCTCGAATCCTGCGCGGTGTCGAGCACGAGGTCATGCCGTTCGTCTACAGGAAACGGCGCTACGCCGCGATTTCTCGATCGACCGAGCGCGCGCTGACCGATCTCGGCATACCGGAAGACGCCATCACCGTGATCGAGTCAGGCGTTGACATTCCCGAAGCCACTTTTCGTTCCACCTCCGAAGAGCCTTTGTTGCTGTCCCTTAATCGGCTCGTACCCCACAAACGAATCGACCTGCTGCTCGAGGCCTGGGCTAAGGCCTGCCCTCAGGTTGAGGGGCGCTTGGTGATCGCAGGCGATGGCCCCTTGCTTCCCGAGCTGCGACGGCAGGCATCAAGGCTGCCACGGGTAGAAGTCCTGGGTCGCGTAAGCGAGGAAGAGAAGCGCAACCTCCTCGCCTCGGCCTGGGCGGTCTTGAGTACCGCCCACCATGAAGGCTGGGGCATGTCGATGCTCGAAGCAGCTGCGTACGGGACGCCTGCGCTTGCCGTCGATGCTCCGGGAATTCGCGACGCGGTCATCGACGGCGTCACAGGGAGGCTTGTCGCCGTCGAGGACGAACGACTACTGCCTGAGATCTTCGGACGTGCCATCGTCTCGTTCATTGCGGACCACGAACAACGGGCCGAAATGGGTGCTGCGGCACGTCAGCGTGCGGAAGAATTCAGCTGGGATCGCTCGATCGACCGCTGGGAGAAGACGTTGCTCGAGGTCTGCGGTCGCGGGTGAGTGCGGCGGTAGCTATCTGCTCCCAACGTCGAGCTGCACAGACGCGCGCTGGATCGGCCGCATTCACTGTCACCCGCTGATCTGAATGAACTGCGGCTGGTAGATGTGGTCGTTCGCCTCTAGCGCCGCAAGCCCGTCCAACGAATTGATGTTGTACGAGGCGACGAGCCCGTTGGCCGTGAGCTCGGGATGGAAGGTTGCGATATAGGCCAGCTCGTCGGGGTACTCGGTGGTCTCGGGAATGTTGTACACGTTCTGTGGCGTGCTCCAGGGCCCGGTCGGCGAGCAGGAGAACGTGAGGGCGACCTCCATGGTCTGGCCGGCCGAACCGCCGACACCCACGCCCATGTAGCCGCTGCCGTTCGCCAGCGGGATGACGCCGTCGATCAGCGGGAACCCCGGTGCAGCAATGGCATTGCTCTCGCCCGCCACCCAGTTGTGGCCGTTCCAATACGTCCAGTCGTTGGTGTCGAGGGACTCCCCGACGGGCACGCGAGCCACCTTCATGCCGTTGAAGACGTTTGTGGTGAAGTTCATGGACATGCCGTAGATGTAGTCGTACCCGCCGCTCTGGGTCATCGCGTTGCCCCACTGGGTATCGGCGTCGGTCGGAACGAAGGTGAGCGACGTCAGCGTGGGCTTGCCCGACGAGAGCGACATCACCGCGATGCCTGACGTGCCCGAGTACGCGTCAAAGAGGCTCCCCGCCACCGGCGCGAACTCGTTGACGAAGATCAACTGTTGCCCGTTCTCCATGTACGTCGCGGCGACCTGCCACGAGTCGCCCGTCCCGTCGGCATCAGGGATGAGGGCCTGGGGCGACGAGTCGGTGCCACCGATATCGCCGCTCAGCGAGGGCATCGTGCCGATGAGCTCGCTGTTGTGGGGCATCCCGGTCAGCGAGGCGACGCCGCTCGCGAGCGCCGTCCCGACCAGCGTGTCGGAGAATGCGAAGGCCTCCTGCCCGTTGGGCAGCGCGGTCGAGTAGGTGGCGTCACCGCCGAGCCAGCCCGGTCCCTGCTGGTTGGCGAAGACAGAGTCGAGCGAGGTGTCCGCCGTGGCGGTCGGGGACGTGGTCGGCGCGCAGTCACCGCTGGACGGGCCACCGGCGATCGCGGCCGAGTAGAAGCCGGTGGTCATCGCAGAAGAGCCGGACTGTGGCTGCGTTGTCGTCGTGGTCGTCGACGTCGAGGTGGTCGTCGAGGGAACGGTGGTGGACGTCGTGGTGGTCGACGGTGGCGACGTGGACGTCGTGGTGCCCCCGCTCTGGCCGCCCCCACCGGCCGGCGCGGCCGGGACCTGTGGCGCGAAGGCGTGGTCGACCCCGTCGGCGGTCACGAGGGAGTAGCCACCGTCGGAGGGCGTGACGACCATCCCCAGCGCGCTGGAGCCGGTCCCGCCGAGCGACCCGTAGAACGGCGCATCCCCGAACGTGAAGATGCCGCCGTCGGAGGCGACGAGCCAGTAGCCCCCGCCGTCTGGCGTGGCCGCCATACCCACGATCGGCTGGTTGAGCTTGAGCGAGCCGGTCGAGCCGAAGAAGCCTGCGTCGCCGTAGGAGAAGATGCCGCCGTCGGAGGCGACGAGCCAGTAGCCGCCGCCGTCGCGGGTCGGCGCCATGCCCACGATGGGCTGGTTGAGCTTGATCGACCCGGTCGAGCCGAAGAAGCGCGCGTCCCCGTAGGAGAAGATGCCGCCGTCGGAGGCGACGAGCCAGTAACCGCCGCCGTCGGGGGTCGGCGCCATGCCCACGATCGGCTGGTTGAGCTTGATCGACCCGGTCGAGCCGAAGAACCGCGCGTCCCCGTAGGAGAAGATGCCGCCGTCGGAGGCGACGAGCCAGTAGCCGTCGGCGTCGGGCGTGGCGGCCATGCCGACCAGCGGTTGGTTGAGCCGGCTGCCCGATGCAGCGGGCGAGCCGAGCTGCGGCGCGCCGTTGTGGGCCACGGCGGCGCCGGTCGGTGTTGCGGTCCAGTACCCGCCCGCCGGGTCAGCCGCCATGAGGTGGCCCGCTCCGTACCCCTGCATCGCGTCGCTCGTCGCCGCACCGGCGGTGGCCGGTCCAGCGACAGTGCACGCGACAGCCGTCGCGCAAGCGACGATCAACACCGCCAACAGGACGCCAGCCAAGCGCGCGCACGACTCTGCTCGCAGCGAGGCCCGCGCCCTCTCCCCCCTCTTCATGCTCCCCCCATTGCAGTCCATGCCCTGTCGAGCCCACTCAAGTCGTGCGCACACGACGCCGCCGGGCCCCTGTGACTGCTCGCCACTGACGCTGACGCGTTGGTCACGCGCGGTCAAGATGTTCGGCAGCGCGCGTGGCTACGGCTACCCGGGCGCAACCATCGGGCAACGGCCCCTTGACGCAGAGCTGACCTCATTCGGGTTGCAGCGCGCGGCAGTGCCGTAGCGCGGCTGAAGAGCGTGCGGAGACTGCCCGGCAGACGCAACCGAAGTGACGCGCCGGAGTGCCGAGGCCCGCAGCCCCCCCGGTGGGCGCGGCGTCTGGTTCAGCTGTGCCCTGCCCGGGGAAGCCGGCGGGGCCCGCCCGGCAGCGGGCCAGAGGAAATGTGCGACGGCCCTTGGTGCCGCGGCCTAGTGTTGAGCTGGGCACGCGGCCTCCGACAGAGGTCGGAGCACGTGCGTTGCGCTTTCGCCGTCCGGCCCGCCCCAAGTGGTGCGCGCCCGCGCACGTCCATCCGACTCCGAAGGAGCAAGCCCATGACGACCCCGCTGCCCTACAAGGTGGCCGACCTCTCCTTGGCCGAGTTCGGCCGCAAGGAGATCGAGCTGGCCGAGCACGAGATGCCCGGGCTCATGGCCATGAGGGCCGAGTACGGCGCCAGCCAGCCTCTCGAGGGCGCCCGCATCACCGGCTCGCTGCACATGACGGTGCAGACGGCCGTGTTGATCGAGACCTTGACCGCGCTCGGTGCACGCGTGCGCTGGGCCAGCTGCAACATATTCTCCACCCAGGACCACGCGGCCGCGGCCGTTGCCGTGGGACCCACCGGAACCGTCGACGACCCCAAGGGCATCCCCGTGTTCGCCTGGAAGGGCGAGACGCTCGAGGAGTACTGGTGGTGCACCGAGCAGGCGCTGGTATGGCCGGGCGACGCTGGCCCCAACATGATCCTTGACGACGGCGGCGACGCCACGCTGTTGGTGCACAAGGGCGTCGAGTACGAGAAGGCCGGCCAGGTGCCCGACCCGTCCACCGCCGACTCCGAGGAGTTCGCGGTCGTCCTCGCCGTCCTCGGACGCAGCCTGGCCGAGGACGCGGGCCGCTGGACCTCTCTTGCCAACGGGATCAAGGGCGTGACCGAGGAGACGACGACCGGCGTGCACCGTCTGGTCGACATGGCGAAGAAGGGCGAGCTGCTGTTCCCCGCCATCAACGTCAACGACTCGGTGACCAAGTCCAAGTTCGACAACAAGTACGGCTGCCGCCACTCGCTCGTCGACGGGATCAACCGGGCGACCGACGTGCTGATCGGCGGCAAGGTGGCGGTCGTCTGCGGCTACGGCGACGTCGGCAAAGGCTGTGCACAGTCACTCGCCGGCCAGGGCGCCCGCGTGGTCGTGACCGAGGTCGATCCGATCTGCGCGCTGCAGGCGGCCATGGAGGGTTTTGCGGTCACCACGCTCGAGGACATCCTTCCCGAGGCGGACATCATCATCACGGCGACCGGCAACAAGGACATCATCACCGCCGCGCACATGGCCGCGATGAAGCACCAGGCCATCGTCGGCAACATCGGCCACTTCGACAACGAGATCGACATGGCCGGGCTGACGAAGACGCCGGGGATCGAGCGGGTCAACATCAAGCCGCAGGTGGACAAGTGGGTGTTCCCCGACGGCCACGCGGTCATCATCCTCTCCGAGGGACGGCTGCTGAACCTGGGCAACGCCACCGGGCACCCGAGCTTCGTGATGTCGAACTCCTTCACCAACCAGGTCATGGCTCAGCTCGAGCTGTTCAACCAGACCGGTCAGTACGTGAACGACGTCTACGTGCTGCCCAAGCACCTCGACGAGAAGGTGGCGAGGCTGCACCTCGACGCGCTCGGCGTGAAGCTCACGACGCTGCGCCAGGAGCAGGCCGACTACATCGGCGTCCCCGTCGAGGGTCCCTACAAGCCGGACACCTACCGCTACTGATCCTCAGTGGCTTGGTGGTCAGCTCAGCGTGGCGGTGGCGAGGACCGTCCCGCTGGGCGACACCACCTCGGCGGTGCGCACGTCGCCGGGGTCGACGTGGTCGAGTGGCGCGATCCAGGCGCCGTAGCCGTCCGGGGAGACGGTGAACGTCCCCACGTGGTGACGCGCGCCGTCCTTCGTGACCACGACGCAGTTGACCGTCCCGCGCACCGACGAGTCGTCGGTCAGCATCATCGACATCCACGGCTGCTTCCCGCCGAAGACGGCGACGCGCCCGACGTTCTCCCCGTTCTGGACGAGGTGAGCTGACTCGACCTGCCCGCGGGCGTGGCCGGTGCCGTGCGCCGACTCGGTCGGCGGATTGGACGACGGCAGGCTCAGCCCGAGACCGAGCGCGACAGCGGCAGCGGCTGCCACGGCCACCGCAGCCGTCCCCCACCGCACGGAGCGCGAACGGTGCCGGTGGGCGCGCTCGCGCCGCTCCTTGCGCGTGCGCCGCGGTGCCAGCTCGTCGCTGACACCCATCTTCTCGAACAGGCGGACTTCGAAGCCCATCGGCGGCTCGACCTCGGGTGCAACCTGCACGACGGTGTCCGCCACCCGTGACAACTGCTCCAGCTCGTCCGCGCAGCGCTGACACGATTCCACATGGGACAGTGCCAGGGCCCTCTCACGCCCGGTCAGAACACCGAGCGCGAGCTCCGCCAGCTCGTCCGAGTACTTGTCACATCCCGCGTCAATCGGATCGTCATTCATTGCTCGTCGCTCACCCCCTCTTCGTGCTCGACGGCGGCCCGCAACCTCATGAGGGCCGTCCTGATGCGTGTCTTCGCGGTGCCGAGCGGAATCCCCTCGGACTCGCTGATCTCCAACGCCGTCCTGCCGTAGACAGCCGCCAGCACGACGGCCCGGCGCTGCTCGTGCGGGAGCAGCGCGAGCGCGCCCCGGACGATGTCCCGCGCGTCGCCACGCTTCACCACGTCCTCGGGGTTGTGCTCGTTGCTCCGCAGCGCCGACGCCGCGAAGTCGTCCGGATCCGTGGGCACGGCCCGGCGCATCCGCAGCGCGTCGATCGTCAGGTTGCGCGTGATCGTGAGGACCCACGACGCGACCGAGCCGCGGCGGGGGTCGAAGACCGGCGCGTGGCGCCAGACCCTGATCATGGCTTCCTGGGCGACGTCCTCGGCCACCCCGGCGTCGCCGGTCATGGAGTACGCGAGACCGAACACCCGGCGCTGGTACCGCCGGACGAAGGTGACGGCGGCGGACTGGTCGCCCACCGCCATGCCGGCGAGCAATCCCTCGTCGGACAGCTCGCCCTCGGCCACACGCAATTCTCGCATCCCCTGGTCTACGGGCCACCGGCCCGCAGGGATTTCTCCTGCTCGGCGAGGGTTTCCCGAGCCTGTCCGCACCGTGAAGGACGCCCCCGGCACCGAAGAGCAGCCGCGACGCCGGACCGCCCACGGAGGCGCCGGGCTCGGCCAATCCCTCCGGCCTCATTCTCCGTATTCCTCCTGTGCCGATGGCCGCCGACGTCCGTTCCCCCGCGCCCCACCCCGGGCCGACGGTGGCGGCGGCCTCGGTCGACCCGGCGCCCCCGGTGCGGCATCGTCACGCCATGCGATGGGCACTCTTGGTGCGCGGGCCGGGTGGCGCCAACCGGTCGCTCGGCGTGGCCGCCACGGCGTGCTTCGCAGCCGGGGGACTGCTCTTGGTCTGGTCGGCCTACGTCCATTTCCACCTCTGGGGAGAGACGGACGGCTACCGCTCCATCGCCACCATCGGCCCGCTGTTCTTGTTCCAGTCGATCGCCGGCTTGGTGATCGGGGTCGGGGTGGTCGTCGTGCGCCGCGTCTGGGCCGCGCTGCTCGGTGTCGGCTTCGCACTGGCCACGCTCGGTGGCTTCGTGCTCTCGGTCACCAACGGGCTCTTCGGCTTCAAGGAGTCCTGCTCGCCCCCTTTGCCAAGGAGGCGTTCGTCATCGAGGTGGTCACCGTGGCGGTGCTGTTGCTCGCCGCGGTGCTCTGCCTCTTTCAATCGGCTCCCCGCGCGCCCGCCGGTCCTTCCCCTGCCGGCGACGAGGCGTAGGGACCACTCCGGACCGGGCCTGCGTCCCCTCTCTCCCGGCGGGGCGCGGGCCCGGCTTCGGTCCCGACCTGCGGCTGATCAGCGAAGCCCGGCAAACAAGTCGTCTTCAGGCACCGGCGCGCCCGTCGTGTCGATGACGCGCACGAAGCTCTCCGAGCTCATGATGTCGGAGAAGAGGTCCTCGCCCATCTGGAGGAAGAAGATGTTGTCGCTCTGGCTGGCGTGCGCCGCCAGCGACGCGTACTTCCGCTTCGCCACGGTGCTGCAATCGATCGTCGTGGTGATCAACTCGTCGGGCGTGCCCCATTCGGGCATGTCCTCCACCTCGTTGGGCAGATCGACGCCGTGCTCGGCCAAGATGCGCGGGAACTCACGCATCCGAGAACGCGCGACGGCCGTGTAATAGAGCTTCGCGGGCACACCGGACTGCTCGAGGGCGGCATGGGTCACGCGGTTCGCCTGGATGTGATCGGGATGGCCGTAGAACCCGTTCTCGTCATAGGTCACGACGACCTGTGGCTCGTAGCGGCGCATGACGTCGGCGAGGCGCGCTCCTGCCTCCTCGACCGGCGTGTGCCAGAACGCGTCCGGCGCGTCGTTCTGCGGCCATCCCTCCATGCCCGAGTCGTGGTACCCGAGCAGCTCGAGGTCTGAGACACCGAGCACCTCGCAGCTCGCCTCGAGCTCGGCGCGGCGCAGCGGCACCACGACACCTTCCTCGTGGCCGGGCTCGCCGGGCTTCACGCCCCCCGGGCCGTCACCGAGCTCGCCGTTGGTGCACGTCACCAGCACCGTCCGCACCCCTTCTTCGGCGTAACGCGCCAGGATCCCGCCCGTCGAGATGGCTTCGTCGTCGGGATGGGCGTGGACCGCCATGAGGGTGAGGGGGCGCGAGGGCATGGAGGGCAGCGTAGGGGGAGGTCGCCCTCAGGTCTGCAGGTCCCCGACCGCGCCGGCCAGCTCGTCGAGCACGGGCCGCCAGTCACCCGGCGGCGCCATCGGGCGCACGATGAACTTGGAGAAGCCGACCGCGAGAAAGCGCTCGAGCATCGCGCGCAGGCCGTCGAGGCCGACCGGGATGATCTGGTCGAGCGGACGACCGCGGGCGCGGCGCGCCAGCGGTGAGGACTCGAGCGCCGAGAGGTCGGTCCCCTCAGGCGCGTAGGCCAGGCTCACACCGAAGTGCTCGGGGCTGATCTCGCGCCCGTGGTCGGCGGCGACGCGCTCGATCTCCGCCTTGCCCTGGGCGGCGTCGTCGGGCGTGCAGAAGGCGGGGATCCAGCCGTCGGCGAGGCGGCCGCAGCGGTCGAGCGCGGCGGGAAGGTTGCCCCCCAGCCAGACGTCGAAGGGATCCTGGACCGGACGCGGCGAGACGGTGACGCCGGCGAAGGTGCCGGCGAGCCCGTCGTGGCTCACCTCTTCTCCGGACCACAGCTGGCGCAGCACCGGCAGCGCGTCCTCCA
>Ga0335073_10009734_pt1 | contig 13500 bp, 10 predicted proteins | sample Lox_Sample_22_FD_207093 | JGI IMG/M metagenome (GOLD analysis project Ga0335073, IMG submission 207093) | Soil microbial communities from Loxahatchee National Wildlife Refuge, Florida, United States - Lox_Sample_2.2 | ecosystem: Environmental > Terrestrial > Soil > Wetlands | place: USA...
GCGTCCATCATTCCGTTCGGCTGGAACCACATGTGCGACGAATTCATCATGCCGATCAGGGCGTTCGCGATGATTCCGGGTGGCAGTGAGCTGCGGAACTCGCCCGACCGCAGTCCCTCGGCGACGACCGACTTCACCGCATTGACGTAGCGCTGGTTCCAGTCCCGCAGCACCGCCATCCACTCGTTATCGGCCTGCTCCGGCCAGTGGTTCGACTTCTGAAAGTCCTCCTGCACGAGGACGTACAGGTACGGGAAGTGCCGCTCGAACGACGCCATCAGCGACTCGATGAGTCGGGTCAGCTTCACCCGTGCCGGCGCCTCTGAGGCCGCAATCCGCTCGGCCTCCACGATGTTGGCGGACGCGGCGTCGGAGACGACTTCGCGGAACAGATGCTCCTTAGAGCCGATGTAGTAGTAGAGGGACGCCCGGTCCATGCCGACTTCCTCGGCGACGTCGGTCAGCTTGGTGGCCGCGAACCCCTTCCGGTGAAACACACGCCCGGCAGCGGCGCGAATCGCGTCCCGCCGCTCCTGATAAGCGGGGCTGTCCGCGGCCGCCGCCGCTGCAGCCGCGCGTCGTGAGCCGATCGAACTCATCAGCACTCCTTCAGACCGTGGTGACAATCTACCAGGGCGTTGACTGTCAACGCACACGTTGATAACATTTTCAGATCGACCAATACGCCCATCGGCCGGGAAGGGCAGACGCTATGACTGCGACCACTGAGGACGTCCTGTTGGACGTCACCGACGGGATCGCTCGCCTCCGCATCAATCGCCCCGCCCAGCGCAATGCGCTGAGCGCATCGGTCTTCACCGGACTGCGCGAGGGGGTGGCCGCCGTGGCCCGCGACGACACGGCGCGCGTACTGGTCCTCGAAGGTGCCGGCGACCGGGCGTTCTGCGCCGGCGGGGACCTCCGCGAGATGGCTGCGGACGGCGACGCCCTCCAGGCGCACCAGAACCGCGGGATGCTGGCCGAACTGTTCGGCGACCTGTGGCGACTGGGCAAACCCACCATCGCCCGGGTGCAGGGCTACGCGCTCGCCGGAGGCTTCGGCCTGGCGCTCGCCTGCGACTTCGTGGTCGCCAGCGACCGGGCCGAGTTCGGGGTTCCTGAGGTCCACGTCGGCCTCTGGCCGTACATGATCACCGTCCCGCTGCTGCACTGGATGCCCCCGAAGCACGCTCTGTCACTCATGCTCACGGCGCGCCGCGTGAGCGCAGCCGAGGCCGCCCGGCTGGGCTTCGTCTCCGACGTCGTGCCACACGACGAACTCGACAAGGCGGTCGCCTCCCTGGCCGACGAACTGCGCCAGGCCTCCCCCCAGGCGGTGGCCCTAGGCCGAACAGCGTTCTACACCGTTGTAAACGGCGACGTTGACACGCGCTTGCAGATGCTCCAGGCCGCGCTCACCGTCAACCTCAGTGTGCCGGACGCCCGTGAGGGGACCACGGCCTTCGCCGAGAAGCGCCTCCCCGCTTGGAGGACCCGGTGACCGCCGGGCAGGTCACGGCGAGCTCGGCTCCCCGGGTGTCCAACTGGGGCCGCTGGGGCGACGACGACGAGCGCGGGGCGCTGAACCGTATCACCCCGGAGGCGACCCTCCGTGGACTCGCCGCGGTCCGGACAGGAGTTCCGATCCCGCTCGGCCTGCCCCTGCGCTCCGGGCAGGGACCGGTGGCCGACCGCCGGCCACCGGTCCAGCATTTCATGGTCCGGGACGGCGGGGACTACGCGGCGGGCCTCGGCGAGCGTGGCTTCGGGTTCGCCGACGACACCCTCGTACTGCCCACCGGCGCCACCACGCACCTCGACGCACTCGCGCACGTGTGGGCCGGCCACCAGATGTGGAACGGCTTCTCTGCCAGCGAGGTGACCAGCCGCGGGGCAGCCCGCTGCGGGATCGACAAGGCCGGGCCGATCGTCACCCGCGCGCTGTTCGCGGATGCGGGTTCCCCGGCCGGCGCCTCAAGCTCCGACAACCACCGCCTGACCGCCGGCGACCTGCAGCGCGCGCTTGACCGCGCCGGGCTCACGCCCGCACCCGGCGATGCACTCCTCGTGCGCACCGGCTGGCTGGCGCGGTGGCGGGCGGGCACCGCTACGGCCAGGCGATGGGCTGGCCTCGACCCGTCCTGTGCGGCGTGGATTGACGAGCAGGGCTTCGCCCTGGTCGGTGCGGACAACGTGGCCGTCGAGGCGGGCCCCTCTCCCGACCCGGCCGATGCCGCTCCGATGCACGTCGCGCTGATCCGGGACCGGGGCGTTCACCTCCTTGAGCTCATGGATCTCGAGGAACTGGCGGCCACCGGCCGCACCGACTTCCTGCTCGTCGTGGCTCCGCTCCGCCTCGTCGGGGGCGCGGCCAGCCCAGTGAACCCGGTGGCAGTCCTGTGACCGCCCCGAGCGCGCTCGACTCGGTTTCGGTCTGTGAGGCCTGGGCCCGGGACGGCATCCAGGGCTGGCCCGAGACCCTGACTACTGCGGATAAGCTGCGGGTGATCACCGCCGCAGCGGCGAGCGGGGTCGGTGAGATCGACGCCGCGTCGTTCGTGCCGGCCTCGGTCGTGCCACAGTTCGCCGACGCCGAGCAGGTGCTCGGCGGCATCGACGAGTCCGTCCGCATCCGCGTCCTCACGGTGAACGTGCGTGGCGCTACCCGCGTCGTCGAGGCCCACCGCGGCGTCCGGCGGATCGACCGCTGCGGCATCCCGTTCTCAGCAAGCGAGCCGCACAACCTTGCCAACCTGCGGCGCGACCACGCTGCCCACAAGGAACAGGTCGCCGCCATGGTCGACAGGCTCGGCGCGGCCGGCATTGACCCGTTGATCGGCGTCGCCACCGCGTGGGGCTGTCCAATCCGGGGGCGGGTCGAGCCGGACATCGTGTTCGGGCTCGTCGACTGGGCGTACGGATTGGGGGTCCGCTCGATCATGTTCGGCGACACCACCGGCATGGCCCACCCCCGCGGAGTGACCCAGCTCTTCGCAGCGGCGGTCACCCAGTGGCCGGAAGTCGACTTCGTCGCCCACTTCCACGACAACCGGGGCGTCGGCATCGCCAACACCCTCGCCGCGATCGAGGCCGGTGTCCGCACAGTGGACGCCAGCCTCGGCGGCGTCGGCGGGGAGCCGTCCGCCGTCGACCAGGGAGACGTGGGCGACAGCGGCAACGTGGTGACCGAGGACCTGGTCGCCGCCCTGCAGCAAATGGACGTGCCCACCGGCATCGACCTGGCCGCCCTGCTCCGCGCCGGTCGCCTCGCCGAGGACGTCCTCGGCCGCCCCCTCCACAGCCGGATCCAGCGATCCGGGCCCGTGCACCGGACGGAGGTCCACTGATGGGACGGATCGACTTCAGCGTCCAGCACAGCATCGCCGTCGTCGTCCTCGACAACCCAGCCAAGCGCAACGCCGTGGACGCCGAGATGCGGGCGGGGCTGACGGAGGCGTACACCCGCATCCAAGAGGACGACGACATCCGCGTCGCGGTGATCCGCGGCGCCGGCGACAAGGCGTTCAGCTCCGGTGGCGACATCGACGCCTACCAGGAGAACAGCTCGTTCGGCCCAGAGGGCGGTGGTCCGCCGCCGATTCCCCGCCCCTGGCCGATCTGGAAGCCCTTCGTCGCCGCGATCCAAGGCTACGCTGTCGGTGGCGGCTTCGCCCTCGCCCTCGCCTGCGACCTGCGCGTGGTCGGCCGCAGCGCGCGGATAGGTCCCACCGGACTGTGGCGGGGGGCGGTGCAGGGCGCGCAGCAGAGCCAGCGCCTCACTCGGCTGATCGGGCTGTCCAAGGCACTGGAGCTGTTGCTGCTCGCGCGCACCGTCGACGGGGAGGAGGCCGCGGCGATCGGGCTGGCCCAGCGGGTAGTGGACGACGAGGACGTCGTCGACGCCGCCATGGAGTGGGCGCGGACCATCGCCGGCTACAGCCCCTGGGCCGTGGCGCGCACCAAGGAACTGGCGTACCAGGGCCAGAGCATGCCACTGGCTGAGGCCTTCGCCTGGGAGGCCGACGTCGCCCTCGAGGGCTACCGGCGAGAGGACGCCCTGGAAGGCTTCAGTGCCTTCGCCGAGCGCAGGGACCCACGGTTCGGATGAGCGGCGACCCGGCACGGCAGTCCTCTCCCGCCCCCCTGCACGGGGTCCGTGTGGTGCACCTCGCCTCACTCGGGCCGGGCCCACACGCGGCCATGCTGCTCGCCGATCTGGGCGCCGACGTTGTCGTCGTCGACCGGCCCACGACGCAGACGACCTCGGTGCCGCCCAGGCAGGACCCGCGGCGGCGCAGCCAGCGCAGTATCATCCTCGACCTCAAGGACGACGACGGCCGCGCCGCACTGCTGGGCGTCCTCGACACCGCCGACGTGGTCATCGAGGGCATGCGGCCGGGGGCCGCCGAACGCCTGGGGCTCGGACCGGACGCGTGCCTCGCCCGCAACCCCCGGCTCGTCTACGCCCGGATGACCGGCTGGGGACAGGACGGCCCCTTGGCCCAGGCGGCCGGGCACGACATCAACTACGTGGCGCTCAGTGGCGCACTCGACGCCATGGGCGATCCAGACCGGCCGCCGCCCGTGCCGTTGAACCTTCTCGGCGACTATGCCGGGGGCGGCCTCTACCTCGCCTTCGGGGTGCTCACCGCCCTGTTCGAGCGCGAGCGGTCCGGCCGGGGACAGGTCGTCGACGCCGCCATCACCGACGGGGTCGCCGGCCTCACGGCCACCACCATGGGCATGCTGGCCGCCGGCCGGTGGGGACCCCGGGGCACGAACGCCTTCGACGGCAGCCGCCCCTGGTACCGCACCTACGCCACCCGGGACGGGCGCGCGGTCGCGGTGGGCGCCATCGAGCCCCAGTTCTTCGCGATCCTGCTGCGCACCCTGAACTTGGACCCGGCGGACTGGCGGCGCGACGACGAGGAGTCCTGCCGCGCCCTCACCAGCACCCTGGCCGCAATCTTCGCCTCGGAGGACCAGTCGCACTGGGCGACGGCCTTCGACGGTACCGATGCCTGCGTCACTCCCGTGCTCACCTTCCCCGAGGCTCTGGGACATCCTCACCACGTCTCCCGGCACACCTACGTCGAGGTCAGTGGCGTGCCGCAGCCGGCGCCCGGCCCGCGACTGTCGCGGAGCGCCCTGCCGCTGCCCACTCCGCCCCCGGCGCCAGGTGAGCACACCGCCGCTGTGTTGACCGAGGCCATGATCCGCGGCAACGCGCACCCGGAGAGGGCCCGATGACCACGGCGACGCCGGCCACGACACGTGGTGAGCTCCTGTGGGGCCGGGACCGCCGGCCTGCCGAAGGCGACCCCGGCGAGCTGGTCGTGACCACGCCCATGCCGTCCATGCCGGTCGCCCTGGCCGGCGACGCCGACGGGGTCCGGCTGCGCGCGGCCTACTACGACCAGAACCCCGGCGTGTGGACGCACGGCGACTGGATCTGCCTCTACGAGGACGGCGCCAGCATCATCTCCGGCCGCTCGGACTCCACGCTGAACCGCGGCGGGGTCCGGCTGGGCACCTCGGACTTCTACTCGGTCGCCGAGGACGTCCCCGGCGTGACCGACAGCCTCGCCGTCCACCTCGAGGACCCCGCGGGCGGTCCCGGCCGGCTGATCCTCTTCGTGGTCGGGCCCCGGGCCGCCGACGAGGAGCGCGTCCGGACCGAGATCCGGCGACGGCTCCGGTCGGAGCTGTCGCCCCGGCATGTGCCCGACGACCTCATCGTCCTCTCAGCGCTTCCGCGGACGCTGTCCGGCAAGAAGCTCGAGACGCCGATCAAGCGGATCCTGCAGGGCGCCCCCGCGGACTCCGTCGTCAGCCGCGACAGTCTCATCGACCCCGACGCCCTCGACGCCATCGCCCGGTGGCGCTCCCTCGAAAGAGAGGACTCATGACGCAGAGCCACTTCGCAGCCGTCCCGGCCGAGGACGTCGTCCTGGTGACGCTCCTGGAGCGCCGGGCGGCCGAGGATCCCGATACCGTCTTCTTCACCTTCGGCGAGGAGGTCTGCACGCGGGGCGCCTTCAACGCCCGGGTTAACCGGGTGGCCCGCAACCTCCTGGGTCAGGGCATCGGCGAGGGCAGCCACGTCGCCGTCCTCATGGACAACTCCCCCGACTACCTGGCGCTGTGGCTGGCGCTCGGTAAGATCGGCGCCGTCGAGATCCCGATCAACACGGCCTACCACGGCGCCATGCTCGAGCATCAGCTGTCCGTCGGGGAGGTGACGTCCTGCGTCGCGGACGCCGGCTACCTGCCCGCCGTCCTGGGCAGTGCCCCGAACCTGCCGCGGCTGGAACGGGTCATCGCACGCGGCAGCAGTGAGGCCCGGGCACTCCCGGCGGACTGCCGCCCCTTCGACGTGCTCACCGTCCCGGCCGACGAATCCGACCTCGGCCGGCCGGTCCCGCACGACTCACTGGCCGGGATCATCTTCACGTCGGGCACGACCGGCCCTTCCAAGGGCGTCCTGCTCACCCACCACTACGTGACGGCGTACGGCTACATGTACGCCGACATCAACGGTCTGCGCGACGACGACGTCCTGATGAACTTCCTGCCGTTCTTCCACATCGGCGCCAAGTTCCTGACCGTGGCAACCCTCGTGTGCGGCGGGCGGATGCGGCTCCTGCCGCGGCTGAGCATCAGCACCTTCCTGGACGAGGTGCGCACGCACGGGGTCACGAACTTCGTCGGCGTCGGCGGGATCTGCAACATGCTGCTATCCCGGCCCCCGCACCCCGACGACGCGAAGACCACGATCCGGACCATCTACTCCGTCCCGGACCCGGGCGACGTGCACGAGGAGCTCGAGCAGCGGTTCGGCTGCACCATCACCACGGTTTTCGGCTCCACCGAGGCGGGTCTGCCGCTCTTCCGCGGCGTGGACGATGACTACCAGCCGGGCTCCTGCGGCCGGATCAGCCCGTACTACGACGTCGCCATCCTCGACGACCGCGATAACGAGGTGCCCGTCGGCACCACCGGCGAGATCTGCGTGCGTCCGCGCCGTCCGTACCTGGTCGGATCGGGGTACATCGGGATGCCGGAGCGCACCGTCGAATCGTGGCGCAACCTGTGGCTGCACTCCGGGGACCGCGGGCACGTCGACGAGAACGGCTGGTTCTTCTTCGACGACCGCAAGTCCGACTCCATCCGTCGGCGGGGGGAGAACATCTCCAGTTTCGAGGTGGAGGCGCTGGTCCTCCAGCACCCCGCCGTGTCAGAGGCCGTCGCGGTAGCCACGCCGTCCGCCGTGGGCGAGGACGACGTGTGGGTGCTGGTGCGGCTCCGCGACGGGTCGTCGCTGACGCCGGAGGACCTGCTGATGCACTGCGCCGCGGTAATGCCCTACTTCATGATCCCGCGGTGGCTCGACGTTGTCGACGACTTCCCGCGGACCCCCACGGCCAAGGTCGAGAAGTACAAGCTGCGGGCCGGCGGACCCGGTGTTACCAGCTGGGACCGCGAGGCGCACGGCTGGCGCGTCACGCGTACCGGGCTCGCGCGTGTGGAGACCGTCGCGGTCGGCACGCCGGATGCGGCCGCCCGGTGAGCGCGGCGCCGGTGCGGATGGAACGCCGACGGCTGCTTGAGGTCAGCCCGCAGGACGACGGGACCTTCGCCGTCCGGGCGACCCTGACCGACGAGTCGTTCGGGGGCCGCTACGGGACCGGTGGCGACTCGATCGTCGTCCACGACTTCGTGGTGGCCGGACGGGTGACCCGGGAGCTCGAGGTGCTGGAGCTCGCAGCGGAGGCGCCGGTGCACCCTTACCCACTGTGCCCGCGGGCAGTGGCCGCCTGCGCGGCGCTGGTAGGCCGGTCATTGGGGGCGGGGTGGCGACGGACGGTGCTGGAGGTCGGCGGAGGCACTGCTGGCTGCACCCACCTGACCAGCCTGCTCCTGAGCCTGACCGAGCTGACGACGCTCAGCTTCTTCCTGCAGATCAACGAGCACCTGCCCTACGACCGGGAGTCGCGCTCCACCGGCGCCTGGATGGCCGTCGGGCTCGGACTCGCGCCCCAGCTCGGCAATGCCTGCCACGTCCTGACCCGGGACGGCGACGTCCTGGCTGCGGCTCGTTCCCTGCCGGATCCCACGGTGCGCGCCCAGGACACCGACGACGCGTTAGGTTAGGACGGGAACAAGCTGCGGCCTCACCGGGCTCCAGGCCTGGACCTAGAGCCCGCCGCCGTCGTGGCGCGCCCCGGCCGACAGGCGAACGTCTGCGCTCGTCCCGCCGGGCATCCCCTACCGCCGGACGCGACGAGGGGCGGTGACCCGGCTCAGCGGATGGTGACCCCCGCATCGACCGAAAGCTCGACACCGGTGACGTACTTGGCGTCGTCCGACATATGTGCTCCTCCACGCTGACGAATTCCACCGTCGACGTCGTTGTGGCGGGCTGGCAACACTTATGTAGACAGTAGTTTTGGTGGCCGTCAAGCGTTCTAACTCAGCAAATTAGATCTGCGGCCTCCGGTGGCCAGCGGCAATCAACTATTTCGTTGATCCACGGCAGACGGCACCGCTCAGGGGTCCTTTGCAGGGCGGTGCGGTGCGTCGGGCCTCCACGACGAGAGGAGACGTCGCGTCGCGGGCTCCCCGGCCGGGGTACGTGTCGTTCAGTAGGAACGGGGCAGGTGCAGCTCCCGCTCGGCGACGTAGTTCATGATCTGCTCCTCGCTGACCGGCGCGATCCGGAGGAGACGCGACTCCCGGAAGAAGCGCTCCACCTGGTACTCGGTCGCGTATCCGAACCCGCCGAGGGTCTGCACCGCACGGTCACAGGCGTAGAAGGCGGCCCGGCCGGCGAGAAACTTCGCCGTGTTGGCCTCGGCCGCACAGGGCTTGCCGGCGTCGTAGAGGCGCGCCGCGACCCGCGTCATCGCCGAGGCGCCCATCAACTGCATGTGCGCATCGGCCAGGGGGTGCTGGATGCCCTGGTTCTTGCCGATCGGCCGGCCGAAGACGACGCGCTCGTTCGCGTACTGGACGGCCCGCTCGACCGCCACCCGGCCCAGCCCGATCGCCTCGGAGGCGACCAGCACCCGCTCGGGGTTCAGCCCGTCGAGCAGGGCGCGGAACCCCCTTCCCTCCTGGCCGACGATGTTCTCCCGCGGGATCGGCACGTCGTCGAAGACCACCTCGCAGCTCGCGACGGCGTTCCGCCCCATCTTGTCGATCGCGACGATGTCGACGTGGGCCGGATCGAGGTCCACGACGAACAGGGACAGCCCGTCGACGGGGCGCGCCGTCTCCCCCACGGCCGACGTCCGGGCCAGCACGAGCGCGGACGTGGACTGCAGGGCCTTGGTCATCCACACCTTGCGACCGCGGAGCACCCAGCCGTCATCGGTGGGGACGGCTCGCGTCGAGATGCGCGTAGTGTCGCTGCCCGCGTCGGGCTCGGTGACACTGAACGACACGTGAATCTCGCCAGCGGCGACGCGGGGCAGGTACTTCGCCTTCAACTCCGGGGAACCCCAGCGCACGACCGGGTGGAAGCCGAACATCGACAGGTGCACGGTGGAGCAACCGTTGATGCCGGCGCCACTGGCGGCGATCGTCTGCAGTGCCAGGGCGGCGTCCTCGATGGAGGCACCTCCGCCGCCGTACTCCTCGTCGGCGAGCATGCCGACGACGCCGACCTTGGTCATCGCCTTGAAGAACTCGTCAGGGAAGACGTGATCGCGGTCGTGCTCGGTCCAGTAGCGGTCGTCGAAGCCGGCACAGGCAGACCGAATGCTCTCCACGAGCGCGCGCTGCTCATCGGACAGGTCGAGTTCGAACACGACAGCCTCCTTCGGAGTGAACGACGCCAACCTTACGCAGCCCAGCCTGTCATGTCAACGTCACCGTTGACACCTTATCCGAATCCGCCTGTTCGGCGGCCGTGGTCGCGCGACCCTGTCTGTATTGCCCCCTTCCGCCGGATAACTTCGCATGTCGGCCCAGGGCCGCCCCTGTTCGCGACGCCCGCACACATAGTCAACGTCCGTGTTGACATATGCCAGATGCGTGGTCTTTACTGGAAGGGTTCAATCAGGTGAGGAGAGGCGTTCGCATGACGATGGTGGACACAGACAAAGCGGCGCACGTCCAGGAGGTCTTCGACGACTGGGTCTCGACCCTCGGCGCCGCTCTCGAGGGCGGCGACCCCGGTGCCGTCGTGGCGCTGTTCTCGCCCGACGGCTACTGGAAGGACATCCTGTCTTTCACCTGGGCCTACCGCACGTTCGCAGGGTCGGCGGAGATCGAGGCGGCGATGGCGGCCACGCTGGCCGACGTCGGTATAGGGGACGTCCGTCCAGCGCGCGACCGCACCCCTCCACGACTGGTCCGGCGCTCGGCCAGAAGCGTCATCGAGGGCTACTTCGACTTCACCACCACGCTGGGCACGGGCACCGGCTTCGTCCGCCTGCTCCCCGGGGAGCAGGGCCAGCAGCCGCTCGTCTGGATTATGCTGACGACACTCCAAGAGCTCGAGGGCTTCGGGGAGCGCACCGCTGAGCGACGCCCGACCGGCGAGGAGTATTCGCACAACTTCGGCGGGGACAACTGGCTGGACCTGCGCCGCAAGGACCAGGAGTTCAGCGACCGCGACCCCCAGGTGCTGGTCGTGGGCGGCGGTCAGTCCGGCCTGATCCTGGGGGCCCGCCTGCGGCAGATGGGCGTCGATGCGTTGATCGTCGAGAAGACTCCGCGGGTCGGGGACACCTGGCGGAACCGGTACCACTCGCTGACGCTGCACAACGAGGTCTGGGCGAACAGCCTGCCCTACATGCCGTTCCCGCCGACCTGGCCGACGTTCATGCCGAAGGACAAGCTCGCTGGCTGGCTGGAGGCCTACGCCGAGTTCATGGAGCTGAACGTCTGGACCGGGACGGAGTTCCTCTCCGGGTCCTATGACGAGGCCAGTGCCATGTGGACCGCCCGGGTCCGGCGTGCCGACGGGGAGGTTCGCACCCTCCGCGTCCCGCACGTGGTCCTGGCCACCGGCGGGGTGAGCGACGTGCCCCGCATCCCGGAGCTGCCCGGACTCGGCGAGTTCGCCGGCCCCGTCATCCACTCCAGCCGGTTCAGCTCCGGCCTCGAGTACGCGGGCAAGAGGGCCCTGGTCATCGGCACCGGCAACAGCGGGCACGACGTCGCACAGGATCTCTACAGCAATGGCGCCGAGCGTGTGAGCATCGTGCAGCACAGCCCCACCTGCGTCGTGAGCCTGGTCCCCAGCGGAACTTTGGTCTATTCGGTCTATTCGGAAGGGCCTCCGGTTGACGACGTCGACCTCATCACCGCGGCCATTCCCTATCCCGTGCTGCGTGAGACCTACCAGTGGCTCACCAAGCGCACCACGGAGATGGACAAGGACTTGCTCGACCGCCTGAACGCGGTGGGGTTCGAGACCACGACCGGCCCGGACGGCACGGGGTTCCACATGATGTACCTCCGCAAGGGCGGCGGCTACTACATCAACGTCGGGTGCTCCGATCTCATCGCGGATCGCAAGATCGACCTGCTTCAAGCCCGGGACATCGAGCGGTTCACGCCGACCGGCGTGTATCTCCGCAACGGACTGCATGTCGACTTCGACGTGGTCGTCCTGGCCACCGGGTACGAGAACCAGCAAGAGGGGATCCGACGGCTGCTCGGCGACGAGGTGGCCGACCGCGTCGGACTGATCTGGGGATTCGACGAGAACTACGTCATGCGCAACATGTGGCAACGCACCGGGCAGGACGGGTTCTGGGTCATGGGCGGGTCACTCATCGACTGCCGGCTCTACTCACGCTTCCTGGCGCTGCAGATCAGGGCGGAGCTGGCGAACCTGCGCACCCCTGGCTTATGAGCGCTGTATTCCTCCGAGCCATCTCACGGTCAACCGGGCGGGCAGGGCAAGCCAGCCGAACAGCGGAGCACCGCCAAGTAGGCGAATCGTAGTGTCGCGAGTACTGGCAGTGCCCGAGTGAGAGCTGGCAGCGTAGCCGGACGGCCAACTGGATCTCCCTTGAGAGACCAGGTCAACGGCTATGACAGGATTCTCGGCACCCACGGGCCAACGTGTCACTAGACGAGGAGTTCACCCACAACGGCGAGCTGATGTCGCTGCGGCTGATCTACCTGCACATGATCGAGGAGTACGCTCGCCACCTGGGCCACGCCGACCTGCTGCGCGAGCGCATCGACGGCGACCGGCGAATGACCTCCGGGTTACCAGGCGGCAAAGTTGACGTACTGGCCGGCCGGGACCGCGGGCAGCGGCGTGAACCGGCCCGGGTCGGGGCCGCCGACGTCAAGCCGGCCGAACTGGACGCCCTGGACCAGGGCGTACCGTCCCTGCGGCGCCAGCGACAGCACACCGAGGCTGTCCTCCACGGTGACGACGTTGACCTGGTCGTACCGCGCCGTCTCGGTGCGGAGCAGCCGGACCAGCCTGCCGGTGCTGGCCTGGAGTTCGGCAAACTGCACGGCGACGGTATGGGTACTGGCCCGCGGAGTCAGATCACGCCAGGTGACCACGATGACATCGCGCCCGTCGGGCGTGATCAGCGCGCTCACGAGGGAACCGGCGGCGACCACGCCGCGCGGGACGATCAGCGTCCCCGCCAGCAGGTTGTCGCCTGGCGCGTTGATATCGAGCAGCCGGATTCCCCGCGGCGCGGCCATGAGGCCCGACTGATCGGCGTTCAGCCAGCTGAACGCGATCACCCGGCTGCCGTCCGCCCAGGAGGGCGGCCCGATCAGGTACGGGTAATTGCGGGTCGGCACGGTCCAGGTCCGGGTGGTTCCGGTCGCCAGGTTGAGGACCTGGATGGCGGGGGCGACGTTCCCCGCGGAGTCGCTCATCAGCGAGACCGCGAGCAGCTTGCCGTCGGGAGACAGCGCGATGCCCTCCGTGGTCTCGTTGTCCATCGGGGCGGGTGCCAGCTCGGTCAGGTGGCCGGGCTTACCGGCGGCGGAGATAGCGAACCGGAACAGGCGGAGGTCCAAGCCGGCTTTGGTTGGTGACTGGCCTCCTTGGACTCCGATGATGAAGCTGCGGTCATCGGCGGCGGCGGTGACGAAGGTACCGCCAGAGTCGGCCCACTCCACGGGGATGGCCGACGGCACAGGGACGGTACCGGTGACCTTCCCGCTGGCGGACGCGCGGACCACCGCCTGTATCCCGCGGCCGCCGGGGCCGGAGCCGGTCGTGACGTAGAAGCGCGGCAGGCTGGCCGGGACTGACCCGGAGACGGCGGGCTTGCGGGTGGCGGGCTTGTGGGCCGCGGTCAGGCCCGCCACGAGCGCGCCCGCCGTGATGACGGCGATCACCGCAGCCGCGGCCGTGAACGGGAGCAGGCGCGGACGCCAGGTGGGCTGTCGGGTGGGGACCTGGAGCGGCCTGAGCAGTTCGGGCTGGACCTTCTGGGCCTCGTGCCGCAGCTCCTCGCGGAGCAGGTTCTCGAGGTCAGGCATGCCTCATGCCTCCTTCGAGGA
>Ga0335073_10009735_pt1 | contig 13498 bp, 12 predicted proteins | sample Lox_Sample_22_FD_207093 | JGI IMG/M metagenome (GOLD analysis project Ga0335073, IMG submission 207093) | Soil microbial communities from Loxahatchee National Wildlife Refuge, Florida, United States - Lox_Sample_2.2 | ecosystem: Environmental > Terrestrial > Soil > Wetlands | place: USA...
GCGTTTCGGCGTGATCGCCGGGCAGGACGGGCGGCAGTAGATGCCCGTCGAGGTCACCCCGGTGAAGAACACGCCGTCGAAGCGGGGGTCCTTGCTGACCGCCGCCTGATAGCGCCGCTCGTCGTCAGTGTCGGCCCGGGGGGCCGACCCCCCCAGACCCCCCCGCGCGGGGACGGCCACCCCCGTAGCGGTCATGTTCTGCGCCATGCCTCCACAATGCCAGCCCCCGCGGACCAGAACTAGCGGGAATCGGACAGCAACCCCCGCTGGGCCCGCCCGCCGCCGTCACCGCCGACCATGAGCGCACAGTGATGATGGCATCACGTTCATTTCTCCCGAACGAACAGGCGCGTGCCCCGGCCACCCCTTTCCGCGTTCACACCGGTATCGACTGTCCCTGGCCTCTCTTCAGCTTCAGTTTCATCACTCTCCGTGTGATCTATCCCGAGGGATAGGTAACTATTACCTAGTCACCCGTTGCATTGTGTACAGCACGTTGTGTTACATTACAAATGGTAGCGAAACAACTTCGCACCGTGTCAGATCCGCAGTCGAGGTGTGTGTCGTGGCCAGCAAGTACGAGGACGAGGGCCGGTCGGCGGACGAGGGCGGGGACCTTCCCTCCCGCAAGGGCGGCGCGAGCCACCCACCGCACACCGAAGCGCGTGCCGAGCTCCGCGATCGCGAGACCTACTACGCAGAACTGCGCTTCGCCGTGCACTGCCAGAGCCGGTCTATTCCCGACCCGCGAGCCGCCCTCGACCACGAGGGGTCCGATGGCAGGACGCACGGCGCTTCCGGAACGAGCGCCCACGACCACAGTTCGCACGACCGCGGTGACACCGAGGGCGAAAGCTGGGATGACATGATTGCTCGCCTTGGCGACACCTGGACCTAAGAGCCACCGGCGGCGGCCCGGAGCCTTCCTCCGGCGCTCGGGCGTCCGGGTCCGCCGCCGGTCATACGGGGTTAACTTCGCCAGAAGTCGAAGCGGTCGCGTCCGGTGCGGAAACCGGCCGCCTCGACCACGTCGACCGCCACCTTGAACTTGTCGCCGACCCGCCAGGGCTGATGCGCGTCGCTGCCGAACGAGACCGCCTGTCCGCCGGCTTCCCGCCACCACCGCAGCAGTTCGGCCGAGACCAGCGGGCTCTTCGTGTTCACCTCGAGGACCCGGTCGCTGGCGGCCAGGGCCCGCAGCACGGCCCGGTACTCCGTCTCGAAGGCCTGCTCCCGGTACGGCCCGGCCGCGTGCGGCCACATCCGCCGCGGGAAGTCCAGGTGCGCCAGCACCTGGAAGACGCCGCTGCCCTCGACCAGCCGCAGCAGTTCGGCGAAGTACCTGCGCATCACGTCGTCGGCCGGCATCTGCCGAAACAGGTCGTCGGCCGCTGTCAGCCGCCCGCCGAACGGGATCGCGTGCAGCGAGCCGAGGATCCGGTCGACGCCCGCCGCGGCCACCGCCGCGGTCGCGCTGGCCGCCCACAGGTGCGCCTCGCCGATCTCGACGCCGGAGAGGATCCGCAGGTCGGGATAGCGCTGACGGCACTCTTCCAGCGCCGCGAGGTAGCCGCTGATATCCAGCAGGTGCATCCGGGCGTACCGGTGCGGATCCAGGTTCTCCGCGCCGATCTGGTCGCCATCGGTCCAGGTGGTGAAGTCCAGGTGGTCGGTGAACGCCACGCCGGGCAGCCCCTCCGCCAGCGCCTGCTCGCAACTGCGCACCATGGACGCCTCGCGCGGCGCGTCCCACGACCACTCGGTATGCACATGGTTATCAATTGGGGGAAACCAGGTACCGCTGGGCACGGCGGAATGAGCCGCCTGAGGGGGTGTCATCGGCTACCACGGTACCTCACCAGCCACAACCCCACAGACCGCCCCCTGTCCGCCCCCATCCGCCGCCTCACCCCCTCCGTCAGCCCTCCGCACCGCCCGGTTCCGCATCCTGCCCCGGCCCGGTTACCAGCCAGGCAGGCGCGGCTTGGCCGAGGTGATGACGTAGACCTCGCCAGAGTCCGCCTCCGGCGCTTGCGGGGCGGCCGGCTTGAGGGGCGGCGGCTCCAGGGCGGCCGGCGCGTCTGCGGGTTCCGGCGGCTCGGCGTGCTCCTCGCCGTCGGTCCGGCGCTTCTTGGCCGCGTCTGCGGTCAGCTTCTCGGCCAGCTTCTGCCAGCGCTCTTCCCACTCGGCGACGTTCCCGTCGCAGGCCCGCACGAAGGCGACCGCGACCGGGAGCGTGGGCAGCCGGAGCCCGCCGGCCGCTGCGGCGAGCGTCTTCATCTCGTAGTGCGACACCTCGGCCATCTGCGGGTAATCCAGGTCGGCCTTGGCGCGCAGCGCGCGCAGGTCCCGGGCGAACGCCTCCAGGTCGTCCGGGGCGATGCTGGCCACCGGCTGCGCCGAGCCGCCCGCCCGGTCCTCGGGTACGGAGGCCTCCCGCTGGCGGATCACCGGCCCCGGCGGTTCCGGCGGCGGTCCCGGCCGCTCCCGGCCGTCCGGCGCCTCGTAACGCCGCTCGCGCGGCGGCGCGCCCGGCCCCCCGGAAGGCCCAGCGTAATGCGGGCCCACCTGGGCTGGACCCACGGGTCCTCCCGGCATATGCCCGCCGGGGACATGCCCCCCCGGCCCCGGTCCGCCTGGCCCCGGTCCCGGCCCGCCCGGTCCTGGCCCTGGCCCTGGCCCGCCCGGTCCCGGTCCGCCTGGCCCTGGTCCTGGTCCGCCTGGTCCTGGTCCGCCTGGCGCCGATCCGCCTGGTCCTGGCCCGCCCGGGCCGCCCGGGATCGGCCCGCCGTGCGGCGGCGCACCCGGCCCCGGCCGGCCCCGGCCGTGCGGTTCCTGGCTCCCCGGACCAGGCCCGTGATGCCGCCCGGAGGTCCCTCCGGGCGCGCTGGGTCCCGGCGGCCGGTATAGCCGGTCCGCGTTCGGCGGCACGCGCCGCCCATTCGGCAGCCGGTACTGCCGCCCCGGGACCGGCCCGCCGTTCGGCGGAGTCCCGTTCGGCGGAGTCCCGTTCGGCGGAGTCCCGTTCGGCGGAGTCCCGTTCGGCGGAGCCCCGTTCGGCGGAGCCCCGTTCGGCGGGCCCGGGTTTGGCGGGGCCCCGTTCGGCGGGCCGCCGTGCGGCATCCCTCCGCTGGGCATCCCCGCGTTCGGCGGACCGCCGCCGGGATGGCCGCCATGCGGCCCGGCGTTTGGCGGGGCCGCGTTCGGCGGGCCGCCGCGCGGTGCCGGTCCGTGGGGCATGCCGCCGTTGGGGTGTCCGCCGTGCGTCATCGCCCCGCCGGGCATGCCGCCACCGCCGGGCATGGCCCCGCCCGGCACGCCGCTGTTCGCCGGGCCGGCGTTGGGCGGGACGCGGCCCGGCTGGCCCGGATGCGGGCGTCCCGGCTGCCGGGGCCGCTGCTGGCGGGGCGGCATCTCGCCGGGGCGGCGCAGCAGTTGGCCGTAGTCGTCTTCCTCGGCGTCTACCGGTCGGCCTGACCCGGCCGCATCATCCTCCTCGTACTCGGAGGCGGGATACCCGTCGCCGGAAGGATAGGGACCAGGGCCGTAGTCGCGGCGATCCCGCTGGCGCCTGGGCAGACCGTACGCACGGCCGGGGCCGGCGTCGCCACGTTCCACCCGATACCTCCTGGACCTTGGTGTCCAGCCGTGCCGCGGGACGTTTGCCTTACCTCTTGAGTGTAGGTCGACAGAAATCCCCTGTATGACCTAGACGGCTAATTGTCACCAATTGCACACAATCAGGGTATCGGGCGGGTGTTCCCCCGATGACGCCGTGTATCAAACGACACGGCTAGTTCGCCCGGGCCTATGCTGCAAGCGGTATCCCGGCAGGGTTACAGTCAAAGCAGAAGCGTTCCGCGGAGCGGCCATGTTGTCTTGGATCGGATGGCTGATCGTGGCGGCAGTGCTCGGCGTGGCCGAACTGCTCACCACGACGCTGGCGTTCGGCCTCATCGCGCTGGCGGCGGTCGTCGCGGCCGTGGTCGGGATCTTTCATCTCGACCTGGGCCTGCAGCTCGGCGCGTTCATCGTCGCGGCCGGTGCCGGCCTCGTCTTCGTCCGCCCGATCGCGATGCGGCACATCAAGCAGCCGCCTGCGCTGCGCACGGGCACCGCTGCGCTCGTCGGCCGCTCGGCGATCGTCCTGGAAGAGGTCACCGAGCACGGCGGACGGGTCCGCATCGACGGCGAGGAGTGGTCCTCGCGCCCCTACGACGAATCACTGATCATCCCGGTGGGCACCAAGGTCGACGTCATGCAGATCAAAGGTGCCACCGCCCTTGTTTACCCACGGGAGTAGCCATGGCCTTGGCCGGAGGTATCGTCGCGGCAGTCGTCGCGCTACTTGTCGTCATCACGGTTTTGCGCTCGGTGCGGATCATCCCGCAGGCGCGGGCCCGCAACGTGGAGCGGTTCGGCCGGTACCGCAAGACGCTGGAGCCGGGGATGAACTTCATCATCCCGGGCATCGACCGGGTGAAGAAAGAAATCGACCTGCGCGAGCAGGTGGTCTCGTTCACCGGCGCCCCGGTGATCACCGAGGACAACCTGAGCGTGCTCATCGACACGGTGCTGTTCTTCCAGGTGACCGACCCGCGGGCCGCCGATTACGAGATCGTCAACTACATCCAGGCGATCGAGCAGATCACCGCGACCATGCTGCGCAGCGTGATCGGGTCCATGGACCTGGAGAAGACGCTGACCTCGCGCGACCACATCAACAACATGCTGCGCGGCGTGCTCGACGACGCGTCAGGCAAGTGGGGCATCCGGGTCACCCGGGTGGAGATCAAGGCCATCGACCCGCCGAAGTCGGTCAAGGACGCGATGGAGAAGCAGATGCGCGCGGAGCGGGAGAAGCGCGCCGCGATCCTGACCGCGGAGGGCGTCAAGCAGGCCAGGATCCTCACGGCCGAAGGCGAGAAGCAGAGCTCCATCCTGACCGCCGAAGGCGCCAAGCAGAGCGCCATCTTGCGGGCCGAAGGCCAGGCGCAGGCCATCGGCGCGGTCTTCCAGGCCGTGCACGACAACGACCCCGACCCCAAGCTGCTCGCCTACCAGTATCTGCAGACGCTGCCGCAACTCGCGCAGGGTCCGGGGAACACGTTCTGGGTCATCCCGAGCGAGGTCACGACCGCCTTGCGGTCGGTGGCGAGCGCCTTCGGCGGCGGCGACGCGGCGCCGGTCACCGGGCCCGCGAGGGACGCCGAGTCCGCCAGGCCGCGGCGCGAGCCGCCGGCCGTAGCCGCCGCGGGCTCACCCGCCATGCCTGCTACTCCCGCCCTGGGCCCGGCCCTGTCCTCTGACGACCCGGCAGCCGGGGACCCGGCGAACGTCGCCTCGGTCGTGGCCGCCGCGGCGGTCCCGGCTCCGAGCCCGGCCGCGGCCGATGCCCTAAGCGCCATGCTTGGTGCCGCCATGCCCGGCAGCAGTTTCGTCCATCCGCTGGGCGGCGCCGGTCCCCAGGCGGACGTTCCGGCCGGGTCGGCGGACGCCGATCCGGCCTCCGCCAACGGTAACGAAACGACGGGCTAGGACGCTATCCGAGCAGACGGGTTAGGACGCTACCTGAGCAGCAGGACCAAGACGCTGCCGATGAGCGCGGCGATGACCACGATCATCAGCAGCCGCGCCGTGAGGAACCGGTCCTGACGGCGCTTGCCCCGCTCGGCGACGGCCGTCTGCGCGGCCGACGCCACTTGGCGCTGCGACGGCGTCCCCTGGCCGTATGACGGCCCCGCCGGGATGTGTGGCTGGGTCGGCGCGGCCGCCCCGAGGGTGGCATCGGCCGTGGTCCGCTTGGCGGGTTCGGCGGTCTGAGCCGCCGCGGTGCTGGCCGCCGAGGGCCAGGTCGCCCGGGGGATGGGAGGCTCTTCCGCCCGCGGTGTCGCGGCGGGTGGCTGCAGGTCGGCCGAGGCCTGGGACAGGGGCTGACCCCAGAAGTCCGTCGGCTCGGACGACGTCAGCCGCTCGCCCTGATAGCGGGGTATCTGCTCGGTGATTTCAGGCTCCGGCCGCGCGGGCTCGGCCTCCGGTGACGTCAGCCCGCTGTCCGCTCCGTCCCGCCACCCGAAGCCGGTCTCGGTCCGTTCCGGCCAGGCCGGTTCGCCGCTGTCGGCAGCCCCGGATCCTGGCTCGCTGTTCTCCAGCCAGGAGAACTCCTCGGCCTGAGCCGACTCGGTGCGCTCGGCGGAGTCCGCGGTGCTGGTGAACGGGGCGTCGAACGGGCCGCGGCTGCTGTACGTGGCCGAGTGATTCCCGTTGGCCTTCGGGACGGCCGGGTCCGTGACCATGTCCCAGCTCGAGCCGGACCCCAGGGTCGCCGCGCCATCCAGGCCGGGACCGGAATCCGTCCCCTGATCCGTGAACCCAGAGATCCCCGCGGATGCCGCGACGCCCGGGTCGCCGACTCTTCGGTCGGGCTGGTCCGAACGTGCCTGGTCCCCCCGCAGCGCGGCCCTGATCCGGTCCGGGTCGTACACGTCGGGGGGCGCCACGCCGATGCCCGCGCGGGCTCCGGCCACGGCGGCTGCGCTCGCCCCGGCGGGCCTGACCGGCAGATTCGGGTCGTCGGCCACCTCGGGGTTAAGGCGCCGCCACCGTTCTTCCCAGTCGGGGATGTCTCCTTCGCAGGCGCGGACGTAGGCCGTGAGGATGGGCAGGCCGGGCAGGGAAGGGCCGTTCTCGGCTTCCTTCAGGACGTCACTCGGGAAGTGTGCGCGCGCAGCCAGCTCGTCGTACCCGATCGCGGCGGAGTCGCGCAGTGCGCGCAGGTCGGCAAGGAACCGTGCCTGATCGTCGCCAGGTCCGGCCGACCACGTTCCCCGGATTTGCAACTGGGCACCTTCCCGCTGGATACGCATGGGCTTAGGCACCACCCGCGCCCGCACCTCATCACCTGGGATTACCGGGCAGGGTACCGCGCCAGCAGCCGCTATGTCGCTGATACCACGCTTTTCCTATTAAGTGTCTCTCGCCGGGCTCGCAAGCGTGCCGGAATCACGCATCCGGACCGTCCTGAGCCCGGCGAATCCGGCCATCTCGCGTCCCGCCCGGGTCGCGATCGGGGCGGGCCCGCCCTCCGACGACCCCACCGGTCCCGTGCGTGCCATCCTGCCACCTAAGTACCACCCCAGGAGGAAACTTCCGCAGAGGAACCCGCGCCCGTCCCGGCCAGCCGCGGCCGCGAGCCGGCCAGCCGCGGCCGCCGACAGGACAGCGGCGGACTCAGAGGCGGATGGCCAGCCCGATCGTGAAGGCGACGCCGAACGCCAGCTGCAGCCGCCCCGTCTGGCCGAGCGCCTTGATCAGGGCGGGGCCCGAAGCGCCGGCCCGCACCGACCGGATGGGCAGCCGCGCTAGCGGCAGCGCCGCCACGGTGAGCAGCGTCAACGGGCGGAAGAAGGCGAGCAGCGCCGCGACTCCGAACGGCAGCAGCAGGGTCACCACGTACACGACCCGGCTGCGCGCGTCGCCGAGCATGACCGCGAGCGTGCGCTTGCCCGCCAGCGTGTCGGTGCGGATGTCGCGCAGGTTGTTGACCATCAGCAGGGCGCACGCCAGCAGCCCGGCGGGCACCGAAGCGGCCAGGCCGAGCCAGCTGAGCGTCCCCATCTGCACGTACGCCGTGCCCGCCACCGCGACCACGCCGAAGAAGACGAACACGAAGACCTCGCCGAGCCCGCTGTACCCGTAGGGCCGCGGCCCGCCGGTGTAGAACCAGGCGGCGGCGATGCAGGGCACTCCCACCGCCACCAGCCACCAGGACGTCACGGCGGCCAGCGCCAGCCCCGCGCCGCCGGCCACGCCGAAGCAGCCCCACGCCGCGGCCAGCACCTGGCGCGGCGGCGCCAGCCCCGCGGCGACCAGCCGGACCGGCCCGACCCGCCGCTCGTCCGAGCCGCGCACGCCGTCGCTGTAGTCGTTGGCGAAGTTGACGCCGACCTGCAGCGCCAGCGCGACCACGAGCGCGAGCAGCGCCCGCCACCAGGAAAACCGGCCGTACCCGAAGGCCACGCCCGAACCGATCAGCACCGGCACGACGGCCGCGGGCAGCGTTCTCGGCCGGGTGCCCCCCAGCCATTCCCGAGCTTCAGCCACGGACAGATCTTAGGCCACGCGGGTTATTCGCTAATGGCCGTGTGCAGGCGCAGCACCGGCACGCTGGTGCCGACGTCGAGCTCGGCCCGGGCGCCGTCGGCGGCCCAGCCGGAGGATTCGAGGAACTGGCGCAGCGCCGTGTCCGCCTCGAGCGCCCAGATGGACAGGGTATGGAACCCTTCGGAAACGAGCGTGTCCGCGACCGCGTGCAGCAGTCTGCTGCCGTGCCCCTGTCCCGTCCGTTCGGGCATGACCCGCAGCTCGTATACCTGCCCGTCGGTGGCCGGCCAGCGGTCGGCGTCGGTGGCGGGCCCGGCCGAGGCGAACCCGACCACCTCCCTGGCCGGGGCCTCGGTGACCGCCGCCAGCACGTGGTGCCTGCTCGTCGGCGGGCTGGTGATCGCCTCCTGCCAGCGGTCCCGCCACACTCCCTCGGCCTCGTCGCTGGTCAGCTCGGCGAGCAGCGCCGCGGGCACGATCCCGGCCAGATCCCGGCGCCAGGACGCCACCTGGACGCGGGCCAGGCTCGCCGCGTCGCCGGCGCGGGCCGGGCGCACGAAACCCGCGGTGCCGCGGCCCGGCCCAGGCCGATCCAGCCCGGGCGAGTTCACGGGCGGGCGATGAGCGTGATGTCGCGCGCCGCGCCGGTCGAGGCCGAGGTGGCCATCGCGGCGTAGACCTGCAGGGCCGCGCTGACCGGCCGCTGCCGGCCGACGGGGCGGTAGGACCCGAGCGAGGCCGCCAGCCGTTCCCGGCGCCGGGCCAGCTCACCATCGGGCACGTCCAGCCGCAGTTCGCGGCGCGGGATGTCGATCACCACGGTGTCGCCGTTCTCGGCCAGCGCGATGGCCCCGCCCGCGGCCGCCTCCGGCGCGACGTGGCAGATCGACAGGCCCGAGGTCCCGCCGGAGAACCGCCCGTCGGTGATCAGCGCGCAGGCCCGGCCGAGCCCCTTGCCCTTGAGGAAGCTGGTGGGGTACAGCATCTCCTGCATGCCGGGCCCGCCGCGCGGGCCCTCGTACCTGATCACGACCACGTCCCCGGCGCGCACCGCGCCGCCCAGGATGCCGGACACCGCGTCCTCCTGGCTCTCGAACACCACGGCCGGCCCGGAGAACGTCCACAGCTCCTCGGGGACGCCCGCGGTCTTCACGATCGCGCCGTCCGGGGCCAGGTTCCCGTACAGCACGGCCAGCCCGCCGTCGGCGGTGTAGGCGTGCCCGGCGTCCCGGATGCAGCCCAAGGCCCGGTCCGTGTCCAGCGTGTCCCAGCGGGCCGACTGCGAGTACGGCCGGGTGGTGCGGACCCCGCCAGGCGCGCCGTGGTACAGCTCGACGGCCTCCGCGCTGACGGAAGAAGACCCCAGGTCCCACGCGTCGAGGAATTCCCGCAAGGACGCGCTGTGCACCGTGCGCACCCCGCGGTTGAGCAGCCCGGCCCGGTCCAGCTCGCCTAGGATCGACGGGATGCCGCCGGCCCGGTGCACGTCCTCCAGGTGGTACGAGCTGCTCGGCGCGACCTTGCACAGGCAGGGCACCCGGCGGGAGAGCTCGTCGATTTCCTTCAGGCCGAAGTTCACGCCCGCCTCGTGCGCGGCCGCGAGCAGGTGCAGGATCGTGTTGGTCGACCCGCCCATGGCCACGTCGAGCGCCATCGCGTTCTCGAACGCGTCCCGGCTCGCGATCGAGCGCGGCAGCACCGAGGCGTCGCCGTCGGCGTAGTACTGCCGGGTGATCGCAGCGATCAGGGCGCCCGCCCGCTCGAACAGGCCGCGCCGCGCCGAGTGGGTGGCCAGCGTGCTGCCGTTGCCCGGCAGGGCCAGGCCGATCGCCTCGGTCAGGCAGTTCATCGAGTTCGCGGTGAACATGCCCGAGCAGGACCCGCACGTCGGGCAGGCGGACTCCTCCATGGCCAGCAGTTGCTCGTCGGACACCGAGGGATCCGCGGAGGCGACCATCGAGTCGATCAGGTCCAGCTTGCGGCCGCCCGAGGCCGCGGCGGCCAGCCCCGCAGGCGCCCCCGCCTCCATCGGGCCGCCGGACACGAACACGGTCGGGATGTTCAGCCGCATGGTGGCGATCAGCATGCCGGGGGTGATCTTGTCGCAGTTGGAGATGCAGATCATGGCGTCGGCGCAGTGCGCGTTCACCATGTACTCCACCGAGTCGGCGATCAGCTCCCGGCTCGGCAGCGAGTACAGCATGCCGCCGTGGCCCATCGCGATGCCGTCGTCCACCGCGATCGTGTTGAACTCGCGCGGGATCGCCCCGGCCGCCCGGACCGCGTCCGAGACCACCTGGCCGACCTCGCGCAGGTGCACGTGGCCGGGGACGAACTCGGTGAAGCTGTTCGCCACCGCGATGATCGGCTTGCCGATGTCTTCCCGGGCTACTCCCGTGGCGCGCAGCAGGGCGCGCGCGCCCGCCATGTTCCTGCCGTGCGTGACCGTACGGGACCGAAGCGGCGGCATACCTACCGAACTCCCCTCAGCGCGGGCTCGTCAGAAGAGCACCAGCCTACCGGGGCGGCCCTCGCCGGGCGGGCGGATCAGCTCGCCTGCGAACCCGAGCTGAGATGCGGGAACGCCTCGTCCGCGGCCTGGCGGATCCGGTCGATCTCGTCGGTGGTCAGCGGGCGCGCGCCGTTCTGCTTGGCCCGGCGGCGCAGGTACTTGCGCAGCCGCGGGCCGCTGAACACGTCGACGTCCCGGATGGTGGCCACGTCCCAGGGGATCTTCGGCCCGTAGACCGCCATCGCAGGCCGGACGGTGACCGGCTTGCCGGTCACGCCGGAGAGCAGGTCAGCGGCCTGCTGCGCCTCCCACTGGGCGTGCTGGAGGCGCTCCTTCATGCTGAACGGCCCGTGCCACAGCTCCCTGCCCTTCCTGGTCCGCACGGCCAGCCGCTTGTCCCACTCCTCCGAGTCGATGGCGAACACTCCCGTCGGCCCGACGACCAGGTGGTCGATCTGCTCTTCGCTGTCCGGGATGATGTTGCCGTTGATGGCGTGGTAGCCCGAGCGGCCAAGCTTGGCCAGCTGTCGGCTGGTCCGGCGCTGCGCGCCGGTCATCCGGCCCTGCGCGCGGTAGCCTCGCCGGGACCGGTAGATGGTGTCGGCGATTACCACGAGGACCGCCAGCGTGAGGCCGAGCAGCCAGGAGTGGGTCAGCAGCCCGATCGCCACCAGGACGATGACCGCGACGATGATCCGCAGCCGCCAGACCCGCATCCTCGGGTTGGTGGCCAGGTGGGTCAGGTTCCCGCGGCGCTGGCCGATGCCCGGCGTACCCTTGGCCTCCTCGACGGGAGTGACCACGGGCTTCCACTGGGGCCTGGGCGGCTCCGCGGGCTCGGCGTCGGCCTGGTCCTCGGGCTGAGCCGGCTCCGCGGACGGCGGGGACCAGTCCCACAGCGGCAGGTCGGCGGAATCAGCCTCGGCTGTCTCAGGCCCTCCGGCAGCGGTCCCGGCAGACGCGGACGCCGCTACCTGGGCCCCGGTGTCCCGGGCCGTCCCAGGCCAGGCCGGCGGCGCGCTGGCATCAGGCACCGGCTCGGGCGCCGGGCTGGGCGCCGCGCCCTCCGGTGCGCCGCTTTGCGACCGTGCCCCGTTGTGTCCTGCCCCGCTGCGGTTGCTTGCCGTCACCGAAGATCCTGATGACTTGTTTCTCAGCTTCGGCCACGCCATCCGGTACCACCCACCACCTCAGCGTAACTGCCCTAGGACTCAGCGCAAAGCACCGTCACTACGACGATTGTGCCCTACTCCGGCTGGTTTTATAGCTGGACATTCGGTCGGATAACACGTCAAACGCCCGGGCTTTGCGTAGTCTACGATCTCCTAGCATGGCCCAGATTCACGAGCTAACCATGATCGAGCTGGCCGCGGCGATTCGCGCGGGCGAGCTCTCACCGGTCGCCGTCACCGACCATTATCTGCGCCGGACTGAGGAGCTCAATGATCAGGTCGGCGCGTTTTTCACTATTACCGCCGAACTCGCCGCCGACCAGGCCCTGGCGGCGGAGAAAGCCGTCACCACGGCGGAGGACAAAGCGGCGCTGCCGCCGCTGACCGGCGTGCCCATCCCGATCAAGGACCTTAACATGGTCGCCGGCGTGCGGCAGACGCTCGGCTCGAAGGCCTTCGAGACCAACGTGCCCGACACCGACGACTACGTCGTGGTGAACATCAGGGAGGCCGGCGCGGTCATCACCGGCAAGACCGCCACCCCGGAGTTCGGGCTGCCCTGCTACACCGAGACCGCGGTCGGGCCGCCGGCCCGGACGCCCTGGGACCTGTCCCGGTCGGCCGGCGGGTCGAGCGGCGGCGCGGCCGCCGCGGTGGCGGCGGGCCTGGCCCCGGCCGCTCAGGGCAGTGACGGCGGCGGGTCCATCCGCATCCCGTCCAGCGTGTGCGGCCTGTTCGGGATCAAGCCGACCCGCGGCCGGATCTCCGAGGGCCCGCTGGTGCCCGACCTGGCCGGCCTGGGCGTCAACGGCCCCCTGGCCCGTACCGTGGCCGACGCCGCGCTGCTGCTCGACGTGATGGCCGGGAACTACCCCGGCGACATGTACACGCTGCCGCCGCTGCCGCCCGGCGAGTCCTTCCTCGGCTACGCCCGCCGCCCGCCGGGCCGCCTGCGGATCGGCCGGACGCTGCAGAACCCGGTGGAGGGCGCCGAGGTGCACCCGGACTGCGTCCAGGCCTACGAGGAAGCCAGCCGCCTGCTGGCCAGCCTGGGGCACGAGGTCGAGGACATCGCCATGCCGCTGGGCCCGGACGTGGTGCCGTTCTTCGAGACCCTCTGGTACGCCTACGCCACGCTGGCCCCGCTCGCCCCCGAGCAGGAGGAGGTGCTGCTCCCGCTGACCCGCTACCTGCGCGGCCGCGGCCAGGCCACCAGCGCCCCCGACCTCATCTTCGCCCAGGCCTACCTGCAGGCGGTGACCCGCCCGGCGGTCGCCACGCTGAGCGCCTACGACGCCGTCCTGACCCCGACCGTGGCCCTGCCGCCGCGCCCGGTCGGCTGGTTCGAGGAGGTGGAGCCGGCCGAGAACTTCGAGCGGCAGAAGCGGTTCACCCCGTTCACCGCCCTGTTCAACGTGTCCGGCCAGCCGGCCGTGAACGTCCCGCTGCACTGGAGCGCCGACGGCCTGCCGATCGGCGTGATGCTGGCCGGCCGGATGGGTGACGAGGCCACCCTGATCTCCCTGTCGGCGCAGCTCGAGCAGGCCCTCCCCTGGAAGGGCAGGCACCCGCCGCTGTGGTGACCGGGGTCACGGAACGGCCGGCCGCCGTGCCTGGCACCGCCTTATATTCGGCCGAACGGGCCCGGTATCCCTCCCGGCCACCCTGCCTGCCATAGCGGGAGAACGTTCGCCTGCCGCGTGCGCTGCGC
>Ga0335073_10009736_pt1 | contig 13496 bp, 9 predicted proteins | sample Lox_Sample_22_FD_207093 | JGI IMG/M metagenome (GOLD analysis project Ga0335073, IMG submission 207093) | Soil microbial communities from Loxahatchee National Wildlife Refuge, Florida, United States - Lox_Sample_2.2 | ecosystem: Environmental > Terrestrial > Soil > Wetlands | place: USA: Florida...
GGTTCGTTGATCACGGGTCCGGAGAAGGAGTACACGGTGCCCGCGCCGAATCCGTGAAACACCGTGCCACAGCCGATGTTGCCCCTGCCCGCGGAGCACTGGTTAGTCCCGCCAAACCCCGTGGTACCGTAAAAGCTGCCCGTACCATCGGGCGTCAGGCCGGCATAGGGATGGGACCCGTCAGGGGACATATCGGTGAATGAATGCCGTACCGTCTCCGTCCAGCCCGACCCCGAGAAGGAAAGCTCGAAGATGACACCGTCATCGAGGCTCCCACCGTGAAGGGTGGTGCCGTAGAGATTGCCCGCGCTGTCGAAGACAACGCCGCTGACCGGCTCAGAGCCATCCGGCCCGGAGAAGTTGTAAAGAATGGTCTCCGTCCAGCTGCCATTTGTCGGTGTTAGCTCGTACACGGTGCCGTCGTAGTTCGCTCCGCCGGACGTCGTCGTCCCGTAGATGTTTCCCGCTTGGTCGAAGATGAGATCGCCGGTCGGGTTGTAGCCGTCGACGCCGTTTTCCATAAAGACGTGGAGAATCGTCTCGATCCACGGGCAGGTTATGGAACCGCACGGAGTTGCTGGCGGCCTGAGCTGGAAGACTATTCCGCAAAGGTCACAATGTCCGGTTGCAGAGGCGGTGCCGTACAGCGCGCCGTCCGGGCCGAAGATGACCCGCCCGATGGGGTAGCTGCCATCCAGATAGCCCTGGAAGCTGTAGATGGTGGTGAGCAGCCAGGCGCCATTGCGAGGCGAGAGCTTGAACACCGTCCCGCAACCGCTCGCGCAATGGTTCGTGCCGCCGCCTTCCGCCGTGCCGTAGAAGTTGCCCGCGGCATCGGGCGTGAGACCGGCCATGGGAGTGGCGCCGTCCAAGCCGCCGGTGAATTGGTGGAGCGCGGTGAAGGTTTGCGCCTGCGCCGATTGCGTCGCGAAGATGCTTAGCGCACAAAACAGCGCCAGCGCCGAAACACGTAAGCCAAAACTGCTTGGCAAAATTGCGGTGAAGGGTTGTGCCGGGTTCGTCATCATGGTCTCCTTTACTGAATGCGACCGTTGACGGGTGCCGTTTTTGACGCTCAAACTTTACACGAAACGTGGCACATTTTGTAGAAATCGCGATAACGGTTGTGAACAGGCGATGGCAGTCAGCATCCACCAGTAACGTCGCATAGGCATTTCCAGCGGCCCTGTGAGGCAAATCTCTGCCGTCCCTGAAGGGCTGGGCTAAACTCTTTCGCGCCTACGGCGCTCGCCCCTCCATTACTGACTTCTATGCCAAAGCCAAAGCTTTCTGACATCGCCCCGCGCTTCGCGAAAAACTCCCGACCTTGCCAATTCATCGCTAGCGGCTGACTGCTGAGGAGACTCTGATTAAGTCCCTCAGCGGCTAAAGCCGCGGTCGAAAAGGACTAATTTACGGACGGTCTGAAGACCGTCCCCTTCAAATCCAGCCTTAATCAGAGACTCCCTAAGTGCCAAGTGCTCTAACTGCCAACTGCCAACTGACAACCGGCAACTGACAACTGCTTCCCCAACCATCCGTCTGTGACCCGCGTCACAGACTGCTTGCACGCGCATCACAGCCCCTGCCGGCATCCCCCGCCTATCGTGGACAGTACAGAGGCCCAAGTTCATACGAGTTCATAGCGGACCGCCCCTGGCGGTCGTGGGGGAACAAAAGACGTGAAAACAACGGAGTATTCTGCTTCGCCGGCTGCCACTTCTCATACCGATTCACCGGTAGCCGGCGAGGCATCTCTTGCCAGCTCGCCCGCGGGCGATGCGCGCCCTGGAGGCATCATGCCCAGAAATAAAGTTACGCTCGACGGCAACGAAGCCGTTGCTCACGTGGCCTATCACGTCAGCGAGATTGCCGCCATTTATCCCATCACTCCCTCTTCGCCCATGGGCGAATCGTCGGACGCCTGGTCGGCAATCGGCGACAAAAACATCTGGGGCACGGTGCCCAAAGTGATCGAGATGCAGAGCGAGGCGGGAGCGGCCGGGGCGCTGCACGGAGTCATCCAGGCGGGTGCGCTGGGCACCACATTTACCTCGGCGCAGGGCCTGCTGCTGATGATCCCCAACATGTATAAGATCGCGGGCGAGCTGACACCCACGGTGATCCACGTTGCCGCCCGCTCCATTGCGGCGCAGGCGCTGTCGATTTTCGGCGATCATCAGGATGCGATGTCGGTCCGGCCTACGGGATTTGCACTGCTCTCGTCGAATTCGGTGCAGGAGGCAATGGACCTGGCGCTGATTGCGCACGCCGCGACGCTCGAATCGCGCATTCCCTTCCTGCATTTCTTCGACGGCTTCCGCACCTCGCACGAAGTTTCCAAGATCGAGCAACTCTCGCTCGCCGACATGCGTGCCATGATTGACGACGACCTGGTGCGCGCCTACCGCGAGCGCGCTCTCTCGCCCGATCATCCCGTGCTGCGCGGCTCGGCGCAGAATCCCGATGTCTACTTCCAGGGACGCGAGGCGGTCAATCCTTATTATCTGGCCTGCCCAACCATCGTGCAGAACGTGATGGACAAGTTCACGAAGATTGTGGGCCGCGAGTACAAGCTCTTCCAATATGAAGGCGCGTCCGACGCCGAGCAGGTCATTATTATGATGGGCTCCGGCGCGGAGGCGGCGCACGAGACGGTCGATTATCTCGTCAGCCAGGGCAAGAAGGTCGGCCTGCTGAAGGTGCGCTTGTACCGGCCATTCTCGGTCGAGCACTTCGTCGCGGCGCTGCCCAAGACGGCAAAGAGCGTCGCAGTTCTGGATCGCACGAAAGAACCCGGCTCGATCGGCGAGCCGCTCTACCAGGACGTGGTCACCGCATTCAACGAGGCATTCACCGCCGGCAAGCTGGACAATTTCCCGCGCGTGATTGGCGGCCGCTATGGGCTGTCGTCGAAGGAGTTCACGCCGGCGATGGTCAACCGCGTCTTCGATGAAGCGGCCAAGACCAAGACGGCCCCGCTGAACCACTTCACCATCGGTATCAACGACGATGTCACGCACACCAGCCTGAGCTACGATGCGGAATTCTCGACCGAACCGGAAGACACGGTGCGCGCGATGTTCTTCGGCTTGGGCGCCGACGGCACGGTGGGCGCGAACAAGAACACCATCAAGATCATCGGCGAAGAGACCGACCTGAATGTGCAGGGTTACTTCGTCTACGACTCGAAGAAGTCGGGCGCGGTCACCACCTCGCACCTGCGTTTCAGCAAGACGCCGATTCGCTCGACCTATCTCATCTCGCGCGCAAATTTTGTCGCCTGCCATCAGTTCAGCTTCATGGAGCGGTTGGACGTGCTGAAGGCCGCCGATCCGGGCGCGACCTTCCTGCTCAACAGCCCCTTCGGGCCGGACGAGGTGTGGGACAATCTGCCGCGTGCCGCGCAGAAGGCCATCATCGACAAGAAGCTGAAGTTCTACGTTATCGACGCGGTTGACGTGGCGCGCAAAGCGGGCATGGGCGGGCGCATCAACACCGTGATGCAGACCTGCTTCTTCGCCATCAGCGGCGTGCTGCCGCGCGCCGACGCTATCGCCGCCATCAAGCACTCCATCGAGAAGACCTATGGCAAGCGCGGCGAGTCGGTGGTGCGCAGAAACTTCGCTGCGGTGGATTCGTCGCTGGAGAACCTGCACGAGGTGAAGGTCCCCGAGACCATCAGCTCGAAGTTTGACGTGCGGCCGCCGGTGCCGACGAACGCTCCCGACTTCGTGCGCAACGTGGAAGCGCTGATGATTACCGGCGACGGCGACCTGGTTCCCGTAAGCGCCATGCCCATCGACGGCACCTTCCCCACGGCTACCACAAAGTGGGAGAAGCGCAACATCGCGCTAGAAATTCCGGTGTGGGATGAGCAGCTCTGCATCCAGTGCGGCAAGTGCGTGATGGTTTGTCCGCACGCGGTCATCCGCGCCAAGGTTTACGACCCGAGCTTCAACCACGCGCCCGAGGGCTTCCAGACGGCGGTGCCCAAGTGGCGCGAGTTCACCGAACTGAAGTACACCTTACAGGTCTCGCCCGAAGATTGCACTGGCTGCGGCTTGTGCGTCGAGATTTGTCCGGCGAAGAGCAAGAGCGAGGCTAAGCATCGCGCCATCAACATGCAGGCGCAACCGCCGCTACGCGAGAAGTATAACCAATACTGGGACTACTTCCAGTCGATTCCCGATATGGCGCGCGACAAGATTGCCCATGGACAAGTGAAGGATGCGCAACTGCTGGAGCCGCTGTTCGAGTTCTCCGGCGCCTGCGCGGGTTGCGGCGAAACGCCATACATCTCGACCATGACGCGGCTGTTCGGTGACCGTGCGTTGATCGCCAACGCGACGGGGTGCTCGTCGATTTACGGCGGCAACCTGCCGACGACGCCTTACACCGTGAACGCGGAAGGGCGCGGGCCGGCGTGGAACAACTCGCTGTTCGAGGATACGGCCGAGTTCGGCATGGGCATGCGGCTGGCCGTCGATAAGCAAAACCAGTATGCGAAGGAACTGGTGGAGCGGCTGGCGTCGACGATCGGCGACGATTTGGCGGTCGCGATCCTGAGTGCCGACCAGTCGACGGAGGACGGCGTCTTCGCGCAGCGCGAGCGGGTGAAGGCGCTGAAGCAGAAGCTGGCGAACGATAAGTCGCCCGCGGCACGCGATCTGCTGGCGATTGCCGATGAGCTGGTCCGCAAGAGCGTGTGGATCATTGGCGGCGACGGTTGGGGCTACGACATCGGCTACGGCGGCCTCGACCATGTGCTGGCGTCGGACGCGAACGTCAACATCCTGCTGCTCGACACCGAGGTGTATTCCAATACCGGCGGGCAGATGTCGAAGGCGACGCCGATCGGCGCAGTGGCGAAGTTTGCCGCCGGCGGCAAGCACACGCCGAAGAAAGATATCGCGATGATGGCCATCAATTACGGCCGCGCATATGTGGCGCACATCGCCATGGGCAGCAATGACGGCCAGACCATGAAGGCGTTTCTAGAAGCTGACGCCTACGATGGGCCGTCGCTCATCATCGCCTACAGTCACTGCATCGCGCATGGCTACGACCTGGTACACGGCCTCGACCAGCAGAAGCTGGCGGTCAACTCCGGCCACTGGCCGCTGTTCCGCTACAACCCGGTGCTCGCAAAAGAGGGCAAGAACCCGTTCGTGCTCGACTCACGCGCGCCCAGCATTCCGCTGGAGAAATACATTTACAACGAAACGCGCTACACCATGCTGGTGAACAGCAATCCTGAAGAAGCTAAGAAGCTGCTGGTGGCGGCGCAGGAGAACGTAAACGAGCGCTGGAAGCTGTATCAGCACATGGCGTCGATGAGTTTTGAGAAGAAGTAGGGAGGAGAAATCGTGATCGACCTGTCAACCAATTATCTGGGCCTGAAGCTGAAGAATCCGGTCGTGGTCTCGGCCTCCCCGCTGACGGAGAAGCTGGAGAACTTCGCGCGGCTGGAGGATGCCGGCGCCTCGGCCATCGTCATGTACTCGCTCATGGAAGAGCAGATCGAGGCAGAGAGCGAGAACATCGACAACGCGCTGGAGTACGGCGCCAACAGCTACGCCGAGTCGACGTCCTATCTGCCGGAGATGCCGAAGTATCAGGTCGGCCCCGAGCGCTACCTGGAGCTGCTGCACAAGGGCAAACAGTCGGTGAGCATTCCGGTGATCGGCTCGCTCAACGGACGCTCGCCCGGCGGCTGGGTGCGCTATGCCGAGCTCATGGAGCAGGCCGGCGCCGACGCGCTTGAACTCAACATCTTCGACATCCCGACCGATACCTCGCTCACCGCCGAGGACCTGGAGACCCGCTACACCAACCTGGTGCGCGCCATCCGCAAGAGCGTGCGCGTGCCCATCGCGGTGAAGCTGGGGCCGTACTTCACCTCATTCGCCAACTTCGCCAAGCGGCTGGCGGATGCGGGCGCCGACGGCGTGGTGATCTTCAACCGCTTTTATCAGCCCGACTTCGACCTCGAAGAGATGGAGGTCACACCGAACCTGGTGCTGAGCAGCCCGCACGAGCTGCGTCTCCGTCTCCACTGGGCCGCAATCCTCTATCACCAGGTTGAGACCTACATCGCCATCACCGGCGGCGTGCATGACTCGAGCGACGTGCTGAAGTGCATGATGGCGGGCGCGCACGTGGCCATGATGACCTCGGCGCTGCTGAAGTACGGCATCGAGCATATCGGCGTGGTGCTGGCGGGCATGGAAACCTGGATGGAAGAGCATGAGTACGTCTCGGTGCGGCAGATGCGCGGCAGCATGAGCCTGGTGAACGTCGAGAACCCGACGGCGTTCCTGCGCGGCAATTACCTGAAGATGCTGGGATCGTATAGCTGGCGCGAAGGCGGCGCGGCGCTGACGACATTCTGATTTAGCGACATTCTCCCTCGACACAAAGGCCGGACTTCCGCAAGGAGCCGGCCTTTGTGATTCTTGCGTGGTGTTGAATGCGAATTCGAGAAGCATTCGTGCTCCCAATTTCGTGTCATCCCGAGCGGAGGCGACAGGCCTTGGCGCCGTAGTCGAGGGACCTGCTGTTGGCCATGAACAGGCTGTCGCCTCGCGCAAGAAGCGGGTCCTTCGACTGCGCGCCCGGCCCGACTCGCAAAAGCGGCGAGCCGGAAAAGCACGGCGGTCGCTCCGCTCAGGATGACACTGATGGAAGCCAGGCTGCGCTGTGCTCCGGATGACGCTGATGGCAGGGCTTGCCGTGAAACTCGAACGGACCTGCTCACTCAGCCTCTTTCATCCCACCAGCACCGCACCGCCGTTCACGTTGAAGATTTCGCCGGTGATGAAGCCCGCGTGCTTCGTGCACAGGAAGAGAATCGGCGCGGCGATCTCCTCCGGCGTGGCCACCCGGCCCAGCGGAATGGTGCTGAAGACCTTCTTGCGCTTTTCCGGATCGTTGAGCGTGCTGGTGGTCATGTCGGTTGCCACCCAGCCGGGAGCGACGCAGTTCACGCGAATGCCGAAGGGCGCCAGTTCGGTGGAAAGCCCTTTCGTCATGCTGATGAGCGCGCCCTTGGTGGCGGCGTAATCGCAGTGCATGGATTCGCCGCGCTGGCCGGCAGTGGAGCTGACGAAGACCACGTTTCCGCCGCGGCCCTGGCGCTTCATCTCTCCCACGGCGTGCTTGGTGAGGGCGAAGGCGCTGTCCAGGTTGGTGGCGATTGTGGTGTGCCACTGCTGGTCGGAGATGCGGTCGACGTCGGTGTCGTCGGGCGGCCAGATGCCATGATTGACCACCAGCGCATGAAGCGCGCCGAAGCGATCGAAAGCCGAGCGCACCAGGACCGCAGCGCCGGCGGTGCCGGCCAGTTCAGCCTGGACGGCGTGTGCGCGATCAGCACCGCACTCTTCTACCAGCCGCTCGGCTTCCTTCTTGGCGCGTTGATAATTGAAGACGACGCGCGCGCCGGCCCGCACGAACAGGCGCACCGCGGCCGCACCGATGCCGCGCGAGCCGCCGCTAATGAGCGCCACTTCTCCGTCCAGCGATAATTTCGGTTCTGAAACCATGGCCAAGAACTTAGCACACCCGGATTGACACTTTCGCGATCGCAATGGAGGGCCGGCGACGGCGCGCCGTAACCTGCGCGGCTAAGTCCTACTTTGTGGGACGAGGCAAAAATTCCGGCCTGCGAAAAACTCGCCCTCGAACGGCAAATTCCGCTTGACGGCGACTTGCCGCTGGCTTATATCTCGAAGTTTCTAAAACCGGCCCAATTCGCACAGATCGCATTTACGAGAGGAATTTTCCATGAAAAAGTCGACGACCATCGTGGCGTCCACGCTGTTCGCATTGCTGGTAACGCTGTCGCTTGCCGCGCAGAACAACATGGCCCAGGGCGATAAGGCGGAAGTGCTGCAGAAGTTGGAAAAGATGTCGGCGGCGTTGCAACTGACGCCGCAGCAGAAGCAACAGATCCGGCCTATCCTAATGGAGGAAGCGCCCAAGCTGAAGGCGATAAAGACGGACACCTCGCTGGGGCCGCTGCAGAAGGCGATGAAGATGCACCAGATTGCCGACGACACGGACGCCAAGCTGAAGCCCATCCTGACGCCGTCACAATATCAAACCTGGGAGCAGATGCGGGCGCAGGAGCGGCAGCAGATGATGCAGAAGATGGAGAACCGCTAGCCGAACCGGCATCGCCGCACCGGCGCCGAACGGACCCTGGCTCGCCTCTAAATAGCGTGCTTTTCGCGCTGCTCTTTCAGGCTGACGAACCAGAGATAGATTTCATCTACCCGCGCGATATCTTCGTTCAGTACCGGCTGGTCCGCGTATTTGTGGATGTCCGCGCCACTGTGCCGCCGCTTCAAGTTGGAGATGATCTGGTAAAGCTCGTCCACTTTAGAGTGCATGATGCGCAGGTCGCTCACCAGCCTTACCTCGCCGATATCGAGCCAGCGGGCAGGAGCTGGCTGGTCAGTGTGGCCGGATTTCTTCATAGAAGCTTTCATGACCCTGAAAGAAAACGCCCCATAATAATCTGACTTCTACTGCGTGCGTAGTATACGACAAAGTGGTAGTGGGCTGTTTGAAGGCTGCGAAAGCAGAGTGCAACATCGCCATTGCCTGAGCGTCTACCCATGAGCTATTATGTGCGCATCCATCCGAAAAAGGCGAGGCAATGGATCGCCCTCTGAAGGAACACGTAGCTTCTCTCGAGCAGCGAATTCAGAATCTGAATCGGGAGATCATGCAGAACCGGCTAACCAAGATTGAGCGTAATCGCGTGGAGGCCGAAAATCAGAGCGGCTGAATCCGCACTACGGCACTATCGCAAGGCACTCGAAATCGAACATCAGCTTGCCTAATTTTCAAAACAGCCCACTACCGACAAAGTTGTCGCGCGGTCAGTGATAACGACCAGCCGCGTGGGGACAATCACGTTAAGCTGCGCGCGAGTGAGCTTTCGCTTCTGTATAGCTACGGGTGAGTAAACAGGTGCCCATTGCTGCAACGGTAGCCCAGGACAGAGGACTCCTTCGCCGGCTCCGAACGCAGGTTGTTGCGATTGACTGGGCTCAGTTCGGTGCTGCGACACACAGGACAATAGCGCGGAGCGTTGATGCTCCCGTGAAGGCGACACGTAAGCTCGTGAAGGCGCGTGTAGTCATCACGGATCTGCTGCGAACGCTCGAGGACTCCGCGCACCAGCAATTGGAGCGCGGAGTCAGTTTCATGGCCCATCACTAAACCAGCGTACTCCTGCAGGATTACGACGGCCGGCCAATCTGCGCCGGTGACGCAAATATTAATGGTGGCTCGTGTCCTTGCCACAGGCATCGCGCAACCGCCCGGGCGCATCGGGGATAGAGAATTGCGAAGCTGGTCTGATTGCGCTGGCCTCAAAAACTCCGGGGCATCGGCTACCCAAGGTTGTATTTCGGAGTCACGCCGTTGAGCGTGTAGTGGCCGCGGTCGGCGGCGGTTCCGTCAGCCTTCCAGATTCCAAAGAACGCTTCGCTATTGGAGCCATCGGCTGGTCCCTTCCACGGTTCGTCATAGGCCGCGAAGATGATGGTCTTCACCCCATTCGAGTTGGCCCAATCGACCATCGCTGCGTAATACCATTGGGCGTTGGTCACGGTGGCGAGCCAGGCGTTGGGCTGGTCCTTTTGCGAACCCTGGGTTGGCCAACCCGTCTCGCCGATACGAATTTCGAGGCTGATATTTTGGTTGGAGAATGCCTTTTTCAGGCCCGACAACTGGTTGGTCACACTTGCGGTCACCGCCTGGGTGAAGGAAGCCTGAGTAGGATTCTGCCCGATCTGGCCGACAATGTCCTTGTCAAAGTAGGCGTACATATTGCCGTAGACATGGTCCTCGCACGCCGCCATCAGCGCCAGCAGTTTCTGCCGCATGGTGGCGTAGGCCGGGCTGGTATTGTCCACGCCGCCCAGCACTCCCCACTGCTGGCGCGTGGTGATGGGCAAGGTCGTCGCCGTGAGCGGAGCGCGCTTGCTCTTAGCGTAGTTGATCAGATCGATGATGGCTTGCGCTGAGTTCGGTCCCCAGATGCACTCGTTACCGATGACGAGGTCCACAACGTTGTTGTAGGTTTTGGCCTGCTGAATCGCGTAGTCTATCTCCGTCTTGGTCCACTCCACGTTGATGAGGTCATGGTTGGAGTCGGCGCCCTGCTGGTAGCAGCCGGCCGAGACCTTCAGCCCGGCGGCGCTCGCCGCCTGAATGTTCAAACGATTGCCGTCCTGAACTTTGGGGGCGCCTTGCCATACGAAAGTCCCCTGGCCGTAGGTTGCTATCAGGGGAAAATGTTCGGCCACCGGCTTCAGCAACTGATTCACCTGGTCGAGGGTGTAAACGTTGTAGAGGACAGGACCATCACCGACCCACGGTCCGACGTATGGCTCAAAGGCCACGCCATAGATGCTCATGGATTCTCCTCTGGGCGATCGGGCTTCTTCAGGCGCTCAATTCGCCCTGTAAGCATACGCCGGGCCGGAGCGTGCGGAGTGCCTGACTTCCCGCAAGCCGACGACACAGGAATTCGTGCACGCGGGATAGCCTTCGGTTGGCCGGTCCGCTTGACCGGTCCGCTTGACGATATGGCCTTCGAGGGCGCTAACATCTGGGTTACCGACAAATTGCTGGTTGCAGGCGGGATTCGCTGGGGCGAGATCGCGGGGTCTCGCTGGAGGAGGAAACGGACGATGGATGCACAGATGGCCAAGCCGCGCGCAGGCCTTTGCGTCTGGCCTTATGACCTGGAAGAACTGCGCCGCGCACTGGCCGGTGTTGAGAACCTCAGGAAGGCCGTGGGGATCGTTAATCCGCGGCCGCCCGGCTGGCGCAACGACCTGATCCAATTTGTGAAGAAGTCGGTGGCTCGGTCGCTGGGCTGGTATACGCGGCCCTTGCAGGAGTTCAATGCCTCGGTAAGCCGTTCACTTACGGAAATCTTCAGCGCGCTGGAGTACCTTTCCGCGAACCTGGTTGCCCTGGACGAGCGTTTGGCGCACGAGCAGCTTGAGCTTCTGCACGAGCAAGTTCGCGCGCTGGTCACCTTAGAAAACAGCGAGACCATAGAGGCGCCTGCGGCCAATCCGGCAACCAACGTGGAGAAGCCGGTGTTCGGAGGAACTCGCCTGGGGAACGACCGGACCGCGTATGTTCTGGGACTGTTCGGCACCGGTCGTTTGTATATTAATGAGCTCATCCTGCAGAACATTGGAGAGCGGGCGAAGTATTTCCGGGACGAGCTTCCGTTGTATCCCGGTCCTACATCGATGATCTGCAGTGGCCACGTCACCATGAAGTATCTTTCGCGGGCCCAGGCCCCGCCGGCGATAATGGGCCGCATCCTCGAAGCGGTGAAAGCGCGATTTGCCGATTCGATTTTTATCTATCGTCATCCTGTCGATTCTTTATTGACAAATTGGGTTTGGTGGCGAACCTACATTCACGACAAAAGGACGATTTGTGGTATCTCGGAGATTTATGAAAGGGCAGACGATCTATGTGTCGATTTGGACCAGAATTTTTTTGAATTCAAGGCCTTCGCCGAAGGCGACCCTGATTTTTACCTGGGGACGGCAGGCCCGCGATTTCTCTCCTTTGCGGAATTTGTCGAGGAAACTGCGCTTCATTTCCAATCCGCCACGCTTGCGCTGCGGCTAGAGGACTTCATGATCAATCCGCTCCAGGAGTTTTCCAAGATCGTGGACGTGATGTCGGTGAACCTGGATTTGAGCCGTTTGCGGATACCTCCTCCGAGGAGCAAACCGTATGGCTATTTGGCGGTGAAAGAAAAAGTACCTCGATTCAAGAACTTCATCGATCGGCTGCATGCAGAAACAAAAAGACGGATTCGAAGAGTTGGCTATGATATGGGCGACTAAAATGTGGCGATCTCGTTATGCGAAATAAATCAAAGGCAGATTCACAATTGGCATCTCCTTCGGTCGACCCTGGGCTCTGGCTCCATGACATGGACGAACTCCGCCGGGTAGTAGCGACCATCGAAGAACTCAGAAAGCATATTGCCGATGTCAACCCGCGACCTCCTGGGTGGCATAACAACTTGATCCAGATCCCCAAAAAGTTACTAGCCCGCTCGCTGGCCTGGTATACGCGGTCTTTGCAAGAGTTCAACACCTCCGTGAGCCGATCGCTCGGGGAGCTTTTCTACGCCGTTGAGAACCTCTCTGCGAACGCAGGGTCGCTGGACCGACGATTCGGGCAATCGGAGAGGAGGATAGCAGCGCTGACGGATTCCATACAAGAGCAGCTTGAGCTCTTGCGAGAGCAGGTGAGGGCGTTAGCCAGCTTACAGGGCGCTAATCCGGAGGCCCGTACCGAGAGTCTGGAGAAGTATTGGACACGACCAGTCTTTGACGATTCACGGCATGCCCCCGATACCGGTAATGACAGAACGCTCTACGTGATCGGTCTTTTCGGCACCGGACGTTTGTATGTCAGAGACGTCATCCTAGAAAACATCGGGGAGAGGGCCAGAAATTTCAGGGACCAGATCCGCTTGCACCCCGGTCCGACATCGATGATCTATAGCGGCCATGTCACAATTCGGCATGTTTCGCGTGCTCAGTCGTTGCCCGTGGTGATGAAAGGGATATTGCAATCCGTTCGAGCGGGGTTTGCTGATTCGGTATTTGTCTATCGTCATCCGCTGGATTCGCTGTTGACAAATTGGGTCTGGTGGCGGACCTGCCTTCGCGAGAATAGAGCGATTTCAGGTATTTCCGAAGCCTATAAGAACATCGACGATCTATGTTTCGATTTGGAGCAGAACTTTGCTGAATTTAGTAGCTTTGCCGAAGGCGATCCTGAGTTTTTCGCGTCCGAGCCGGGCCCGCGGTTTCTGTCCTTCTCCGAGTACGTTGAGGAAACCGAGCTTCATCTTCAATCCGCGACCTTGCGGTTGCGGCTTGAGGATTTCATGATCGATCCGGTTGCAGAGTTTTCCAAGATCGCTGAGCTAATATCGGTTGATCTTGATTTGAGCCGTCTCCATGTACTGCCGCCAAGGACCAGGTCGTACGGCCATTTGGCGGTTAAGGAAAGAGTCCCTCGATTCAGAACTTTTATCGATAGCTTGAATTTGGAAACAAAAAGAAGGATTGAAAAAATCGGTTACGCGGTGTGAGCTCTTCAGTCACTGCCCTTCGCGATTCCTTTGTTCTCCTCTCGTTCGCCCATGCCGATTTATATGCATCGCCGCTGCCCCCGGCGCGGACCGCATGGCCTCAAAGAGCATATAATCTGACAACAGTCTGATCGATGCTGGAAGCTGCAGAGATCGCGGCTGAACTGTTTCGCGGTAGCGAGGCTGAGAGTGACGGAACTGGAGTACGTGCTTAAACACGGTGGCCTGACGCCCAAACAACTGTTAACAAAGATCACCAGGCGGGGATTTGGATTGTCTGTGCTGGGTGGTCTCATGGGTGCGGCAGCATCGCGCTTCATGAGTACACCTT
>Ga0335073_10009737_pt1 | contig 13494 bp, 9 predicted proteins | sample Lox_Sample_22_FD_207093 | JGI IMG/M metagenome (GOLD analysis project Ga0335073, IMG submission 207093) | Soil microbial communities from Loxahatchee National Wildlife Refuge, Florida, United States - Lox_Sample_2.2 | ecosystem: Environmental > Terrestrial > Soil > Wetlands | place: USA: Florida...
CTGCTTGACGTTGCGCCCGAGGCCCTTGGCCGAGGAGGCGATCGTCTCCCGCAGCGGCACCCGCAGGTCGACGGTGTTGACCGACACGCCGTACCGCGACGAGAGCCGGTCGAGCAGCACGTCGGCATGCGCCTCGCCCATGCACCAGAGCACGAGCTGGCGGGTTTCCGCGTTGTTCTCCAACCGCATTGTGGGGTCCTCGGCGACCAGCCGCTGGAGCCCGGCCGACAGCTTGTCCTCGTCGGCCTTGGACTTGGCGACGATCGCGACGGGCAGCAGCGGGTCGGGCATCGTCCACGGTTCCATCAGCAGCGGCCGGTCCTTGTCGGACAGCGTGTCCCCGGTCTCGGCAGTGCCGAGCTTGGCGACGGCGCAGATGTTCCCCGCGGTGCAGGACGCCAGCTGTCGCTGCTGCTTGCCCAGCGGGTAGGTGAGGGCGCCGATCCGCTCGTCGTCGTCATGGTCCGGGTGACCGCGCTCTGCCCGCCCGTGCCCGGAGACGTGCACTGTCGCGTCCGGGCGCAGGGTGCCGGAGAAGATCCGGACCAGGCTGATCCGCCCGACGTACGGGTCGGAGGTGGTCTTGACGACCTCGGCGAGCAGCGGGCCGCTGGGGTCGCACGAGAGCCCAGTTACCGGCGATCCGGTGGGCGTGGTCACTGGCGGGAGCGGGTGCTCGAGCGGTGACGGGAAGGCCTCTGTCATCACCTCGATAAGCTCCGCCATGCCCATGGCGGCCGGCGAGGCGGCGGCGAGCACGGGGTAGAAGCTGCCGCGTGCCACGGCCTTCTCCAGGTCCTCGATGAGGATGCCCGGGTCGATCTCCTCACCGGACAGGTACCGGTCCATGAGGGTCTCGTCTTCGCTCTCGGTGATGATGCCCTCGATCAGCTCGCCGCGCAGTTCCTCCATGCGCTCGGCGTCGGCGTCCGACGGCGAGGCTTCCGCCCGGGAGCCGCCCGAGTAGTCGTACAGCTTCTGGGACAGCAGCCCGATCAGGCCGCTGACGGAGCCGGACGCGTCGGTCACGGGCAGGTACAGCGGCGCGACCGCGTCCCCGAACGCCGAACGGCACGCGGCCAGCGCGGCGTCGAAGTCCGCACGCTGGTGATCGATCTTGGTGATGACGACGGCGCGCGGCATCCCGACCGCGGCGCACTCGTCCCACAGCATCTGAGTGACCCCGTCCACGCCGTCGGTCGCGGAGACGACGAACAGCGCCGAGTCGGCCGCCCGCAGCCCCGCCCGCAGGTCGCCGGTGAAGTCGGCGTAGCCGGGGGTGTCGAGCAGGTTGACCGTGATCTTGCCTACCGTGATCGGCGCCAGCGTCAGGTTCACCGACCGCTGCTGCCGGATCTCGACTTCGTCGAAGTCGCTGACCGTCGTGCCTTCCTCGATGCGGCCCATGCGCTGGACCGTCCCGGTATAGCCGAGGAGAGCCTCGACGAGAGTTGTCTTTCCGCTCCCAGAATGGCCGACCAGCACGACATTCCGCACGTTTGCAGCCTGGCCGGCCGCCGGTGCCCTGCCGCTTACCTGGCCTGCTGCGCCTGCCGCGCCCGTAGTGTCTGTCACTCCCGTCGCCTCCTTGCGCTCGATGAGCTGCCGTCCTCAAAGCCTGAACCCGACGGGCGCGTTACCACAAGACCCCTGCGGAGAATCCGTGAGGTAGCCAGCGAGTGACAGCGGCGGGAGTAGGTGTCGATCAACGCATGTATTCGACGCGGTCGATGAGGTGCCGCACTGGTTCGCCACGAAGGTGGCGGGCCACGTTCTCCGCCGCGCGCCGTGCGGGCACAGCGTGCGAACCGGTGGTAGTGCCGGAGTTGTGCGGCGACCCCACGACGTTCGGCAGGTCCAGGAACGGGTGCCGCGTGACGAATGTGCCGGTCCGGTCGGGTTCCTCCCACCACACATCGATTCCCGCCGAGAACGAGGGGTTACTCAGCAGATGCTCGTACAGTGCGTCCTCATCGACTATCGCCGCCCGTGCGACATTGATGAAGATCGCGTCGGATTTCATCAGCGACAGTTCACGCTGGCCGATGAGTCCTCTTGTGGCGCTTGTGAGGGGCAGCGCGACCACGATGATGTCCGCGGCGGCCAGGACGTTGTCGAGGTCCGCGAACGTTCCGGTCTGGTCCGCGAGCTCGCTCGCCCGGCCACTGCGGTCAATCGCGTACACGCGTGCCCCGAACGCCCGGAACAACCTGGCGCTGGCCCGGCCGATGCCGCCGAACCCGAGGATGCCCACGAGCGAGCCGAAGATGTCCCTGTTCGGCGTCTCGTGATCGTAGTCCCCGCGGGCTAGCGCCGCGTTGTTCGGCAGCAGGCGCTTCGCCAGCGCCAGGGCCAGCGCGAGCACGTGTTCGGCCATTGGCTCGGCATAGGCGCCCGCGTTGGCGGCCACCGGGATGCCTTCGGGAAGCTGGCCGAAGGGGATGTCGTCGACGCCGGCGAACACAAGCTGGATGAGGGTGGCCGACTTCAGCAGCGCGAGCTCTCCCGGGTTCAGGTCCTGGCTGATGTCGCGGGCCACTAGGACGTCCGCCGACGCCAGCGCCTTCGCTCTCGCGCTGTGCGCCGTCTCTGGCAGGTAAGCGATGTCAGCGAGCCCGTCCAGCGTCGCGGCCACGCCTCGGACTCCTGGGGCGAGGCCGGGTAAGTCACGAGTACCAGCGGAACCCTTGAAGGAGGCATGCTCCTAGCGTCCCGTAGGCCGCGTTTGAGCTGGTTGCGGGCCTGGCTGCGGGGCCGGCCGTGGTGGCGGAACGGTGGCGGTGCCCCTCTTGGCGAGCAGTCCCGCGAGGAACATGACGACCACGGCGACCGCCACGCCACACAGTGCCCACAGTATCCGGTAGCCCTCTGCGCCATAGTTGCTGGGCTGTCCGAGGTCCAGGAGGATCAGCACTCCCGCGGAGATGGCTGTGTAGTAGAGCGCGTAGTTAACAAAGCGGATCGCCACCCCGTGCACGAGAAAGATGAGCGCGACCGCTTCGAATCCCACCGTTACCGCGAATAGTTTGGTGCCGGTGACATTGGCGGGTATCAGCAGCAACAGCACGGCGACGCCTGCGCCCAGTAGCGCGCCGACAATGCGCTGCACGCCGATGAGCGTGGCCTGCTGCAGGCTTGGCTTCATCGCGACCATGGCCGCGATCGGCATCCAGTAGCCGTGCGACAGGTTGCACCCCCACGCGAGCGCCATAGTGCCGGCGATGACCAGAGCGCGGATCACCGCGAACATGATGATCGGCCGGGTCAGCTTGCGCCGCGAGTTGTCCCCGGGCAACTCGGCGATCGGCTGGGGCCGGTCGGCGCGCCCGCGGATCAGCCACTCGATGAAAGTGACGACGATCCACAGTGCTGCCCCCCCGGTCCATGCGAGGGTCTGAGCCCATGTGTAGCTGGTGATGTGGGCGTGTTGGTGGAAGGCGTTCGCGAGCGCGAGGGCGATGATGAACCAGAGGTTGAGGGCCGTGGCCGCGACGAACCTGTGCACGCCGAACATGACCGTCAGGCCGGCCAGCAGCGTCGCGACGAAACCCGCGAGCACCACCCAGCCCCAGGCGTCTGCGCCGATGCCGAACCCGAGCGCGGTCAGGCCAGCGCCGACCGCGGCGAAGACAACGATGTGCACCGCGCGCTGCCCGTATCCGCCACCCGGGTCGGCCGCCAGCGCGAGCAGCGCGCCGAACAGAGCGCTGAGTAGATACTGCTGGTATCCAATCGACCAGAAGAGGACCAGCGGCGCCAGCATGACGTCCAGGAACAGCACGGCTCGCGCCCAGTTCGGGCCTCCGGGGTTGAGTTCGAACACCTTCCGCAGCCAGCTCATGACCTTTCCGCTGTGAGCGGGCTGTCCTTCTTGTGCGGTCGCACTAGCCATAGTCGCCTTCGCCCTCATTAGTCCCTGCTTAGTCCCGACGCATGTCGCTCACGTCCGAAGCAGGTCCGAAGCCTTTGCTGCCATGCTGGTTTCGCTAGTGCTCCAGGACATCGCCCCAAAGGGGGTATTGGTGACACCAGAACGCTGGTGTCGCCGGTCACCGCGCCCGCCGCAGTTTCCCGACAGCGGCCTGGACCGACAGGTTTCGCTCCTGCCACACGAGGCCAATCACCGCGCCCAGGATGATAACCACCCCGATCGCGATGAAATAGGACATGAGAGCGAACACGGTGCCGATCGGCCCGTATCGATGGGTGTCGCTGACCACGATGCCAGAGAAGACGACGGAAAAGACCGCGTCCATTCCCACCCAGCACAGGGCTGTGGCGACGGCGCACGGAAACAGCCTCCGCCATGTGATCTTGCCACCCATCAGGAGCCACATGGCGCACCACCAGTAGCCGATGAACCAGACGAAGTGCAGGATCCAGAACAGGACTGGCTGGCTGGCGCGCAGCGACGGCCCGACGGACCCGCTGATAAAGGCCCAGCCCAGTGTCAAGGCCAGCCAGATCACCGCGCGGAGCAAGTCTCGTGCCCCCCGGCGATGCAGATCGAAGACTCGCTGGTACAGGCCCTGGACCGCGCTCGCGACAGCAAGCCCGGCCACGATGAAGAAGACCCAGGCGGTCCCGGTCACCGCGCCGGAGATGGCGGGCGAGGAGGCAATAAGCTGGCCGACATCGGCTCCTGCCTGCTTGCTGAGGCCCAGTCGCCACGTCAGTGCCGACACCACGGACCGCCCGGCCAGGGATGACGCGACTAGGAGGAACGGGAAGGCACACAGCAGGAGGGTGCCGGCGAGGATCAGGGCCTGGTTCATGAGGTCCGCGCCGTTCAGTCGGCGCACCAGGTATTCGGCCGATGAGCCCGAATATCTCGCCTTGCCCGCCGCCATCCCGTGCTGGACACTCCGCCTCAGGCCCGGTCGGTCATCGGCCGTGGGCTCAGGCTGCGTCTTCCGCGATGGCCGCTCCGCTCCGCTGGCGTCTTGGCCGGGCGCGCCCAGCGGGCCGTCAGTGACCATTCGGGTCCTCAAGCGCGGCGTCGATGTCATACCCGAACCCGCCCGCGACACCGGGCGCCGCGCCCACGATCCGGCCGAGCCCGATCACCGGGGCGATGGCCAGCAGCACGCCAGTGATCTCATCCTCGGTGGCGCCCGCCGCCAGCGCGCGGCTGGTGCTCCACTCCAGGCAGACCTCAGGTGCCCCGATGGCCGCCAGCGCCCCTACCCGTATCAGTGCCGCGATTTTCGCATCAAGGACCACGACGCCTGGGAGGCCAAGCTCAAGCCCGGCCTGATCGCCAGCGAACTCTTCATCGACGATCGCCAGCCTGCGCAGGATGTCTTGGTATCTCACGATTTGGCCCATACGGTCTCACGCTCGCCGCCAGGCGACCACTGCGCCCATTCTCGGCGAGGTCCATCACCTCCATCGTCGAGATGGCGGGCCGGTGACGGCATCACTCCGTTTTGGGTATCTGCGCGGCGATGAGCCAGGCGGGTGACCCTGGCCTAGCCGCCGAGCAGGCCGATCGCTGTTGCCTTTTCCACCGCGGCGTTGCGTGATGAGACGCCCAGCTTGCGGTAGATCGCTTTGATCTCGGTCCTGACCGTATGGCTGGAGATGAACAGGCGTTCCGCGATCATGTCGGCGGTGAGGTGCGTCTGCAGGTAGGGAAGCAGTCGGAGTTCGGCCGGCGTGAGCGGCAGTGTGCCGGTCGCTCCCGCGGCGCCGCCGGAGGCGAGGATGCCGCGCAGATCCCTGGCGTCGTCAATGAGGGTCCCCAGGGCCGGGCGGTGGATCAGGATGTCATCGATCTCGCGCATGAGCTGGCGGGCCGTGCCCACGTCAGCGAGCGCGAGGTAGACCTTGGCCAGGTGCACCCGCAGCCGGACGGCGTGGAACGGCATCAGGTACGTGGCTGTCGGGCGTGCCCGCATTGCCCAGGCAAGCTTGCGGAGCGCAACTTCGGAGTCACCGTGGTGCAAGGAGAGCCTGGCTGCCGAGGCGAAGGCGGCGATGCCTGTGACGTAGTCGAACAGTCGTTTCTCTTCGATCATCGCGAGCGCAAGCTTCACCTGAACGTCCGCGTCCTGCCACTCACCGCGGTCCATGGCGAGCCACGCGAGCTGAGACTCACAGATCGGGATCGTGTCGAAGTTGCCCACCGCCGCGGCAGCGGCCGACGCGTCGGCGAAATGGGCACGTGCCTCGTCGAGGTGCCCGGTTAGCAGGTGAGCTTCGGCGAGCAACCATAGCGCCGTGTCGCGGAATGGGCTCGACGGAGGTTCTTGAGCGACGGCGAAAGACGCGTCGGCCATCATGGACTCCGGACCGGCGGCACACATCGCCGCCCGCAACATCGCACGCGCCGAGTCGTACGAGGCGGACCCATCCGCGGGCACGCCGTCGAACGAGGCAGCGTCGACGACCGCCGCCCACCGTAGCGCCCCTGCCGCGTCGCCGGTCAGCACGCTCACGAAACATCGGTGCACCGAGAGCGGGGGATAGCGTTCTATCTGCGGATCAGCGATCGCTTGGAACCAGCGGAGCACCGTTGACAACTGCCCGGCTTGGTAGGTCGGTGGGGTCAGCTTGGTTACCAGCCGCACGGTGCGGTCCCAGTCGCCGGTTTGGAGCAGGTGTTCGACGGCCTGTGCCGGGGAGCCGCTGGACTCGTACCAGTCGGCGGCGCGTTGGTGCAGCCTCGGGAGCATGTCCGGTTCGATGCGGCGAAGTTCCCCGAGCAGGAACTCACGGAACAGCGGATGGTATCGGTGCCAGTGCCGATGCCGGTCGAGCGGGGTCAGGAACAGGCTGTGTGCCTCTATGTGGCGCAGGTGGATCGCCGCGCCCGAGGATCCCAGGAGGGCGTCACAGAGCGGAGCGCACAGCTGGTCGAGCACGGCCGTGCGCCGCAGAAACCGCTGGATGGCCTTGGGTTGCTGGCTCAGGGCCTCGCGGTACAGGTAGTCGGCCACGAACCGGTCTTCACCGGTGACGGTTGGCGCCTGCCCAGGACTTTCTCGCGCGATCAGGGCAGCGAGGTAAAGGCCGACCGGCCAGCCCTCCGTCCGTTCGGCCACCGTGGCCGCCACCTCGCCGCGCACACTGACCTGTGCATTCGAGAAGATCTGCCGGGCGCCGGCCGCGTCAAGAGCCAGATCGCCGGCCCCGAGTTCCAGTGCGTCACCCGCCGCCCGGAGCCGCGGCACGTGGGGCTGCTCATCCCGCGAAGTGGCGGCTAGCAGCGACCCTTCAGGAATCGCCGAGATCACCATGCCGAGCACGTCGTGGCAGGCCGGGGACTGCAGCTCATGGAGATCGTCCAGCATGAGGACGAAGGGGACACGGCTCGCGCGCAGTTCCGCCGCCAGGCGCGGCCCGGCCCGGCCCAGCACTGACACACCGACACCTCGCATGTCGACGACAAACTCGGCACGGCACAGACCGGCGCGGTAGCAGGCGGACGCGAGCGAGACGAGAAAGGTCTGGGGATCGTCGTCGTAGCGGTCGAGCGACACCCAGGCCACACGCCGGCTTTCCGTGGCAGCCCACTCCGCCATGAACGTCGACTTGCCGTAGCCCGCCGGTGCCGTGACCGCGACGAGACGGCAGCCGCTCGAATGAGCCCTCTGGACAAGGTCCGCGCGGCTGACCGTACCCGTGCGACGTCGCGGGATTGAGAACTTCGCGTCGAGCAGCAGCTGGCCTAGCTCGGGCGCTGGTGCGGGCGCGACGGACGTGTCCACCGTCACGGTCGACCTCCGACTGCTCACGACCCCACCTTCGGCGTAACGCCCAGGTGGCGGCCGGCCCCCAGTGGTCATTGAGACGAATTTTAACTCTCGGTTCTTCTGGGACCCTGCGGCTGCCCGCGGAATGGTCGCAGCGGAGCCGTTTGCTTGGCGCGCCTGCCCGTAAATGACCGGTCTCACCTGCGGCGCGGCGCAGTCTCCTTCCCGCACCCTCGCGCCGCTGTCGCAGTCGCTGCTCAGCCTGCCGGGTCGTGCCAGGTGTCCCCGGCCGGCAGCAGCCGGTCAGCTTCTCTAGGACCCCAGCTGCCCCTGGAGTAAGGGTGCACAGGGACGGCGTCGCCGAGTACCGGGTCGACGATCCGCCAGTCGGCTTCGACGGCCTCCTGGCTGGCGAACAGCCACCGGTCGCCGTCAAGCGCCGCGCCGATGAGCCGGTCGTAGGGGCGGATGTCCGACCCTGGCTGCTGGGCGAAGGAAAGCTGTTCGGCCTGTGGCTCCCAGCCGGCGCCTGGCTTCTTGCCGTGCACGGTAAGGCCGACCGCTGTCTCCGGCCAGATCCGGAACCGCAGCGTGTCCTGTGGAAGGGCGGGCTCGATGCCGAACACGTCGTGCGGCGGCGGCTTGAGGGTGATGCTGATCTCTGTGGCGGTGACCGGCATGGTCTTGCCCGCCCGGATCACGATCGGCACCCCGGCCCAGCGCCAGCTGTTGACGTTGAGCCGCACCGCGACGTATGTCTCGGTGGTCGAGTCTAGGCCAACGCCGTCGACCTGGCGGTAGCCCTCGTACTGGCCGCGCACCGCGAGTTCGGGGGTCAGCGGGCTGATCGCGTTGACCACGGTCTGCTTGGCGTCGCGCCAGAACTCAAGGCCGGTGCCGGACGGCGGTTCGGCCAGCACGGTGGCCAGCACCTGGAGCATGTGGTTCTGCAGCACGTCGCGAATGGCGCCGGTCCGGTCGTAGAACCGGCCGCGGTCGGAGACGTCGAACGCCTCTGCCATCGTGATCTGGATGCTTTCCACGAAGTCGCGGTTGAGCAGCGGCTCGATCGCGGAGTTGGCGAACCGGACGAACAGCACGTTCTCCACCGGGTCGAAGGCGAGCCAGTCGTCCACGCGGAAGATGGACTCCTCAGGGAAGTACTGGTGCATGGTGTCGTTGAGCTGCATGGAGCTGGCCAGGTCGGTGCCGAAGGGCTTTTCCACCATGACCCGGGCGCCCTTGCTGCGCCCGGCGGTGGCGATACCCTCGGCGATCCGCCCGAACAGCACCGGCGGCACCTCCAGGTAGTACAGCACCCGCTGGCCCGCGCCGATCTCATCGGACATGTCCTTATAGGTGGCACCGTCGCCGAGGTCCCCGTCGACGTACCGCAGCAGGTTCAGCATCGTGACGGCCGCCGGGTCGGTCGGGTCCATCCCGTTGAGTTTGAGCGAATTTACCGCGTAGTCGCGGAACTGCTCAAGGCCCCAGCCGCTCTTGGCCACCCCGATCACCGGAACGTCCAGGACGCCGCGCTTGACCAGCCCCACCAGCGCGGGGAAAGTCTCCAGCTTGGCTAGGTCCCCGGTGGCACCGAAGATCACTAGCGCGTCAACTTTGTCGGCCATTTCATTCCTCCCGAATGGTCATAGCCATGAGATCGGGCGCCCGGCCCCAGGACATCCCCCGCGATGGGCGATACGGCTCAGCGTCGCGGCCGGGGGCCGACGTCGGAGCTTGATGGCTGATTGCCATCGTCGATGCGCCGCGGTTCACAGGGCATCGCCCCGAAGAGGGTATTGCCGGCGTCGTAGGCGGCCGGGAGAGGGGGACTTTAGCCCAGATGAGGGGATGTCTCGCGCCCGCCAGAGGGTGACCGTGGACCTATGACCGAGAACCACTACGACGTGATCATCATCGGGACTGGAGCCGGGGGAGGGACGCTCGCGCACGCCCTCGCCGACGCCGGCAAGAAGATCCTGCTGCTGGAACGGGGCGACTACCTGCCCCGCGAACTGGACAACTGGGATCCGAAACCGGTGTTCGTGGACGGCAAGTACATCTCCAAGGACACCTGGTTCGACAAGGACGGCAAGCCGTTCCAGCCCCAGGTCCACTACTTCGTCGGCGGAGCGACCAAGCTGTACGGAGCCGCCCTGTACCGGTTGCGCCCCCAGGACTTCGGCCAACTTATCCACGTCGACGGGATCTCTCCGGCGTGGCCGCTGTCCTACGAGGACTTCGAGCCGTGGTACTCCAAGGCAGAGCAGCTCTACCAGGTGCACGGTAACGGGGGTGAGGATCCGACCGAGGGCTACCGTAGCGAGCCTTACCCGTGGCCCGCCGTCTCGAATGAGCCCAGGCTTCAGCAGATATACGAGGACATGTCCAAGGCCGGCTACCACCCGTTCCACGCGCCATGCGGAATCTTGCTGAACGAGGCTGACCGGGCCGACAGCACCTGTATCCGCTGTGCGACGTGTGACGGTTACCCGTGCCTCGTGCACGCCAAATCAGATGCCGAGGTGATCGCGGTCCGGCCTATTCTGGGCAAGCCGAACGTCACCATGCTCAGAAACTCGGAGGTGACGAAGCTGGAGACCGACAGCTCCGGGCGGACCGTCACCGGTGTCGTGGTCTCAAGGAACGGTAACCGCGAGGTCTATCAGGGCGACATCGTGGCCGTGTGTGCCGGGGCGGCCAACAGCGCCAAGCTGCTGCTCAACTCGGCGAACGACCGTCATCCGAACGGGCTCGCGAACGGCTCCGATCAGGTGGGACGCAATTACATGTTCCACAACAGCAGGACGGTCGCGGCCCTGTCCGAGGAGGAGAACCCGACCAGATTCCAGAAGACCCTCGGGCTCAACGACTTCTATCTCGACACGCAGGACTACCAGTACCCGATGGGCAACATCCAGATGGTCGGCAAGTCCAACGCTGAGGCCATGAGGGGCGAAGAGCCGCACCTCACCTGGTTCGCTCCCGAATGGAGCCTGGACGAGGTAGCGAAGCACTCGGTGGACTGGTGGCTCAGCACCGAGGACCTGCCGATACCCGACAACCGGGTCACCACCGACAGGGACGGCAACGTCCACCTGACCTACTCGCACACCAACCTCGCGGAGCTCGACCACCTGTACGGGGAGTTCGAGAAACTTCTCAACCACATCGGGATGGCGAAGCATCACGTCCTGCACAAGAACTACTACTGCCACATGGACATCCCGCTCGGCGGCTGCGCGCACCAGGCTGGCACCTGCCGGTTCGGGACCGATCCCGCCACCTCGGTCCTCGACACCGACTGCAAGGCGCACGAGGTGGACAACCTCTATGTGGTGGATACCAGCTTCTTCCCTAGCATCGGCGCGGTGAACCCAGGGCTGACCGCGATAGCCAACGCCCTGCGAGTAGGGGACCACATCCTCGGCCGCATGACGTAGACCTCGGGAGGTAGCGCGATGCTTCATCTGCGGGTGGCCAGCCCCGCCGATGTCACCAGCGTCCTGATGCCCATGCTCCGCGCCGAGCCCGCGGTGCTGAACTTGACGGTGCTCCCAGGGTCGGTCAGCCACCCGGACGGCGACGCCGTGCACTTCGACCTGCTGCACGGGGCGGCCGACGAGGTCATTGAGCGGCTGCGCGACCTTGGAGTAGACAAACGCGGCTCGATCGTGATGGAGAACGTCGACACCTCGATCTCCGCGCTCGCCGACCGCGTCGCGACCCGGCGGGGGCGGTTGCGCTACCAAGCGTTCACACCCGTCTGGGCCGAGGTCGAGTCCAGGATCTCCCTGGAGGGCACCTACCCGCCCAGCTGGTACGCCCTGCTGGTCATCGCCGGGCTCATCGCGGCCGTCGGAATCCTGACGAATTCCCAGATCCTCATCGTGGGCGCGATGGTGGTGGGCCCGGAGTACGGCGCCATCCTCAGCCTCGGGTTCGGCCTGATCCGCCGTGATGCCTCCAGGGTGCGGCGCAGCACCGCGGCGCTTGTCTTCGGCTTCGCCATGGCCGTGGTCGCTGCACTGCTGCTGTCGCTGATCCTCCGGGGGGCAGGGCTGAACCCCAGAGCCTATGAACTGGGGTTCCGTCCGGTGTCCAGCCTGATCGACACCCCGAACTGGTTCTCCTTCATCATCGCCGTGCTGGCTGGGGTGGTAGGCGTCGTCTCGCTCACCGAGGCCCGCTCGAGCACTCTGATCGGCGTGTTCATCTCGGTGACCACCATTCCGGCGGCCGCGGACACTGGCGTGTCCCTGGCCAACGGAATTTGGAGCGAGGCACGGGGCTCGGTCCTCCAGCTTCTGCTCAACGTCACGGTCCTCACCGCCGTCGCGGCCGTTGGGCTTCCAGTGCAGCGCGCCGTCTGGCGGCGAGCCGCCCAGCGAGCCGCTCGCCGGGCCGCGGCAGCACCGCCCGGCCTGCAGAAAACCGGAGGCTGATGCTAATGACCCAGAACCAGCACGTCGCCACCGACCCGCCGGCGTTCCCGGCCGGGCCGATGACCGAGAGCCAGTTCCGCGCGCTGTACGAGCGGCTGCGCGGCCAGGTGCCCTGGGGACCGGATGACCGGCGCGGCGCATTGAACTACATCACGCGAGACACGGTGCTCGCCGCCGTCCGAGAAGTGAGGCAGGGCCGCACCGTGTCACTCGCCGCGCCGGTCGAGAACTGGCCGGCGGCCGACAACCCCGACCCCGCCCGGCACGACATGAAAGCAGGCGCGCTGGGGGCCGATGCCGGACAAGGGGTGTCGTTCAGCCTGGACCGGATCGCGATGAACATCCACGGCAACGCCGACAGCCACATTGACGCCCTGTGCCACGTGATCTTCGACGGCAGGTTGTACAACGGGGTGCCCGCGGCGGACACAGTCACCGAGGACGGGGCGGCCGAGCTGTCCATCGCCGAGGCGGCCGACGGCATCGTCGGCCGCGGCGTGCTCTTGGATGCGCCGCGCGTCCGTGGAGTGCCCTGGCTGGAGCCGGGCGACCACGTGACAGCGGACGACCTGGTCACGGCCGAGCGGGATCAGGGCGTGCGGGTCGGCCGCGGCGACATCCTGTTCGTGCGGGTGGGGCACCGCCTCCGGCGGACGGAGCAGGGCCCGTGGGACGCCGCTGAGGCCCGCGCTGGGCTCCATCCGGCACTGGTGTCCGCGCTGGCGGAGCGCCAGGTCGCGGCTCTGGGCAGCGATGGCAATAATGACACCGCCCCTAGCATCGTCGCGGGTGTCGATTTCCCGGTGCACGTGCTGGCCGTCAACGCGCTGGGCCTGTACCTGATGGACTACCTGCAGTTCAACGAACTGGTGACGGCGTGCGCGGAGGCAGGCCGCTGGACGTTCCTGTGCGTCATCGCGCCGCTGCGGCTGCCCACGGGCACCGGCTCACCGGTCAACCCGATCGCGATCCTGTAGCGGCTCGGTCATTTCTCCGCCGTTCTAGGCAACCTCTCGTTGCCTCGTGTGCCTTCGGGCCTTGACTGCCGCCCTGGCTGGGCGGGAACTGGCGGGCATCGCTCTGATGACGATATAGGCGAGGCGAGCAGGACCAGGGTGTCGCCGGCCTGCGGGGAGAGCTTGCCGTCGGTTGTCGCGGGTCGCAGGGACCCGTCGGGCCCGACCAGGAACAGCAGGTCGGCGCCGGCCGGTACCGCGCCGTCGGCGGGCACGGTCATGGTGCGGGCGCCCGCGTCGTGGCGCTGGGCGATGTCGAAGCGGGTGAGATTGGAGGCGAACACGGTTTCCGCGCCGGTGTAGGGGGCGACCACGCCGTGGCTCGGTTGGCGG
>Ga0335073_10009738_pt1 | contig 13491 bp, 7 predicted proteins | sample Lox_Sample_22_FD_207093 | JGI IMG/M metagenome (GOLD analysis project Ga0335073, IMG submission 207093) | Soil microbial communities from Loxahatchee National Wildlife Refuge, Florida, United States - Lox_Sample_2.2 | ecosystem: Environmental > Terrestrial > Soil > Wetlands | place: USA: Florida...
GAGACCAGGCAAAGCACGCGGAACCAGTTCGTCTGGTAGTAAGCAGGCAGAATCGTGAAGTTCAGAGATGCGCCATCCTCATTCCACACGCCGCTGTTGTTGCAGGCGATTACGCGAAAGCGATAATTCCCCGGCGCAAGGTTTGAGTACTGCACCTGTCTTTCGTTCTGAACTTCACGCCAATCGGGGTCGACGCCCTCCAACCTGTAGCGGAAGCGTACCCTTTCAGGAACGGTGAGGCTTAGGGCGGTGTAATCGATGGTCAAGTAGTGAGTGTGTGGAGGGAGATGCAATCCAGCTACGGCGTTGTATTTTCTCTCATCGGTGGTGATTTGTTCAATGTGCACGGGAGGGGCGAGATTGTTGAAGTTGAGATGACGTGGATCGATGATGCTGACCCCATCTCCCGTAGTGAACCAGATCTTCCCGTCACCGGATTTGGATACGCGCGGCGTTTCCGAGGCCGTAGTGGAATGGCTCAATACTCCATCGGAAAAGTCGAAGAGTACCGGCTTTACTGATCGGGATGAATCGGCAACCCATGCATCCAGATCCGATCGGGCGAGACGCGCTAAACCGCAGGACAGTAAAAGCCACACTGAATGATCCTCGTCTTCGATGGACCATTGGACGGCATCGCAGGGCAGACCGTTCTTGCTGTTGAGGGTGGCGATATAGCCATCGTGGATGCGGCTAAGCCCGCCCTCGGTGGCCGCCCAGAGTACGCCGCCCGAATCGAGCCTGAGGTCGTTGACCTTGGCATGACCCAGTCCATTTGCGGTGGAATACGAAACGACCACTTTGCCGTCATCAAAATGCACGACTCCGCCGTTGATGAATCCAAGCCACAGCCCGCCCTGCACAGGATCGGCGATCAAAGTCTGAGCGTAGTCCCTGGGGTGTCCCAAGGCCGCCCAGGGGATCTGGTCAAGAAGTTTTCCCCGGAAGAGATGACGAAGGCCCGCCCACTGGTTGGCGAGCCAAATGTGTCCGAAAGGCTGTTCTGCAATGCCACTGATGACTCCGCCGCCTCCGACGCCCTCCAGCGGAATGAATCGATCATTCTCCAGGTATCCTATTTCTTTAAGCGTTGCCGCCCAGATTCTTCCGCTACTGTCTTGAAAGAGGGAATGGGGTATCCCTCCGTTCAGTTTGCCGTCCGGCTCTGTTCTGCCATTTCGCCGCCCGAATACTGACACCCGACCATGTTCCCACCGGCTCAGACCTTTGCTTGTGCTAATCCATACGCTGCCATCATTCGCAGCCAAGACGGACCACGCAAAGCCGTTTGACAGGCCCTGCATGGATGACACTCGAGGAATGGCAAAGGCACGGAACCGATCGAGACCATTCGGGCCGACCACCCAGATATCGCCTTCGCGGTCCTCGAATAGGTTGGTGAGGACGTCGCCAGAGAGCCCATCTGCCTGAGTAAACGTGTCCACCTTTCCCTGATGGACGTGTGCAAGGCCCCTGTCAGCTGTAGCGATCCAGAGGCCTCCGTCACGGTCACGAAGACCTGCATTCACTACAATTGGTTTCGAGATACCTTGAAGCTGATAGTCTTCAAACCGCCCGTCAGCAAAGCGCCGGACGGGGGCGGCCGGCGTACCGGAAATCAAGAGTACTCCACTGTCAGTCTCCGCGAAGCCCCGAACTTCGGTTAGTTTTTCGGGAAATGAAAAGAATGCCTGGGGCCCCGGTTTCCAGCGGTAGAGCCCACGAGATGACACACCAACCCAAAGTCTTCCTTCAAGGTCTTCATAGATGCAGCTTATCCCGGGGGCGAACATTCCATTGCCTCCCCAGCACTGTACATTCGTGCCTCGAATGGCGCAGAGCATTGAAGAAGAACGAAGCCCGGAGCCACCGGCCCAGATTGTGCCCTCGCGGTCTTGAATCAGAGCACGGATCCATTGCCCAGCTAGCTGGGGGTAGATAGTGAGTACCTCGCCGTCCCATCTGGCGAGCCCATTACGGGTCCCGATCCACAGTGTGCCATCGCGCGCTGCTACCAGGCTAGTGACGTCGTTGCTGGGTAGCTGTTTACTGGACGGCGGTTTCCACGGCACGGTCCGGACTCCGTCAAAGCGGACAAGGCCAAATTCGGTCCCAAGCCAAAGATAGCCGTCAGGCGTCTGCGCTACGGTGCTGATTATGCCTTTCGTGAAACCGTCGCGCACCTTCCATGCAGTATGCGCGTACTGACTCACATCGAGCGATGGATCCAATGCCCAAGCGCAACCGCAGGACACCAGCACGATGCTCAATAAGATGCCTGCCCTCAATTGCGCTTTCCTCATACTCTAATCTGATTCTTGCCCTAAACCGGCATTTCGCGGCCTCTCGCCCAGGTAACCATCGCCCGCTCGATGAAGCGACGCATCGTACCATCGACATGAACTGCTGAGCCACATCATGCCCATTCGATGCTTCGCCGCCGAATCGGGAGCTTAGGATGCGAGGCGAAATGGAACTGTCACCCTCACCGTGGTTCCGCGTCCTGGCTCGCTATCGAACTCAAATGTGCCCCCGAGTGGCACCACTCGTTCTCGCATACTGATCACCCCCAGCCCTCCCGATTTTCCGATCTGGCGGGTGTCGCAACCAACCCCGTCATCGGAGACGGAAAGGCAAACGAAACCGTCGGACTGGGTAAGCCGAACCTCCACTTTCTTCGCCGCCGAATGTTTTGCAGCATTGCCGAGCGCTTCCTGCGCGATGCGATATAGACACAGCGCGATTCCAGGCGACAACTCCTTGACAGTGCTGTCCGCCTCGCATACCACAGAGACGTCGCGCACTTTGCTGAACTCCTCGCAATACACACACAAGGTAACTGGCAGGCCTGCATCTTGCAGCAGTGCAGGGTGTAGCTCGTGCGATAAATGACGAATGTCGGTTCCGATCTGAATGAGCTGTTGCTGCAAACCATTGACCGTTTCTATAGCTTCCGAATTGGGAGGTACCTGACGCCTCATCTTGGCCAGCTTGAGAGTAAGGGAAGTAATCTGTTGCAGGACACCGTCGTGCAGATCCCCGGCAATGCGTATCCGCTCCGCCTCTTGCGTTTCGATCATCTGTTCGTTGAGCGCACGAATTTCACTTTGGTGTTTGACCAGGACCGCCTGGCGCCGCTCAAATGCCCGGACGCGAAGCTGATAAATTGCCCAGAGCATCGAAATGAAAGCGGCCACGCAGAGCGCGCGGAACCAGTTAGTCTGGTAGTTGGCGGGAGCGATCGAAAAGTCCAGAGATGCGCCTTCCTCGTTCCAGACACCGCTGTTGTTGCAGGCGATTACGCGGAAGCGATAGTGTCGCGGCGGCAGATTCGAGTACTCCACCCGCCGTTCGTTGACGACTTCTCTCCAGTCCTTGTCCTGCCCCTCAAGCTTGAAGCGGAAGTGAACCTTTTCCGGCACAACCAGGCTCAACGCCGTGAAGTCAATCGTGAGATCGCGCACCAGCGGCGGCAGCTTGGGCGGCGAGGAGGACGCATCACCGGACAAGTTCTGCCAGTAGGTCTTGCCATCGGCGACGATTTGCTCGATGTGCACCGGCGGCGGAAGTACGTTGAAGGGGAGGCGCCTCGGATCGACGACGCTGAGTCCGTTTTCTACACTGAACCAGAGTTTCCCATCCAAGGACTTTGAGACCGGCGAGCTGGAACCGCCGAACATATCTGACTTAGCTGCTACTCCATCCGATGTGTCCAACAATGTTGAGTGAACGGTTCGATTTGGGTCTGCAATCCACGCGCTCAGCTCGGACGGCGCTATGCGCACCAATCCGCACTCCAAGTACAGCCAGACGGAATGGTTGGCATCCTCTTCCGACCAATGAACTCCGTCACAGGGCAAGCCGTTCTTAGTGGATAAGGTCGCTACATGACCATCCTTAATACGGCTCAAGCCGCCCTCAGTTGAAGCCCAAAGTGCGCCCTCTCGGTCGACTCGGAGCTGAGTGATCCGGCCCTCTCCAAGCCCGTCAACAGTCGTGAAAGAGCGCTCGATCTGATCATGTTTAAAATACCCGATGCCGCCTTGCGGGAGTCCGATCCAAAGGCCACCTTGCAAAGGATCAAATGCTATCCGCCCTCCCCCCTCTTTTACTTTCAGCTTTGTCCAGGGGATAGGCTCCACTTTACTGCCGCCATCCACCGAATGAAACAGGGCGTTCTCGTAAGAAAACCACAGATCCCCTTCGGCACCCTCGGCAATCGAGCCCTTGGTCTCACCGGGCACGGCTTTCACTAAAACAAACTTGTCGTTGTTCATGTAGCCAAAACCGCCAACCGCCAAAACCCAAAGCTGTCCGCGACTATCTTGAAACAGGCCTCTTACCTGACGCCGCAATCCAATATCGTAGATCCCGCGATCGGCAGGCACACCATCCGCATGATTCCGAGGATTTAGGCGGTCGTGGACCGAAACCTCCGAATTCTTCCACTTGCTCAAAGTGTCAGAAGTACTGAACCAGAGGTTTCCGTCATTATCCGCAAGAATCGGCCCGTAGAAACCATCAGGGAAGCCGTCCTTTGCGGAAAACGTTGGAACCGCCACATCACGAAAACGGTCCAGACCACCTTCGGTGGCGACCCAGATATTGCCCTCGCGATCCTCAAACACACAGTGAACCGTGTTCGCAGAAAGACCGTCAACCTGCCTGAAGAGTTCCGCTCTGCCACGATGGAAATGCACCAGCCCTGCAAAGCTTCCTACCCATAAACTGCCATCGTGGTCCCAGGAAAAAGAGTCGACGCCGAATTGGCGCGCCAGCATCTCCACGGGATATATCTCGCTCTTCCCATTGACAAAACGCTGAATTCCGTTAGCCTTACCAATCAACAATCCGCCATCACTGTCTTCGATCAGAGCGGACGTAAACGTCGCGCCAGTCGGAAAGAATTCCGGGAGCCCTGGCTTCCATCGCCATAGCCCTTTAAAAGTGCTCACCCAAAGCGTTTTCTTACTGTCCTCGTATATGCTCTGCACGCCTTCTCCTGGGTCGGAACACTGAGCTCGGCCATCCTTGATCGCGCAGAGCTTTCCGTGCCTCGGAACTCCGAACCCACCAGCCCACACTGTGCCTTGATGATCCTCGACGAGCGCATTAAGAATCCATCCCGCCATCTCCGGATAATGGGTCAGCTTGCCGTCCTTCCAAGTTGCGAGGCCTTTCCCAGTGCCGATCCACAGAGTTCCGTCGCGCGACACCAGCAGTCTCGTCACAACGTCGCTTGGAAGGTGCTCACCTGCAGGCGGCTGCCACGGCACAGCCCGAACGCCATCAAAGCGAAGCAAGCCAAATTCCGTGCCCAACCAAAGATATCCGTCGGGGGTCTGAGCGATGGAATGAATAGGCCCCTTGCCAAAACCGTCGCGCACTCTCCATGCGGTGTGTGCAAATTGACTGATGTCAAGTGAGGGATCTAACGCAAAAGCGCAAGTGCTGAACACCAGCAGCATCAATGGCCAGACGCATGCCCTCTCTTGCGCTCTTCGCATACGCGAAGTATACTCGAACGCCAGCAAGTACCCCGGGCTTCCCTTCGGGCAAAACCGACCCTACTTTATGGTCCTGTCTGCCTCCTATCAAAGGTGCTTGCTGCGAGTGATCGCGTCTCAGGTCATCAAGCTTTTGTGTCAGGTGCGAACCAAAGGCTGATTGCCCGCACGGGCCGGTCGGATGTCGAATAGATTTCTCGCGGTAACGCCCAATTACTTTCTTTTGCTGGCTTCGCAGTCATACTGCCCCCTAGTCGGTGGGCATCAAGCTGGATCCAAGATCGAATGCGCAACTAAGGATGAATCATGGGCGAACAGCAGTTTGTCACCCAACACGCTCCCAGGTTTGCCGGCGCTAATTCTCTTTTGGCTCCGGCGGCCCTTGATTCTTCTTCTCCGACAGCTACGGCGTTGTCAATTTTGATTTGCCTGCTGAACAGGGTGGGACCTCACCGTGGCCCTGTCACGGCGCTTGTCAACCTGATCTGTCTCGCGACGGTTCTTGCCGTTCCTTTGCCGCTGAAATCGCAGAGCTTCTATGGATCAATTGTGGGGACTGTGACGGACCGCTCTGGCGCCGTCGTTCCGGGCGCAACCGTGACGGTGACCAACATCGGAACGAACGAAGTGCATCGCGTTCTATCGAATGCAGAAGGTGACTACGGAACCGTGAACCTGGTGCCGGCCACTTACAACGTTGAAGTGACAAAAGCTGGCTTCAAGCGGTTTCTGAGCGATCGCGTAACGATCGGGGTAGGAGCGGTCGTCCGCGTCGACGCGGTACTGATTGTGGGCGCAGTTTCTGAAACGGTGAAAGTGACGGCCGAAGCGTCACTTCTTCAAACTGACACGAGCCCCATGAGCCAGGAGATCGAAGGAGCACAGGTGCGGAAACTGCCGCTCAACGGGCGCAACGTGTTGAACCTCATCGCCCTCGTGCCGGGCGTAGTGCCAGGGGGCTCGAGCGCAGGCAGCACCGGCCTCAACCAGGGTACACGGTCGGGCAACCAGGGTTGGGGGAACTATCAGATCGGCGGCGCCATCCAGGGTCAGAGCGTCGAGTATGTCGACGGCTCTCCGATTAACGTCCTTGGCGGAAATACGGTCGCCCTCGTCATAACGCAGGATGCAGTACAGGAGCTCAGCATCATCACCAGTGACGCGAGCGCCGACTTCGGGCGGTCTGCCGGCGGCGTGGTGAATATGACCTCCAGAAGCGGCACGGATGCATGGCACGGTTCAACATACGAATATTTCGAAAACACCGATCTCAACGCTAACAATTTCTTCAATGACCGACTCGGCGAGGCTCGGCCGCAAAATAATCAAAATCAGTATGGCTTTGTATTTGTTGGGCCAATCAGGAAGGACAAAGCATTCTTTTTCTTTGGCTGGGAGGGTTTCGCAAAGAGCATCGGCGAGAGTTCGCCAACCAATGTGCCAACCCAGTCAATGCGAAACGGCGTCTTCACCAATTCGATTGCCGATCCATTGGGAGACTGCAACATCGTGCAGGATCCAAGTGCCGGCACTTGGACTATCACGAACCTTTGGCAGGGTGCCTGCGGTGACCCGCTGGCACACATTCTCATGAATTATTACCCGCTGCCGAACACTTCGGGAGCATCCAACTGGTTCCTAACCACGCCAATCACAAACACCCAGAACCAATACAACGGGCGTTTTGATTACATTATCAACTCCAGGCATCGCGTCTTTGGCCGCTACACCTACTGGACCCTGCAAGATACCGGGTTCTCAGAATTCAACGACGCTGGTGGCTGGCCCACTGCCAACGGCCATGTGATCAACCACTCGCAGCAAGCAGTGTCAGGAGACTCTTACACATTTAGTCCGACAACTGTCCTGGATGTTCGCATCACTTATTTGAGGCAATACTCCCCAAATTATCCTGACAGCGTTTCGGTCAATGAATCACAATTCGGACCCGCTTATGCCGCTCTGGCACCTCAGATGAGCATCCACGTGCTTCCTGTCTTCTCGCTGAACGGAATCCATAACTTTTATAACTTTGGAAACATAACCGGATACTCCGTGAACTGGTGGAACACCTATGGCACGAATGCGAACCTGATCAAGATCGTCGGCCGGCACAGTCTGAAATTCGGGACCGAGCTCCGGCTTATGGATCAGAGTGGCACGGGCTTCGATGGATCTGGCTCGGGACACTACACCTACAGTACGACCTATACCGGCGACGAATGGGCTTCATTCCTCATGGGGTATCCCACACAGATTCAGTTCGGATCGATCAATACCACTGCCAGTTACAATTACTATCAGGCATATTATGCGACGGACACCTGGCAGGCCAGGCCGAAGCTGACTCTTGACCTGGGTCTCCGCTACGAATTGCCTGGAGCGGTCGCAGAAAGAAATAACAGGGCCACGGTGCTTCTGCCTCATGCCATAGATCCATACACCGAAGCCACGGGAACTCTTACATTGGTGGATTCCCCACTGTATTCCCACCGAAGCACAGTCCTTCCGAAACACGCCCTTTTCGCCCCGCGCCTGGGCTTTGCCTGGCGCCTAGGCAGCAACACGGCAATCCGGGGCGGCTATGGTATTTCTTGGCTTCCGCCCGATCTGACGGGAGTCCTAGCCAGCAGTTCCTTGGTCAATTCTGCCAGCACCCAAGTTAATGTCACAGGAGCTCTACCAACGCCCCTGCAAAATCTCTACCCAAAAACCCTTAACCAACCCATCGGGCGTACCAACCCTGGCTTCATGACTCTGTACTGCTGCACCGCGAGCTTAAAGAACATCAGCGGCCCGGTTCCACAGCAGAATTTTCCCTGGGTGCAACAGTGGAACTTCGCCGCGAGCCACGAATTTAAAGGCATCTGGGTGGCGGAGGTTGCCTATTCCGGCTCGAAGGGGACGAGCCTGCCTGGAATCGGCCATTCCTTGGACGAACTCTCCAGCAAGTATTACTCGATGGGATCGGCGCTTTTGACCTCTACGACCCTGAATGGGATTCCAATGACCGTGGGTCAAAGCCTGAGACCTTATCCGTTTTACAGCAACGTAAGCGACACGGCCGAATTTTATGCCCGTAGTAACTACAATTCGCTGCAAACAAAGTTGGTCAGGCGCTTCAGCTCTGGAGGCACTCTGTTGGCCACTTACACGTGGTCGAAGGACCTTGGAAATACGGACACTCTCAACGGCTTTCTGGAGGCCAAACCATCGGCGCAGACCTCCTCCAGTGGTTCAGGCACGATCCAGGACTACAACAACCTTAATGGAGAATACTCGCTCCTCAGCTATAGCGTGAATCAGCGTGCCGTCATCAGCTACGTGCTGAACCTGCCGTTCGGCAAGGGCCAGAGATTCGCCAATGATTTCGCGCGATCTGTCGATAAGCTGGTCTCCGGCTGGAACGTGGACGGAATTACCACCCTCCAGTCCGGGTTTCCGGTTTTCCTCACCGAAGCGAGTTCCAATTCTTTGACCCAGTTCTTCGGCGGCGGAGCACTCCGTCCGAATGTGGTCGCTGGCTGCGACAAGAAGATTTCCGGCTCCGCAGTGAGTCGTCTAAATAGATGGTTCAACACATCCTGCTTCGCATCGCCGAGTAACTATGCCTTCGGCAACGAGCCGCGCGTCGACGCCAACATCACCTCCGAGGGCATCGACAACTACGACTTCGCCGCCATGAAGTCGACGAACATCTCAGGCGAGAGAATCAACCTTCAGTTCCGCGCCGAGTTCTTCAATATCTTCAACCGCGTGCAGTTTGCCCCTCCCGTGAACCAGCATGGCTCCTCGAATTTTGGACAGATTTTGTCACAAGTCAATCAGCCCCGCGAGATTCAATTCAGTCTGCGGATCAACTTCTAGGCCAAGTTTTGGAAGTCGGCCGAACCGCTTGAGTTTTCACTATTCGGGCAATTGGCGCACCCGCAGTCAGCCTCCTGAGCAGCGGGGGCAAGGCAGAGGCCTCAATGCGCTCTACTGATCAGCGGCCCGCGATCGATGCAACTGGCCCTCAAGCTTGAGTTTTGAGCAAGACCGAGCAAGCTCGCTTTTACTGAAGGCTGTCTAGATTATTCTTCAAGCAAGTCGGGAAAACACCTCGCTCGGACTCGATCGAAGAGATCCCATTCGGCATCACGGCAATAGCACACACCCGGTCTCGACGCGTCGAAGCCAGAGAGCGCCCGTCATAATGTCTTGCTCGCAGCGCTCATTCTCGACTCCCTTCCTTTCGCGTTTGTTGAGGAGTGCGCCTTGATTCAGCACGACGGTAGGGTGCTCATGCTCATCAGAACCAACTTTGGCATCGTGATTGCTCGCGGTATAGACAAGAAAGGAATCGCAATGACCAACACGAATGATCGCCAAGATCTACCGGAACTGAAAGACGAGCCCACCGAATCCCAACACCCCGTGGAAGAAAAACTGAATTTCATTGCAAACAAAGCCGCAAAGAAAGCCCGACTCAGGGAAAAACGTTACGACATCGACCATGACATCTTCACAAAGTAAGGGCGATTCCAGGATGACGCGGTCAGCAATCCAAGCGTGTCATCCTGTGCGCCGAGCCGCGATGGGCTTCCGCCAGGGCGACGCGTCTTCTTCGAGAATGTTTCGAATGGTAAGCCTTGCCCGCAGGAGACGAGACTTGGCGGCAGCAACTGTTATTCCGAGATTATCGGCGGCTTCCTGCAACGACCGCTCCTTTCCATGGTACTGCTCTACGAGGTTTCGATAACGCGAGGGAAGCCGCTTGACTGCGCGCGCCAGTAAATCGGCAGTTTGCCGACTTGCGTACGTCTGTTCGGCGTTGGGAGATGAATCCGGATACTCCCAATCCCCCCAGGTTTGAAAGCCATCTCTGGGTTGATCAAATGAAATCTCGGTACGCAATCTCCTCTTCCGCAACAGCATCAGCGCTAAGTTGATTGCGATCCTGGTTAGCCACGTAGAAAAGGCGCAGGTGCCACGAAATTCTCCCAGATGAGCGTAAGCTCTGAACAATGCCTCTTGTACAACGTCCTCCGTGTCCTCGTGATTCCGGAGGATCCTGAAAATCTTCTTTTGAACCATTTGTGCGTGTCTGCCGATCAACTCAACAAAAGCTTGTTCGTTTGAGGATCTCGCTGTCTCGAGCAGCTGCTGATCTGATGCATTCTTATAGTCAGATATCGGAACGTTCACCTGATTCGAACCAGCCAGGATTAACTGTTTGGCATCTTGAGCCTCAAAGTCAGGGCTCGCATCGTATGCTCGAGCTTTTAAAAGCGGCTCCTCTTGCAGTTCCCTGAAGTGCATTAACGCCCCCATAGGTGAGGAGAACTCCTTGTTATGGTCTCGAGACCATGCGCTATTCAAAAACCCGGGTTCGCCGGATGTCTCCACCAGCGCGCCGGCATTAGTTGGATTGGGAGCAGAATGTGCCTGTTCCATGGTGCAAAATCCTCCCCGAGGCTGAAGTAGTAATTTCTTGTAACCTCACCCTCATCTCAAGCAACTGGTGCGCCGAATCCAATTTGCAGAGCATTCGTTCAAAAATGGCCAATAAGACGGGACTTGGTCAGTGTCAAATGTCGAATGTTGCACGCTTTCGATTACTTCTTGACACTGGGGTAGCCGTTCTCATTCATCGATGCCACAGATAACAGATCTCGGAAGGGATGAAACTTGTCTCCAATTGCTGCCGGCAAAGCCAGATCGCCGAGTCGCAGTAGTTCCTTCTGGCGCCAGAACCCGGAGTCATTCAGCAAGAGAAATGCTCCGCCTGGGAACCGCCCTCTCTTTTCGCGGTTGGCCCCTTCTCGGCTATCATGGCCCGATCATCCACGGATTCGGACCCCTCACTGGTAATTCTTCTGATATTTATCAAGAACTGCAGGAACAATGCCGCGCAGCCCACAGCAATTACTTGCGATTCCAACGTCATGTTTGTTCTCCAACGAGAGTCCTCGTGAAACAACTTGGTGCACGTCGACGGCCATTTCTCAATCGTTGAGTCCGATCAATTTGTGGCCGTGGAATTTGCTAGCCTGTCTCATCTGGCAGAAGAGACCGCATCATCAGAATGGCCAAGTGTGACAGGAACGTTTAGACGCTCTCTGTTGTATTTCGTATCTGCAGATTGAGTCGCCTCGTCCGCGCCTCACACCAGGAGGAAACGCTCTTCGCGGCAATCTTGCCTGAGTTGGTTTGGAAAGACACGTCTCCTCACGAGGCACCAATGACGAAAACGGCGACATTCGCCAACCGGTTGACATCTGCAGTCAGAATGTTGACTTGTGCGCGCAGTTAGGCGCAATCTCCGCGAATGTTCCTTTGCAATCAGCAATTTATAAGCTTGGCTAATTTGGCAGGTAACGTGCACTTTCCTTCATTGCACGGAGACGCGCTCTGGCTCAGTTGATTGCGATGCGTCCAGAAAGGGAGAAGCCATGACACGAGAGACAAATTACGAGGGGATGTGGAGAGCGCTGTTCGAAGACCAGCATTCACAGCTCGCAGAGGTCGCGGAGATCCTCCTGCATCGATCCGGCTCCCCGGAGCAGATTCTCCAAACGGCATTTGCGGAATTAGAACACCAACCGTTCATTGAACCATTTGGAAAGACCTCCGCTCTCCGCGCCGTAGTCAAAGCGGCGATTGCATTCAACTATGCAAACATCGATTCGTGGATCCTCACAGCATCGTCAGGTCCGATCTCGTATGAGCGCTCCGGGCCTCAGCCCTTGGAGGCCCTTCCATGGGCTGAGCGCGCAGCTCATTTTCTGCGCGAAGTCCTTTATTATTCACGAAGGGATACCGCGCTCCTCCTTGGAATCAGCGACGCAAATGTCGATCAGCTGAACAGATTTGCGAGGAAGCGCATGGGATATACCGTTCACACCTCGGACTACGCCGAAACCCCGCATCAAAAACCAACACACGCGGAGCGATCAGCGCATTCGTTGGCGTTTGCCTCATACGAATAGCCCTGGCGTACAGAATGCATCACCTGCAGAATTCTGTTTGGAGTTCCCCGTCTGAGATAAGAATCGCTCAACTGCTAAACGTCTTCATGGGCTGCGTGCTTATCGACACTCCGGCAGTTGCCCAGCAGGTTGCGATGCCTTATCCGCGGGAAACATGAGCGGCACTGTCATCAATGCAAACGACGAAATTGTCCCTGCCACCACCGAATATTCCGAATTTCTTTCTCCATAAGTGGATCCGCGGAAAACAAGAAAGCCGAGGAATTCAAACAATGCTCAAATACGTGCTTTGTACTCTGATAACTTGTTCCTCTGCCGCCGCACAATTGCATGTCACTTCCTTCAATGTTGAAGCTCCCGCATGCATCTCTACCTCGGGGGAATTCAAACCACATTTCGGGCGATCCTACGAGTCCATCGCCTCTTTGGATTTGCCGGATGAAATTCCATCGGGCCAGCGCAGAGATCAGCCAGCCTCCGTCGTGGATTCTCCTGAATATGGGCGTCAGACAAAGCGGATTCTTTATATTATTCCGAACTTTAGAGCGATCTCGGCAGGCGTCCTCCTGCCCCCGCAATCAGCGAAGGATAAGTTGCTCGAAGCTACGCAGGATACCTTCGACTACTCAAACTGGGTGTTTATTGGAATACTCTCCGGCATTGGACAGGCGGAGAATTCAACACCAGAGTTCAGGCAAGGCGCCGTCGGTTATGGGCGCTATTACTGGCACACATTTGTGGATCAAGCGGATGAGAACTACTTCGTAGAAGGGTTTATGCCGATTGTGTTTCGGCAAGATAGTCGATATTACACGCTAGGGCAAGGCAGTTTTCTGAGGCGTGCATTTTACGCTTTCAGCCGTGGCGCCGTAACGCGCTCCGACCCTGGCAAGACAGAGCCAAACTATTCTGAAATCATCGGTGCTGGAGCCTCAGCTGGAATTTCCAACCTTTACTACCCCGGCGTAGAGCGCACCTGGACCAAGACGGGTCAACGTTGGGCCACGAGTGTC
>Ga0335073_10009740_pt1 | contig 13489 bp, 10 predicted proteins | sample Lox_Sample_22_FD_207093 | JGI IMG/M metagenome (GOLD analysis project Ga0335073, IMG submission 207093) | Soil microbial communities from Loxahatchee National Wildlife Refuge, Florida, United States - Lox_Sample_2.2 | ecosystem: Environmental > Terrestrial > Soil > Wetlands | place: USA...
GTTTTCTTGAGGCGGAAGTCTTCATCTGAACGGAACCCTTGACTGTTCGTGACAAATTTCCAATGCCCGTCCGCGTCCGTGTGCCAGAATTGATAGTTCGGCCGCAGCCGCCTGATCGTGAACTCTGCGTAATTTGCCGAGGTGTGGAAGCGGGGTATCAGCATGATCCGGTTGCCCAACAAAAGACGGGTCGCGACCTCGCACAATCCGAGAGAAATCAAGGTTACGACGAAAAGCAGAGTGAGATTGACCGCAGCTTTTCTCATCGTCGCACGCGTCCTTGGGAACTTGAATTCGTGGTGTGACGTCTGGCTGGATTGATGAACTTGACATCGAATGCGGCCACAAGGATCCTCGTCATGCGCCGACTGGCGAGCCGCGCGCCCCGCTTTTGAAGATCTTGGTTGCGCCGGCCGATATCGACCGATAGCGACAGAGTGCGCGGCGATAACTTCTAGCGTGCCGGCGATGCCTCGCAAACGGCTCGTCCCCGAGACGTCTAAGCTTCGACAAGTGCAGCCTCGCCGCGTGCGATGGCGGCGGATCGTGTTTCCGCGGGGGTCCTGCGACGGATAGCAACGATGAGCGCGACGAAAAGCCACAACGCGCCGCCGACAGCATGCCCCGCCAACGGCCCGTCGGCAATACTTTGAGTAGCAAGGGCCGCAAGACCAGCAGCCATCCCAACCAGCAGCGGTTTCGAGTCGTCCGCAACCTGTTTCATCGAGCCGAGCGCGATCACCACGATGTACGCGAAGAACCCAAAGTACAGGAATGATCCCAGGGGCCCAACCTCGGTCAAAATGGCGAGATAGTAGCTGTCCGCCGGCTCCAAGGTCCCCACTGGTATACCCATGTCCGTCAATTCCTGCCTCGGCGCTCTCATTGCGGCGGTGCTATTGTTCAAACCGACGCCAAGGATTGGATGCGCCGCGTAGCCCTGGATAGCGGCCTCAAACATGTAGAAGCGCATGATGAAAGATTCTGGGCGCGTCCATAAGTACATCAACAGCAACGGCGTGCTAAGAGCCCCGATTAAAATAAGAGTTACAAGGCCAAGCTTGAACGCTCCCCGGGAAATCAGTCCTGACCAGCCAGCAAGTGCGAAAAATACAATCGTCCCAATGATAAAGCCTATCAACCCCGCACGCGAGAAGGTGAGCAATAAGGCGATAAATCCTAAAACATAAACTAAAAAAAACCAAATTCTATCGCGATTGTTCTTCGCCGTTATAAAATAAGCGAGCACAGTCGGCAAAATTAGTCCGCTCAGACCCGCCGGTATCCCCGGATGTCGGAATATGCCCTGGCTACGTTTGATCTCGGAACCGTTACTCCGAGATGATAAACCCAGATCTCGCTCGCCGATATGAAGCGTCATTATTCCTGGTGTCGGGTCTTTTTTCGTTGTGTACTGTCGGGTTGACTCAGTCGCCGACGCTTGGTCATGCAGACCGGCAAAAGCCACAGTGTCGGTTCCGATGCCGAGTTCGAAGAACAGGACCACGCTCCCGGCGCTGATGATGAACCCGAGGAACACCGCGAAAACAACGCTTCGAAACTGCAGCCGCGTTGAGACGTTGTTGATCAGGTAAATGAAAAACAGGAACCACAAAACCTGCCGACATAACTCAAAAAGTGACAAGTAGAGCGACGTGGCGTTGATCAGCGAGACCAGCAGGGCCCAGCCCAGATAAAAGACAAAAAGGTATGCGATCTTCGGAAAATATATCGATACGCGTCGCAAGCAGACGCGGGCAAGCCACGGTAATAGCACTGCGACTAATATAACGTCCGACAAGTAGATCTCAATGCCGGTTGTGTTGCTCATCGGCATGCCATACGTTTTGACGAGAGCTTGGGGATCAACCAAGCTTAGTGATAGCCATTTTGTTATGTCGAATGGGATCGACATGACCAGCAAGAACAACCAGTACACCTGTGGGTTCTCTACGACCATTGTTGGGATCAGCAGGGCTAAGCCGCCTAGCGCGAAGGCGAGCTTGGCTGATGAAAGCACGGTCAGCGCCACGTTGGTCGCGACGGCGACCAACAACCCAACGCCGACAATCCCGAAACCGGCGCCCAGCCTTGCAGAAATTGATGGCCGCACCCTATTCCCTTCCACCCAATTAATTCTTCGCCGCGAAGAGGCTTCCCACGCCGGTGATCTCCACACAGTATTTAACGCGCCAGGGCGAGGCCGCGCGAAGTTGTTCGCGGCGTGCTCAGCGCGTCTTGCTTCCGACCAAGCCTATCAATCCCAATCAAAACTGGTTCTTCATGTCCTCCGGTCGTGCTCCAGGCCGATCACGGACAATCCAGTAGCTTTCCGCATCGGGACGCGGCTTCAGGCGGAGCGGATCCTGGCCGAACATCCGCATGAGCACGCCAATCGGCACGATCGTTGAAACGTATAATAGCGCCATAACCACAGGGTTGACGAACTTATGCAGCAGCAGCCCGAACCTGAGCCACAGGCGGTTCAGTGGGGCCAGCCCGGCGGGCCAAACGCTGGCGAGAAGAACGAGCACACTTCCGATCGCCAGCCACCAAATGGCATGGCCATGACCAAACACGGCCCGGACGCCGCCGACGAAAACGCATACGCCGCCCACGATCACGCCGAATCGGCGGTTCGTGGGGCCAATGACCTCTTCGTTACGAACCAGATTCTCGTGCAGCATCGAATTGACTTCCGCTACGGGTCACCGCGGCGCGCCAACAGCGGCGGTTGCCGAGTGAGGTCCGACGCGCTTTATTGGCGCGGAAGCGCGGACACATTCAAGCTTGTGCGTATTTGATGCCCGGTCATTCTCATTGCGCCTGCTCCGAAGCTAGGTTGCTTGCGATCTTTCCAGCGCAAGCGGCAATTTTCGTGTAACCCTCCACGTTTGGATGATCATCGTTCACGTAATAGTCTGACTCGGTCAAGCCGCAAAGTCTAAATCCGTCAAAGAGCTTTCCCCCGGCCTCTTCGATTGCATGCCGGGCCCTGAGTCCAAGAGCGTCAGGCCCCCTACCGATTTCGTTCTTTTGCGGCAGGTGAAGGAACGCCACGTTTTCACGTCCGTATCTCTCAATCAAGCCGGCGATTGCGTCGCGTGAGTCAAACTCCGCCCTCGCATAAGTAATGAGTTGCTTTAAATACAGATAAACAGAAAAAGAGGCCGGTAGAAGCGCAGATGCGCTCAGTTTCAGGCGGGGTTTCATTGGCGCCCGGGCATCCCGCACCCGGGTGATCCAAGACGCCATCTCCTGCGTGGGCGGCAGACGATAGAAGTAGCTTTGTTCAACCCGGCAGAGCGCCGGAGACGAAAGGCACTTAAATACTGGGGACGGAATGCTCCAGACCGGCCGATGGTAATCATCGGAAATGAAAAGAACAATCACCTTTCGGATTTCAATGCTTTTGTCCGCCAAGTATCGGCTGAGCTTGAGCCATTGTTGGAAGCCGGTGCCGAGCACTCCCCCGTTGACGGGCTGATACCCAAGTCTCTCGATCGTTGGGCTCACGAACCGAAACCACGGCTCGGCGCCCTGTCCTTCGGTGAACGAATCGCCAAGCAACAGCAGGGATTTTTCCCCCGACACAACATCGGCGTCTTGCACCAGGCCAAGGTTGTTGGTTCGAAACCGGTAATCGTATTCGATCGTAAAGGTGTTGCTCGAGAAAAACGCCGTCACGTTGCGCACTGTATTGTGCGGGAGGTAGGTAAATATGCCATCGTGATTTTCAAATATCGGACCGTCACCATCGAAGAAGACAATTCGATTGTCGCGGCCTGGGATGTTCCAGCCAACGGACGGGACAAACAGCCAGCAGAACAGCTCGACGAGCAGGATCCCAATCAGCGCCGACAAAATAGCCAGGAGCCACGGCGCGGTCTTGGCGAAAAAGGCCGGTTTCATTTGCGCTCGACCGTGGACGTTGGAACTCATCTAAGCGCTTGTGCATTCCCCGGGCGGCTAGAAATGCGGCTGCGCTGCCGCCGCTCGCTAAGGCTCCGCCGAAACCGACACACGATCCGCAAGACGCCTTCGCGCTTCCAGGAAAACCTCGTGAGCCGGGCGCACCCCGCAGAGATGAGCTCCGTCCTGCCGGAATATTGTGCACTTGTCGCAAATCGTTTCAATGCGCTCCTCGGTCGGGGCGCTTCGCGAAAAAAGCATACGCGCGGATCGGTAGGCCTGGTTGTTCCAAATCTTCGCTGGGTCACTGTTGTAAAGGTTGCCGAAATCCTGTCTTTCGGCGTGCGCGAAGCAGCACGGCGTGACACCCCCGCCGGGGTAGATGAACATCGACCGGTAAAGATAAAAACAAGTCTGGTCGAATACGTATCCTCGCTCTTCGACAAGTCTTGGATTCCTCGTCCAATACAATGGATTTCTTGGCATCCACTTTTCTTGAAGTTCGAGGTCGTGCATATCCTCTGGCGGCACCCCGGGCGATATGAAGCGCAACAGGTCCACGCCAAGCTTGGAAGCCAGCTTCCTCGCTTCGTCAACTTCGTGCTCGTTGTGCTTAAAGACGATGAACTGCCATTCAACGAAAGGCGTCTTGGACTTCAACGCCTTCTTCGCCGAAACCAGCCGCTTCAGATTGTCGAAGACTTCCGCGATGTCGCCACGCACCCGATACTGCTGGTAGGACTCCTGTGTCACACCATCGAGCGACACGGTGACGTAGTCCAGCCCACTGCGGATGAAATCGTTGATCTCGACCGGTTGCGGCCAGTTGAAGTTGGAGCTTAGATTCGTGCCTACCCGGTTGCGGTGAGTATATTCGATGATCGAAAAGACTTCTGGATTGAGCATCGGTTCGCCATGGTTATAGAGAGAGACGACCAACGCATATTCCTTGATCTTGTCGAACAGCTCCTTGTATTGCTCAAGGGAAAGCATCGCCTGCGGCCGGGCGATCGTGGTGTTGCCCGTCGGGCAAAGCGGGCACCGCAGATTACACAAGTTACAAATATCAATAATGTAATAGTATGGCTGACACCGCAAAGTGGTCTTTTGTCGACGAAACTCCCACTCCGCCAACAACATATTCGCGAGCTTCTTAGGCGTGCCGTAATTGATAATCTTGGGTACGTACCGGCCGTGCCTTTTCAGCTTGCGAAAATATTGTTGGAGGCTAGGCTTAGAGCTTGTCTCGCTCATCCTTTTCTCCGACAACACGACGCCAAACAGATGCCCTGTCGCAACGGAACGTTGGCCAGATCAGTCTCCGAAGGCGTTTTCGATGTCAAGCCTTTGAACAACAGTGTCGACTTGTCTATCTAGACTCGCTGCGCGATCTTGTCAGTGGCGCGCAGGCAGTTGGCCACAATGGTCAGACTCGGATTGATCCCGCCGCTCGACGGGAAGAATGACGCATCGAAGACATAGAGATTGTCGAGGTCATGAGCGCGGTTGTCGCGGTCGAGGACGCTCGCGCGAGGATCGTCGCCGAAGCGGCAGGTGCCGCATGCGTGACTGCCGTTGAGCTCGCCCTGAGGTTCAAGCCGGCGCACATCGAAGAGCATGTTGACCTTGCGCTCGAAGCCGTCAATCACGAGTTGCGCCCGGCGGCGCAATTCCGGCGGATAACGATAGGCATAGACGATGTCCTCGTCCGAGCTAGCTTTTGCGGCGACGCGGTTTTCGGGGTAGGGGAGATCCTCAAGAATAGCAGAAAACGCTGTCCACCGTCGACCCAGAAATGGCGCCATCGACGCGATGCGGGAGAGGACGCGCCCAGGCAGATGCTTCAGCCCGTTGGATCGAGCAAGAAATCTGGTTAATTGACCTGGGTCTACTACTGGGTGAGCGTGAAGATTTCCCATTTTCACACCATCATTGATGTAAAAGTCGTTGAGAGACAGGCCGTAATTCATGCCGAGATCGTCGCCTGGGGAGCGCCGAAGCCGCAGGTATACATGGCTGGAGGCGTGCAGCATAAGATTGCGGCCGAGCAGCCCGGAGCTGTTCGCCAGACCGTTGGGGAAACGGTCGTTGGCGGAGCGTTGAAGCAGGGCCGGCGTCAGGAAGGCGTTCGCCGCCAGGACGAAGATCCGCGCGCGTAAAGCGACGCGCCGCCCGTTCCAATCGCAGATCGCCTGCTCGACGACCCGCGCTCTCTCTTCCAGCCGGATCGCGCGGCAGTTCGGGAGGATCTTCGCGCCGTATTGCTCGAGCGCCGGGTAGAGACAGATTCTGGCCGCGTCGTTGCGGCACGGATGCGGACAAAGCCTGCCGGCGCAGCCGTCGCATCCGAGCACCTGCTCGAGCGCGTAGTGAATCCGGTAGGGGTGAAGCCCTGCGGCCTTCAACGCGTCAAAAACGGCGGACTCTTTGGGGGAAGGAGGCGGCGGTTCGAGGAGGCTGGCGCCAGGCGGCGCAAGCGGGTCTTGTGTGCCCCGCACCCGGTACAAGCGCTCCGCCTGCTCGTAAAACGGGACCATCTCCTCGTAGCTGACCGGCCAAGCTTCTGGGAGCGACGCGCCTGGCGCGTCCGGAAAGAAACGACGCGGGGAGAAGTCCTGCGGCCGAAACCGGTCCATCACGCCATTGAAATGCGCGGTCGATCCGCCGGCGCCGCAGCCGATCGGCGGTTTGGTCGGAATTAGAGCGCCATCGTTCTCCCGGTAGAAAGGGCGAGGCCACCAGCCATGGTTGAGAGCCTTTTCGGGGTCGCTGCCGGTCCAGAAGAACGGATCGCCTAGTGTGACGGAGGGATCAAGGTGCGTGAGTTTCCCGCGCTCGACAAACAAAACCGACCGTCCGAGCCGCGCGAGGTTGAAGCCAGCCGTTGCGCCGCCGGCGCCGGCCCCAATGACGATCACGTCCCAGACGTGATCTTCAGGGCGCGCCGGAACGGCTTCCGACGCGGTGGGCTTCATCACAGCCCGCGCGCTCCTCTCAAAGCTAGGCCGGCCTTCTCGTACAGTGCGTCCAAAACCCGCGCCGTCATCAGGGCGTCGTCGATCGGCTCATCGGACCTGTCGCCCCGAACGCGTTTTGCGAACGACTCGAGCTGACGCTGGTACGTAGAAGGTTGTGCGAGCCGCTCGCGAGTCTGCTTGCCTTCTTTCTCAAGGACAAGGCCTTCGCCGCGCCATTTGATCCGCCCTTTCTCGCATGTTGCCGTGACGCTCCCGCGCGGCAGGTAAAAGCCGCGGAACCCGAACTCGATGATGCCGTCTGCCCCGGACGGGAATCGCACTACGGCGCGCATCCAACGGTCGACCTGGCGGTGAATGCACTTATGGCTCACCTGGACAACTTCGGGTTCCTCCCCCGCGACATAGCGCAGGCAGCTCACGGCGTAGCATCCGACATCGAGCGCGGCCCCGCCCCCGAGCCCGTAATTCAGGCGGAAGTCATCCTGGCTGAACCGGACGTAAGGCGTCCGGAAGCAGGATTCGAGGTGGGTGAGCCGGCCAAACTCTCCGCCAGCCACGAGCTCGCGTTGGCGACGCAACCTCTCAAGGTTGCGAATGTGCATGGCTTCAACGAGGACGAGGCCGTGTTGCCCAGCCAATTGGAACAAGCTCTGCGCCTGTTGCGCATTCTCCGCCAGCGGCTTCTCGCACAGCACGTGCTTGCCCGCCTCGAGCGCCTGGCGAGTCCATTCGTAATGAAGCCCGGTTGGAAGCGCTATATACACGGCGTCGATGTCTCTGGATTGTAAAAGCGCTTCGTAGGAGCCGAATGCGTGCCGAATCCCGTGGCGCGCGGCAAACTCCTCCGCCTTCTGCGACGTCCGGGAGGCTATTCCCGCCACCTCGACGCCTGGCGTCTTCTTGGCTGCGGCCAAAAGGCCGTAAGGCACGACCCTGGCCGTCCCCAGCACGCCGATCGAGATCATGATTCGCCTCCCCCAGGGCCAGACGGACCGTTGTCGGCCGGGCGCTCGCCAAGCAATTCGCGTTACGTCCCAGCCCGCCTCTTCCCATGACGTGCCAGTCCCTGCTTCGGATGGTCGGGGCGCGGCCGATTCTTAAAAGCTGAGCTCTACGCCGCTACCGTCTGCCCCAAACCGTTCAGGGCGGGAAGACACACCAAATCGGCAATTTTTCCGGCGGCGCCGATGCTCGGGACTTTGTGGCTTGCGCCAGTCAGAGCGAAAAGTTACTCTTTTCCTTAACCCGAGTCACTGGCCGCGGCGCCCCGCGAATGGAAATGAATTTCAGCCGCGGGAAAGAACGTCGCACTTTGGGCTTGTCGCCGTGGAGAAACATCCTCCCGTTGGCGGTCCTGCTCGCGGGCTGCAGTCCAGGCCAGAACATGGTCGACGACAAGGCGCTCGAAGCGCGCTTGGACTACCAGAGCGTGCGTCCCTCTCTGCCCCCGCCCGGGTTCACCCCAACGCCGCCGGGCCGGTATTTGAGACCGGACATCTCCTCCTTCGTGCTCGGTCCAGACGATGTGCTGAAAATATCGGTAGCCAATCAGCCCGACCTTGAGACGACACAGCCGGTGCGTCCGGACGGCAAAGTCGCTTTCTTCCCGACCGGCGACGTCCAGGCGGCCGGCCGGACTGTTGAACAGCTTCGAGAAGAAATCGTGAGCCGACTGCGCGCCAAAGCGGGCCGATCCTATCGGCTAGGCATTCAGGATGTCATCGAGGTCAAGGTCTACGGGCACCCGGACCTCGACACCACTCAGACCATCGGCCCAGACGGCGCCATATCCATCCTGCCGGGCGGATCGATCCAGGCTGCCGGAAAGACTGTCGACGAGCTGGCGGATGAGATCAAGCAACGCGTATCAAACATTGTACAAAACCCGGTTTTGAATGTTTCCGTGGATGAGTATAGGAGTCACCCTTTGTTCATTGCTGACCCTTTGGTCAACGTAGTAGCTGTCGAGATTAACAGCAGGCGGATTTCAGTGCTCGGCGCGGTTAAAACTCCGGGGATCGTCAAACTCCGCAGTCCGACCACCATCATGGACGCAATATCCCAGGCCGGCGGACTTAGCGACGAGGCCGACTTGCGAGACTCGATCGTGCTGGAAGACGGCAGGATCTTGCCGGTCAGCCTCGAGAAGCTGTTCAAGGAAGGCGATCTCCGACAGAATATCTATCTGCGGCCATACTCTTCGGTTTATGTCGGAAGCAGTAGATACAACTACGCCTACGTGATCGGCGAAGTGGAGCACGCCGGGAAGCTAAACTGGGATGGGGCTCTCAGCTTGATGGATGCGGTCAGCCAAGTGGGCGGGATCACACGAAATGCCAAGACGGATCATGTGCTCGTCATTTCCGGCGGCATCTCCGAGCCGAGCTTGAAGCTGGTCGATATGGGCGGATTCCTCTACAGAGGCGAACTGCAGAATAACATCCTCTTGCGGCGCGGCGACATTGTCTATGTGCCCAAGAACGACCTTGGGACTGCCGAGCGCTACTTCGATTTCGCCGTCAGAGCGTTGGGTCCAGTCGTGTCTGCGGAGAGCGCCATCGTGCTCGGAGGCTCCGCAGTAAACACGCTTCAGGGCAAGGGCTCCACGGTGGGCACGAGCATCAATCTAAATACCCAGTGAGATGCGGGCTGCTGGCGCGGGAAGACTGCCTTTGGCCTCCCGGAGGCAGGTCAGAAGCGTTGCCGGCGCGCCAACGCGCAATCCCAGGTCGAAGCCTTGAGGGTTCAAATAGTCCGCGCGGGTCATCGAACGATTTCTCCCGGGTCGGCGAACGTTGACGGTCGGACGGTTAGACGTGACTCTTGCCGTTAGGTAAACGTCGTTTACCATAGCGATCATGCTGTTATTGACTTCTCTCCACACCGGCGTTTGAAAGTATTTTCAGGTTAATTTTCCGCGAATTGGGTCGTTCGGCGCCACTATTGCTTCAATCGAGCAACTGAGGGACCGGTTTCCGCCTTAGTTCGGCCTACTTTTGGGCCTCATTTAAGCATGATGTGGGCGTGAGTGCCACGATTGGCGGCTTACCATCCAACGTCTGTGGAGAAGGGGGAAAGCAATGACAAGACACGTCACGGAAACATCGCTCGTCGCCGCCAATGACATCGACGCAGAATTGGAGAGAAGCCTAACAACCACTTGGGACGCCAAAGTTTATTCGTGGGACAATTCGAAATATCCGTTCAACGAGTGGATGCTCGAACGTATCCGCAAGATGGGTTACAAGCTTAACGATTTGAGCTATCTGCACGAATCTGTCCCGCTCAACGAGACCTACAAGGTAACCAAACAGCTCTGCGCAGACACGAACCTCCCTGAATTTCGGCGCATGCTGAACCGTTTCGTGCGCGAAGAAGTTGTACCACTGGGTAAGTTGCGGCTTCCTGTGGCGGTGCAGCGGTACATGAATGTCCGCATCATGCTTCCCACCACGCCGGAGCTCTTCTTTCCGTTTCACACCGGCTTGCTCTACGGCCACGGCATCGCCTCGCGCAGCCTCTGGCTGCCCTTCGTCGATGTGACTGCGGACCAGGACCGAAGCCGATCGATGCAGATTCTGGGCATCAAGAGGTCGCGCGAGTTAATCAAACACGCGATTGAGAAGCGGCTCAGCATGGACGAGATGACCGAGGTTTTCGGAAAGGAAAGCTGGCAGATCAAGGCAAAGCCCGGAAGCGCCTGCTTCTTTACTCAGGAGAACATCCACGGCTCGGGACGCCCGAACACGACGGGCAGGACACGCGTCAGCATGGACTTCCGGATCGCGGAGGGCATGTTCAGCGATTACCTCGCCCGCAAGATTCCGGCTGGATATTTCCATCTGATCCCGGACACCGAGGAAGAGGAAGAGCGGCTGGCGGCACGTCCGCCTCGCGAGAAGGCCTTCGCCAACGGCAGGCCAAACATCTTCTATGTCGCCAACAACAGCTCAGCGACGTACACGATTCCGGTGCATCTGCAGCGCTATATGCTGGTGGACTACTGCAAGAAGAACAACCTCGAATTTAGTTATGAGCTCTTCGATCTCGAAGACATGATGCATCTGCCGACGCTGTGGCATCTCGTGAGAGACCGTTCGTGCAACATTATTATGTACAGCATCTTTTCGCTGCCAGAAGATCAAGAGATGCGTGATGAGATGCTTGACACGGCGTTAAAGCGCGGCAATGTCATCCATTTCGTCAACGAAGGCTTACAGCTGGCCGACGCTGAAGATCTGAAGGAGATCAACAAATATCTTGACTTCTCAAAATATGGGCGCTCCCGAGCTCCGATTGGAATGCCGTTGTCGGAGACGACCAAAGCGTACTTCCAGAAGTGGGCGGGCGCTCTGGATCAAGTCGCCTAAATCGCCCACAAGACGAAGCGGAATCTCGCGCGCGTAGCTTCCGCTCTGGCCGACCTTTTGGGAAGTGGTCGGCCGCCAGCAGGAGGGAATTCTGAGGTCAGGGGCGGCCGCCAGTGAGGGGGCGCAGTGACGATTCCAAATCCTCTTAGCGCGACGCAATGGACTTCCTCGGTCGCGGAGCCCGGCGCCAGATTAGAAAGTCTCGGAAGGGTTCACGCAATTCCGGTTGACCATTCCAAAGTTCGTCAAGGCGGGTTGATCGAGGCCTGCTATCGGGTGTTCGAAATCGCCATCGCTTCGATCGCATTGATTGTCGGCTCGCCGCTCATGTTGGCGATTGCGGTCATGGTCCGTTTCGACTCGCCCGGTCCAGCTCTCTTCCGCCACAAGCGGCCAGCGCGCTCGATTTGTCTGCGCGGGCGTGACCTCGAGAACCGTCCGGACCTGATTCCGCCGCCCGGCGGCTATGACCCAGAGACCCTTTACTATGTTCCCGCCTACTTCACCTTGGTGAAGTTTCGCACGATGCACAATGATGCTCGGACTCGTTTTCCGGCAAATTTTCCCGCCGTATATGCCCGCGAGGATTTTCGGCGCCAATTTCCTCACGTCGAAAATGACCCGCGGATCACGAGCGTCGGTCGGGTGCTGCGCAAGCTCTCGGTGGACGAACTCCCGAACCTGTGGTCGGTGGTGGTGGGGGATATGAGGATCGTCGGGCCGCGTCCTGAGGCGCCGGAGGTGTTAAAGTATCACACTCCGGAGGAGCTGATCAGGTTTACGTGCAAGCCCGGGATCACAGGCCTCGCTCAGATCAGCGGCCGTAAATTGCTCACGTGGGGCGAGACGATAGCCTTGGACATGGAATATGTCCGCACACGCACTGTGGCGCTGGATCTGAAGATCATTTTACTGACAATCAAGCAAGTCGTAATGGCGCGCGGGGCGTTGTGAGCGCAAGGAAGGTCTTCGAGTCAAATGACCGCTAGCTCCATCTTCCTCATTCAGGCGTTCGTTATTGTCGCCGTGCCTGTCGTGCTTTTGCGTATATCCGGTCTCAAGGGTCTTTTGCCGTTGGTCGCCGTGCAGATCCTGGTCGGGATTGCTCTAGGCCCCTCGTTTTTCGGTAAGGTGGCCCCGGCTTACTTTCAAATATTCGCGAGTCCGGCCGCTCTCTCGTCGCTGACCGGACTTGCCAGCGTCGCGGTGATGATTTTCGGGCTGATTTCTGGCCTCCACGTCGATCCGGCGATTTTCAATGGCAAGGAGCGCGTGTTCTGGCCCGTGGCCGCCGCAAACATCAGCTTTCCCATGGCTCTCGGCTGTCTGGCCGGATATTGGATTCTTTCCTGCTATCCAGAAGAGCTTCTCCCCGGCGTCAGCCCTGCGGTATTCATCGCGGCGATGGGAATATCTCTGAGTATGACAGCCCTTCCGGTCCTTGGCGCGATCTTGGGCGAAATGAGCTTGCTCGGCAGCCGCATCGGCCAGCTCGCGCTCGGCGTCGCTGGAGTTAATAACATAACCTTGTGGATATTCCTGGGAATGCTTCTGACAGCTGCTGCGGCGGGCCGCGCCGGACACGGTCACGGAGTCGCCGCGGTCTATCTGTTGGTGTTGGCGCCGGTCTATCTCCTTCTCATGGTTCGGGTCGCGCGGCCTGCGCTCGCCAAGCTGGTGACCGCCCGGATGCAAGATGGGGACCAGGGAGTTACAACGCGAGGCGCGGTGGTGGTGGGCGCGGCGACGATCGCGTCCGCGCTGGCGACCGACCTCATGGGACTGCACTTCATCATCGGGGCCTTCCTGGTCGGCGCAATCATGCCGCCCAATTTGCACAAGCCGATCCTTGATCGCTTGCAGGTCATGACCCTCGCGCTGTTGATGCCCTTTTTTTTCACACTGACCGGTATGCGGACCCTGATCGACCTGAGTTCCCCCGCTGTGCTCCAATTTTTCGGCATAGCCATCGGAGTCGGCGCGGTCGGCATCATAGCGGGAACCGCCGTAGCGGCGAGGCTCGTTGGCGAGAGATGGTCGTTCGGTCTCGGCCTTGGCTCCCTCCTGCAAACCAAAGGTCTGACAGAACTGATCGTTCTGACGGTTCTCTTGGATGCTGGGATCATCTCTCCAAGAATTTTCACCGCCATGATTCTGATGGCGGTGTTCAGCGCGACGATCGCGATGCCGCTGGCGCGCTTGGCCTTGGTCGAGAAACGGGAGGAACGC
>Ga0335073_10009741_pt1 | contig 13489 bp, 11 predicted proteins | sample Lox_Sample_22_FD_207093 | JGI IMG/M metagenome (GOLD analysis project Ga0335073, IMG submission 207093) | Soil microbial communities from Loxahatchee National Wildlife Refuge, Florida, United States - Lox_Sample_2.2 | ecosystem: Environmental > Terrestrial > Soil > Wetlands | place: USA...
CGGGGCGCGAGGGGTCGAGCTCGCGGTCCTCGGCGGAGATCTTGGCCGCGTAGGTGACGAGTGCCTCGTCCTGATCGGCGCACGGCGGCTCCTCGTCCAGCGCCTTGACCAGCAGCTCGCCGCCCAACTGTTCGAGACGACCGGCGAGCGTTCCGTAGGTGTCGTCCGGCCTGATCAGCTCGGGCTCCCAGACGCACACCGGACCGTCATCGAACCCCGCGCCGACGCGCATGATCGACACGCCGGTGACCTCGTCGCCGGCCATGATCGCGCGCTCGATCGGGGCCGCGCCGCGCCACCGTGGCAGGAGCGACGGGTGGACGTTCAGCATCGGCCAGCGCGACAGCAGCGGCTCTTTGATCAGCGCACCGAACGCGCACACGCACACCGCCTCCGGGCCGGCCCGCGCGATCGTCTCGACCGCCTCCGGTTCGTTGACCGACGCCGGCTGGTCGAGCGCGATCCCGAGCTCGCGGGCGGTGTCGGCGACCGGTGGCGGAGACAGCTTTCGGCCACGGCCGGCAGGCCGGTCAGGGCGGGTCACGACGAGCGACGGGCGATGCGGCGAGTCCGCGAGGCGCCGGAGGACGCCGGCTGCGAACTCCGAAGTACCTAGATAGACGGTGCGCACGCGCGGTGTGGCTCTCGGGCCGCGGGCAGGCGCTACGCGGCCTGCTGCGCCTCGCGCATGGAGCGCATGGCCTCCTTGCGCTGCTCCCGGCTGGTGCGGTCGAGGATCAGCACGCCGTCGAGGTGATCGATCTCGTGCTGGATCACGCGCGCCTCGAGGCCCGAGGCCTCGATCATGATCGGCTCGCCCCGCTCGTTGAGCGCACGGACGCGTACGTAGACGGGCCGGTCGACGTCGACGAGCACACCGGGAAGGCTGAGGCATCCCTCCTCCATCGACTCGGTGTCGCGGCCCGACCACTCGACCTCCGGGTTGATCAGCGCCGCGAGCTCCGCGCCCTGCTGGACGCGGTACACGAGCAGGCGATGGACGACGCCGACCTGCGTCGCCGCCAGCCCCACTCCGACGGCATCGTCCATGAGGTGGCCCATCCGCTCGATCTCCTCGCGCAGGGCGTCGTCGAAGCGGTCGATCGCGCGCGCCTTGGTGCGCAGCACGGGATCGCCGAACTGGCGGATCTGGGCGAGCGCGGCCTTCCGGCGAGCCGCTGTCTCGGGGTCGAGCTCGGCCTCCCTGGCGTCGGCGTCGGCACCGGCCTCGACCTCTTCCTCGAGGGCCTCTTCCGCGGTGGTCTCAGTGGTCGAATCGGACACAGATTGAGCTTACTCACTGCGGGTCGACGTCGACGCTGACGCTGACGCCGCGGCGCTGGGCGTCGACCGCGCACTCGTCGACCGCGTTCCCGACCGCGCGCACGGTGGCCCGCCGGTCGCGGCACTTGATCACGAGCTGGCTGCGCGACCGTCCGCGAAGCCTGAACAGCGGCGCCGGCCCGAGCACGGTCTCGCCCACCGGCGCGATCAGGCCGTGAAGGCGAGCCGCCACCGCGCGCGCCTCCTCGGGCTCCGGGGCCGAGCAGACGATGCGGATCAACGATCCGTACGGTGGGTAGCCGAGCGTGCGCCGCCGCCCGAGCTCCTGCTCGAGGAACCCGTCCGAGTCGTGGCGCGCGGCGAACGCGAGCGACTCGGCGGCGGGCGCGAGCGTCTGAACCAGCACCCGCGCCGGCGGGCCAGAGTCCTTGCTGCGGCCGACCCGCCCGGCGAGCTGGGTGACCAGCGCAAACGTGCGCTCCTCGGCGCGGAAGTCCGGGAACCGCAAGGTCTGATCGGCATCGAGGACAACGCCGAGGCTCACACCGGCGAAGTCGTGACCCTTGGCCACCATCTGCGTTCCGAGGAGCACCCCGGCCGGCGACGCCTCGAACGCCGCCAGCGTCCGGGCGAGACGGTCCTTGCCGGCGGCGGCGTCGGCGTCAAGCCGGAACACCGGGAGCTCGGCGCCGAACGCCTCGCGGAGCTCCTCCTCGACGCTTTCGGTGCCTGCGCCGTGGCGGGCCACGGCGACCGAGCCGCACTCCTCGCAGCGGCTCGGCGCCCGCCGGCGGTGCCCGCAGTGATGGCAGGCGAGCTGCCCGGCGGCGCGGTGGAGCACGAGCGCGACCTCGCAGTTAGGGCACATCCAGACGTGCCCGCAGCCCCTGCAGGTCAGGAAGTTCGACCAGCCACGGCGGTTCAGCAGCACGATCGCCTTGCCGCCGGCGCTGCGCACATCGGCCAGCGCCATCCGCGTCGCGGGATGGAGCGGATGGTGGGTGCCGCGCATGTCGAGCACCTCGACCGGCGGGAGCGAGCGGCCGTCGATGCGGTCGCGCAGGCGCAGGCGATTGAGCGTGACCGCGGCCTCGGGGCGCGGGGTCGCGCTGCCGGCGAGGAGCACCGCGCCGTGCATGTGCGCCCGGCGCGCCGCGACCGTCCGTGCGTCGTAGCGGGGATCCCCCTCGTGCTTGTAGGACGCGTCGTGCTCCTCGTCGACCACGATCAGGCCGATGTCGGCGAGCGGGGCGAACACCGCCGAGCGAGGCCCGACGCACACGCGCGCCTCACCCGATCGGAGCCGGAGCCACTCGTCGTGCCGCTCTCCCTGGCCGAGCCCCGAGTGCAGGACCGCGACCACGTCGCCGAAGCGGGCCTGGAAGCGCCCGACGGTCTGGGGCGTGAGCGCGATCTCGGGGACGAGCACGATCGCCCCGCGCCCGGCGGCGAGCGTCTCCTGCACCGCGCGCAGGTACACCTCGGTCTTGCCCGAGCCGGTGACGCCGTGGAGCAGGAACCTGCCGCCCGCGCCGCCCCCGCCGCGTCGTAGCGCCTCCAGAACGTTGTCCAACGCCTCCGCCTGCTCATCGGTGAGCGCCGGCGCGGCGTCGAGCCGGCGGCCGATCGACACCGATCGCGGGCGGCGCGCGTGGTCGCGCCGGTCGAGCTTCACCAAACCGCGGCCCTCGAGGCGCCGGAGCGTCTCGGTCCCGAGCGACGCCGCCACCGCGGGGCCTGCGCGCAGGGCCTCGAGCGCGGTCCGCTGGCGGTCGGTCAGGCGGGCGCCACCGTCGAGCGCTTCCGCACCGGCCTCGGTGAGCTCGGCGACCAGCACCTGCTTTCGCTTGACCCCGCCCGCGGCGCCCGGCGGCAGCACGAGCCCGAGCGCCCGTGCCGGCGTCGAGCAGTACTCCACCGCGATCCAGCCCGCGAGCTGCACCAGGTCCGGAGGAACCCCCGGAGGCAGCACCGCGTCGGGCTCGGCCAGCCGCTCGAGCGCGAGCTCGGACTCGCTGGCCAGCTCGAGCACGACCCCGAGCGTCCGCCGGCCGCCGAACGGCACCCGCAGCACCGAACCGACGGCCACATCGGCCTGTTCGGGCCGCAGCCTGTAGTCGAACGGACCGCGGACGGCGCGCGTCATCGTGAGCGGCTCAACGCGGGCGATCACGTCCGGCGGGGTGTCCAGGCGGGGGTTCATCGCGCCATCGGAGGGTAAAGTCCGGTGAGGATGACGGCCAAGCGTCCCGCCGACACCCTGCGGGAGCCTGTTCGGAGCCGTGGCGAGCGAGCCGAGCGCGGCCTCCCAGGGCCCGGCCTCCCAGAGCCGACGATCCTCTCCATGTGCGACGACCTGCTCGGCGAGGTCGGACGCCGCGAGCATATCTTCGCCTGGCTGCGTGCGCCGGGGGCGGAGGTCGACGAGTGGCTCGCGGTCGACGCCTACTACCCCCGCGCCCGCTTGGTCGTCCTGTGCCGGTCCGGCTCGCGCCCCCACGACTCGGTCTACCGCGAGCTCGTGCCGGCGCACAGACTCGGCCTGATGACGCTCGACCCGGCCGCGCTCGGGCCCGATCGGGAGACGGTCCGGCAGGCGCTCGCGGCGAAGATCTTCGACCTCGAGCACGTGCCGCACGAGCGCGAGCGGCGCGAGCGCGTACCGCGCGAGCCGGTGCCGCGCGAGCCCGCCCGGCGGGACCGCGCCAAGTCGGAGCCCCGCCCGGAGAAGCGGCCCGAGAAGCAGCCGCCCGAGCCGGAATGGACCCCCGTCAAGGTCGAGCACACCCCGGTTGCGCGAGGGTTCGTGCACGGCGCCGGCGTCCTCGCCGGCCTGGCGCTCGCGGCGCTCCTGATCGCCGAGCTGTACCTCGGCGTGATCGTCGTCGCCTTCCACGACGGCCGGCTGCTGCTGGGGCTGGCGATCGCGCTGGATGCGTGCTCACGCGTTCTCGGGGCGGTCGCCGCCGAGCGTGCTGGCCAACGCGGCTGGGCGTTTGGGTGCGCGATCGTCGGCGCCCCGGTCGTGGCCTGGTTCGCGATGCTGCGGCCGTCCGGGCGCGCCGAGGTCGAGCCGGCGCCGCTGGCGGGATTGCTGGCGGTGCTCGCCGGCGCCGCGGCCGTCGTCGGGCTCCTGACCGGAAGCTGATGTTCGATCGGTACTCTGGGCGCCGGTGGATCCAGAACCAGGTGAGCAGGTCTTTTTCCACGGTCATCCGTCGTGGCGGTCGATGCTGGCGTTCTACGTCAGAGGGCTGCTGATCGCGATCATCGTCGGCGTGATCGCCGGCGTCGTCACGCGAATCACCAACGGCGGCGTCCAGGCCGGCTGGGTCGGCGCCGCGGTGCTCGTCGTGTTCGTCGTCGTGCTGTTGTGGGGCCTGATCAGGCGGATCAGCACCACCTACACGATCACCAACCGGCGGCTCACGATCCACTCGGGTCTGGTGTCGCGAGAGATGCACGAGACGCGGCTCGAGCGCGTCCAGAACGTGAACTCCCGCCAGCGGCTACTCGAGCGGCTGCTCGGCGTGGGAACGGTCGACTTCGACACCGCCGGCGGCGCGGCGTACGACTTCTCGTTCCGGGGTGTCGACGACCCCGGGCGGATCTGTCGCACCGTCGACCGGGCGCTCCACGAACTGCGCCTCACGCACCCGCAGGTCTAACGCAGCCCCCAGGCTCCCTTTCCCGGGGCCCGGCGCTAGGCGTTCACAGCAGCGGTGTCGAGCCCCGCGGAGGCGCGCAGCGCAGCGGCCTTATCCGTGCGCTCCCACGTGAAGTCGTGGTCCTCGCGCCCGAAGTGACCGTACGCCGCGGTCTTCTGGTAGATCGGGCGATGGAGCCGCAGATAGTTCCGGAACGCGCCCGGGCGCAGATCGAAGTGCTCATCGATCAGCTCGAGGATCCGCGACCGACCGACCTTCTCGGTCCCGAACGTCTCGACCATCACTGACACCGGGTGCGCCACGCCGATCGCGTACGCCACCTGCACCTCGGCGCGCTCGGCCAGACCGGCCGCCACCACGTTCTTGGCGACGTAGCGCGCGGCATAGGCGGCGCTGCGGTCCACCTTGCTCGGGTCCTTGCCGGAGAACGCGCCACCGCCGTGGCGGGCCATCCCGCCGTAGGTGTCGACGATGATCTTCCGGCCGGTCAGGCCGCAGTCACCCATCGGACCGCCGATCACGAACCGGCCCGTGGGATTGACGAGCAGGTTCTTGTGCAGCTTGCGGGCGTCGTAGAGCTCCTCGGGCACGACCGGTTCGATCACGTGCTCCCAAAGATCGTCCTTCAGCAGCGACTCGGCGCCGTCGCGGTGCTGGGTCGAGATCAACAGCTTCTCGACCTCGACCGGCCGCCCATCGACGTACCGCACCGTCACCTGCGTCTTCCCGTCGGGACGGAGGTACGGCAAGATCTCCGCTCGCCGGACGTCGGCGAGGCGCTTGGCGAGCTTGTGGGCGAGCGAGATCGGCAGCGGCATCAGCTCCTCGGTCTCGCTCGACGCGTACCCGAACATCATCCCCTGGTCACCCGCGCCGGCGATGTCGAGCTCGTCGTCGTCGCCGGGGTTCACGCGTGACTCCCAGGCACGGTCGACGCCCTGGGCGATGTCGGGGGACTGCTTGTCGATCGCGTTGATGACCGCGCACGTGTGATAGTCGAACCCGAACTCGGCGTTCGTGTAGCCGATCTTCCTGATCGTCTCCCGCGCGACCTCGGGAATGTCGACATATGTCGTCGTCGTGATCTCGCCCGACACCACCACCAGACCGGTGTTGACCAGCGTCTCGCACGCCACCCGGCCGCTCGGATCGTCCCGGAGCACCGCGTCCAGCACGCCGTCGGAGATCTGGTCCGCCACCTTGTCCGGGTGACCCTCGGTCACCGACTCGGACGTGAACAAGTACTCGTTGTCGGAAAGCATCTTCATGGGATCTCGAGACGTAGCTCCGTGGTCGTGTCGCTCTCTCCGCTCGTCGAGCTCAGACCGATGGCCCGTACCTTGGCCAGGTCTCCGAGCAGCCCGCGCACCCGCGTGCCGCTCGTCAGTCCGATCTGCTCACCGAGGCGCAGAAGCTGGCTGAAGTCGGTAAAGAGTACCGAGGACAGCTGGGCCGGCCGATCGGACAGCGCCGTCTGATACGCCTTCTCGTCGGCGAGTGAGCGACCGCGACTCACGACCTGATCGATCGCCCGAATGCTCGTTGACACGACCACGAGCCCGTCCGACACCGCGTAGTTGATCTGCAGCCCTGGACCGAGGCCGAGCTCGTGCACGGTGACGTCGCCGACCTGCTGGTCGGCCAATCCCGAGATCTGGCCCGGGCCCGACGCCGGCGCCGGGAACAGCGCCGTCAACGGACCTTCCAGACCCGCCAGCTCGCTCCGGGTGGCTGCCTCGTTCGACGTCCGTGCCACGATCAGCAGCGACGGCGACGGGCCGGGCGAGAGCGCCACCGCCGTCTCGCCGGAGAAGATCGAGTCGATCTTGTGGACGTTGACGCCCTCGGCCGTGAGCGCGGCACCGAGGTGGGCGAGCAGCGGCGCGACGTTGCCGGCGAACCCGGCGGTGGCGGCGGCGCGCAGGAGCTGCGGCGCGGCGTGGTCGAGGCCGTCGACGTCGAGCATCAGCGTTGACCCGGCCGGAAGGATCGACTGCAGCGTCGGCGTGAACGTGACCGGGTGGGATCGCGTGGGCGCGACAGCGCTGTGAATCCGCACATCGGCGCCACCCGACAACGCGGACACCGACAGCGTCGTCCCGAGCAGTCCCGGCCGGTCGAGCAGCAACGCGATCGCGCCGGCGACGCCGCCGCGCGTCTCGAGCAGCCCGCGCAGTCCGCCGGCGGACACATACGCGTCGAGCACGCGACCTGCGGGTTCGCCGGCGGACGCACGCTCATACGCGGTGTCGTCCGCGAGCGATCGCGCCCGACGGGTGGCCGCGTCGATCGCGGCACGAACGGAGGCGTCGGGGCCGACCACCAGGTAGTGCGTGACGAACGCGAGCTCGTTCCCGCTCGCGTAGCGAAGAACCCGGACCCCGTGATACGCACCGACCGGCGAGGCTCCCGCCCGGGCCACGAACGCACGTGCCCGTGAAGCGCTCTTCACATCGAGGACGACCAGCGACGAATCAGACCCACCCGGCGTCGGGAGCACGGCGAGCGCGGCCTCCTTGCCGAGCCACGCACCGACCGCGCCCGAGCCGCCGACGGTCGCTCCCAGCCGACCCACGACGGCGGCATACGCGACCGGGTAGTCGGGGAACCGCCGCGCCAGCGCCTCCGCGTCCCGGACCGCCGGGCGCCCCGGATCGGTCGAGAGGTGCACGTAGGCGAGCGCGTCGGCCGGGACGATCCGGGCCGCGCCGGTCGCCGGCGGGACCACGCCCCCGCCGAAAACGAAGACCACGAGGATCGTGATCAGTGCCGCCACCGCGGCGGCGACGGCCGACGCGCGCCGGCGCAGGATCTGGCGTCGCCGGTCAGGGTCGCGGGGCGCGAACGCGGGCAGCAGCAGGCGCCGCTGAGGCACGGCCGTCTCGGTTCTGCGTGGCCGCGTGACGATCGACATCGGCACGTTCAATGAAGCATTTCGTGGCGCCCTTTGCGCCGGTTCGCCCCTGTCCGGGAAACCGGTGATGCAACGGTTCCCGGTGTGCCCGGGTTGCAAACCTGCCGGCCGTCAGGCGGCCGCGCGACGACCCCGCCCGCGACGCTCGTTGCGCTCGACGAAGTCGATGATCACCGGGACGCCCTCGAGCCGGTAGCGCTCGCGCAGGCGGTTCTCGATGAAGTAGGCGTAGTCGCGCGTGACGCGAGCCCGCGAGTTGACCTGGATCGAGAACCGCGGCGGCCGCTCGGCCGTCTGGCTCATGAACAGCAGCTTCAGGCGATGCCCGCTGTGCTTGGGTCCGCCGGCGGGCGGCTGGCGCGCCGCGACCACGTCCGACAGGAAACGGTTGAGCTGCGGCGTGGGGATGCGGGTGGCGCGTCGGTCGGCCAGCGCGATCGCCTCGACGAGCAGGCGCTCGATGTTACGCCCGGTCTTCGCGCTCGCGGTCACCACGCGCGGCCGCAGGCGGAGCTTCTGATTGGCGCGGGCTCGCTCGTGATCGAGGTCCAGCCCATCGGCCAGGTCCCACTTGTTCAGCACGAGCGCGGTGGCGCACCCGGACCGCATCGCGAGCTCGGCCACGCGCAGGTCCTGCGCGGTGATGCCCTCGGTGGCGTCGCACACGACGAGCGCCACATCGGCACGCTCGGCCGCGCGCCGCGAGCGCAGCGACGTGTAGTACTCGATCGACTCCCCCACCTTCGCCTGACGCCTGAGTCCCGCCGTGTCGACGAGGATCAGCGAGCGCCCCTCGAACTCCACTCGCAGGTCGATGGCGTCGCGCGTCGTCCCGGCGAGTGGAGACACGATCACCCGCTCGTCGCCCGCGAACCGGTTGACCAGCGACGACTTGCCGACGTTCGGGCGCCCGATCACCGCAAGCCGGACCGGCGGCTCGTCGCCCTCGTCGTCCTGCGCCTCGCCGGCGGGCGGACCCAGCTCGACGAGACGGTCGAGCAGATCGCCGGTGCCGAGCCCCTGCGCCGCCGACACCGCGATCGGCTCACCGAGGCCGAGCGAGTGGAACTCGGCCGCCAGAGGAATGTCTCGCGCGCTGTCGATCTTGTTCGCGGCCACGACCACCGGCAGCGAACCGCGCCGCAAGAGATCGGCGACCTCGTGATCGCCTGGCCGCAACCCAGCACGCGCATCCACTACCAGGACGGCGACGTCGGCATCGGCGAGCGCGGCCCGCACCTGCTCGTGCACGGCCTCGGCGAGCTCGGCGCGATCATCGAGATCGACCCCGCCCGTGTCGACGAGCGTCAGCGACCGGCCGTTCCAGTCGGTATGGAGCTCCTTGCGGTCGCGGGTGACGCCGGGGCGCTCGTGCACGACCGCCTCCCGCGACTCCGTGAGGCGGTTGACGAGCGAGGACTTACCGACGTTCGGATACCCGACGATTGCGACCTTCATGGCGGACCCGAGGGTAGCTTGCCCCTCAACTGCCGCGGGCGCTCCGAACGAGCGCGGCAATCCGCTCGACAACCTCGGGCAGCGTCAGGTCGGTCGAGTCGATCACCACGGCACCGTCCGCGGGCGCCAGCGGCGAGTGCTCGCGCGTGCGGTCGCGCTCGTCGCGGATCGTCTGTTCGGCGAGGACCGTGTCAAGGTCGACGCCGAGCTCCTCGGCCCGGCGGCGAGCCCGCTCGCGTGGATCGGCGTCCAGGAACACCTTGACCTCGGCATCGGGCGCGACCACCGTGCCGATGTCGCGCCCCTCCGCCACCCAGTTGCCGCTCGAGAGCAGACGCCGCTGCTCCGCGGCCACCGCGCTCCGCACGCCGCGGTCCGCGGCCGCGCGCGAGGCGGCCTCGGACACGTCCGGCGTACGGATCTCGTCGGTCACGTCACGGCCGTCCACGAAGACTCGCTCGCCGGGCTCGATCGCGAGCGACCCGGCAATCGACGCGGGCTCGGCACCTTGCTGAAGCGCGGCGAGCGCCACCGCGCGATACATCGAGCCCGTGTCCAGATAGGTGAATCCCAATTCCTTGGCGACCGCGCGCGCCACGGTCGATTTGCCGGCGCCGGCCGGTCCGTCGATCGCCACCACGGTCACGACGACAGCCTCGCCACGTCGTCGAGGAAGCCGGGATACGACACATCCGCGGCCTCCATGCCGACGACCTCGACGCCCTCGTCCGACGCCAGGCCCGCCACCGCCCCGAGCAGCGCGAGCCGGTGGTCGCCGTGCGCGTCGAGGCGACCGCCCCGCAGCCGACCGGTCCCGGTCACCACGAACCCGTCCGGCAGGTCCTCGATCCGAGCGCCGAGGCCGCGCAGCCCTTCGACGACGGTCGCGATCCGGTCGGACTCTTTGACCCGCAGCTCGGCAGCCCCGCGTACGACCGTGTCCCCGTCGGCGAAGCAGCCGAGCAGCGCAACCAATGGAAGCTCGTCGATCGCGAGCGGGACCTCCTCGGCCTCGACCGTCGTCGCCTCGATCGGGGCGCCTGAGACGTCGATGTCGGCGACCGGCTCGGCCGCCTGGAATGTCCCGGGCTGCTCGAGATCGGCGAGCACGATCGCCCCCATCCGATCGAGTATGCGCAGGAAGCCCGAGCGCGTCCAGTTGACGCCCACGCGCTCGAGCACGAGCCGCGACCCCTTCACCAGCACACCGGCCGCGATCAGAAACGCCGCCGAGGACGGGTCGCCGGGGACATCGACGTCCCCGAGCTCGAGCTCGTCGGTGTTCCCGACCGTGGTTCGAAACCCGCCCCCGGCGACCTCGAGCGAGCGCGAGACGGGAACCCCTGCCGACGCCAGCATCCGCTCGGTGTGGTCGCGGGTCGGCACGGGCTCGACCACGGTCGTCGCGTCGGTGACGAGCCCGGCCAGCAGCACGCACGACTTGACCTGTGCGCTCGCGACCGGCAGCTCGTAGACGACCCCGCTCAAAGGCGCCCCGTGGACGGTGAACGGCGGGAACCGCCCCTCGCGCGCCTCGATCCGGGCGCCCATCAGCGACAGCGGCTGCGCGATCCGGTCGACCGGGCGCCGGCGGATCGAGTCGTCCCCATCGAGCTCGAAGCTCTGCCCCGGCTGGAACGCCAGCCACCCCGGGAGCAGCCGCATCAGCGTGCCCGCGTTGCCGACGTCGATCGGGTCCGGAGGGGCGATCGCGTTCCGCAGGCCGCATCCCCTGATCACGAGCTCCTCGTTGCGCGGTTCGACGATCGCCCCGAGCGTCTGCACGGCCGCAAGCGTCGAGCGGGTGTCGGCGGCGTCGAGATAGTTCCTGACCCTGACGGGTTCCGAGGCCATCGCCGCGACGATCGCCGCGCGGTGCGAGATCGACTTGTCGGCCGGCACGCGCACGCTGCCCCGGAGCGGCCCGGACGGATCGAAGCGCACGTTCACGCCCGCGCCACCGGGAAGCCCAGCTTGCCCACGAGCTCCTCGGCGCGGCCCGCCTCGGCCTCGCCCGCAATCCACATCGCCACCACACCCTCGCTCATGTCGCGCGCCGGATACAGCGCCATGTCGGTGATGTTCACCCCGGCCCGCGCGAGCTCCAGCGCGAGCTCGGCCACCACGCCCGGGCGGTTCGGCACCGACGCCCGCAACTCGAACAGCGGACCGCCGGCGAGCTGCGCCTCGAGCAGCCGGCGCCGGTCCTCGGCGGCGCCGTCGTTCCAGCGGGCGATCCGCGCGCCGTCGGCATCGTGCAGCGCGTCGCGTACCTCGGCGAGGCGCGAGATCGTGTCGTCGATCCGCGCCGCGATCGCATCGCGGTTCGAGACGTAGATGTCAGTCCAAATCGCGCTCGGGGCGCCCGCGACGCGCGTCGCGTCCCGGAACGAGGGCCCGGTCGCGGGGAGCCGCTCGCCGCCCGCCTCGAGCGTCTGAGCGGCCTGGGCGACGAGTACGTTGGCGAGCACATGCGGCAGGTGCGAGACCGTCGCCAGCAGCGTGTCGTGGGTCTCGGCGTCGATCGCGGCCGGCCGCGCGCCGATCCCGCGCAGCAGCCGGTGCAGCCGCTCGTACAGGATCCCCGACGTGCTCGACGTCGGCGTCAGGTACCAGGTGGCGCCCTCGAACAGGTCGGCGCGGGCGTGTTCCACCCCCGAGGTCTCGGCGCCGGCGAGCGGATGCCCGCCCACGAACTGAGATTCCCGCCCACCCAATGCCCGCCCGCCCTCGCCGAGCGCGGCCACGATCGCGCGCTTGGTCGAGCCGACGTCCGAGACGACGCAGTCGGCCGGCGCAGCCGCGAGCACATCGCGCACGGCGTCCGGCAGCATCCCGACGGGGACCGCGACGAACACCGCCTCGGCGTCGCTCACCGCTTCGGCGAGGGTGTCCGCCGCCCGATCGATCACGCCGCGTTCGCGTGCCGCCTCCACCGCGCCGCCGTCGCTGTCGTAGCCCGTGACCGAAGCGTCGAGCCGCTCGCGCGCGGCGAGTCCGATCGAGCCGCCGATCAGCCCGACGCCGATGAGCGCGATCCGCAAAGACCCCTAGACCGCGGCGAGCGCCTTCCCCGCGACCGCCGCGGCCGCCTGCACGCGCTCCACGTACTCGGCGAAGTCGTCCGCGTACAGCTGCTGCGGGCCGTCGCAGATCGCGGTCTCCGGGTGCGGGTGCACCTCGACGATGATCCCGTCGGCGCCGGCCGCGGCCGCCGCCAGCGACAGCGGCATCACCAGGTCGCGCCGGCCCGCGGCATGGCTCGGGTCGACGATCACCGGTAGGTGGCTGAGCTCCTTGAGCACCGGCACGGCCATCAGGTCGAGCGTGAACCGGTAAGACGTCTCGAACGTCCGGATGCCGCGCTCGCACAGCATCACGGCCTCGTTGCCTTCCTTGAGCACGTACTCGGCGGCCATCAGCAACTCCTCGAGCGTCGAGGAGAAGCCGCGCTTGAGCAGCACCGGGCACCCCGAGCGCCCGACCTCGGCCAGCAGCGAGTAGTTCTGCATGTTGCGCGCGCCGATCTGGATCACGTCGGCCACCTCGAGCACCTGGTCGAGATCGCGCTGGTCCATCAGCTCGGTGACGATCGGCAGGCCGGTCTCGGCCTTGGCCTCGGCGAGCAGCCGCAGGCCCTCCTGGCCGAGTCCCTGGAAGGCGTAGGGGGAGGTGCGCGGCTTGTACGCGCCGCCACGGAACAGGGTGGCGCCGGCGTCGCGAACCGCGCGGGCCGTCTCGAGCGTCTGCTCGCGAGACTCGACCGTGCACGGCCCGGCGATCATCGCGAAGCTATTGCCCCCGACCTTGCGGCCGGCGATGTCGAGCACGGTTCGTTCTCCGTGCTTGAACTGGGTCGAGGAGAGCTTGTACGGCTTCGAGATCGGAACCACGCGGTCGACGCCGGGGGCGCCCTCGAGCTCGAGGCGCTGCACGTGCTCGCGGTCGCCGATCGCGCCGATCACGGTCAGCTCGTCACCCCGGCTCAGGTGGGCGCGCGCGCCGACGGCCTGGACTCGGTCGACAACGGACTGCACCTCCTGCTCGGTGGCCGTCGGTTTCATCACGATCATCATTTCTCGGTCCTCTCTGGTGCCTGGAAACTCTACGAAAGCGGGCGGTTCGGGTTTCACCCGACCGGGGGGTTTTTCGGCGCTCGGCCTGT
>Ga0335073_10009742_pt1 | contig 13489 bp, 10 predicted proteins | sample Lox_Sample_22_FD_207093 | JGI IMG/M metagenome (GOLD analysis project Ga0335073, IMG submission 207093) | Soil microbial communities from Loxahatchee National Wildlife Refuge, Florida, United States - Lox_Sample_2.2 | ecosystem: Environmental > Terrestrial > Soil > Wetlands | place: USA...
CATTCCTCGGCCAGTTCAACCTGATGACTCTGAGCGCGCGCGAATCGGAGATCGCCCTTTTCTCCTCTTTGTTGGCTCACGTGCGCCCTATAAGAACTTTGATGGCTTACTGAGAGCGTTTGCTGCCGCCGGCCTGAAGCGGCAGTTCGATCTTCTGGTGCTCGGTGGGGGCCTTGCAACCAGTTCTGAAATGGCGACGGTTAGGCAGCTATCCTTGGAGGATGCTGTTCGATTTGCACCGCAGGCACCGGACGATTTTCTGGCGCGCGCCTATGGCCAAGCTCATCTCCTCGTTTACCCCTCTCTTTACGAAGGATTCGGCTTTCCACCGCTGGAGGCAATGTCCTTCGGCTGTCCCGTGCTCGTGGGTCGCACATCCTCGCTTCCTGAGATATGCGCTGACGCATCATTCTATTTCACAGCTGAAGATCATGCGTCGCTGGTAGAGGGACTGAGGGAGAGCTGTTTCAATGACGCAAAACGGCGCGAAAAGATTGAAAAGGGTGGGATCCTGGCTTCCAGATATTCATGGGAGGAGTGTGCAGCGAAGACCATGCAAGTTTATTCGAGATAGCTCGGGGCCGGTCAAGGATGTGATGTCGATTCTGCACGTCGTAACAGTTCACCATGCGCGCCTGCACTCCAAACCAGCCAGCCGCTTAAATGCGCACACACAAGCGGCATGATTATGCTGAATTCAAAGAAATTCTTCACTAGAGACACTGAAAACGGGTCTCGAAAGAACGTAAAGGTTAAAAACGCAGAGCACATCAGATACTGTGTCTTGAAAATCGGCGATTTGGCATTCATCAAAAGCCAGCGGAGAAAAAAGCCGATGAACACCATCACTAACGCTGTCCCAGCCAATCCAAAATTGATAATGAAAGAAACCCAGGAATTCATTGCTCCCATCGGGCTCACGAAGGAAAATCCTGCCTTGGTGGGATCTGGAAAAAGGTCCATCTTATTTGGCAAGACTGCAGAAGGAATGAGGTTCAGAAAATCCCCTGCCAGGAATCTGGGGAATTCTATCCAGGGGATGTGATTGAATCCCAGAAAGCTGACCAGTGAGAACGAAGTGAAGACGGGTTCACCCGCAAGATTCAACACAACCGCGCCCACATTAACACCAGACTTTAACCGAAGCAGTCCCGCCGCGCCACCGAATGCTGCTGCTCCAAGTGCAAATGCTAAAAGCTGACCCCCCGAGTACTTCTTAAAGAACACAGACCTGTAGCCAGCCAGCAGCAACAGTGATGACACAAAATACAGGCGACCACCCATCGAGAGCTGCAGGAATGAAATAAGGAAGTATCCCAATATCCAGCGATTCGATATCGTGGCAAAAAATGTGGCCTTTTCGTCTGCGGTCGTTTTAAGCAGTGCCAGCGCCAAAAGCACAAGGCTGAGTGCGGCTAAGGTGCCCATACTAAAGAGCTCCTCGCCAATATCGTTGTAGTTGGCACCAAGAAGCTTTCGGAGATGATAGGTATAGCTTGCAGCAACAATAAATACAAATACATAGAGAATCCAGATGAACGTAAGAGAAGGGTGGCCTCCCATCTTTCGCGAACCTCGTGCCATCTTTCGACCCAGTGCATCTCCCAGCAGGAAACAAAGGTAGTAAATCAGAATAGACATGGCATAAATCACAAGCTGCGGCTGAGGCACGTTCTGGAAAAGGCCCACCCAATCACCAAACCCATTCTCCGAACCAACATTAAATATTTGGATCTGCCCAACGAGAATGGGAAGCACCCAGTAATACAGGTAGCCGGCGCTGAAGAAAGCGACGTGTGTCAACTGACGAGCCCTAAGAACGATGATCGCTGCAGGCAGGAAAGCCGCCATTAAGAGGCAAAAGATCACAATTCATTCTCGCCAATATGCGTGATGGAAACACAGAAGGCCACAGTACGCCACCATCCTCGGATTTCACCATAGCAAAGGCCCGGCAATGCGCGATTGAGGCGATTGTTCATTCTCAACTTCCTCAAAAAGCCGGATAGCGATCGCTGCTTGAATAGTCAAGAGGCCACTGAACACAAGCTGCCGAGGTGGACCAGTAGATCCAGGAGTGAGCGAATCCCGAAACCCTGCTCAACAGGTTACGTGGCCGCGCGCACCATGTTTCACGAGCTCAATCAACTTGCACCGTCTTCCTTTTAAGTACGTGCCGCAGAGGACGCAACTTGTATTTGACTTTTTCCACTTGTAGTTCAATGGCCGTTAGCGCCTGGTTGCGCCCCCCAGTGGTGACCTTTGCACGGGCCGCCTCTTCGATAGCCTTGTTGCTGTCGCTCAATCCGCCAGTCCGCATCATCACAGTGATGACAGGCATATATCCAGCATCGAGTTGACGTCCTGCCCGCAGAAGAAATTCATAGTCCCCAGCGATGCGATAAGATGCATCAAACTTACCGAGCCTATCGAAGAGACTTCGTCGGTGCATGCTTCCGACGTGTGCCGTACACATGTACTTCGAAAAATCTCGCCAACTCCATGGCCTCCCAATAATTCGTTGATGACCAGAGGGGTAAACCCATTTAACTCTAGAACTTAGATATTCCGATCGAGGATTCTTAGCGGCAAGGTTCATATACGCACCGATTGCGCCGGGAAGGAACTCGTCATCCACGCCAAGAAAACAGATCCAGTCCCCACGCGCCTCGAGCAGAGCCTTGTTCCATGCTGCGTAGACCCCCCCATCTCGCTCGGACTTCCACAAGGCGATCCGGTCGTCGAATTGCTTAAGAACCTCCACGGTTCCGTCGCCTGATCCCCCATCCAGCACGATGTGCTCAATGTTCGGGTAGTCTTGCCGCAAAACGCTTTCCAGACACCCCCGTATATAGCGGCACCCGTTATAGACCGCTGTGACTACGGTGACGAGCGGTTGGCTCGCGCTCCCCTCTTTAAAAACTCCTCTGGTCCGCTCCCCACCACATTTGGCTGTGAGGTCAATCTGCATTGTGAATCCTATTTTGAGTACCTTGCTAGAGCAGTATCGTCCCGTCTAGGCTACGAGGAGCGGCTTTTCTTGCGCGCTTCCTCCGACTACACAATAACAAATTTTCCAAGGACGAAGGGGACGCTTCCCCGGATTTCCTTCCGATGCTGACACGCGTCTGTTCTGACTCTTGTGGGTATTGATTTCGGCTTTCGAGGTTATGGAGATCAGGCACTCGATATTGACCGCTGGAACTTCTGTCCATTCTTGCTTTGTGCCCCAGAGGCTGCGGTTTGCATCTTTTCGTCGACCGCCATTAAGCTCTTGCGGAGACTATCACCAGCCTTTCGGCTAAACCTACAGTAAATTGCGAAATGCAAGACCTTCAGTTAACATCCAAGGTGATCTTCACCATCTGTCACAACAACATAGACCTTATTTGCGGCTTTTCCGAAAATACTCGGAGAGACTTCGTTGAAGGGGCGCCTCGTGAATTCCTCGTCTTTCTTCCGGCTCGCCTCACTCGCAGTGGTTCTCACAATTTGCGGGTGCGGTCTGACATGTAACGTCGCTCCGTCGATCTCCGGCCAGCCCGCCAATCAAACTGCTGCTACTGGGCAGAGGGCTTTGTTCACTGTTGCCGCGTCCGGTTCCCCTCCACTCTCCTACACGTGGCTCAAAAACGGTATGGCAATTCCAGGCGCGACGGAAGCTTCCTATATCACTCCAGCCGTATCATCGGCTGACACTGGCTCGGTATTCACCGTTACTGTACATAACGAGTTTGGAACACTGACAAGCAATGCTGCGAATCTCACGGTAATTCCCTCGTCGAACAGCAACATTCGATTCGTTGCTCCGACGGGAGATGATTCTAATCCAGGCACCATCGATCAGCCTTACCAAACGATTCAGCACTGTGCAACAACCGTACCTTCGGGATGGACTTGCGAAGTTCGTGCAGGAACCTATCGTGAAACAGTTACTCCGAATTCAGGTGTCACTATTACGGCATACAATTTCGAAAATGTAGTCGTCGACGGCTCTGACCCTGTGACCGGATGGACGTCCTATCAAGGACCAATCTACCGGGCAAAAGTAGCGATGAGGTCCGACGACACGAATCAGATATTCGTCGGAAGCGAAATGATGACCGAAGCTCGATGGCCCGATGGAAACGATCCCTTTCATGTAAGGTGGGCTACCGCGCGAAGTGGAACGAACAGTGAGCAGGTCGTCGATTCCAGTCTGCCGCAGGTTAACTGGGCCGGCGCTAAGATTCACCTTTGGAGTGGCAGCGATCCCTTTGGGCATGAAACAGGCCAAGTCACTTCTTCTGAGAACGGCCGGATTTTCATATCCGGCGTAGAGACAGGCACATGTCCCTCAATTTGTCCGACGCGTGGTGGCTATTACTACTTGTTTGGCACCCTCGCTGCACTGGACGCCGAAGGAGAATGGTACTACGACTCAAGCTCCGAGACCCTATACTTCATGGCGCCTGGCAAAGCCAACCCGAATACCATCGACGTTCGCAGCAAACAGCGCCCGTACGCCTTCGATCTTCGGGGCAGGTCCGGCGTCACCGTCCGGAACATTAGTATCTTCGCCAGCTCAATTATCACTGACAGCTCGAGTACTGACAACAATCTGGATCGGATCAATGCTCAATATGTTTCTCATTTCACGAGCTTGCCGACCGCCTCCAATGATCCGAGCGGAAGCCAGTTCAGTATTCTTGCGGTTCATGAGAGCGACTCAGGCATCGTCATCGACGGCACCGGAAATACCCTCCAAAACAGTACAATCTCGTATAGTTCTGGAACGGGGGTTGCTCTCGAAGGCAGTGGAAATACTATCAGAAACAATCTAATACAGTATGTCGATTACGTTGGAGACTACGCCTCCGGCATCGTCGTGGATGGCATTGGCAACACCATCGACAACAACACCATCAACTCCACAGGACGTCAAGCCATTTTGATAAATGCCGCGGTCAACGAGGACATTGGCTATAACAACCTGTTCAGTTCGATGATGCTTAGCCGAGATGGTGCAGCGATCTATGCCTGCTGCAACCAGGTTGCCTCAGGCGTCCGCATTCACCACAATTGGATACATGATACAAGGCAGATCACTGGAGGCCTGGGTGATTCTTACGCCCTAGCTGGTGTGACATTTGACAACGGTAGCGATGGCTTCGTTCTAGATCAGAATGTGGTTTGGCGTAATCAAGTCGACAACATTCTCGTTACCGGCTTAGGGAATTCGGGTCCGAACACTAATTATGTTCACAACAACACCATTCCGGACAGCGCAGCGGTTATCCGAATCCTCTACGTTTCTGACTGCACGGCGACTCGCATCATCGATAACCGTGTCGTGGTTAGCATACGTCACTCAGCGGATGGGTCGCCGTGCGCCGAGTCCAATAACAATTCTTCGGCTCCAGGAGCAACTGAAATGACACCGACGACGGAAGTCGGGTGCAATTTCGAAGGTTGCTCGTCGAACCCGCCCCCAGCTATTGTCGGGAATTCTATTACCCCATGCCCCGTTACTTTGGCGGCAGGCTCCGGCGCTGCGATGGCTAACAACAGGCGGAACGAGCCAGACCACAGATTCCAATCCGTCGCTCTGAACTGTGTACACCAATTCGCCCCGCTCGGACTTGGACAGTAATATGTTGGCATTACTCAGGAGTTGAATCAGTTCGCATTGCATTGCGGCGTGCCACTGACGATCGAATCCTTTCGTTCCAATAAGTAGCGCTTCCGCGGCCTTTCAGAGTCCTCTAAATGGCAAAAGTTCCCATTCCGGTGACAGCGAGAATGCTTCCTAGCTTGTGCGAGGTTAGGTTTCTGGCGCCGCAGTGGAGGGGGAGTGCATTCCCCGTATAAACTTCCTCAAAGAGGTCCTTGACTATACAAATGGCCCATAAACTCCGTATCGCAATTGATTGCAGAATTACCAGTTTTGAACAAGGGGTCGGTACGGCAGTGATAGCGCTGGCTAAGGCATTTTCGAACTCAGATGCCACCGATCAGGAATACACTTTTATAGTTCGTGAGAGCATGCTGGACTGTCTTGCGCCTTATGTTTACGGTCCGTGCAAGCTAAAAGGCATCCCAGAGTCAGCGTTCTCCGCTGCGAAATCCGCCTTCCGATGGATTGCGCCACTTCGGTTCATTTGGCATAAGTATTGCGATCAAGTTGCGTACGTACCGGTTTCTGACGGTTATGTTGAATCCCAGCATTTCGATTTGGTTCACTTTGTGACCCAGGTTGCCTACCTGACGGAATTGCCGAGCATCTATCAGCCCCATGATCTACAACATCTTCATTACCCGCAGTTCTTTACCAAATCGGACTTTGCACAGCGCGAGCGACTCTATCAGACCTTCTGCCAGCAGGCTTCCTATGTGTGTGTGCAGACAGAGTGGACCCGACGAGATGTTATTCGCCAATACGGGTTTGCAGAGGAGAAGGTTGTAGTCATCCCCTGGGGTTCCGTATTCGAGTCGTATGAAAACCCAACGACTGACGACATTGAAGCCGCCATCAAAAAATATCAGCTCCCGAGATATTTCTTCTTCTTTCCCGCTGCGACGTGGCCGCATAAGAACCACGAGGTGATCCTTCGAGCAGTCCAGATTCTGCAGCGTGAAGATGGCGCGGCTCCTCATGTTTTCTTCACTGGTGCTTCGACGGACTATCGCCCCACATTGGACAAGCTGGCGCAAGACCTTGGGGTATCAGAGCAGGTGCATTTCCTGGGGTTTTTGACTCCCGGGGAGTTACAAGCAATTTTCAGGGCTGCAACGGCGATGATTTATCCAAGCAGGTTCGAGGGCTTCGGTCTTCCCATCCTTGAAGCTTTCCATGCCCGCCTGCCTGTCCTTTCTTCAAATGCGACCGTTCTGCCCGAAGTGGGCCGCAACGGCGCATTGTATTTTGATCCAGAATCGCCTGCAGAGTTGGCGGTGTTGATGAGAGCGGTTCTGAACAAGCCGGAACTCCGCCAAGACCTGGTAGAAAAAGGAACACTTGTACTGTCGCAGTATGGCTTTAGCGACACGGCCGCAAAATTTAGAACCCTTTACGAGCGTACGGCCGCGTTGAATCCTGAACGCCATCAGTTGGCTTCGGAGTCGGCAGCATTTTGATGGAGAATAATTTCATCGACAACAAAAATGGCGATGAGGAATCTGCGCCAAGGATTCATGAACATATGATGAGTTTTGCATCTGGCGCGGAGTCATCGCCCCCGATTTGCAAGGTGTGCGATGCGAGGTCCCCCCTTTTCGGAGAGACAGACGTGCTCAGAAAATACCGCGTCCAGTATTTTCGTTGCGAGGAATGCGGGTTTATACAGACCGAAACTCCATATTGGCTGGAAGAAGCTTATTCCGCAGCGATTGCCTGTCAGGATGTTGGGATCATGCAGCGCAATCTGATCAATTGCGAAGTGACCACTGCTGTTCTCAATCTGCTCTTCCCGCAGGCTAAGAGCTTTGTCGATTTTGGGGCCGGACATGGAGTGCTGGTTCGCCTGATGCGAGACAGAGGTTTTGACTTTTCTTGGTCAGACCTGCATGCGTCGAACGATTACGCCCGGGGGTTTGAATCTCAACCGGGTTCGACTTTTGACTTTCTTACAGCGTTTGAAGTGCTGGAGCACCTAGTCGATCCTGTATCAGGGTTGGCGGAGTTGTTTAATTTGTCGGACAACGTTTTCACTTCGACGTGTATCGTGCCCGAGCCGGCACCCCGAATGGATGATTGGTGGTATTACGTCCCGACGACCGGCCAGCATGTTTCCTTCTATACCAAGGAATCGCTCCAGTTCCTCGCCCGTCGTTTCGGTAAGCACCTTCTGTCCTATGGCTCATATCATCTCTTCACCCAAAAGCCGCAAAACAGCGTTCTTTTTCGACTGGCCAACCGCTTCAAGTTGGCGCGAATCGTAAACTACATCAATCGGCGCGCCAGTCTGATTCAGGACGATTTTGAGAAAATGACGCGATGATCCACAGCGGCTCAGCACTCCCCGTGGTGCGTTTAAGCTTAAAAAGAGGCAAACAAACTAGGCATACAAACGTCGGATTTTCTTGAAGATACGTCGTAGTATGGACTGTGGTAGCATGTCCTGAATGCGTTTCCGATCGAGGCTGCGCGAAGGGATAAAGCTCGAAGGGTGCTTCAAGGGAAATTTCATGGTATAGGCCGGAAGCATAAATCGAGAATCAGTTTCACTTGTATGAGTCGCACCTCGTCCGAACCCGATGTTAGCAACTAAGTTAGTGCCGGGAACAACGGTCAGTGAATTATTCTTGAGGTTCGTATATAGCCATTGGTAGTCCCAGGTGTCTGGACCTTTCTTTTCATATATTGCATCAAAAAGACCCGTCCAAAACTTGACCACCTTAGGTTCGTCGAAGATTTGTTGTAGCATTTGCTGCTTCCTAAGCTTGGGCCAGTCGCTAAGGTGCCGATCGTATCGTTGCCATTCCGATTTCCATGTCGCCCATCCCCAGATGCCCCCGATTTGCGAAAAATAGTAGCTGTCGGGTGGCCTTAGAGATTGTCCAACAAGATAGTCGCCAGAAATGTAAGCGATCCTGTCGTCGCCGCGGTATCTTTCAAGCAGCTCCTGGCAGAAGGGGAAGAAGGAAGGGTCCGGAAGACAATCATCTTCCAGTATGATCGCCTCTTCGACCAGAGAAAACACCCAATTCAGGCCAGTAATCATCCGCTCGCCGCAGCCGAGATTGGCCTCAGAGAAATTCTGGAATACATCGCAAGGCCAATCGACACGAGTTACGATTTCACGCACCTGACGGCACGCCTCCGCCTCCCCTTCCCTGTCTGTTCTTGGCCCATCCGCGATCAGCACCAGCTTCGCAGGGCGCACCTTGGAGATGGCGTCGAATACCTGGCGTGTTGTTTCAGGTCTACGGAAGACAAAGAATGCTACTGGGGTTCGAAGCGGTTGTACAAGGACGGACAAATGGTCAATCTCTCTTCGGACATTTTGTCCATAGTAGCATTGAAGTTTGGCGTCAATGCAAAGGGGAAATGGCCGAGGATCCAGCCCCAAACGACATGACAAGGAGATGTGAACCGGGTATAGCCAATGTCTTAATCCCGATCCTTAATATTGCCGCAAATGAAATCCTAGGGCCCAATAGTGAATATACGGTTGCTCAGATCAAGCAGTAGTCGACAAATGGACAGGATCGGCCCAGGACTTCGCAAGATTCTCGGCAACATGGGATGGTTGTTCGTGGACCGGATTGTCCGCTTGGGAATGGGACTGTTCGTCGGGGTCTGGGTTGCTCGGTATCTGGGGCCAATGCAGTTCGGCAGCTTGAATTTTGCGGCCGCCTTCGTCGCATTATTCGGGAGTGTAACCACTCTCGGCCTCGACGGAATTGTCATGCGGGAGGTGCTTCACAAGTCTGACGACACGAACGAGATCCTTGGCACAACGCTGGCCTTGAGAAGTGGCGCTAGTCTCGTCGCCGCCGGCGCATCAATTGCCATCCTCAAGCTGATTCAACCACATGACCGACAATCACTCGTTCTGGTTAGTATCCTCTCGCTCACGTTGGTATTTCAGGCATTCGATACAATCGATGTCTTCTTCCAATCGCATGTGCGGTCCAAGATCACGGTGTGGGCGAAGAACGGAGCCTTCCTCGTTTTCGCCGCGATCCGAGTGTGGTTGATCCACGCCAGGGCGCCCTTATGGGAGTTCGCCGCGGCAATGATGGGCGAAATCGGGCTTGGAGCTGTGGGGCTCGTGATCGGATACCGAATGGTCGGCGGCGAGATGCTTTCTTGGAGAGTAAGCAAGAAAAGAGCTCTCAACTTGCTCGAACAGAGCTGGCCGGTCATTTTTTCCGCAATGGCGATCATGATCTATATGCGCTTGGACACGGTTATGCTGAAGATGATGCAGGGGGACTTCGCAGTCGGCCTCTATGCGGCGGCCACCAGAGTATCGGAGGTGTGGTATTTCATTCCCATGGCTATCGTGTCCTCTGTATCGCCAGCCATCCTGCGGGCGAAGGACAATCCTGAAGTCTTCTACGGAAGGCTTCGCAGGCTCTTTTCGTTGCTGACTCTATCGGCTTGCCTAATCGGCTCTATCGTCGCGCTTTCTTCGCACGCCATCATCCGGATACTCTACGCGAATAGCTATCGAGACGCTGCACCGGTTCTGGCGATTCATATTTGGGCATCGGTATTTGTCTTCCTCGGCGTTGCGCAGTCTCCCTGGAACTTAGCGAAGAACCTGCTGAAATTGTCTCTGTGTTGGACCGTCGCAGGCGCAATCCTTAACATCGTAATGAATCTGTATTTGATTCCGCGATATTCTGCTATCGGTGCGGCCATCGCGACGGTGGTCTCGTACGCGGTTGCCGGAGTTTTCGCTAATGCGCTCAACCGGCAGACGAGGCCGATCTTTTACATGCAAATCAGGTCTTTTATTCCGCCGCGATTCTGGACCTAGCCTCAAACAAACCGCAGATCGATCTAACGGCATGCGCCTCACGGTCGCGGCAGACACTATCATGTAGAAATGTTGCGCAGAAGATCGTCGATCAAAACCACGAGATGATACTGCCTGACCAGATCGCCGTGTGGAACGGCAACGGCGCAATCATCGCCAATGTCACATGCACGCCCTCGATGTGATTGTGCCGAACATGTGGCATGGGTTAGGAGGCCTGTTTTCCGGATGATTCACGAGCGATTGCGCCCACAACGGCAAAGTGCAGGTCGATACCGCATTCGATTCTTTCTTCCTCTTCGTGAAAACTCATTCCGCATAAGCCCACTCGAATTTCAATAGGGTTTTTGGAGATCCGGATGTCGAACTTGACCTCGTCTGCCGAATGCGAGCCTTCGTCAGAATTGTCAACTGGAGAGCATTCTCCGTAGAATTGCCAGCTTTGGGGCGGCTATTGGGTCCCTCTTCAAGCGCCCGAAGCTAGCCTGGAGTAGGACAATACAGACAGAGAGGCAGAAGCCCAACACAGTGGCTCCGAGCACGATGAGGGCGCGCTTTGGGAAAGATCGTCTCTCGGGAACAATGGCAGGATCGACAACCTGAATGAGTGCACCCTGCTTTGCTTCATCAAGCTTGGCTACCTCAAATTGGCGTGCAAGGATGTCGAAGATCGTCTCGTTGTATTTCACATCCCTTAGCTTACGGACGTATTCGAGACCAGCCTCGGGAACACGCCCCTTGGGCACGATAACTTCGCCGGAGGGCCCGCCCTCAGAGCCGGCAAGTTTCGCGAGTTGCGCGCGCATGCTCTCCAATTCCCGCTGTGCTTGCACCACATCGCTGTTCTCACCGGTTGCATATGTTTGCATTCCCTGGATCTGCACTTCTCGTGCAGCGATTTGTGCGCGGAGAGTCGATGCCGCTTCGATCAGGGCACGTGCCTGGCTATCGAGTTGGATCACGCCTGTGCTTAATTCCGTCTTCTTCAGGGCCTCTTCGGCGTCAGCCAGATTATTCTTTGCCTGCTCAAGCTGCTGCTCGAAGAAGAGTCTTCTCTGAGAAGCTTCCGAGATGGCGAGATGCTGGGACAGGCTGCGAAACTGGTCAACATAGCCATTGGCGAGATCTGCGGCGCGTCTTGGATTTGGATCCTCAACAGAAATGTGTATCAGACCATCCTTCCCATTGCCGTCCACAGTCACATTGCTCTCAAATGCCTTTCTCGCATCTGAGAGATATCGCTTTTTATACTCCAGCATAAGGCCGAAGTGCTGCACCATGGCGTCTTCCACGGTACGGCTCTTGAACAGGGCAACGAACATGTCGTTGGGATTCTTGATTCCAAGACCGGCTCCTGCCAGTGCCGCCATACCTGTCATGCCGCCAACTTGCGAGGCAAGCATGCTGCCCATTGTCGAGTTTTGCTGCGGCGGTAGAAGGGTTACGGTTGCAGTGTAGCGCTGCTGCAGAATGAGCGAGAGAATAGCAGCGAGAATCGCAAAGGCCGCTGTGATCAGCAGGATGAAGCGCCGTCGCTGAGCAAGGACAATCAGCAAATCGAGCGCAGAAACTTCTTCATCAATCTTTTCAGAGCGTTCGGTGACGCTCGAAGTGCGAGGAGAATCGGCCCTCTCATCTAATTCGGCAATTGGGGTTTCGATCGTCATCTGTTCCCGCGGGAATGCGCGCTTGACGCCTCCTTGGATGCATTCTACTAGGAACTTGTGGAAATAGACCTCCGGATGGTTCGTTCGCAACTGCTTCTTTCCCCTGAAAGAGGCGCAATGGAAAGAAGGAACCGCCAAGGTGAAGAAATGGCTCATCGAGAGCGAGCTGGTCAAGGAATTTGAAGACGTTCCTCTCGAGAAACCAGCTCCGGTTCGGACGAACGAAGCGGTGGAACAAGGAATCTCCGAGTCAATTGTGGGGAGGGGTTGACGTGAAATTGCGAGGACAAAACACCGTCTCGGCGGAAGAAAGTTTTCGCGACTTGCTACCAAATGCTACAGACCAATCGGTCCGCAAATTCGCAACTTATTGATTTGGTGGACCTGGTCGGGATCGAACCGACGACCTCTTCCATGCCATGGAAGCGCGCTCCCAGCTGCGCCACAGGCCCACATTAGGATGGGTGTACTTACTTTCTTATTGTCAGTTACCGTCTGACTTTCGTCAAATGAATGGAGCCGGTCAACCCCGCCCGGCAACTAGCCCACGTCTTCAGGCATCGACGTAACGATATGTCCGTATTCCCACGCACCCGTTTCGCCGCAGGCTGCCTCTCAATTCTGCTCGCCTGTGCACTCGCGGCAAAGGCTCAACCAGCATCCACCTCAACGCCGGCACCTGTATCAGAAGCTGCTGCCGCCCCGCGTGCGAGCGTCTCCAGCATTGTCCAGCCCGCTCTTACCAATGTGCAGCAATCCGTCGCCAGCCTGAACATCGGCCGCTGGAAGGCCCCAAGCGAAGTAAAAGGCGCCGCCCAGCAGAACACCGCATCAATTCAGCGCGACCTGTCCGACACGCTGCCCACGCTCCTCACACAGGCAGACGCCGCGCCTGGAGGCGTCTCCCCCAGCTTCTCCGTCTATCGCAACATCGATGCGCTCTACGACGTGCTCTTGCGCGTCTACGAGACCGCATCGCTGGCTGCGCCCCAGAGCGAGGTCGACTCGCTCGGCTCGGCTCTTGGAAAGCTTGAAGCCGCGCGCCGGCAACTCGGAGACGCCGTCCTGAATGACTCCAAGCAACATGAGGCGCAGATCGTTCAGCTTCAGTCTGCGCTGAAAGCAGCTACCGAAGTTCATACCCCCCCTCCTCCTCCCGCAAAAACGGCGGTAATCGACGACGGCCCCGCGCCGGCTCCAAAGAAAAAGAAACGGTCGGCAGCCAAGCCGTCCACAAGTTCCAGCCAGACCCCTCCCAGTCAAACTCCCTGAAATAGAGAACCTTTCCAGGAAACAAACTACCGTCGACCGGTGTCAAAGAAGGTAGAGTGAGCGAGACACTCGGCCGCCGGC
>Ga0335073_10009743_pt1 | contig 13488 bp, 9 predicted proteins | sample Lox_Sample_22_FD_207093 | JGI IMG/M metagenome (GOLD analysis project Ga0335073, IMG submission 207093) | Soil microbial communities from Loxahatchee National Wildlife Refuge, Florida, United States - Lox_Sample_2.2 | ecosystem: Environmental > Terrestrial > Soil > Wetlands | place: USA: Florida...
CTTCTGCGGCGTCCCGTACTGGATGAGATCGGTTCCGTAGTCCCCATACATCCCGCTCAGGGCCGAGGCGAGGTCCTGTGAGCCGCGCGCCTCGAGGCACTGGCCCGGGTAGGTCGAGCTCGCGTTCACCGTGTACTCGAACGCCCGTGCGGCGAGGAAGCACCAGGTGCGGGCGAGCCGCATGTCGAAGCTCAGCTTGAGCCCGTTGCCGTCCTGGTAGAGACGGAACGTCGGATCGTCCACCGGCTTCTGCTTCGCAATCGCCTCGTCCTCGGACCACGTCTCCATCGCCTGTTCGAGCTGGGCCGCGTCGCCCTCGACCTTGCCCTCGGCCGCGTCGAACAGCTCGGTCTGCTGCAGGATCTCGAATGAGGCGGCCTGCTCGTCGTCGGTGGCCTGGACGATCTGATCGAGCATCGAGGCGTCCTGGATCTGCTCTTGCCCCAGCAGCAGCGTCACCTGGGTCGTGGTCGCGTCCTGCGCGGTCTGCACGCCGTCCTGCGCTGCCTCGGCCTGGGCCTGCGCAGTTGCCACGGCGGCCTGATCGGCGTTCTGCTGGGCGACGCCCGGTGTGAAGTGAAGGCCGTTCGCGAGGCCGACACAGCCGCCCAGCGGGGGTCCTCCGCCCCCGCCTCCTCCCCCCAAGCCCGCGATCCCGGAAAACACGGAGGAGGCCCCGCTCCACAGGCTGCCCACGCAGCTCAGCACCTGGTTCGAGACGTTTTCGTTCTCCTTGGCCCTGTCGACGATCGAGACCTGCACCGCCTGATTGGAGGCTGCCTGGGCCGTCGCCGCGCTCGCCTCGGCCTGGGTCACCGCCGCCGCGCCCTGGCTCTCCACCGCGACGAGGTCGTCGGTATAGTCGCCCATCTCCTCCTGGAGCTGCTGCTGCAGCATCGCAATCTTGTCCGACGCCGCCGTCTGCCGGAACTGGGCTTCCTTGAGCGCCTGCACCGTCGCCTGGGCCGCCTCCCAGTCCTGCTCCATCTGCCCACCCGGATTGGTGGCGCAGTCGGACGGCGCTGCACCGTCCACCGGGCCAGAGCCGCACAACCGAGTCACGGCGTCGGCCGCGGAGCTCTGGGCGCCGGTCACGTAAGTGTCGAGTTGCGAGAGCTGCGCCTCACAGCTGGTCGCCGACGTGGTGAACGCGGCCTCGTCGCCCGTGAGGTTGGCGATGGCGGAGAACGGGGTCCCGCTGTTGCCCCCCACGAAGTCGTAGATCTGCATGAACACGTCCGCCGACGGGTTGCTGGCCGAATAGAGGAACGGCACGAAGTCGCTCGGGTAGCCGACGGCGTTCAGCCCGTGCGTCGCGTCGCTGAAGGACCGCGCGATCAGATCGAACGACTGGGTGAGCCCCGGGACGGGGTTCGTTCCGTTGGAGGTCTTGAAGAGGCTGCCGAGCGCTGCGAGATCGAGCAGCGAGCCCACCGCGAGTCCCTGCGCCAGAGCGACTTCTGCCGCCACCTGAGGCGATGCTCCGCCGTCTGTCGCCGAGCCTTCATCCTCGCTGCGCGCGAAGCGATCGACCAGCTCGGCGCCACCGTAGAGCGTCGAAGAGACCACGCCCGTGAACCGCCCGAGATCGGTCAGCGCCGGCTGTGCGCCGACTGCGTCGCGGGTGGACGTCCCTCCGAACATCACCGGCTTCGCCTGGGAAAAGCTGGCCGCCGAGAGCAGCGCCGCCGGCCCGTGCAGGCCTGCCGTCAGCGTCGCGAGGGCCGCCTGGAGGCCGACGATGTCCTGGTCGACCGTGGTCCCGCCCGGTGCCGTCCCGAAAGGCTGTAGCACCGTGGAGATCTGTCCCTTCCCTTGCAGCATCGCGTTCGTGGCCTGCGCGCGCCACACGTCGACCATGCCGGCCTGTCCGTCCGCCGAGCCGAGGGCTGCGTAGCCGCCGAGGGCGCACTGGACGTCGGCCGGAAGGCTGCAGCTCGCCTGCGTGCCGTCGGCCAGCGTGCACGTGTTGCCCTCCGCGCCGCACGCGCTCGTGAGCTGCTCGAACGCGAAGCCGTCGCCGAAGAACCAGTCGGCCTGGGCCAATGCGCCGGAGGGGCAGCCCGGATCGGTGCAGGCGCACGGCGCCGGAAGCGGGGGTCCCTTCGAGAGGGGCGAGAACGCCGGCTGGGAAACCGGCGTCACGCCCGTCGCCGCTCCGACGTCGTGCAGCTGGAACGTCCCGGCGGTCTCGAAGGGGGCCATGCCCGCGATGCCGTAAGCGACCGTCTCCTCGTACGTGCCCGCGACCGCGGCCGGCCCCTCGTGCTGCCCCTTCAGGGTCACGGTCCGCTGGACGGGCACGTCGAAGAGGGGATTCGCGGCATTGCCGGCCGGCCCGACGATCGTGAAGGTCGCCGTGAAGCTCGTGCCGTCGTCGCTGGCCGTCGTCGGGGCATTCACCGGCCACAGCAAGGACTTCGCACCGTCGACCGCGCCCGCCATCGCGCTGGGCTCGCCGCCCAGCTCGATAGCCAAGGGGGCCGTGCCGAGCTGAAACGGCGACTGGACGGTCACGCTGCCCTCGAGGCGGCCGGACAGGTTGCTGCCCCAGTCGATCGCGAAGTCGACCTTGCCGCCCGTCGAGAGCACGTGCAGGGAGCCGACGACGTCGCTGAAGGCCGGATCGACGGTGACGTTCACCGTCACGCTTCCCCCGGGCGGAATCGAACCACCGGCCGGCGTGGCCGAGATCGCGGGATCGCTCGAGAGCACGTGGAACCGGTCGATCGGCTCCTGCCCGGAATTCTGCAAGGTGAAGCTGCCCTGGTTGTGCCCGGGCGTGAGCGCGAGCTCGCTGGCCGAGACCGTGAGCTGCCCCCCGAACTTCGGGGGCGCGGGCGGTGCGCCGGGGGCGAGGCAACGGCCACGCGGGTCGCAGCTGAGGCCGGAGCCGCAGTCGGCGTCGCTGCGGCAGTCGTAGTCGCAGACGCCGGCGGAGCAGTACATGGCCGCCGGGCAGTGCGTGTCGAGCTCGCAGAGCCGGTACTGCGTGGAGGTGGAGATGAGGGGGCTCTGCGGCGCGCGGCCACAGGCCACGACCGAAAGCAACCCGAGAACGACCGCGACCTTGCGAACCATGACGACCTCCAGGCGACCGCGCGTGATTGCGCTCGCGAGGAGGTCATTTCAGTGTCCGTGCCAGCGGCAAGCGGCTGAGATCAGGAGGCCGCAACGCATCGAGAGCGGTTCGATCCACGACGGCCGGTCTCGAAAGCAGACCGCCGGTGCACCGGCCTAATGGACCTCTTCGACATGCCGGTAGGCGTCGCTCTCGATCTGCAGCGTCGTGTGGGCGATGCCGAACTCCCGCTGCAGGTCGGTCTTCACGGCCGTCAGGATGGCGTCGTTCTGGCAAGCGTCGTGGCCCCGGACGACCAGGTGCGCGGACAGCGCGTACATGCCGCTGGAGATCGTCCAGAGATGCAGGTCGTGGACGGCCTGCACCCCTTCCGCACGCTCCATGTGGTGCAGGATGTCGGCGAGATCGAGGTGGCCCGGCACGGCCTCGAGGAGGATGTCGACGGCCTCGGCGAGCAGGCGCAGCGCGCCGTACACGATGAGCAGCGCGATGGCGGCGGACAGCAGCGGATCCAGCCAGTAGAAGTGCGTCACCGCCATCGCCGCCGCCGCGACGACCACGCCCACGCTCGAGACCACGTCGCCCGCGAGGTGCCAGAGCGCCGATCGCACGTTGAGGCTGTGCGATCGCGCGCGCCAGAGCACCGCGAAGCCGCCCAGGTTCGCAGCGAGACCCGCGCCGCCGGTCGCCAGCATGGTGCGCGCGTCGAGCACCGCGTGGCCGCGGAAGCGGTGCCAGGCCTCGTAGAGGATGAACGCCGCGATGCCCAGGAGCGCCACGCCGTTGAGCGCGGCAGCGAGGATCTCCAGCCGGTAGTAGCCGAACGTTCTGCGCACGTCGGCGGGCCGCGTTCCCACCCACACCGCGCCGAGCGACAGGAGCAGCGCCGAGGCATCGGCGAGCATGTGGCCGGCGTCGGCGCGCTGGCCCAGGCTGCCCGACAGCGCGCCGCCCACGAGCTCGATGCTCATCACGGCGAGCGCGACGACCAGCGCCCAGACGAGCGAGCGGATCTCGGGCTGCCGGCCGGCCGCGGGCGGTTCGTGGTGATGGTGCCCCATCGCCCCGGAAGTATAGCGCCCGCACGGGCTCAGCCACCCAGAAGCCGCCGCGCCTCGCGAACCAGCGCGAGCGCCTCGTCGGCCGTGTCCGCCACTCCCAGCAGGTGGCCGATCTTGCGTCCGCGCCGCGGCGTCTTGCCGTACAGGTTGAGCCGAACGCCGGGCAGGGCGAGCGCACGGTCGAGCGCGGGCGGCGAGGGTCCGAGCCAGAGGTCGCCCAGCAGATTCGCCAGCGCGGTCGGGCGAAGGACGCGCGTCGAGCCGAGCGGCAGGTCGCAGATGGCCCGCACGAGCTGCTCGAACTGGCTGGTCAGGCATGCCGTCTCGGCGGCGTGAAAAGTGTTGTGTGGCCGGGGTGACAGCTCGTTGACGAAGAGATCGCCGTCCCGCGTCGCGAAGAATTCGACCGCCAGCAGCCCTTCCACGCCGAGACGGACTGCGATGTCGCGCGCGATGGCGGAGGCGCGGGCGGCGAGGTCGTCGGGCAGCGGTCCCGGCAGGACCGAGATGGACAGGATGCCATCCTGGTGCCAGTTCTGCGCCGGCGGGAAGACGGCCACCTCCCCCGCGGGCCGCCGCGCCACCAGCACCGAGAGCTCGCGGTCGAGGGAGAGCTCGCGTTCGGCCACCGCGGGGGCACGCCCGAGCGACGCCCAGGCGGCCACCGCGTCCTGCGGCGTGGGCACGCGCGCCTGCGACCGGCCATCGTATCCGCCCTGGCAGGCTTTGAGGCGGTACGGGCCGAGCGCTGCCGCCGCGGCGAGATCGGCGTCGTTGCCGACCTCCCGGTACGGGCCCACCGGGAAACCCTCCCGCGCCAGCCAGGCCTTCTGGCGGGCGCGATCCTGGACGAGCGCGAGCACGCGGGGCGCGGGGCGCACGGGGGCGAGCGCGGCGGCGGCCTCGAGCGCGGCCAGGGCAATCTTCTCGATCTCGTACGTGACGACCGCGGTGCCCCGCGCGAGCGCCTCCGCGCCGCCAGGATCGTCGAACGACGCCGCCACCACACGGCTGGCGACTGCGGCGGCCGCACAATCAGGGTCGGGGTCGAGCACCGCGACGTCGTAACCGAGGGAGCGGGCGGCCATGGCCGTCATGCGGCCGAGCTGGCCGCCGCCCAGGATGCCGATGGTGGCGCCGGGGAGGATCGCAGGCATCTACAGCTTTCGGTCGGCGAGCACTTTCCGCTTGCGCGCCTCGCGCCAGCGCGCGAGCCGAGCGCGCAAAGCCGGGTCGACCAGCGCGACGATCTCCGCCGCGAGAACCGCGGCATTCGTGGCACCCGCCGCTCCGATCGCCAGCGTTCCGACCGGCACCCCTCCCGGCATCTGCGCGATGGAGAGCAGCGCGTCCAGCCCGCCGAGCGAGGTGGCGGCGATGGGCACGCCCAGCACCGGCACCAGTGTGTGGGCGGCCACCATGCCGGGCAGGTGCGCTGCCCCGCCGGCTGCGGCGACGATGACATGCAGCCCCCGCGCCTCGGCCGAGGTCGCGTATTCGACCATCCACTCGGGCGTGCGGTGGGCGGACACCACTTGGGCCTCGTGGCGCACCTCGAGCTCCCGGAGCAGGTCGATCGTCCTTTGCATGACGGAGAGATCGCTGCGACTCCCCATGATCACGCCCACGAGCGGCGCCGCCTTCTTCGCCATGGCGACAGCTCTACCACGAAGCGAGGAGCGCTGGCGCGCGCTTCCCGGGGGCTGCCGCCCCCGGTGCCCCTGCTGCCGGCGATCTCGAGATCAGGGGCCAGGGTTCACGACGGATTGAGCGCGGGGCGGCGGGCCGGGTTCGGGGCCGGTCGGTCCACTCGCGGCTCGGCCTCGCCTGTCTCGATCCCGCGTCGTATAGGCCCTGGGTCGCGAGTGGCATCGGCCTCGACGCTCGGTCCCGGCCGCCCGCTCGCCCGCCCCGCCTCTCCACTCTACGAACCCCCTTCAACCCACGATCCAGATCTTCGAACCTTGCCTGCGGCGCTGATCGAGATGTGGGCAAGATCTGTCCATAAGCGGGATCAAAGAATGAACGTGGAGGCGGGACGGGGGAGAGGGGCGTCCAGAGGGCGAGTGGGGTTCCGAGCCCGGCGGACGTCCCCCTCCGCCGAGCCCGCACGCAGATCCAATCTCCGTCCCAGCCCATGCAGCTGATCAAGAGATCATCCCGACGCGGGGCGCGGGGCGGCGGCCCCGGAGGTGAGTCTCCCGCTACCCCGACCACCTCGGAGAGGGTAGCATGCGTCCGATGCTCGACTTCGAGCGCGTCCAGAAGCTCCACTCGCTCGTCCTCATCAAGGACGTCATCCGCAAGTGGTTCGGCCTCGAGCTGTCCTTCACGGACGCCGAGGGCGCGGTCGTGGGCCGCAGCGAGCACACCATCCTGCCGCCCCAGAACGACTTCTGCCGCCTCTCGCTCTTCTCCAAGGAAGGCTACCGGCGCTGCAACCAGTCCGTGCACGTCCTGTCCGAGAAGGCGTCGGCGCAGGGGAAGCTGCGCCGTGCCGCGTGCCACGACTGCCACCTCGGCTTCCAGGTGCTCGGCGTGCCCATCGCCCTCGACGGCGAGTACCAGGGCAGCGTCTTCGTGGAGGGCTTCGCCCGCGCTCGACCCGAGGGCCCGGCCGCGGCGCTGCTGCTGCAAAAGCTCCACGAGGTCGTCGGCGGCGGCGTGTCGACGGACCTCGGTCGCGCCGCAGCGCGGCTACCGGTCTTGAGCCCCCTCGAGGAGGAGCGCCTCTCCGACCTCCTGGAGCTCTGCGTGGGCGAGGTCGTGGGCTCGCAGACGGCCCGGTCGCGGCCGGGGCAACGCTTCGAGTCGCTCGTGGGCACGAGCGAGCCGATGCAGGAGCTGATCCGGCTGCTCGAGAAGGTGTGCCCCTCGGACGCCACGGTGCTCATCGAGGGCGAATCCGGGACCGGCAAGGAGCTCGTGGCGCGCGCCATCCACGAGCACGGTCCACGCGCCTCGGGGCCCTTCGTGGGGCAGAACTGCTCCGCCTTCAACGATCAACTCCTCGAGTCGGCCCTGTTCGGCCACGTCCGCGGCTCCTTCACCGGCGCGATCTCGGACAAGAAGGGTCTGTTCGAGATCGCGAACGGCGGCACGTTCTTCCTCGACGAGATCGGCGACATGAGCCCGGCGCTGCAGGTCAAGCTCCTGCGCGTCCTGCAGGAGGGCGTGTTCACGCCGGTGGGCGACACGGAATCGCGCACGGTGGACGTGCGCATCATCACGGCGACCCACAAGGATCTGAAGGTGCTCGTGGCCGACGGGCAGTTCCGCCAGGACCTCTTCTACCGGCTCAACGTGATCCGCGTGCGCGTGCCGCCGCTGCGCGAGCGCCGCGAGGACATCCCGATGCTGGCCGAGCACTTCCTGAGGCGGCTGGCGCTGCGCCGCGGCGAAGCCCCCCGGCAACTGTCGCCGGAAGCGCTGGCCCTGCTGGAGCAGTACGACTGGCCCGGCAACGTGCGGGAGCTCGAGAACGAGATCGAGCGCCTGGTCGTGCTCGGCGCGGACCACCAGGTCCTCTCCGCCGAGTTCCTCTCACCGCGACTCCACGGCAACTTGCCCGAGGGCGGTGAGGGGGCGAGAGGCGGCCACCGCCTGCGGCGCGCGCTGGAATCGCTGGAGCGCGATCTCATCCTGCAGGGCCTGCGCCGCACCCACCACAACAAGAGTCAGCTCGCGCGGGAGCTGGGCGTCTCACGCTCGAACCTCCTCCTCAAGATCGAGAAGTACGGCCTGGAGTCGCCGGAATAGCCGGCCCGCCACGCCCGCATGACCGCGACCTCCGCCCCGGCGGCTCCGCCGCTCCGGCCTCTCGGCCGGGCTGCGCTGGTCCTGCCAGCCCTCCTCGCCGCCGCGCTTCTCGCCGACGCGCCCGACCTCGGTCACCCGGCGATCTCGGGATCGGACGAGGTGGTCCACCAGCTCGCCACGCTCGGCATTCGCGAAACCGGCACTCCCATGGTCTACCGCGCGCCGCTCGTCGAGGCGCCGCTCCACGCGTGGTGGAACGCGCACGTCTTCCTGCACAAGCCGCCGCTCCCGTTCGCGCTGGGCGCGCTGCTGATGCGCCTGGTGGGCGAGACGCCGCTCGCGCTGCGCCTGGTCGCGCTCGCCTCGGCCTTCGCCGCGGCCGCCGGCCTCTTCCTCTTCGGCCGCCGGATCGTGGAGCCGACGCTGGCCGCGCTGCTCGCCCTGGCCTTCCTCGCCCTCCCCTTCGGCTGGGTGCTCGTCCAGGGCTACGAGTTCGGCGACGTCACCGACTGCGGCCTGCTCGGCTTCCTGGCGCTGTCGATGTGGCTGCTCGCCGTGGCCGTGGGGCGAGACTCGACGCGGCTCTCGGCGGCCGCGGGCGCCGTTTGCGGCTGCGCCTATCTGTCCAAGAGCGCACTCGCGCTCATGCCGCTCGGCGCCGCCGGATCGCTCTTCGTCCTGGGGCTGCTCGGGCTCGCGCCCCGGCTGCGCTTCTCCCTCGTGGCGGCGTTCGCCCTGGCCGCCGTCGCCGTGGCCCTGCCCTGGAACCTGTACTCGGCGATCGAGTGGCCGCGGCTCTACCGCTGGGAGGCCGGGCACACGGCCGGCTTCCTCTACGACACGTCCCGCTACTGGAGCCGACCGATCGACGGCGTCTTCAACGAGGTGAACCAGACCGAGCTCGGGCCGTGGCCCCCAGCCATCTTCCCGCTGGCTGGGCTCTGGTTGCTGTGGGCCGCCATGAAGCGCCGCACCGCTGAGCTCTGGTTGCTCTGCCTGTGGCTCTGGGGAGAGTGGATCCCGCTCTCGCTCGCCGTCGTGAAGGTGCCGGCGCACGCCTGGGGCGCGGCGCCGGCGGCCCTCCTCGCCGTGGGGCTCGTCCTGCGCGACGCGCTCGATCGCCCGTGGCTCGCCGGAGCCGCCGTGGGCGCGCTGACCACCGGCGTGGCGCTGAAGGCGGCGCCCTGGTTGTCGATCGTCCGGCGGGCCGTGCCCGCCTTTCTGCCACAGACGGCGAGCCAGCCGGGGCTCGCCGAGGGGCTCGCCGCCGCGCTCGCCCTGGGCGCACTCGCCGCCGCGGGCGGCTGGCTCCTCCGGAGGAACCGCTGGGCCGCGCGCTTGCCGGGCTGGGCGGCGCTCACGGCCGCCGGCTGGGTTGGGCTCGTCGCCGCGCCCGCGGCCTTGCAGCTGCGGCGGCTCTCCCTTCGCAATGCCGCGGTGGAGAGCGATGGCGACGACCTTGGCCCCATCCTCGATGCAGCGCTTCCCGCCAGCGCCGTGCTCCTCTCCACGGTGGAGGACACCCCCTACCGCATGGGCTCCCACGCGCTCATGTTCTACAGCCGTCGAACGACGTACCCGGCCACACCGAATCTCCTCGCGGCGGCCCGGCGGAGCGGCCTGCATCCCTACCTCGTCAGCAACCTGGCCCAGCCGTACGAGCGCGTGGAGGCGCCGGCCAGCAGCTGGCTCCAGGCGTACGACCTCGACGCCCCGCGCGCCGAACCGGCGACGATGCCCACCGCCGTGACCCCGGTGAATCGGATACTTGGCGTGCTCGACGTCCTCGGCGTCGCCGTCGCCCGCGGCGACGCGGACCGCGACCGGTACGTCTTCTACGTCCGCTCGGCGGCGCCCCTGGGGATCCGCCGCATCGACGTCGCGTTCTGGCTGGACGACGGCTCGGTCGAGCACACGACGCTCGTCGATCGACCTGAGCTCGAAGGACTCCCCGCCGCCCTGGATCCTCGTGCCAGCCAAGCTCCGGCGGCAGGGCTCGCCGCCTGGGTCACGGATCCCACGGCGAGCGCCTGGATCGCCGAAGCCGTCCCCGGGCCGCCCCGGGCCCGCCTGCGCCGCCTGCAGGTCCTGGGGACGGACCTACCCCTGCCGTAGCGCGCCGGCCCCTCGCCGGCCGGCGTTCACCACGAATCGCCGTCGCTGCGGCGCCGCGCGCTCTTCTTCGGCGGTAGCAAGCGCTCGTGCGTCTCGCTGCCGTCGGCCACGCTCTTGCCGGAGAGCTCGCACCACTGGACCTCGGGCACGTCCAGCTTCTCCTTCTCCTGCACGAAGACGCGCGTGAGCTCGGAGGGGACGCCGCCGATGCGCAGCACCGCGTGCCAGCCGTCCGACAGGTGCAGCAAGGTGAACGGGCGATCCCGCACGGCGTTCAGGGTGACGGACCAGAGGCCGGGCCGGCTCTGCGTGGCCGCGATGCCGTAGGCGAGCTTGCGCTCCAGCTCGCTGAGCGGCTGGCTGCGTCCATCCTGCGCCTTCATGACCCAGTGGGCGTCGACCGGCGCCTGCGGGTCGAGGCTGCCGTCGGGCAGCACCCGCGCTGAGTAGACGACGATGTTGGCGTTCTTGCTGCGCCCCAGCTCGAACATCGGCTGCAGCGCCGGGCCGGCGGCCAAGGCGAGCGCGAGGGCGGCAGTGGTCACGGCCGAGACTCAACCACGGACGGCGGCCGGCGTCGACCGCGGCCGCGCGTGCGTGACCCACGACTGCACCGAGGGGCGATTCCAGAGGCCGTCCGACCAGCGCACGAGGTCGCCGCGGCCCGCGAGCCCGACGCCGTACTGCACGAGCCTGCGAAACATGAAGCACAGCTCGAAGTCGGCGAGGGTGGGTCCCTCGCCCGATGAGCGCCCCGCGGCCGCGTCGCACACCGCGGCGGCCTCCTCGAGCGCCTTGGGGGTCGGCCCAGGGAGCGGGCCCTGGTGGAACGCCCCCAGCGGGAGGAAGAGGCCCTCGAACGGCAGGCAGCGCCGCAGCTCGAAGAGGTCGCTGCGAATCCAGGACATGATCTGCCGGTCGCGGGCGCGCGCGGCGGCGTGCGCAGGCATGAGCCGCGGGTGCGCGGGCGGCGCGAACGTCTCCTCGAGGTACTCGAGGATGGCCAGCGACTCGGAGATCCAGACGTCGCGGTGGCGCAGCGCCGGCACCTTGCCGGTGAAGGTGCGCGAGCGGTACTCGGGCGTGCGGTGCTCCCCGGCCGCGAGGTCCAGCAGCACCGGGCGGAAGGGCACGCCCTTCTCCTTCAGCGCGGTCCAGACGACGAGGACCCAGGGGGAAGTGAAGCGGGCGTCGCAATACAGGAGCGGCTCGCCGATCTCGTCGGTCATGAGCCGGGAGCATACCGAAGCCTTCAGGCGCGTGCGATCTTCTTCGGCAAGGGCGGTGGTCGCGGCTTCGAGGGTGCCCGCGGCACGGGCGGCGCGAAGAGGGTGGCGTCGTCCACGCCCACCGGCACGACGACCATCTCGCCGTCGACGGCGGGCAGGTCGAGGCCGTCGTCGTTGGCAGGCCGCCAGGGCGCACCGTGGCTCACCGGCTCGAGACCCGCGTCGGCGACCGGTCCGCCGCAGTGGGGACAGACGGCCGCGGGCGCGTCGAACTGGGCTCCACAGAAGGCACAGGCAATCAGGTTCCGCATGGCAGCCTCCTTCGCTGGCTCCTGCCTGGTTAGTCGCATCGCCTGTGCCAGCTATTCACTGCCAAGGGTTTCAGGCCGTTGGACACCTGGCAGGGACGGCGAGACGGCGCGCCCCTGATCCGGATGTCAGCCGGGGCGCAAACTACGGCTGGATGAGGCCGGCCTTCAACGCCTTGACCACCGCGTCGACGTGCGAGGCCACGCCCATCTTCTTGTACACGTGCGCGAGGCGCGTGCGCACCGTGCGGCGATCGATCTGCAGCACCCGGCCGAGCTCGCTGTTCGAGAGCCCCTTGGCCACGTACTGCAGCAACTCCAGCTCCTCGGGCGTGAGGCTGAACGGATCCTGCAACGGCCGGCCCCGGCGCAGGCTCTGGAAGTAGTTCCAGAAGCGCCGCGCGATGGCCGCCTCCACCACGAAGCCGCCCGCCATGGCCTCGCCGATGGCCGAGACGATGCGCTCGACCGGCACGCGCTTGACCAGGTAGCCGGAGGCGCCCGCGCTCACCGCCTCGTACACCTTGGCCTCGTCGTCGAACGTGGTGAGCACGAGGATCACCAGCTCGGGCAGCTTCGGCTTCACCTCGCGGATGACCTCGATGCCGTCCATTCCCGGCAGCTCGAGATCGAGCAGCACGGCCTGCGGCGGCCGTGCGATCAGCGCCCGGACGGCCTCTTCGCCCGTCGCGTAGCAGCCCCGCACCTCGACCTCCGGGAACGCCCCGAGCAGCTTCACGAGGTTGTGCATGAGGGCCGGCTGGTCCTCGACGATCGCGATGCGGGTGGGGCCGTCACTCACCGAGGTTGCCATAGCGGTAAGCCGTCGCGCCGCGCTTCACGTGGATCTCGAACTCCTGGGTGCCATCGCCGCCGAGCGCGGCCACGAGGCGGATGTGGTGAGAGCCGGGGGAGATCGGCACGTGCGTCAAGGGCGTGAGCAGCCGCGTGTCGCGGCCATCCACGAAGACGCGGGCCACGCGGTTCGCCTCGAGGCTCAGGAAGGCGCCGTGGCCGAGCCGCGGCTCGGCGCGCTCGTGCACGATCCGCTTCGGAGGCGGCTTGGGGCGCGCCGGCGCGTTCGGGTCGTACATGGGGAGAGGCGGCATGGGCGGAGCCGGCGGCAGCTTTGGCGGCTCGGGGGGCGCAAGCACTCGCAGGGGCGGCGCGACCGGACCGGTCGGGGCCGCGGGCACGGGCTTCGTGTCGCGCGGCCGGCCCACCCGATCGCCGAGCGTGTAACCCAGCACCGCCACTCCGCCCGCCAGGATGACCGCCATGGCCCCGCCCATCAGGCGCCGCCGGCGCGGCCGCTGCATCACCGAGACCGATTGCGACAGGGACAGCGACTGCGAGGTCTCCGTCGCCTCCGCCGGCGCCATCGAGATGCGGCGCAAGGGCGGACGGATCGCGGGCGCCGCCTCCGCCCGGGGCATGCGGCTCGGCGCGGGCACGCTCTCCGCGGGGACCGCAAAGTCGACGAGCGTGTCCGCGACACGCACCGCGGGCCGGCGCTCGGAGCCGGCGGCCAGCTCGACCCGCTTCCCCGCCGTTAGCAGCGCGGAGACACCCGAGTCGATCGCGCCCGCCCCGGCGCGCTTCTGCACCCACGAAGCCACCTCCCCCGGCGAGACGGCGGCTCCTGCCGAGCGCAGGACCTGCCGCAGCCCCACCACCATCTCGCCCGCGCTCTTGAGGCCCCGCGGCCCGCCCGCCTGCAACGCCCGCAGGATGAGCGCGTCGGCCAGCGCAGGAACGCGGCGGTCCAGCCTCGACGGGAGGGCGAAGTCGGTCGGCACCGATTCGCGCGGATCGAGGTTGGCCTCGCGTCCGGTGAGCCAGGCATACAACGTCCGGCCGAGACTCTGGACGTCCGAAGCCGGATCCGCGGCACGCCCCGAGAGCGCCGGCTCGACCCCCACCTCGACGAATAC
>Ga0335073_10009744_pt1 | contig 13488 bp, 8 predicted proteins | sample Lox_Sample_22_FD_207093 | JGI IMG/M metagenome (GOLD analysis project Ga0335073, IMG submission 207093) | Soil microbial communities from Loxahatchee National Wildlife Refuge, Florida, United States - Lox_Sample_2.2 | ecosystem: Environmental > Terrestrial > Soil > Wetlands | place: USA: Florida...
CTGACGATGGTCCAGGCGCTCAACCGGGCACTACACGATGCGATGGCCGGCGACGACCGGGTGCTGGTTTTCGGTGAGGACGTGGCGACACTCGGCGGTGTTTTCCGGGTGACCGAAGGACTTACCGCGACATTCGGCCCGCAGCGCTGTTTCGATACCCCGCTGGCCGAGTCCGCGGTGATCGGCATCGCCGTCGGCTTGGCGCTCCGGGGCTTCGTGCCGGTGCCCGAGATCCAGTTCGACGGCTTCTCCTATCCCGCCTTTGATCAGGTGGTCAGCCACCTGGCGAAGTATCGAACCCGTACCCGCGGCGAAATCAACATGGCGGTCACCGTGCGGATACCGTCGTTCGGCGGAATCGGTGCGGTCGAGCATCATTCGGAATCCACCGAGTCCTACTGGGCGCACACCGCGGGCCTCAAGGTTGTGGTGCCGTCCACACCGTCAGACGCCTACTGGCTGCTGCGCCACGCTATCGCCTGTCCGGACCCGGTGATGTTCTTAGAGCCCAAGCGGCGCTACTGGGGTCGTGAGGTCGTCGACACCGCCCATCCAGGGCTTCCGATCGGGCGCGCTGCGGTGCGTCGCGCCGGCACCGACGTCACGGTGCTGACCTACGGCGGCCTGGTGGGCACGGCACTGTCAGCGGCTGAAATGGCTGCTCAGCAACGTGATTGGAGCCTCGAGGTTGTCGACCTGCGGTCCCTGGTCCCGCTGGATTTCGACACCGTAGCCGCATCGATCCGCCGCACCGGTCGGTGCGTAGTGCTGCACGAGGGCCCGCGGAGCCTGGGCTACGGCGCAGGTCTGGCTGCCCGGATCCAAGAAGAGCTTTTCTACGAACTCGAAGCACCGGTGTTGCGCGCCTGCGGGTTTGACACCCCTTATCCACCGGCCAGGCTCGAGAAGCTGTGGCTACCCGGTCCCGATCGACTGCTCGATTGCGTCGAGCGCGTGCTGGAACTGCCGTGACTACGCCCGCCGACAACGACCGCGTCAAGGCCTTCATCGTTCCCGACCTCGGCGAGGGCCTCGAAGAGGTGACGCTGTCCTGCTGGCGCGTCGCAGTTGGTGATGACGTCGAACTCAACCAACCGTTGTGTTCGGTCGAGACCGCCAAGGCCGAAGTCGAGATCCCCAGCCCGTATGCCGGCAAGATCGTGGAGTTGCGTGGGGGAGAAGGTGACGTGCTGGCCGTCGGATCGCTGCTGGTACGTATCGATACCGCGCCGGGTGCGATGCAGGACGCCGGCGCGTCCAACGGTGCATTGTCCACGCGCAGGCCGGTACTCGTCGGATACGGGGCCGATGACGCACTGGACACCAGCCGACGACGTCCGAAAGCCAAACCCTCCGTGCGGAAACTGGCCGCCGAGCTGCTCGTCGATCTGGGTAATGTCGAGCCGGGCGCAGACGGCCTGGTCAGCCGGGAGGCGGTGTTGGCGGCCGCGGGTGTCGGCGCCCAGCGACCCGGAGTGTCATACGACGTGTTGCCAGTGCGCGGGGTCCACGCGCATATGGCAGAGCGGATGACACTGTCGCGCAGCAACATTCCTGATGCACATGCCAGCGTCCAGGTCGACTGCACAGCCTTGGTGCGCCTAGCCGATGACGCCATCTCGCCGTTCGTACTCACGCTACGGCTTTTGGTAATCGCATTGGCGCACAACAAGATTCTCAACTCGACATGGGTTGACGGCTCGCACGGTCCGCAGGTGCACTCCCATCACGCGATCCATCTGGGTTTCGCCGTCGCCGCGCCCCGCGGTCTGCTGGTCCCGGTGGTGGCTGACGCGCAGGATAAGACCACCCGTGAACTCGCTGAATGCGTCGAGCGGCTGATTCGGGACGCCCGCGCGGGCACCCTGAAACCGGCTGAGCTCGCGGGCTCGACGTTTACCGTGTCGAACTTCGGGGCGCTCGGGCTCGATGACGGGGTGCCAGTGATCAACTATCCGGAGGCCGCCATCCTGGGCATGGGCTCTCTCAAACCGCGGCCCGTGGCGCTCGACGACACCGTCGTCGTACGCCCTCAGATGACCCTGACCTGCGTGTTCGACCACCGGGTCGCTGACGGCGCCAACGTGGCGCAGTTTTTGGGGGAGCTGCGCCGGCTGATCGAATCACCGGAGACGGCGCTGCTCGATCTGTAGCGGTCGCGCTCACTTACGTTGCGCTGCGGCCAGCCGGGCCGCGAAGTCCGGTGACTGAATCGAGGTGACTTGCGGCCCGAGTTCGATGTTTTTGGCGGCTTCGTGCTGCTCGGTGTCGAGCGACCCCGGGCTGGCCGTCGCCCGCATGGTGGCCTTCGTCGCGAGCACGACCTCGCGGGGGGCGGCCGCGGGCCCGGCCGCCAGCTCCAAGGCCGCGGCCACCGGGTCGTCGGCGATGCTGAGCGCCAGCCCATGCCGCACAGCCGATTCCGCGTCGAAGCGCATACCGAACAGCAAGGCCGCACGGGCCGCCTGCGGCCCGACCGCGCGCTGCAGCATCCACGTCGCGCCGCCGCCGGGATGCAGACCGAGCTTCTGAAAACGCGCGTCGAACAACGCGTTCGGCCCGGCGATGCGCACATCGGCCGCCAGCGCCAAGTTCAGGCCTGCGCCGACGGCGGGGCCGTTGACGGCGGCGATCGTGGGCAGCGTGCACTTGCCGACGGCCATGAAGCCGTCGTAGATCCGCAGCAGTCCCTCCTTTGCTGCACTGCCCAACGCACTCAGGTCGGCGCCGGCGCAGAATGCTTTGCCGGCGCCGGTAACGACGACGGCGTGGACGTCCTGGTCGGCTTCGGCTCGTTCCACCGCGGTCCGCAGCTGCTTCGATATCTCGTCGGTGACGGCGTTGCGTCGATCGGGGTCATTGACGGTGATCAGCGCGACATGGTTGTCCACGCGGAACAGGATCCGATCGGGCTGGGACACCGCACACCTCCGCAAAACTTCTGCCACATAGACCGCATTTGCCACAGTGGCATCTTGCGCCCCCGGCAGGACTCGAACCTGCGACCACAAGATTAGAAGTCATGTGCTCTGTCCAGCTGAGCTACGGGGGCCCCGAGACTACTAAGCCCAGGTCAGTGTAGCCAACGGCGCCGCAGGTGAACTCCAGGAGCGCAACGCCGAGAGAAATGTCGTTGGCGGGAACAGTGATTCGGCTATCGTGAGGCCCGCCACACACGTACGCTACCGGCTGCGTGTGCTCAACGTTGAGGAGTGGCAGGCATGACGGTAGCCATAGGGGCCCGATACTCGCGGGCCAGCGCCGAGGTGCTGCGATACGGACTGCAGCTGGCGTCCGGGCCGATGGGTGCTTACCGGACCGGCTCGCTGCTTCTCCGCGGGTCGCCGACCGTCGTGCGCTTTGTGGCCGAATGGCTATCGGCCGAATTTCCCCCGCACGTGGTCACCGGGCATGCGCTGTCCGGGGTGATGCCGCTGTCGGTCGGCCGGGTTGCGACGGGCTGGGCGGCGCAGCGCGCTGATCACATCCTCACCGCCGCGCTGGCCGACTCCTTTGGACCGCAATATCGAAAAAGGGCTCGTCATCCGATCACCGAGGACCCGGCGTGCGCGCGCCGCGCGGGCCTATTGGAGGCGACCGGGCACCGTCGCCGCTACGCGGCGCAGACATCGGACATCGCCTACGGCCCGGACGGTCGCGACCACCTGCTGGACATCTGGCGCCATCCGGACATGAAGGCGGGCGACCGGGCACCGGTGCTGGTACAGATCCCGGGCGGTGCATGGACCGTCAACGGCAAACGGCCGCAGGCATATCCGCTGATGGGTCGGATGGCCGAGCTGGGCTGGATCTGCGTGTCCATCGATTACAGCAAGAGTCCGCGCAGCGCGTGGCCGGCGCACATCATCGACGTCAAGCGGGCGCTGGCCTGGGTCCGCGAGAATATCGCCGACTACGGTGGCGACCCGGACTTCATCGCGGTGACGGGCGGCTCCGCCGGCGGACACTTGGCCTCGTTAGCCGCGCTCACGGCTAACGACGAGCGGCTGCAGCCCGGCTTCGAGGATGCCGACACCACCGTTCAGGCGGCGGCACCGTATTACGGTGTCTACGACCTGACCGATGTCAAGAAAATGCACGAAATGATGCTCCCGTTTCTCGAGCATTTCGTGATGCAAGCGCGCTACGCCGACCAACCGGCATTGTTCGAATCGGCGTCACCGATTTCACATGTGCACCGTCACGCGCCGCCGTTCTTTGTGTTGCACGGCGAGAACGATTCGGTGATCCCCAGCCTGCAGGCCCGGACCTTCTGCGCCGCGCTGCGCGAGGCCGGGGCCCCTAGCGTCAGCTACGCCGAGCTTCCCAACGCCCACCACGCCTTCGACATGTTCGCCACCATGCGGTCCCGACTGGCCGCCGATGCCGTCGCCGACTTTTTCGGTGTCGTTTACGGACGATATCTCCGCTCCCGATCGGCGGCTTCGCGTAGACGAGCAACACCGGCCAGCTGAACTGTCCGGCGCGCAACCGGCCGTCTAGTTCCAATCCGGCAGCCCAACAGGGCAATTCGCAGGGTCTCGTCGGCACGTTTAACCTGGCGTTCTGATCCGCACAATCGGGTACCGCCACCGCGCCAACCGAGCTAGCGTTGGAGTGGCCGGGGGTGCAACGCTGGGCCTTGGCAAAGCGTACGGGCGCGTCGAGTAGGGGCGCGGTGACAGGACGGAGGAGTGCCGGTGGCTGAGACGGTCGACGCGGCCGGATTGCCCGCGGCGCTGGGGCCGGTTGATTACCTGTTGCACCGCGGGGAGGCCAACCCGCGTACCCGTTCGGGCATCATGGCGTTGGAAATCCTCGACACCACCCCGGATTGGGACCGCTTCCGAACCCGCTTTGAGAATGCGTCCCGGCGCGTGTTGCGGCTGCGGCAGAAGGTGGTCGTGCCGACCTTGCCGACAGCCGCGCCGCGCTGGGTGGTCGATCCCGATTTCAACCTGGACTTCCACGTGCGCAGGATCCGGGTCGCCGAACCAGGCTCGCTGCGGCAGGTATTCGATCTGGCCGAGGTGATGGTGCAGTCGCCGCTCGACATCGCCCGTCCGCTGTGGACGGCCACCCTGATCGAGGGGCTCGCCGACGGCAAGGCCGCGACGCTGCTGCACCTGTCCCACGCAGTCACTGACGGTGTCGGCAGTGTGGAGATGTTCGCCCAGATCTACGATCTCGAGCGGGATGCGCCGCCTCAGCCGACGCCGGCACAACCTATTCCGCAAGATCTCTCGGGCAACGACTTGATGCGCGAAGGGTTCAACCACCTGCCCGCCAATGTCGTCGGCGGGATTCTGGGCGCGGTATCGGGAGCCGCGTCGGCGGTCGGGCGAGCGGTGTTCAACCCGGGCGCGGCGGTGGCGGGTGCGGTCGACTATGCGCGCTCGGGAAGGCGGGTGATGAGCAGGGCCGCTGAACCGTCACCGCTGCTTCGTCGCCGCAGCCTGGCTACCCGCAGCGAAGCCCTCGACATCCCGCTCGCCGACTTGCACAGGGCGGCAAAAGCGGGCGGGGGCTCCATCAACGACGCCTACCTGGCGGGTTTGTGCGGCGCGCTGGGCCGTTACCACGAGGCACTCGGCGTGCCGGTCGCCACGCTGCCGATGGCGGTGCCGGTCAGCTTGCGTGCGGAGTCCGACGCGGCCGGCGGCAACCGGTTCACCGGTGTCAACCTGGCCGCGCCAATCGGTACCGCGGATCCGGTCGACCGGATGAGGAAGATCCGTGCGCAGATGACCCAGCGCCGCGACGAGCCCGCGATGGACATCATCGGATCCATCGCCCCGGTGCTGAGCGTGTTGCCGACACCGTTGCTGGAGTCGATGACCGGCTCGATCGTCGGCTCCGACGTGCAGGCCAGCAACGTTCCGGTGTTTCCCGGCGACACCTTTTTGGCCGGTGCAAAGATTTTGCGGCAGTACGGCATTGGCCCGTTGCCCGGCGTCGCGATGATGGTCGTGCTGATATCGAGGGGCGGCTACTGCACGATCACCTCGCGCTACGATCGCGCCGCGGTGCGTGATGAGAAGCTATGGGCGCGATGCTTCTTGGAGGGTTTCGACGAGATCCTCGCACTGGCCGGCGAACCTGCCTTGCATGTGGTGCCCGCGTCGTTCGACGCCGAGCCGTCCCGCTCGCCGCACCGATCGGCGTCGGGGTCATGACTGCCCGCGCCGCGACGATGCCGAGCGAAGCGATGAGGAGGAGCGGCGCATGACGCCCGCCGAGCAGGAGGAGCGCCAGGCGCGGAAACCGGCGCGCGATCTTCGGTTGCCGGGCTCGGTCGCCGAAATCATGGCGAGCCCGCCCGGGCCCAAAATCGGCGCATTCTTCGACTTGGACGGGACTTTAGTGGCCGGGTTCACCGCCGTCATTCTCACCCAGGAGCGGCTGCGTCGACGCGACATGGGCGTGGGCGAATTGTTCAGCATGGTCACTGCTGGCCTGAATCATCAACTTGGACGCATCGAATTCGAAGAGCTGATCGCCAAAGCGGCCTCAGCCTTGCGTGGACGGATGTTGAGCGATCTGGAGGAGATCGGCGAGCGGCTGTTCAACCAGAGAATTGAGTCAAGGATCTACCCCGAGATGCGCGAGCTGGTCCGTGCCCACCTGGCTCGTGGGCACACCGTGGTGCTCAGCTCGTCGGCGTTGACCATTCAGGTCGCGCCGGTAGCGGCATTCCTCGGCATCGTCAACACGCTGACCAACAAGTTCGAGACCGACGACGACGGCGTCCTGACCGGAGGTGTGGTCGCGCCGATTCTGTGGGGGCCGGGCAAAGCCGCCGCGGTGCAGAAGTTCGCCAGCGAGAACGGCATCGACCTCAAGGACAGCTACTTCTACGCCGACGGCGATGAAGACGTCGCGCTGATGCACCTGGTCGGCAATCCGCGGCCGACGAACCCGGAAGGCAAGATGGCCGCCGTCGCCAAGCGGCGCGGCTGGCCGATTCTGCGGTTCACCAGCCGTAGTGGCGGCGGTATCGGGGCACAGCTGCGGACGCTTGCCGGGGTCGGCTCGGTGGTCCCCGTCGCGGCAGGTGCGCTGGGAATCGGCCTGCTGACCCGGAGCAGACGCCGGGGCGTCAACTTCTTCACGTCGACCTGGTCGCAACTGTTGTTGACCGCCAGCGGTGTGCAACTCAACATCCTGGGCAAAGAGAATCTGACCGCCGAGCGGCCCGCGGTGTTCATCTTCAACCACCGCAACCAAGCCGACCCCGTCATCGTCGGCGCGTTGATCCGCGACAACTGGGTCGCCGTCGGCAAAAAAGAGCTCGAGAGCGATCCGATCATGGGCACGCTCGGCAAGATGCTTGACTCCGTCTTCATCGACCGCGATAACCCGACCGCAGCGGTGGAGTCGCTGCATCAGGTCGAAGAGCGTGCCAGACAAGGGCTGTCCATCATGATCGCGCCCGAGGGCACCAGGCTGGACACCACCAGCGTGGGCCCGTTCAAGAAGGGGCCGTTCCGGATGGCGATGGCGGTGGGCATCCCGATCGTGCCGATCGTGATCCGCAACGCCGAGATCATCGCCGCGCGCAACTCCACGACGATGAATCCGGGCACGGTGGATGTGGCTGTGTTCCCGCCGATCTCGGTGAGCGGCTGGACGGTTGACACGCTGGCGGATCGGATCGCCGAGGTGCGCCAATTGTTTGTAGACACGTTGGCCGACTGGCCGCTCGACGAGCTGCCCGACCATGACGTGTATCGAAAGAAGCCGGTGCCGAAAAAGGCGCCACGAAAAGCCACCACCAAGCCGGCCAAGGCCACTGCGGCGAAGGCCACCGCCAAGAAAGCCGCCAAAGCGGTTCAGCCAAAAGCCCCGGCGCGCAAGACCACCAAGGCCCAGCCCACTACGCCCCGGCCCAGAGGGCGATCGTGACCAGATCGGCCGCCGACGCGCGGTCCTTCACCACGACCGACGACACGTTGGTGCTGGCGGCCGCGTCCTCGCCGATGGAATCGGAACTCCTCGCGAAATGGTTGGAACAGCAACGTGCCCAGCACCCGGAGACCAAGCTCGAGGTGCTGCCGTTGCCGGCAGAAGATTCTCCGCCCGCAGCGCTGGCACAGCTGGTCGAACAACTCGAGTCGGACGAGGACCGGTCGATCGTTCCGGTGCGGGTCTTTTGGATGCCGGAAGCCGACGCGTCGGCACTGAGCCGAGTAGCGGCTTTGCTCCCGGGACGAAATCCCTACCAGCCCAGTGAACGTCAGCAGCGCCACATCCTGCGTACCGACCCGTCACGCGCCCAGGTGGTGGCCGGCGAATCGGCCAAGGTGTCCGAGCTTCGTCAGCAATGGCGCGACATCACGGTTGGCGAAAACCCCCGTGAATTTGCGCATTTCGTCACCCGCCGCGCGCTGCTGGCAATGGAACGCGCCGAATACCGGATCCTCGGACCGCAATACAAGTCTCCGCGGCTAGTGCGCCCGGAGATCCTGGCGTCCGCGCGGTTTCGCGCCGGCCTGGAAAAGATCCCAGGGGCCACCGTCGAGCAAGCCGGAAAGATGCTCGATGAACTCGCCACCGGGTGGAGTCGAGTGTCCGTCGACCTGGTCTCCGTGCTGGGCAGATTGTTCAGCCGTGGATTCGACCGGGAAATCGACTACGACGAGTACCAGGTGGCGGCGCTACGCGCGGCACTGGAGGCGCATCCCGCGGTGTTGCTCTTCTCGCACCGGTCCTACATCGACGGCGCGGTGATGCCGGTGGCGATGCAGGAGAACAGGCTGCCGCCGGTGCATGTCTTCGCGGGTATCAACTTGGCATTCGGGCCGATGGGACCGCTGATGCGTCGCGCCGGCACCATCTTCATCCGGCGCAATATCGGCAATGACCCGCTGTATAAGTACGTGCTCAAGGAATACGTCGGGTATGTGGTGGAGAAGCGCTTCAACCTGAGCTGGTCCATCGAGGGCACCCGCTCGCGCACCGGGAAGATGCTGCCACCCAAGCTTGGACTGATGAGTTATGTCGCCGACGCCTATCTGGACGGTCGCAGCGACGACATCCTGCTGCAAGGGGTTTCGATCAGCTTCGACCAGCTGCATGAAACCGCCGAGTACGCCGCCTATGCTCGCGGCGGCGAAAAGCGGCCCGAGGGTTTGAGCTGGATGTACAACTTCATCAAGGCCCAGGGAGAACGCAACTACGGCAAGATCTACGTTCGTTTCCCCGAAGCCGTGTCGATGCGAGAATATCTCGGCCCCTCGCACGGCGCGATCGCCGAGGATGAAGCCGCCAAACGGCTTGCGCTGCAGAAGATGTCGTTCGAGGTTGCTTGGCGGATTCTGCAAGCGACCCCGGTGAATGCCACCGGTTTGGTTTCGGCGCTGCTGCTGACCACCCACGGGCTGGCGTTGACGCTCGGGCAACTACACCACACCCTGCAGGACTCACTCGACTATCTCGAACGCAAGAAAACCCCGATGTCGACCAGTGCGCTGCGGCTGCGCACACCCGAAGGCGTCCGGGCGGCGGTGGATTCGCTGTCCAACGGCCATCCGGTCACTCGCATCGACAGTGGCCGAGAACCGGTGTGGCGCATCGCCCCCGAGGACGAGCACACCGCGGCTTTTTACCGCAACTCGGTAATCCACGCGTTCCTGGAAACCGCGATCGTCGAACTGGCGCTTGCGCACGCCGGGCACGCCGAAGGTAATCGGCTGGAGGCGTTCTGGAATCAGGCGATGCGGCTGCGGGATCTTTTGAAATTCGATTTCTACTTCGCTGATTCGGCGTCGTTCCGGGAGAACATCGCCGAAGAGATGGCGTGGCACGAGGATTGGGAAGCTCACGTCGCCGGGGGTGCCGCCGAAATCGACGCGATGCTGTACGCGAAGCGACCGTTGATGTCGGACGCGATGCTGCGGGTGTTCTTCGAGGCTTACGAGATCGTGGCTGACGTGCTGCGTGACGCGCCGACGGACATCGGCGAGAAGGAACTCACCAAGCTGGCGCTCGGTGTCGGCCGTCAGTACGTCGCGCAGGGTCGGGTGCGCAGCAGCGAGCCGGTGTCCACGCTGCTCTTCGCGACCGCGCGCCAGGTTGTCGCCGACCAGGACCTGCTAAAGCCCGCGCCGGACTTGGTCGAACGCCGGATCGCATTCCGCCAGGAATTGCGCGCCATTCTTCGGGATTTCGACCACGTCGGCCGGATCGCCCGCAACCAATTCGTCGCCCGCGAGACGGAGGCGCGCCGCGCACGGCAAGACAGTCAATAGCCGGCAGCTGGCCTGCCCATACTCTTGATGCATGACGGATGCTCCGGCCACCAGGCGCGGCGCGGCAGTGTGGCCGCTGCTCGCCGGGGTGGCGCTACTCGCCGGCTGCACCGCGGCCGGGATCGGAGCGCTGTCGCTGGCCGCTGCTCTGACCGCCACCGGGCTGCCCGACCCGGGTCCGGTCACCACGCTGGGCTTGCCGTTCGTCCGGGCGGCCGGCGAGGTCGCGGCCGTGGTGGCCGTGGGCGCCTTTCTATTCGCGGCGTTCCTGGTTCCGCCACAAAAGAGCGGCGTCCTGGATGCCGACGGGTACCGTGCGGTCCGGATTGGCGCGGTGGCGACCGGGACGTGGGCCGTCTGCGCGGCGCTCCTGGTCCCACTGACGATTTCTGACGTTTCCGGCAAGCCGATCACCGCCTCCCTCAACCCGGCGACGCTCTGGTCGCTGGCCAGCCTGATCAACATCGCGTCGGCGTGGCGGTTGACGGCGTTGCTGGCCGCGGCGGTGATGTTGGTAAGTCTGCCGGTGCTGCGCTGGTCATGGACGCCGTCGCTGCTGGTCGCTTCGTTGGCGACCCTGATCCCACTCGGGCTGACCGGTCACTCGTCGGCGGGCGGGTCCCATGACTTGGCCACCAACAGCCTGCTGATCCATCTGGTGGCCGCGAGCCTGTGGGCCGGTGGCCTGCTGGCGTTGCTGGCTCACGTCATTCGCGGCGGGCAGCACGCCGACCTGGCCGCGCGGCGATTCTCCAGCATCGCGTTGTGGTGCTTTGTCGCGATGGCGGTCAGCGGCGTCGTCAACGCCCTGGTGCGGGTTCTGCCGTCGGATCTGCTGACCACCGCCTACGGACGACTGGTGCTCGCCAAGTTCATCGCGCTGTGCCTGCTGGGTGTCATCGGCTGGCGTCAGCGGCGCAGCGGAGTCGCTGCGCTGCAAGCGGATTCGAGTTCACGTTCCGCGCTGACCCGGCTGGGGCTGATTGAGGCGCTGATCTTCGGCCTCACATTCGGCATCGCCGTCGGCCTGGGTCGCACACCGCCGCCGCCGCTGCCGATCGGCGTCCCGTCGATTCCCGACGTCAAGATCGGCTACGACTTCGCCGGACCGCCGACCCCGGCCCGGGTGCTCTTCGATTGGCGCTTCGACCTGGTCTTCGGCACCGCCGCCTTGGTGTTCGCCGCGCTGTATCTGGCCGGCGTGCGGCGACTCCGGCTTCGGGGCGACGACTGGCCGGTGGGCAGGACCGTGGCCTGGCTGCTGGGCTGCCTGGCATTGCTGTTCGTCACGTCGTCGGGTCTGGGCCGGTACATGCCGGCGATGTTCAGCATGCACATGGCCGATCACATGATGCTGTCGATGCTGGTCCCCATCCTGCTGGTGTTGGGTGGTCCGGTCAGCCTGGCGTTGCGGGCATTGCCCGCGGCCGGCCGCGACGACCCGCCGGGCATGCGGGAGTGGTTGTTGGCTGCCCTGCACAGCAGGCTCTCGCGGTTCCTCACCAACCCGGTGGTCGCCACGGTGTTGTTCGTCGCAGGGTTCTACGGGCTGTACCTGGGCGGTCTGTTCGACGCCGCGGTCGGTAGCCACATGGGCCACGTTGCGATGAACGTGCACTTCCTGGTTAGCGGCTACCTGTTCTATTGGGTGGTGATCGGGGTCGACCCGACGCCGCGGCCGATCCCGCCGCTCGCGAAGGTGGCCGTGGTCTTCGCGTCATTGCCGCTGCATGCCTTCTTCGGCGTAGTGATGATGGGCACGAACAACGTGCTGGGCGAGAGCTTCTACCGGTCGCTGCACCTGAGCTGGCACACCGACCTGCTGGGCGATCAACGGCTCGGCGGTGGAATCGCCTGGGCGGCAGGCGAAATACCGCTGGTCGTCGTCATGATCGCGTTGCTGGTGCAATGGACACGCAGCGACCGGCGCACCGCGCGTCGACTCGATCGCGCGGCAGACCGCGACGACGACGCCGAGCTGGCGGCCTACAACGCGATGCTGGCCGAGCTGGCCCGCCGCGATACGTCGGGCCGGCGCTAGCAGGCCGGCTTGTCGCCGGCCACTTGACTCCCAAAAACCACACCAGCACCAGCGCCGGACCAGGACCTGCTGCTGTAAAGCGATACACATGCGATATCACCGGCCAGTTGATATCGCATGCGCCTCGGAACGGAAAGACGACCCGCCCCTAAGCCAGCGACCAGAGATACTGCTGGGACTAGTGGGACGTACGCACTCCGGTTGGCTATCCACAGTCGCGGCTCTATCCACCGGTTCTCGCATTCGTCGAGTAAGCGCCCTCCGAGTTGTCGGTGACCCCGAGCTGACTGGCCTCAGCACCGGCGGTGAGGTGCCGTCGTTCAAGGAAGGGAAAAGTAATGTTCGAAACGCAGGTGACCGTGGTCGGAAACATCGTGAACGACCCGATACGCCGGCAGGCAGGCGCACAAGAAGTGATGAAATTCCGCGTCGCCAGCAATTCACGCCGCCTCGTCGACGGCAATTGGGAGGCGGGCAATTCGCTGTTCGTCACCGTCAACTGCTGGGGCCGGCTGGTCTCAGGTGTAGGCGCGTCGCTGGGCAAGGGCTCGCCGGTGATCGTCGTGGGCAACATCTACACCAGCGAATACGAGGACCGCGACGGTATTCGTCGCTCGACATTGGAGATGCGTGCCACCTCGGTCGGTCCGGATTTGTCGCGCTGCCACGCCAAAATCGAGAAGACGGTCGCGGTGGCAACGGATGTCGGGAGCACACCGGCCGACGAAGGTGACGCGGCCGACGCCGAAGCCGGAGAAGGCGGGGCCCCGGCCACCGAGGCGGAGCTACCGCTGTCTGCCTAGCGCCCGACCGCCTTGCCTAGGATGGTCGGCGGGCAACCTCGCGACCAGAAAGGCAACAACGCGGCATGGCTGAGTTCATCTACACGATGAAAAAGGTCCGCAAGGCGCACGGCGACAAAGTCATCCTCGACGACGTCACGTTGAGCTTCTACCCGGGCGCCAAGATCGGTGTCGTCGGCCCTAACGGGGCGGGGAAGTCGAGCGTCTTGCGGATCATGGCCGGCCTGGACAAGCCGAACAACGGTGAAGCCTTCCTGGCCACCGACGCGACCGTCGGCATCTTGCTACAGGAGCCGCCGCTGAACGAGGAGAAGACCGTTCGCGGCAATGTCGAGGAAGGGCTCGGCGACATCAAGGTCAAGCTCGACCGCTTCAACGAAGTCGCCGAACTCAT
>Ga0335073_10009745_pt1 | contig 13488 bp, 10 predicted proteins | sample Lox_Sample_22_FD_207093 | JGI IMG/M metagenome (GOLD analysis project Ga0335073, IMG submission 207093) | Soil microbial communities from Loxahatchee National Wildlife Refuge, Florida, United States - Lox_Sample_2.2 | ecosystem: Environmental > Terrestrial > Soil > Wetlands | place: USA...
GTCCCTACGCGTCCATGTCCCACTTCTCGGCGCTCGCGCCGGCGAGTTCGCGGACTCGTTTCTCGTCGGCGCCGAACGTCTGCGCGTCGCCCTCGTAGACGATCCGTCCGTCATCTAGGACATAGGCGCGATCGGCGATCTCGACCGCGGCGCGCACATTCTGCTCGACCAGCAGCACCGAGAGGCCGTCGCGCCGCGCAGCGGCGACAATTCTGAACACATCCTCGACGATCAGCGGCGCGAGGCCCTGGGAGGGTTCGTCGAGCATAAGCAATTTCGGATTCAGGATCAGGGCGCGGGCGATCGACAGCATCTCCTGCTCGCCGCCCGAGAGCTGGGCGCCCTTGTTGGTCTTGCGCTCGGCGAGGCGCGGAAAGGCCTCGTACACCCGCTTGACCGTCCAGGGGCCGGGCCGCTCGACCGGGACCAGAAGGTTCTCGTCCACGGTCAGATTGGCGAAGATGCGCCGCCCCTCCGGCACATAGCCGACGCCCGCCTCGGCGATCCGGTAGGGCGGAAATCCGGTCACTTCCGAGCCGAATAGCTGAACCGAGCCGGTGCGCGGCCGGGTGAGGCCGATCAGGCAGCGCAGAGTCGTTGTCTTCCCGGCGCCGTTGCGGCCGAGCAACGCGACGATCTCGCCCTCGCGCACTTCGAGGCTGACCCCGTGCAGGATATGGCTCTTGCCGTAGAAAGCATGGATGGCGTCGGCGCGAAGCGCGATCATGCGGCCGCCTTGCCGAGATACGCGGCCTGGACCTTGTCGCTGTCGGCGATCTCCTGCGGCGCGCCCTCGGCGAGCACCCTACCCTCCGCCAGCACCATGATGCGGTCCGCGAGATTGAAGACGACACGCATGTCATGCTCAATCAGCATGATCGTCATTCCTTCCTGCCGATGCAGGCGCCGGATCAGCCGCGCAATGTCGTAGGTCTCCTGATCTCCCATTCCGGCCGTTGGCTCGTCGAGCATGAGCAGGCGGGGCCTGAGCGCAAGCGACATCATGATTTCCGCCGCCCGCTGGTCGCCATGCGATAGCGCTCCGGCGCGCACGCCGCTCTTGTCGGACAATCCGCCCATCTTGAGGAGCTCGGCGACGCGCGCCGTCACAACCGCGCGCGCCTCCGCCCCGAGCCATGGCTTCAGCCGATAGCCGGCCGCGATCTCGACAGCGACGCGAATGTTGTCGCCGACCGGAAGCTCAGGAAAAATCTCGGTGATCTGAAAAGTGCGGGCCATGCCTCGCCGAACGCGCTCTTCGGGCGAATGCGAGGTGATGTCCTGACCCTCGAACCTTATCGAGCCCGCGGTCGGGGCGAGAAGACCGCTGACGAGGTTGAAGAACGTTGTCTTGCCCGCGCCGTTCGGTCCGATGATCGCGCGCAGCTCGCCCGGTTCGATCGTGAGCGAGACGTCGTCGATGGCGACGAGGCTGCCGAAGCGCTTCGAAGCGCCGTTGACCTGGAGCAGCGTCACGCCTTGGCTCCCCCGCGCAGCATTCCCAGAACGCCGCGCGGAAAGAAACGCACCACCAGCACGAACACGAGGCCGATAACCGACATCCAGTTTTCAGTGCGGCTGGAGACGTAGTCCTGAAGCGCAACGAAGATCGCCGCGCCGATCAGCGGCCCCCAGAACGACCGCATGCCGCCCAGGACGGCCATGATGACGAAATTGCCGGAGAGGTCGAAGCGCAGCGCCCGCGGATCGGTGAAGTTGTTGAGCAGCGCATAGAGCGCGCCCGCGACGCTGACGAACAGGCACGAAATCACGAACGACAGCCAGATATGAAACTCAATGGGCACGCCTAGGAACCGGGCGCGCCGCTCGTTCTCGCGAATGGCCGTCAGCGACCGCCCGAACGGCGAATCGACGAGCTTCGCCATCGCGGCGACGCAGACCGCGAACACGGCCAGGGCAAAGTAGTAGAACGCCTTGTCGTTGCCGAAAATGTCGAGCGTCGTGAAGCCGAAATTGATCGGCAGACGGTGCCAGCCTGTCAGGCCGTCGTCGCCGCCCGTCACCGAGTTCCAGCGAAAGGCGAGGAAATAGAACACCTGGCCGAAAGCGATCGTCACCATGGCGAAATAGACGCCGCGTCGCCTAACGATCAGCGCGCCGATCGCCATCGCGGCGATCGTGGCGACAACAACGCCGAGCGCCATTGCGGGTATGGTGCCGGCGCCGAGATATTTGATCCCCATTGCGGCGCCATACGCGCCAAGGCCGAAATAGGCTGCGTGCCCGAACGAGAGAACCCCGGTGAAGCCGAGCAGGAAGTTGAGCGACATCGCCGCCAGCCCCATCACGACGATACGGGTCGCGAGCTCAGTGTAGCCGCCGATGGCGCCCATCCAGAACGGCATAAACAGAAGCAGGAGGCAGACGACGGCGTCGAAGGCTCGGGCGCGGGTGCTCGCGGCCGTCAATGCACCCTCCCCTCTTCACCGAGGAGGCCGCGGGGCCGGATGAGCAACACCAACCCCATCATCACATAGATCACCGCTTCGGTGGCGGAGGGAAAATAGACCGCCGCCAGCCCCGAGGCGACGCCGATCATCAAGCCGCCAAGCAAGGTTCCGAGCAGGCTGCCGAGGCCGCCGACAATGATCGCGACGAAGCTCGGCATGATGAGATTGGCGCCGATGGTCGGCGAAAGGCCGAGCAGGCCCGCCGCCAGCACTCCGGCGAGACCGGCCATATAGATGCCGATGCCGAAGTTGAGGCTGCGCAGGACCCTGACATTGACGCCGAGCGTGGAGACGGTGTCGAGATCGCGTGTGCCGGCGCGGATGCGCATGCCGAGGCGAGTATAGTTGAGGACGGCGAACAACCCTCCGACCGCCGCGATGACAATGATGATCATGAACACGCGATAGCCGGTGATGAAGAAGAACTGGTTCGACAGCGAAGTCGTGAGCCAGGCCGGCAGCTGAAACGGCAGGCTTTGCGCGCCCCAGATGAAGCGCGTCACGTCCTCGAAAATATAGGCGAGGCCGAAGGTGAGCAGCAGACTGTAGAGCGGATCGCCGCCGTAGAGCGGACGGATCAGCAGGCGTTCAATGACGAGGCCGAGCGCGGCGGTGAGCAGAGGCGCGATGATGAGCGCGCCCCAGAAGCCAACGAAGGGAATGAGGGTGAACGCCAGATAAGCGCCGAGCGCCAGGAACCCGCCGTGGGCGAAATTTATGACCCCGCTCAGGTTGAGTATCAGCGACAGGCCGAGCGCCATCAGCGCGTAGAAAGCCCCGACGATCAGGCCGTTGAAGACGTTGAAGAGGACGACTTGAGTCATGCGATCATAGTCGCCCGCTTGATCTGGAAAAGAAGCGCGCGGGAACGCGGCATCGCGTCGCCATCGCAGGTTGACGGAACTTCACGTGGCGGAGGCGCGATTGCGACGTTACCATACAGCTAAAGCTGATCGCAAAATAAAGGTGGAAACACCCAGTCCGCCGGTCGTCGGCCAATGGCGACCTTCCGAGAGCTTGGCTCACGTTGGCCACGTCATCTTGCAGCCGCTCTCCTCGAGGGTCCCTGCCGCTTTTGCTCCGTCGACGACCTTGTCCACCTTGAACAGGTCGTCGGGCGCCGAGCCCTCCGCTTGCGCCTCGCCCACGAACAGCGACGCGAGGAGCTGGTTCTGGCCGGCGCGATAGAAGGCCGGGTTCGGGCCAAGCGCGATCTCGGGCGGCAGGCGGTAGTCCTGAAGCGCCTTCGCCATATCGAGCGCCTTGAGCGAATTGGCCTTGGCGGCGGCGAGCGCGCAGGTCCAGCCCGAAACATAGCCGAACCAGTTGCGCGCGGTTGGCGCCCGCCCGGTGCGCTTCTTCATCGCCTCGACGAATTCGGCGACATGGGGGACGCCCGGCTGGTTCCAGTACCATTCCATCACCCACGTCCCGATGCGCGCCTCGGGCGGCAGCCCCTCCAAAGGCTCCAGTTCCTGCTGGGCCCCTGCGAGGTGAACTTTCTTCTCGAGCCCGAACTGAACCGCCTGTTTCAAGGCGTTGGTCATGTCATCGCCGCCGATGAGGAACAAGATGACGTCGGGGTTCGCCGCCTCGGCCTTGATGAGATAGGAGGAGTAATCCGAAGTTCCGAGCGGAACGAGATCGCCGCCGACCCTCGTTCCGCCGAGCGCCGTCGAGGCTTTGACGACTCCCGCTTCGAGCGTGTGGCCGAAGGCATAGTCGAAGGTGATGTAATAGAATTTCTTTCCATACGCCTTGATCAGCGCATCGGCGACCGCGTTTGCCTCCATCTGCGTGGTGCTGCAGACACGAAAAACGTTCCAGTGGCAACTCGCGCCGGTGACCGCGTCGGTGTGGCCGCCGGGCACGATGTGGAGGATGCGCTGCTCACTCGAGACCTCGGCCATGGCGAGCGAAAGCGCCGAGTTCGTGTTGCCCAGAAGAAAATCGACCTTGTCGCCGCCGATCAGCTTGCGGGCCTTCATCACCGCAGTCCCGGCGTCTCCGCTGGTGGAGTCCTCCACGATCAGCTCCACCGGACGGCCGAGAATGCCGCCTTTGGCGTTGATCTCGTCAATCGCCATTTGACAGCCGATGAGCTCGTTTTTCCCGAGCGACGCGAGCGGGCCGGTCAGCGGATTGTCGAGCCCGATCCTGATCGCGTCAGCGGCCCGCGCGGAGACGACGAAGGGCCCGCCAAACCGGGCGCCGGCCAGCGCCAGCCCCGACTTGACCAGCCTGCGGCGGCTGAGCAGGCGCGGATTGGCGTTCGCCATCTCTCCCTCCCTGTCTCCCGCCGCCTCAGCCGATTTCTCGGTTCCACGCTTCGGCCGGCGCTTCATCACGCGGCTATCTTGTGGACGCTCAGCTCGGCCAGGTCATCTTGCAGCCGCTCTCCTCGACCGTTCCAGCGACGTCCGCGCCATTGACGACGTCGGTGACCTTGAAGAGATCGTCGGGCGCCGAGCCCTGGGCCTGCGCTTCGCCGACGAAGAGGGTCGATATCAGCTGGTTCTGGCCAGCGCGGTAGAATGCCGGGTTGGGCGCAAGCGCAATCTCAGGCGGCAGATGGAAGTCCTGCAGCGCTTTCGCCATATCGACCGCTTTCAGCGAATTGGCCTTCGCCGCACCCAGCGCGCAGGTCCAGCCGGAGACATAGCCGAACCAGGTCCGCGCGGTCGGGACGCGTCCGGTGCGTTTCTTCACCGCCTCGACGAATTCGGCGACATGGGGCACGCCCGGCTGGTTCCAGTACCATTCCATCACCCAGACCCCGACGCGCGCCTCAGGCGGCAGACCCTCGAGCGGCTCGAGCTCCTGCTGGGCGCCGGCCAGATGAACCTTGTTCCGAAGTCCGAACTGCGCCGCCTGCTTGAGCGCGTTCAGCATGTCATCGCCTTGGACCAGGAAGACGATGACGTCCGGGTTCATCCCTTGCGCCTTGATCAGATAGGACGAGAAGTCGACGGTGCCGAGCGGCGTCAGATCGCCGCCTACCCGTTCGCCGCCAAGCTTCCCGATCGCCTTGATCATGGCCGCTTCGAGGGTATGGCCGAAGGCATAGTCGGGGGTGATGTAGTAGTATTTCTTGCCGTACTGCTTGACCAGCGCGCTCGCGACGGCGTTGGCCTCCATCGAAGTGGTGTTGCAGACGCGGAAGACGTTCCAGTGGCAGGTCGCGCCGGTGATCGCGTCGGTGTGGCCGCCGGGCACGATATGCAGGACGCCTTTTTCGTTCGACACCTGAGCCATGGCGAGCGCGAGCGCCGAGTTGACGTTGCCGAGCAGGAAGTCGACCTTGTCGCTGTCGATCAATTTGCGAGCCTTCTGCACCGCCTGCCCGGCGTCGCCGCTCGACGAATCCTCGACCACGAGCTCGACCGGGCGGCCGAGGATGCCGCCCTTGGCGTTGATCTCCTCGAGCGCCATCTGGCAGCCGATCATCTCGTTCTTGCCGTACGCGGCGTAGGTGCCGGTCAGCGGATTGTCGAGCCCGATGCGAACCGCGTCGGCGGCGCGGGCGCGGATGACGAACGGGCTGGCGAACTGGGCGGCGGCAAGCGCCGCCCCGGTTTTGACGAGCGTGCGGCGGCTGACGCTGCCGCGCGAATAGGACTGGGGCAAGTTTCTCTCCCGTGTTCGGATGATCTCGCTCGGGCTCGGGCGCTGGCGCCGAGCCCCGACGATCGAGGGGCGCTTTGATCGTGGGGCACTCTTGTCCACGGGCGTTCGCTCCGTCAAGCCGGAACGCGGCGCCGCTGTGGCAGGGGAGTCTCGGACGCGATGCGCGCCGGGGCGCCAGACGCTTCCAGGCGCGCAATTGGCGCGCCGCAAGAGGCAGTTGGACGGCGCCCGAACCGAAAAGCGCAGAGGAAAGAGCTTGATTCCCGGGCCTGGTGACGTTCAGGCTTCGATTCGGGGTCGGAAAGCTCAGGGTAAATGCTTTTTTCATCCGCTCGCCGGCAGAGCGAGGGGCTCCGCAAAACGACGGCGGAGCTCGTCCGCGGCTTCAGCCCCCGAAAATGACCCTGCGGAATCGTCGCTCCGCCACGGCGTAGTAGACGGCGCCGATAATGATCATTGCGATCATTGGGCGCCAGACCAGACTGATGTCCGCGCCGCGGAAGAGGACCGCCTGCGAGAACTCGACAAAGTGCGGCGTTGGGCTGATTGTCTGGACGATGTACTGAAGCCAGATCGGCATGCTCTCCATCGGCGTCGCGCTGCCGGAGAGCAGCTGCGTGACCATCAGCACCGGGATCGCGAGCAGGCCGAACTGGCCCATGGTGGTGGCGAGGGTACCCAGCATGATGCCGAGCGTCGCCACGACCAGCGAATAGACCGCCGCGCCGAAGATGAAGAGCAGGAGCGAGCCGTTGATCGGCGCGCCGATCCACCAGTGCACGACCAACTGGATCGACAGCACCGCGGCCACGAGAATCACGAGCGCATTGGCGATCATCTTGGCGATCATGATCTCGGGCGCCACGATTGGCATGACGAGAAGATGTTCGACCGTGCCCTGCTCGCGCTCGCGAATGAGCGCCGCACCGGTCAGGATCACGGTCAGCATGGTGATCTGATTGATGACCTGCGTCATGCCCGAATACCAGGACGCGTTGAGGTTAGGGTTAAAGGCCGCCCGCGTGACGACGTTGACGGGAACGCCGCCCGCGCCCTCCTTGCCGCCGATGAACCGCTGGACCTCGTTCCCGATCGCGGTCCTGAGGTAGCCTGCGCCGTTGCCGGCTTGCGAAATGGCGGTGGCGTCGACGTTGATCTGGATGCCCGTTTGGCGCTGGGCGCGCAGGTCCGCCTCGAAATTCGGCGGGATCTCGACCACCAACAGGAGCTTGTTCGAGTCCATCATCGGGTCGATGTCGGAGGCCTGAATGTGCACCGGCGGCTGAAAGGTCGGCAGCGTCAGCGCCTCGGAGATCTGGCGGGACAGCCCTGACCCGTCCTCGTCCACGATGCCGACCGAGAGATTGGTGGCCTCCGTTTTGGCGCCGGTCGCCACCGTATTGACCGAGAGCGAAAACGCGTAGACCACGAGAATCAGCATCACCGGATCGGCGCGGATGCTGCGAAGCTCCTTGATGATCAGATGATAGAGGTTCGCGAGATGATCGGCGAACGTGAGCGGCTTGTATTCGATGTAGCCGGGGGACTGCGCCTTGGAGGTCTGAGACATCGTCAGGTCTCCTGCTTGCGGAGCAAAGACAGGGACAGGGCCATGTAGACGAGCGCGATGACGACGAGCGCCGCGAGGTTTGGCCACAGATCCACGAAGGCGAGCGCCTTGGCGAACACGCCGACCGAAATCTGCTGGTACCAGGACGACGGGAAAATGATCGCCGCGATCCTGGCGCCGCCCGACAGCGAGGACACCGGCGCCAGCATGCCCGACATGTTGATCGCCGGCGTCATCGTGAGGATCGTCGTGGCGAATACGGCCGCGACCTGCGAGCGCGTGAAGGACGAAACTAGCGCGCCGAAGCCTGTCGTCGCGATCACATAGATGAGCGTTCCAAGCAGCAGCACCCAAAACGGACCCTTCGGCGGCACGTCGAAGAAGAAGACCGACATGAAGAACAGTACGAAGAAGTTGATCATCGCGATCGCAACATAGGGCGACTGCTTGCCGATCAGAAACTCGAAGCGGGTGATCGGCGTCGAATAGAAATTGGCGATCGAGCCGGTCTCCTTTTCGCGCACGATGGCGATCGCCGACATGATCGCCGGAATCAGAAACAGCAGGAGCATCAGGATGCCCGGGACCATCGCGTTGACGCTGAGGAACGCCTGATTGTAGCGGAAGCGAATCTCGATATCGTCATTGCTCCACTTGTTCGGCGCGCCGGGACGCAGGACCTGGCGCTCGAGCTCCTCGCCTTGCTTGCTGATGACGCCCGAGACGTAGTTCTTCGCGGTTTCGCCGCGGAACGTCATCGCGCCGTCGACGGTCACGTTGACTTCCGGTCTGCGCCCCGCGAGAAGGTCGCGCCCGAAGCCCGGCGGGATCTCGACCACGATCTGCGTTCCCCCGCTCCGTAGCCTTCGCTGCGCATCCTCGGCCGAGGTGATCGGCGGCTGCACGGAGAAGTAGCGGGAGCCCTCGAAACCCTGCAGAAGCTCCCGGCTCTGCGGCGACTGGTCCTGATCGAAATAGGCCATTTTCAGGTTTTCGATGTCGAACGAGATGCCGAAGCCGAAGGCCAGCATGAGAATGATCGGACCGAGCACGGCGAAGGCGAGCCGGATCGGATCGCGCCGAAGCTCCACCGTTTCACGCCGGGCGTAGGCCCACATGCGGCCGGGATTGAACCGTTTTGGCGGCGGCAACGCCTCGGCCTCCCCTGCGACCGCATCGGCGTCGGGCGGCGCGACGGCCTTGCCGACTTCGATGCCGGCGGCCTCCGCGAGATAGCCGACGAAACACTCTTCGAGCGACGCGCTGCCCCGCTCCTTTACGAGATCGCGCGGCGCGCCGACCGCCAGCACTCGGCCCGCATGCATGAGCGAGATGCGGTCGCAGCGGTCCGCCTCGTTCATGAAATGCGTGGTGACGAAAATCGTGACGCCGTCGTCGCGCGAGAGATCGATGAGCGTGCGCCAGAACGAATCGCGCGCGATCGGATCGACGCCCGACGTCGGCTCGTCGAGAATGAGGATCGAAGGTTCATGAAGGACCGCGACCGCCAATTGAAGCCGCTGCTTGATGCCGAGCGGCAGGCGGTCGGGCCGCGCCTCGGCGAAGGCCCTGAGATCATAGCGATCGAGCAGGTCCTCCATTCTCGGCCCAATCTTCTCCTCCGGCAGATGGTAGAGCTCGCCGTGCAGCTCGAGGTTCTGCCGGACCGTGAGCTCCCCATAGAGCGAAAAGGCCTGCGTCATGTAGCCGACGTTGCGCCGCGCCTGCATGTCGTTCGAGCCCATAGGCTGACCGAACAGTTCGCAGGTTCCGCTGGTCGCAGGCAGGAGCCCGACCAGCATCTTCATCGTCGTCGACTTGCCGCAGCCGTTCGAGCCGAGGAAGCCGAAAATCTCGCCCGGCGGAATGCGGAAGTCCACGTGATCGACCGCGACGAAGTCGCCGAAGCGGCGCGTGAGCCCCTGGGCCTCGATCGCCGGAGTCTCGTCTGGCGCAACAACCCGCGGGCGCACGACGACTGCCTGGTGCCCCGCGCGTTTGGCCTCGGGCATGAGCGCGATGAAAGCTTCGTCGAGATTGGGCTTGCCGGTCTTGGTCAGCAACTCCTTGAGCGTTCCGGTGGCGATGATCTTGCCCTCGTCCATCGCCATCAGCCAGTCGAAGCGCTCGGCTTCGTCCATATAGGCCGTGGCGACGATTACGCTCATCTGCGGCCGGCGCGCGCGGATCGTGTTAATCAGGTCCCAGAACTGGCCGCGCGACAGCGGGTCGACGCCGGTCGTCGGCTCGTCGAGAATGAGCAGATCGGGATCGTTGATGAGTGCGCAGCAAAGGCTCAGCTTCTGCTTCATGCCCCCGGAGAGTTTGCCGGCCGGACGGGCCTCAAACTTCTCCATTGCGGTCGCGGTCAGAAGCTCGGTGATGCGCGCCCGCCGCTCCTCGGCTCCCTGGCCGAACAGCCGGCCGAAAAAGTCGATGTTCTCTAACACACTCAACGTCGGATAGAGATTGCGGCCGAGGCCCTGGGGCATATAGGCGACGCGGCCGCGAATCTCGCGCAGAGTCCCCCGGTCGGCGACGTTCTTGTCGAAGACCCGGATTTCGCCTTGCTGAATTGTCTTCACGCCGGCGATGAGACCAAGCAGGGTCGACTTACCGACGCCGTCCGGCCCGATCACCCCCACCATGATCCGCGAGGGAATGTCGATACCGACATCAGCGAGCGCGACCGTCGCGCCATAGCGATGCGAGACGCTCGCAACCCGCGCGATGGCGCCGGTCATTTGGCGTCAGGCGTCTTCGAATCCGGCGCCTGGGTTCCGGGCGTCGGGGCGCCCGGCGCGGCGGCTTGCGCCGGCGCTTGCTCCCCCGGCGCGGCGGCCGGCGTGGGCGCGCTGTCAGGGGCCTTCGCCTGCGGCGGTTGAGGCAGCTTGACCTGGAGGTCCGCCGGCCACTCCACGTCGGCCTTGGTGCGTACGAACCCAATGCCGCGAACGCCGGTTTTGACCCGGGTGTAGAAAGCCTGCAGGATCTGGGGGTCGACCTTGAGCTTCATGCGGAACATGAGCTTTGCGCGCTCGTCCGCGGTCTCGACGGTCTTCGGGGTAAATTGCGCGTCAGCGGCGACGAAACTGACGGTCGCCGGAATGACGTAGTCGGGAACCGGATCGAGGATGATTCGCGCTTCGTCGCCCATCGCGATTCGCCCGGCGTCCGCCGCGGGCAGAAAGATCGTCATATAGACGTCGGTGAGGTCAAGAATGGTGACGATCGGCGCGCCGGCGGCGACGACCTCGCCCGCTCGCGCAAGCTGATACTGGACCCGTCCCAACCGCGGCGACACTAGGGTCAGATCGTCGATGATCGACTGGATGCGGTCGACCTGCGCCTCCGCGTTCGCGATCTGCGACAGGGCCTGGTCGCGCTGCGATGTGTAGCTCTGCACCGCCGCGACCGCAGAGTCGTAGTTGCGCTTGCGCTGCTCGAAGACCTGCTTGGTGATAAATCCGGTCTTCATCAGCTCCTGGCCCCGCTCGAAGTCGGATTTGGCGAATTCGAGGGCGCTCTGACGAGAGGCGATTTCCGCCTCCGCCGCCGCCAGCGCATCGTTGGCCTTCTGCACATCGGCCTTCGCGGCGCGCAATTGGGCCTCGTATTCCGGCGAGGAAACGCGCGCGATAACCTGGCCCTTGGTGACGCTCGAGCCCTCCTCGACGTTCACTTCGGCAAGGCGTCCTGCATATTTCGAGGAGACGTCCACCTGGGTCGCTTCGAGGCGACCGTTCGACTTGACGATGCCATCGGGCAGCGACTCGCCGCGGAGCCGGGCGATCAGATTGCGAATGAGGCCTTGGGCTTGGGCCGAAGGGGTAAGCGAGACGCCCGGGCTCGGCCCTTCGCCAACCGAGAGCGCCCAGGCGCCGACGCCGAGCAAGAGAGCCGCGGCGACGCGACGACGGTAGGTCATTTTAAGGGTCTCCTCCGCACGTCATCCGGACCTGGTCTTTCGCCAGCGGGACCCGAAATCTCGGAGCGCGGCAGCCGGTTCATTCGAGTCGCGGCGCGGCAGCAAAGGCGACGCCCCGGGCGCCGCTCCTGGCCCAAGCCCTCCGCCGCTTTACTAGGCAAGGTCGACCGTGATGTAAAGAATGAACCGGGAGGGAGATATGGCTACGACAAAAGGACCGAAGAAGGCCAAAGAACCCAAGAACGGAGAGGGCGACGACGCCTCGGCCCCGCTCGGCGGCAAAGACTACGAGCGCGAGCTTGAAAAGCTGCATGGCGAACTTGTCAAGCTGCAGCTCTGGGTAGTCGCCAAAGGACTGAAAGTCGTGGTCGTGTTCGAAGGCCGCGATGGCGCCGGCAAGGGCGGCGTGATCAAGGCGATCACCGAGCGGGTCAGCCCGCGGGTCTATCGCGTTGTCGCGCTGCCCGCGCCGACGGAACGCGAGAAATCGCAGATGTATATCCAGCGCTACATCCGCCATATGCCCGCGGCCGGCGAAATCGCGATCTTCGATCGCAGCTGGTACAACCGCGCCGGGGTCGAGCGGGTGCTGGAATTCTGCACCAACGAGCAGGCTGAGCGGTTTCTCGAAGTTACCCCGGAGTTCGAGAAGGCGATGGTCGAATCCGGCGTCCAGCTGATTAAATATTGGCTTGAGGTGAGCGAGGAAGAGCAGACCCGACGGCTCGAGGCGCGGATCGACGATCCGCGCAAGATCTGGAAGCTGTCGCCGATGGATCTCAAGTCCTACAATCGCTGGTATGACTATTCGCGTGCGCGGGACGACATGTTCAAGGCGACCGACACCCCCTGGGCGCCGTGGCATGTCGTGCGCTCCGACGATAAACGTCGAGCCCGACTCAATGTCATCTCCCATCTGCTGGCGCGGATCCCCTACAAGGAGCTGCCGCGAGAAAAACCCGACCTGCCAAAGCGGCAGAAGCCTCACGGCTACGTCGAGCCCGACTACCCTTACAAATTCGTCCCGGAGCTCAATTGGTGAGCGGCAAGATCACCGCCAGGCGTCAGTAGTAGTGCGCGCCCATGAAGGTGTTGTGGATCGGGGTCGGTTGATCAAACCGATGACGCGTGAAGCTGTGCGCCGGTTGCCGGCGGACCGGCCGGCCGTGCGGATGAAGAGTGAGCTGGTCGCGCCTCATCGGCACGATGTGACTTTGCGCGCTTTTCGGCTTGACGGACGCGCCCGAGGTTGCCTGGGCGGCCGAAGGAACCGACGAGGCGAAGCAAGCGATGAGAGCCACGCCCGCGAGGAGAATTGCGCTCGTTTTCATCCCGTTGACCCCGGTCTAGAACACCGGCTCGCCCAGCGCTATCTCGGCCAGGGGCGAAAGCAGGATGACGTCCGAACGCGCGTTCTTGGCCCCGAGAATCAGCACTTCGGACTGAAACCCGGCGATGTTGCGCGGCGGCATGTTGACGACGCAGGCGACCAGCCGGCCCATGAGCTCGGCCTCGGAATAGCTGGTGATCTGGGCGCTCGACCATTTGCGCCCAAGCGGGCCGAAATCGACCTCGACCTTGTAGGAAGGGTTGCGCGCCCGCTCGAACGGCTTGACCGTTACGATCCGGCCGATCTGGATATCGACCCTGGCGAAATCGTCATAGACGATCGGCGGCTTTTCCATCGTCATCACCCGTCGAGGCCGAAGCGACTGGATCGCCTCAGCGATTGAAAAGAAGGGGCCAGGTCGAACGGCGGCCTCAGCCTTGGACCGCTTGCTGATGCGCCTTGACCAGATCGGCCAGGCTGTCGAAACGAAAGTCATAGTGAGGCGCGTGGGCGGGGGTCATCGTGGCGCCGGACCCGTCCTGGCCATGGCGGCGGTAGATCC
>Ga0335073_10009746_pt1 | contig 13487 bp, 12 predicted proteins | sample Lox_Sample_22_FD_207093 | JGI IMG/M metagenome (GOLD analysis project Ga0335073, IMG submission 207093) | Soil microbial communities from Loxahatchee National Wildlife Refuge, Florida, United States - Lox_Sample_2.2 | ecosystem: Environmental > Terrestrial > Soil > Wetlands | place: USA...
AGCGGCAGGGGATGATCGAGGTGATCGGGCATGCCGATGACCTCGCCGGGCGGCCCGTCCGGCCGGTTCCGGCCCCGCATCTCCGCGACCGACCAGCCCAGCCGCAGCGCGGACATCACGTTGCGCGCGTCGTCGGCGTCGGCCATGGCCCCTCCCTCCCGGTCGTGTCTGCGGGTCTGCTCGGTCTGCTCGGTCTGCTCGCGCCGCTGGGGCACAAATGCGGTCAGATGAATCATGGACCTAGCGGGAATGCTTGTCCTTTTCGCCACGCGGTCGGAGATTTCGTTGCTTCCGCACCGCCGAACCTCGCCCTTCCCGCCAGCCACAATAGTCGTTCAAGTTTTCGCTCGCTGTATGATTCGCAGTCAATGGTTGTGACAACCTACCGAAAAGAGCCGTTAGGGTGTCACAACCATTGGTTGAGCATCACGGGGGCGCGGTGGTGGTGGGTTAATTGAGGCTTCAGTGCCCCGTGTGACTGCCGTCGGCCGGTGAGCGGGCCGCGCAGGAGCAGGGCGGCGAGGATGGTGGCGGCGCCCGCGACCGTCATCGCGGCTCCGGCGCCGACGGCCAGGGCCAGGCCGCCGGCCAGCGGCGGGATCAGACCTTGCCCGGTCATGATCCCGGTCGAGTTCAGGCCGAACGCCTGGCCTCGCAGCCGCGCGGGCAGGCTGTCGAGGAAAGCCTGCTGGATGCCGAGGGCGTAGGCGAAGCCGAAGCCGCACGCGAACAGGACCGCGCCCGCGACCGGCAGCGGCGGGCGGAAGGCGAGCGCGAGCAGGGGCAGGCCCATGGCCGCCGCGAGCGGGAAGGCCAGTCGCCGGCGCACCCGCGGGCGGCAGAACCGGCCGACGATCACGTCGCCGAGCAGCATCCCGGCCGGGGTGGCCGCGAGCAGCGGGCTGGCCGCGCTGGCCGGCAGGCCCAGCGACCCGGTGTAGGGCACGATCAGCGACTCGGCACCCGTGACGAGCCAGGCGGGCAGCCACTGGGCGAGCAGCAGGCCACGCACGGTGCGGTCGGCGAGCAGCTCGATGTTGCCGGACAGGGTGGCGCGCACGATCCCGCGTGCGGCCGGGCCGGTGCGGGCCGGCCTGGGCCGCAGGCCCAGGCGCGCGATGAGAGCGGCCGCCAGCAACGACAGGCCCGCGGCGAGCAGCAGCCGGCGCGCGGGCAGGGCGGCCAGGATCGCACCGCCGATCCCCAGCCCGATGATCTGGGTGGCCGAGCCGGTCACGCTGAACACCGAGCGCCCCAGGACGTAGCGGTCTCCGTCCAGGATCTCGGGGAGGACGGCGGAGTTCGCGGCGGTGAACACCGGGGTCGCGGTGGCCACGACCGCCACCAGGGCCAGCATGGCCGGGACCGGCAGGCCCGGCCACAACCCGATGACCAGTCCGGGCACGGCGCGGGTGAGCAGGCCGGCCGTGATCACCAGCCGGGGCGGCAGCCGGTCGGCCAGCGCGGTGAACAGCGCGCCGCCCAGGGCCTGCGGCGCGAAGCCCATGCTGAACGCGAGCGCGGTCCAGAACGCGGACCGGGTCTGGGCGTAGACCAGCACGGACAGGCCGAGGATCTCGAACTCGAAGCCGAGCACGAACATCAGCAGGGTGGCGAACAGGACGCGGAACTCCCCCACCGCGAACACCGACCCGTAGGTCGTCCGTGCGGACGGGGACGGCGCAGGGCGGGACTTGGGGGTCGTGGCGGTCATGGGCCCAGCGTGCGCGGCAGGCCGTCCGTGGAGTAATGTTTCGTCCTAGAACGAAAGGTCTTGGGGTGACGCTGCGGATCGAGGTCGGCAACCAGGACCTGACCATGAGCCGGTTCGCGCTCTCGCCCTTGTGGGAGCTGACCCACGCGCTGCGCCTGCTCGCGGCGCCGCCGGGCGAGTCTTTGCTCCGTCCTTGGCTGGCCCGCGCGCATGACCGGTACCGGACGCTGGCTCGCGAGGCGGATGTCGGCGTGATCCTGGCGCTGATGCCGCCGGCCTGGGGTGCGGACTTCATCACTCCCGTCCCGGCCGGGGTGTCGACCTCGATCGGCGACCTGCTCGACCAGGTCCGGTCGACGCCGGCGGAGCAGGCTCACCGAGAAGTCGACGCGGCGCTGCGGCGGCAGCCGCGGGTCGATCCCCGGGTCAGGCAGATCCTGACCGGCGACCGGGTGACCGGGTACGTCGCCGACGTGCTGGCGGCCGCCTGGCAGGCGCTGCTCGAACCCGAATGGCCCACGCTGCGGGCCATCCTGGAACGGGACGTGGTGTACCGGGCCGGGCAACTGGTATCGCGGGGCTGGGCGGCGGCGCTCGGCGACCTGCACCCCGAGCTGAGCTGGGAGCAGGGCCGGATCGTGCTCAGCCGGATGACCGGCATCGAGGACACCGCGCTGGGCGGGCGCGGGCTGCTGTTCGTACCGTCGGTGTTCATCTGGCCGAAGCTGGCCCTGGGCCTGGACCCGCCCTGGCCGCCGAGCCTGATCTACCCGGCGCGCGGGGTCGCCGCCTTGTGGGAGCGGCCCGGCCGGGCGCGGCCGGGTACCGCGCTGGACCGGCTGCTCGGCCCCTCGCGCGCCGCCATCCTGGCGGCACTGGAAGAGCCGGCCAGCACCACCCAGCTGGTCGCCACGCTGGGCCAGTCGCTCGGCGCCATCGGCGATCACCTGGCCGTGCTGCGCGAGGCCGGCCTGATCAGCCGGGCCCGGTCCGGCCGTTCGGTCCTGTACCGCCGCACCCCCGTCGGCGACGCCCTGGCCGCCACCGACGGGGGTACCTGACGTCCGCGCTAGGCGCGGACGGCCCGCTCTGCGCGTTGGGCGCGCGGGGCGCGCGGGGCGCGTTGGGCGCGCGGGGCGCGCGGGGCGCGCCGGGCGCGCCAGGCCCGGTCGCCGAGCAGGGCCAGGGCGGCCGGAACCAGGATGCCGCGCACCACGGTGGCGTCGATCAGCACCGCCGCCGCCGTGCCGATGCCCAGGATCTTCAGGTCGACCAGGGACAGCGTGGCGAAGATCGAGAACACCGCCACCATGATCAGCGCGGCGCTGGTCACCACGCCCGCGCTGGAGGCGATGCCGCCGACCACGGCCTCCCGCGGGGCCCCCCCGCGGGACCACAGCTCGCGGATGCGGCTCAGGATGAACACGTGGTAGTCCATGCTGATGCCGAACAGGAACACGAACATGAACAGCGGCACCCAGGAGATGATCCCGCCGAACGAGGTGTAGCCCAGCAGGTGCTGCAGCCGCCCGTCCTGGAAGATCAGCGTGATCAGGCCGTACGCGGCGCCGACCGACAGCAGGTTGAGCCCGATCGAGACCAGCGAGATCCCCACCGACCGGAACGCGATCATCAGCAGGACGAAGGCCAGCGCGGCCACCACGCCCAGGACCACCGGGGTCCGGTCGTGCAGCTGGTGGGTGAAGTCATACTCGCTGGCCGTGTCCCCGGTCACCGCGTAGCTGATCCCGGGCACCCGGCCCAGCGTGACCGGCAGGATCTGGTCGCGCAGGGTGGCCAGGGCCTGGTCCGACACCGAGTCCGACCCGTCGCCGGCCAGCGGGACGTCGATCACCAGCGCCCCGCCGCCCACCGCGGTGGCGGTCACCGGCCGGTGGATGGGGCCAGCGGCAGCCGCGCGCCCCTGCAGCGCGGCGACCGCGGCCCTGACCCGGGGTCCGGTCGCGCCGGGACCGGTCACCACGACCTCGGCGGGCGTGGGCGTCTGCGGGAAGGCCCGCTGGATCGCGCTGGTGGTCGCGATCACGGCCTGACCGGGCGGTACGTCGACGGCCGGCTCGCCCAGCCGCATGCCCAGGGCCGGCGCGGCCAGGGCGAGCAGGGCCAGCGCGGCGGTGATGCCCCAGATGGCCGGGTGCGCCACCACCCGGCGGACCAGCGCGGCCCATAGCCGGGACGGGCGGGCGGCAGCGCGGCCGCGGCCCAGGAACGGAATCCGGCCCCGGTCGGCGCGCGGGCCCAGCCAGGACAGTAGCGCCGGGAGCACCGTGAGCGATCCGGCCACCGCGATGCCGACCACCGCGATCGTGCCGATCGCGATGCCGGTGAACTGGTCGATGCCGGTCAGGAACAGCCCGGCCATCGCGATCATGACCGTGAGCCCGGAGATCAGGATCGAACGGCCGGACGTGCCCGCCGCGATGCGGAGCGCCTCGGCGAAAGACCGGCCGCGGGCTCGCTCCTCCCGCTCGCGGCGCAGGTAGAACAGCGAGTAGTCGACGCCGACCGCCATCCCGACGATCAGCACCACCTCGGCGGTGGAGTTCCCGACGGGCAGCCAGTGGCTGGAGATCGTGACCACGGCCAGAGCCGCGACGACGGCGGAGATCGCGAGCAGGATCGGGATGCCCGCCGCGACCAGTGCGCCGAACACCAGGACGAGCAGGATCAGCGTGACCGGCACCGAGGTCGCCTCGGCCTGGCGGAAGTCCAGGGAGCTGTCGATGGCCCGGGTCATGCTCGCGTCACCGGTCTCGGCCACGAGCAGGTCCGGATGACGGGCCTGCACGGCGGCGACCGCACGCTGGTCGGCCGCGACAGCCTGATCCTGGTCGCTGGTGCTGCCGGGGACGACGAACGTGACCAGGGCGCTGCGCCCGTTCGCTGACACCAGGGACCGGCGGCCGCTGCCAGCCAGGGGCGACTGGACGTGCGCGGCGTCCTTCGGCAGGGCGGCCAGCGCCGTCACAACCTGGCCCACGGCCCGCCGCAGCTCAGGATCACGGGCGAAGGCGGGCCCAGCAGCCCGGGCCTGGACCAGCACCTCCTCGGGAGCGGAGCCGTAGTAGGCCGGCGCCGCCTGGTGCAGGGCCCGTTCGGCCTGCCCGGCCTGGCCGGGATCATAGCTGGGCAGGTTCTTGCTGCCCAGCGCCTGGGCGGCCACGAACATCACGGCGACCAGCGCGAGCCAGCCGAATACCGCGGTTTTCTTGTGCCGGGCACTCCACCCGGCGATCCGTTCGACGACCGGCCTGCGTTCGGGCGGGGCGACCGGAGGTGTTTCTGGGCATACTTGACTGACCAGCTGGCGCATCGTGGCCTCTTTCTGTGGCAAGCGGATTGAGCAGTTACCTGGTGTGAGCGGTTGGTGCCTGGCCCCACCCGTGAGCTGGACCCTCATGGGTGGGGCTGGTAGGACGGTCCGTTCGGCCGATAAGAGCCGGGAGCGGACCTGGGCGCTGGAGCAGGTCCTTAGCTGGCGCCAAGGGGTCTTCCGGCGTCCGGAGCAGGGCCCGGGCGGTGCTGGCGTGGGTGCGCGCGGTCAGCACCAGGACGTAGCTGAACGCCACCAGCAGGAGCAGGCACACCAGCGCGGTGAGCAGCGCCTTCGGCAGCGTGTCGACGTAGATGCCGACCGCTTTTGGCCCGGACGGACCGTTGGGGAAGTAGCCGAGCTGGACGCCGTGCACGGTCAGGCCGTGCGCGAAGTGATCGACCGGGGCCCAGTACCACAGCGGCAGCGTGACCCCGGCGGCCAGGGTGAACCAGACGGCGAGCACCACGCCGCCGAGGACCACCAGCGGGACGAACATGCCCACCAGGTAGCCGAACTCGTGCCAGGTGGCCGTGTCCTGCCAGTAGGCGCGGGCCCGGGCCCGCAGGGTGCCCGGCGCCTCGTCCGGCTCCCGGTAATGGTGCTCGACGGGTTGGCCGGACGCCGCGCGGAGCCGGGAGCGCTCGGCGGCCGCGCAGGCGTGGATGATCCCGGCCGCGGCGACCAGCAGCGGGATCCCGGCCAGGGTGACCGAGAGCGCGGCCGCCACGGTCACCGCGGCCAGCACGGCGCCGAACAGCAGCCAGCCCGTCACCTGATAGGCCAGCAGGTACCAGGCGGCACGCCAGGTGGTGGCCCACCAGGCCCGCCGCAGCGGGTTTCCGGACAGCAGCAGCCGGTTCATCCGACTTCCCTCATCAGTTGTTCCACCGCGCTGACGTGCTCGGTGAGCTTGGCCAGTTGGTCACGCAGCTCGCCCTGGTTGGCCACCGCCTCCTCGGCGAGCTTGCGGTAGGCGGCCATCGCCACCGCGTCGGCGCGGTGACGCTGCAGCCGGAAGTACCAGCCGACGATCGCGGCTATCGCCGCGCAGATCGGCACGAAGATGGCCAGCAGGACGAAGACCGCGGCGTAGCTGGTGCCGTCGCCAGAGGCCAGGATGTGCGTCGCGGTCATCATTCGGTCTCTTTCATCTCGGTGTCGCCTTTCTCGGGACTTCCGTTGGCCTCGTCGGCCCGGAGTGCGGCCATGATCGTCTCGGCGGTCACCCGCAGGTCGAACGGCGCCAGCTGGAAGTACTTCATCGCCTTACCGTCCTCCGACAGCTCCAGCTGGCCGGTTACCATCCCGGCCTTCTCCAGCCGGTCCAGGTGCATGTACAGCAGGGGCCTGGACATGTCGAGCCTGCGCGCCAGCTCGCTGACGTGCACCCGCCCGCCTGCGAGTTCGGCGACGATCCGCAGTCGCAGGGGGTGGGCCACGGCGGTGAGCATCGCCAGCAGCTCGTCGGTGGTCAGGTCGGGCTCCTTAGGCTGGTATTTCACCTGTAAGTCAGAACTTACAGGTGAAGGTTGGGCCTGTCAACGAGTTTCCGGGGCTCGCGTTCAGGCTCCGGCGGGCTGGTCTTCAGGTTTCCCCGGATGGCCGCTTTCGGCTTGCTGTTGGATGGCTCGCGATATATCGTGGAAGCACCTTGGGGATTCCCCGTTCTTGCTTACGGAGGGCACGGATGGCATCGGGATATAACGTGCGCGTCGGGGACGCCGATCGCGAGGCGATCGCCGCCCAGCTGCGTGAGCATTACGCGGATGGCCGGCTGACGCTGGAGGAGCTGAACGAGCGCCTGGACCAGACGTTTGCGGCCAAGACCAAGGACGACCTCAACACCGTCATGCGCGACCTGCCGCATGTGGCGCGGCCGTTCACCGACGCGCCCGCCGCGGGCTTCAGCAACACGGCGTGGCAGGGCCCGGCCTGGCCGGGACCCACGCAGCGGTCGGACTGGGACTACGGCTCCGGCAGCGGCCGGCGGTGCGGGCGCGCCGCCTTCGCGCCGCTGCTGGTGCTGATGTGGGTGGCGCTGGTGTTCGGCGCGGTGACGCTGTTCGGCATCGGAGGCGGAGACCGGCCGCTGGCCATCGTCCTGCTCCTCGCGGCGCTGGCCTTCCTCAAGCGGCTGTTCGGGTTCGGCGGCCGGGGCCGGGGCCGTGGCCCGCGGGGTCCGAAGGGCCCGCGCCGGTCACCGAGGGGGCCGCGCTTCTGAGGCGACGGGGTCGCCGCCGATTCTGCGCCGGGCCGGGTTCCGCGCCGGGCCAGTTGCGACTTATCGTGGAACTCAGGTAGTCGGCTTGGCGAACCCGGAAACCCGATGACGAGGCGATACGACGTTCGAACCGGAATGCTAGAACACGATCCCGACGCGGCCCAGCCGCGTGAACAGCTCATACCGGGCTGGCGCGTGCCAGGGTACAGCCGCTATGACTACGACCTGAGGATAGGTGACGCCGAGCGCGACGCCACCATGGCCCAGTTGCGGGACCACTTCGTGGCCGGGCGGCTCACCCTCGACGAACTGACCGACCGCCTCGATCTGGTGCTGGCGGCCAAGACGCAGCGCCAGATCGACGGGCTGATGGCCGACCTGCCGCGCCCGCCCCGGGCCGCGCCCGGCGCACCCCTCCAGCCGGCCACCGATCAGGACGCGGGCCGGTTCCTGGTGTCCGCGCTGCTGCTGTTCGCGCTGGCCACCTGGATCTTGATCATGGCCTGGATGTCCCGGCACGCGTACTACGGCCCGTATCAGTTCCCGCCCCCGCCGGGGCGGTAGCCGGTCACTGCGCCCGCAGCAGGCCGGTGACGCCGTGGCGCCGTGACCGGGCCGTCTCGATGATCAGGGCCGCCGCGACGAGCAGCACGATCACCGCGCACGGCAGGCCGAGCGCGGTCAGGTCCGGGCGGAACTGGACCGGCGCCCCAGCGCCCGTGAAGACCGACAGGTCCAGCGCCGGGCCGATCAGGACCGGCAGCGCGAGCGTGCACCCGGCCGCGGCAACGACGGCCGCGAGAACCGCGGGCAAGGCCATGAGCAGCACGAGCCTGGTATCGCGTTCGTAGCCCATGACGCTGAGCCGGGCCAGGGTGAGCTCCCGGTCCCGGGCGCCCAGAGCGAGGCCGAAGACCACGTTGATCAGGGCCAGCCCGGCGGCGAGGGCGGCGGTGAGCGTCATCAGGAGCGCCGCGGCGTGCTGGAGCGGCGCGCTGCCCAGGGTGTCGAGGACATCGGCGCGGAACGCGAGCGTCGCGGCGGGCAGCACCATGGCGACCAGCCGGGACAGCCGGGACCGGTCGATGTGCGGACCGGTGATCAGCGCCAGGTTGGGCGCCGGCCGGCCGAGTTCCCCGGGCAGGGTGCGCAACGGCATGAGCAGGAACGCGCCGCCGGCCGGCAGCGCCGGGGTCCGGGCGACGATTCCGGCGACCCGGATCCTCAGCGGCCCTATCGGGTCGTCCGAGCGCAACGGGACGATCCCGCTGCCCAGGGCCGCGGCCGCGGACGGTGAGGCGAGCACGGGAATGACGGTGCCGGAGCCGACCGGGGTGCTCTCGTCCGCGGCGCCGAAGGCGCCGACCGGGATCCGGGGGAAGGGGGTGTCCGCGGTCAGCGCCGCGTACCCGGCCGGGTCCACCGCGGCCACGGTAAGCTGCTGCCCTTGCGGCGCCTGCCACGTGGTGGTCCACACCGCCGTGCTGTGCCGCACACCCGGGACCGCCGCGATCGCTTTCTGCACGGCCGGCGTGATGTCGTACGCGGCGCTGTTGGTGTTGATGACGGCGTCGGCGCCGGTGGCCTGCCAGGAGTAGCTGACCTGGCCGTCAGCGATCGACCGGCTGACCATGCCACCGAAGGCAGCCAAGGTCAGGGCGAGGACCAGGGTGAAGGCCGGCAGGACGGTGGCCGCCCCGCGCTCCAGCGCCCCGGCCAGGCCGACGTAGCCGGCGACACCGCCCCGGCGCCGCCAGACCGGCAGCAGCGCGCGGATGGCCAGCGGGTACAACCGCACGGCGATCAGGGCGGCGGGGACGGCGACCAGGACGGGCGCGACGGTGAGATACCAGTTGGTGACGCCGGCCGGAGATACTCCCTGGTCATGCAGCACCACCAGGCCCGCGACCGCGGCGGCGCAGGCCGTCAGCCCGGCGACCAGGCGGCGCTGGGCGGCCACCGAGGTCCGCGAGGTCCGCGTCTCGGGGGTCAGGATGAGCGCGGGGTTGACCGCGGGCGCGGGACTCCGGTGTCGCCAGACCGCGATCAGCGGCGGCCCGGCCAGCGCGACCGCGAGCACGCCGACGGCCTGCTTCCAGTCCGAGGTGATGCTGGCGCCGGGGACGATCGCGATGACCAGGGCGGCGCCTGCCACGGCGGCCGGGACGACAGCCGGCGCAATGCCGGAGAGCATCAGCATCGCGACCTGGCGGCTGGAGGCACCGCGGTGCCGGAGCGTGATCAGTTCGTCATCCCGGCGGGCCACCACGATGCGGGCGGCGAACAGGATGACCACCACGACCATCGCCGCCATGCTCGCGAACAACAAGAGCAACACGGCCAGTACCGCGGTCTGGGCGGTGATGAAGCTCGTCAGCGTCGGGGCCATCGGCTCGGTGACGGTCAGCCCGATGGCCTCCGATTGCAGACCTGAAGAATAGGGCGAGCCGACGGCGACCGCGAGAGCGTTCGAGAACGCCTGGGCCTGATCCGCGTTCACCCGGCCGACGGCCACGGGAAATTCCCATTCCAGCTGCATGTTCTCGCAGGCGCCGGCGACTCGCGGGCAGAAGGCGGTCTGGACCGCGGCGAGCTGGCCCGGGTCGGCCAGCGCCGCGCCCAGCACGGTGATGCGGCCGGTGGTCAGGTCCTCGGTCAGGTCCGGGGTACTGGCCAGCGGATCGGTGGCCCAGAAGGTCGAGGCCGGGTTGCGCGCGCGGACGATCGCAGTGACCAGGAGCCTGACCGGCCCCCCGGGAGCGCTGAGCTCGAGGCGGGAACCGGGGTGCAGCCCGTATCGCGCCGCCGTCTGCCTGGTGACCGCCACGCCCAGGACACCCGGCGGGATCACGGCGCCCGCGACCCGCCCGGCGACGACCTCGACGTGGCCCGGCAGCTGGCCACGGTAGGTGACCTCAAGCTCCGGCGTGTACCCCGGCGGCAGGTGCGGCCCGCCGGAGGTGATCGCGTTTAGCGAGGTGGTCAGGCCGGCCCAGCTGCCCGCGGCGATCGGCACATATTCCGCGAAGCTGCCGGCGAGCAGGCTGGTGGCGCTGGACAAATTGGCTTCGTTCAGGATCGGGTGGCCGGCAAAGGCCCCGGTGAACGTGTTCCAGCTGGTGTCGACCCCGATGGCCGTGCCCAAGGGCCCGGGCCGGTTCAGCGCTTGCTGCAGGGCCTCGGTCCGCAGGTGCAGGCTGATCGCGGGCCCGGCCATCGCGGCGAACACGCAGCCGCACACCAGCACGGCCAGCGCCACCGTACGGCTGGCCGCGCCGCGCATCTAGGCGCTGGCCAGCGCGCGGAGCGGGACGACCAGGTAGCGGTAGTCCGGGGCGGACTCTTCGTCGGGCCGCGGCCGGCCGGTGATCAGCGCCGGCTTGGTCGGGCTGGTGAACTGCAGGCGGATCCGGCCCTCTTTGTCCTCTGCGGTCCCGTCCTGGGCCTGCGGGCCCGCGGACGTGAGGGCCGCGGCCAGGCCGTCGAGCAGGTACTGCGGGCTGAACGCGATCGCGGACTCGTCACCGGCGAAGTCGGCGGGCACGGTTTCCCTGGCCCGCGCCTGGCCCTTGGTCCCGGCCTCGATGGTGACCCTCCCGGGCTCGAACGACAGCCGGACCGAGCTCCCCCGCTCGGCGACCAGCGCCACCCGCCGGACCGCCTCGGCCAGCGGGACGGCCGGCATGTCGCCGTGGCTGCCGAAGTCCGCGGGGAACTTGGAGCTGTACTTGATGTACTCCCCCGCGATCAGGCGCGTGGTCAGGCGCCGGCCGCCCGACTCGAACCCGATCATCGCGTCGGTCGTCCCGCCGTTCCTGGTCGTCGCGGTTCTGGAATCCCCGTCCGTGCCACGCGTCATGACGCGGACCGGCACGCCGGGCACCATCATCCGGGCCGCGTCGGCCAGCGTCTTGGCCGGGACCAGGAGCGTGCTGCTGGTCCCGGGTCGGGCGGGATTCCAGCCCAGCTCCCGGATGGCCAGCCGGTACCGGTCGGTCGCCACCAGCGTGATCATGTCGCCCTCGATCTCGACGTTCACCCCGGTGATGACGGGCAGCGTGTCGTCCCGGCTCGCCGCGGGCGTCACCTGGCCGATGGCCGTGGCGAACGCGCCGCCGTCGACGGTACCGGCCAGCCGCGGCAGCTCGGGCAGCCGCGGGTACTCCGCGATCGGCAGCGTGACCAGGCTGAAGGACGCGGGCCCGCAGACCAGGGTCACGTCATCCTTGTCGTCGACCTCGACCGGGTGGCCGGGCAGGCTGCGGGTGATCTCGGCCAGCAGCCGCCCCGGCACCAGCACCGTCCCGGGCTCGGTCACGTCCGCGTCGATGCTGATCCGGGCCGAGACCTCGTAGTCGAAACAGGACAGGGTCAGACCGTCGGCGGCAGCCTGGAGCAGGAGCCCGGACAGCACCGGGAGCACAGGCCGGGACGGCAGCGAGCGTGCTATCCAGGCGACCGCCTCGGCGAGCGCGTCGCGCTCCACCATGAACCGCATCCCTGCCTCCAATCCGGGGCCTCCAATCCGGGGGGCCTCCTCCACCGGAGGTAAGCCGTCTGTCTTCATACGCATATTCGCATGAGGCACTGACATTCCCGGGTCAGGCAGCGACGGCTAGGTGGCCAGGCCGGGCGGCGCGGCGTCCAGGGTGGCCTGGATCGCCTTGACCAGGGCTCGCGCGGAGTCCGCGGTGAGCTCCACCGCGACCCGCGCCGAAGGACCGGCGCCGGGATCGAGGAAGTCGATGTTGAGGGTGTGCTCGGCCGGGGCGTGCACCGGGTGGTCGAAGTACACGCTCGCGTCGGTCACCGTGAACCAGCCGGACGGCCCCTTCCCGCTGCCGGTGATCGAGACCTTCTCCGTCAGGTACGTGCACATCGCGGCTCCTTTTTGGGATCCAGGGTACGCGCCGGCCGGCCGGCGGCCGGACGGGGATGACAGACTTTGTCGCATGACCTACGTAGCCGCCGATGACCGTTACAGCAAGATCCCCTACCGCCGCTGCGGGCGCAGTGGTGTGCTGCTGCCTGAGATTTCACTCGGATTGTGGCAGAACTTCGGGGACGGCAAGCCGATCGAGGACCAGCGCGCGATCATCCGCCGGGCGTTCGACCTGGGCGTCACGCACTTCGACCTGGCCAACAACTACGGCCCTCCGTACGGCAGCGCGGAGATCAACTTCGGCCGGATCATGCGGGAGGACCTGCGGCCCTACCGCGACGAGCTCATCATCTCGACCAAGGCGGGTTACGACATGTGGCCCGGTCCGTACGGCGACCACGGCTCGCGCAAGTACCTGCTGGCCAGCCTCGACCAGTCGCTGCGCCGGCTGGGCCTGGAGTACGTGGACATCTTCTACTCCCACCGCTTCGACCCCGACACCCCGCTCGAGGAGACGATGGGCGCGCTGGAGACCGCGGTCCGGTCGGGCAAGGCCCTGTACGCCGGGATCTCTTCCTATTCGGCCGAACGGACCGAGGAGGCAGTGGCCCTGCTCCGCCAGATGGGCGTCCGGCTGCTGATCCACCAGCCGTCATACTCGATGCTGAACCGCTGGATCGAGGGCGGCCTGCTGGAGGTGCTCGGCCGGGAGGGCGTGGGCTGCATCGCGTTCTCGCCGCTGGCCCAGGGCGTGCTCACCGGCAAGTACCTGAACGGCGTGCCGTCCGGCTCGCGGGCCAGCCTGAACGGCTCACTGTCGTCCGACCAGCTCGCGCCGGCCACGCTGGCGCACGTCCGCGCGCTGAACGAGATCGCCAGGTCCCGGGGCCAGACGCTGGCCCAGATGGCGCTGTCGTGGGTGCTGCGTGACCCGCGGGTGACCTCGGCGCTCATCGGCGCGAGCAGCGTGGCGCAGCTGGAGGAGAACCTCGCCGCGGCCGGCCACAGCCACTTCACCGACGAGGAACTGGCCGCCATCGACGGCGACGCGGTCGACGCCGGCGTCAACATCTGGGCCGCGTCCAGCGCCGAGTGAGCCTTTTGACTACTGGAGGTAGCGGCCGAACCAGGTGAAGATGCGGTTCCAGCCGTCCATCGCGGCCTCGGGCCGGTAGGCGGGACGGTTCACCGAGAAGAACGCGTGCCCGGCGCCCTCGTAGGAGTGGAACTCGTACGTCTTGCCCTGGTCCTTCAGCTCCTGCTCGAGCTCGGCCACCTGCTCCGGCGACGGGTACTGGTCGTCGGCGCCGAACAGGCCGAGCAACGGGCAGGA
>Ga0335073_10009749_pt1 | contig 13483 bp, 16 predicted proteins | sample Lox_Sample_22_FD_207093 | JGI IMG/M metagenome (GOLD analysis project Ga0335073, IMG submission 207093) | Soil microbial communities from Loxahatchee National Wildlife Refuge, Florida, United States - Lox_Sample_2.2 | ecosystem: Environmental > Terrestrial > Soil > Wetlands | place: USA...
GTCGTACGGGCCGGTGCTGAACACCGCCTCGAGCGACGCCGGCGGCGCCACCCGTGGCGCGCGCAGTTCCAGCTCCTCCAATCGAGGCGGTTCTTGCAGCCGCAGGTCAGTGAGCCCGAGGCGGTCGGCGAAGATCGCCCCAAGCTGCTCGACCTCACTGGCCGCCAGCCCTTCACCTTCCAGGCCCCAGCCCCAGAAATTGCGCCGTGCTGCTGGCCGTGACAGCCCTGCGGTCGCCCTGTCGCCCGCGCCGTCAGCCCGCACTACCACGCCTCCCAACAGCACAGTCGCCGATGTCCGGCTGCGCTACCTCTTATCTCTTACCTCTTACCTCGTGGCGCCGACGACGCGCTAGAGGCAAGACTGGGGTTGACCGGCTCCGCTGACCGTAAGGAAGCGACATGACGTCAACTGATGCAGGCGGCGATCTCAGCTTCGCCCGCGACATCAGGCCACTGTTCCGCGAGAAGGACCGTGACTCGATGATGCGTGCCTTTGACCTGTTCGATTACGCGGATGTCGTCGAGCATGCCGACGCCATCGTCGGCGCCCTGCGCAGCGGCAAGATGCCGTGCGACGGCGCGTGGCCTGCCTCCCAGGTGGACAAGGTTCAGCAGTGGATTGACCAGGGCGAGCACGCCTGATTTCAGTCAACTGGCTCAAGCGCGGGCCGCGGAAAGCGCGCAACCCTAGCGCCGCGTTGACCGCCGCGCCGCGCCGCCAAGGATGACCGCCAGCTCCCCTGCGCGCGACCACATCGGCCAGTGGCCGGTCGGCAGATCGACGCAGCTGACGTCGCGCAGCCCAGCTAGCTCGCCTACCCACGGGTGACCCGCTTCGACAGCAGCCTTGATCTGATCCGACGACATCGACGCGCATACCACGATGCTCGGCACGTTCAGCCGCCGCTCGTCCGCCAGCCGCGGCGTCTCGCGCAAGGCCGCGCCTGGCTCAGGCACGGCCTGCTCCCGGAAGGCCGCCAGCTGCTCGCCGCTGAGGCCTTCCAGGCTGCTGCCGCCTGCTTCCAGCTCCGGCCACGAGGGCAGCGGCAACTCGGTCGCGTCGAAGGCGGCGTCCAGCGCGTGGGCCGCAGGCCCGGAATCGACGTAGACCAAGGCTGCGAGCCGGTCAGGAATGCGGTCGCTCGCAGCGTAGCCAGGAACACCGGCCCCGCTGTGCACCGCGAGCACCACCGGGGTGCCTTTCGCGGTCACCGTCCGGCAGATCGCCTCGACGTGGTCGGACAGGGTGATCTCCGACCGGTCGGCGTCCGGGGACTCCAGTCCCGGCAGCGTGATCGCGGTGACGTCATGGCCATCGGCGCGCAACGCGGCGACGACATCGTCCCATGCCCAGGCGCCGAGCCAGAATCCGGGAACCAGCACTATCGGAGCGGTGGTCACACCCGCGAGGCTACTCGCCCGGCCCGCCGGCCCTCGGCGGCGTGGCCCGATCACACGTCCTCGGCGCGCGGCATCCAATCCCGCAGGGAGTTCCACTACGTAGCTGTAGTAACAGTTAGTTGAAGGCGCAACCTGGCGCTGTCGGGCCGCGCTAGAGGGGAGACGAACGCAATGCGGAACTTCATGGCGAAGCGGATGTCGGCGCGGGCCCGGCTGGCCGGAGCGGGCAGCGCTTTTGGCGTGGCGTTGCTGGTGGCGGCGTGCAGCACCGGAAGCAGCGGTACCGGAGCGGCGGGCGGCAGCTCGCCGGCCGGGGCGCCGTCCTCGAGCGCCGCCGCCGCCAGCGGCGGTTCGGGTTCTACGGTCATCACAACCGTCTCATCGGCGGCGGGCACGTTCTTGACCACTAGCTCGGGTCACGCGGTGTGCCTGTGGAGCAAAGACGGCAACGGCATGTCCGCGTGCACTGGGGCGTGCGCGGGCCTGTGGCCACCGGTGACTACCACCGGTACGGTGACTGCATCCGGCGGAGCAAAGTCCGGCGACCTGGGCACGATCACCCGATCGGACGGTACCAAGCAGGTGACCTACGACGGGCACCCGCTGTACTTCTTCTCCGGCGATTCCGGCCCGGGACTGGCGAGCGGGCAGGGCAACGACGGGTTCGGGGCAAAGTGGTGGCTGGTCTCTCCGTCCGGGAGCGACGTCACCGCCGCCGTGACCTCTTTCACCAAGAGCGGGTCCGGGACCTCGCCGGCGCCTGCCGCGACTCCCACGTCGTCGAGTGCGGGCGGCGGCTGGTCCTGACCCGGCGGTACACGACACCTCGGGCCGGCCAGGCCGGTCGGCCAGTGGGGTTTCACCGGAGTCGCGGTCACTTCGCTGGGCGGGCCGCTGGCCCTCGCGGCGCTCTACGCGCCGTCGATCGCCGCCGGCGCGTCCTTCTCGGCGGGGCTGTCGATGGTCGCGGCGGCAGTGGCGTTCGGCTTCCCCCTGGCGATCTGGCTCGGTTACGCCCGGCACGTGAGCAGCTCCGGCGGCTTGTACTCATTCACCGAGGCTGCGGCTGGCCACAGGGTCGCCTTGGTCCAGGCCGGCCTGTGGGCACTGAGCTACCTGCTGTACATCATGTACACCACCGCGCAGATCGTCTACGACACACTGCCCGCGGTGCTGCCCGGCGAGCAGCGGTACCAGACGCCGCTTGAGATCGTCATCCCGGTAGTGCTTGCGGGCGTGATGATCGCGGGCCGCCGCACGGCGCTGCTGGTCATCGGGCTGCTGGCGGCTGGGCAGCTCGCCCTCGCGGCGGCACTGGCGGGCACGACAGTAGCGAACGTCACGACTCCGGTCGGGAGCTTCGCAGGATCCGCGCCGACCGGATCGCTGGCCATCGCGAGCGGGCAGACTGCGCTCCTGTACATCTGCGGCAGCTTGCCGTTCTTCATGGGCGGCGAGCTGGGCGGCGACCTGCGCCGGGCGTTCCGCACCGCGCGGCGCGGCGTGCTCGGCGCCTGCCTCGCGACCGTCGTCGTCATCTTCGCCGCTGTCGCGCCGCTGGCCGCCGACCCGGCGCTGATGCACGCCCCGATCCCCGGGATGGCCGTGGCGCAGCGCTTCGTCGGGCATGGCTTCGCCGTCGCCGTGGGAATTGGCGTAGCGGTCAGCGTGGCCGGGGTCATCCTGGTGGAGTACCTCGCCCTGAGCCGGCTGACCGCCGCGGTCACCTCATGGCCGCTGCGCCGCGTCGTCATAGGCATCGGCGCCGTCATGGTCGCCGCCGCGCCGGTACTGCTCATCAGCCCTGACCGGATCTACGACAGCCTGCTCACGCCCTCGCTATTCGCGCTGTGGCTCAGCCAGCTCGTCACCTTCGCCGTCTACCCGAGGTTCGTCGCCCGGCACGGCGGCCGGATGGTGCCCGCCTGGGTGCTGACGGCCGGTTCCGCTGCCCTGGCTGTCTACGGACTGTGGACGACGATCCACACCACGCCCATCTGACAACGCCTCATAGGCCGCAGGAGGCTGTAGCGGACAAGACGGTCATCCCGCCCTCCCGGGCTCTTGCGGTGCAATGGGGGCAAATCGATGCTGCCGTACCACTTACTTCGACCACCGGTCGCGACTTACCTTGGAGTATGGATGTGCAGGCACATGAGGACGTCGCTGCCACGGCGGCCGCGCATAGCGAACTGGGTCATGAGTACGAAGCTGCCCTGGCCGAGGGGCTGATCGAAAGGATCAGCTCGGAGATCGACAAGCAGGTAGACACCCGGCTGGCGCAGCGTGGCATCGAGCCCACCCGCAGCGCGTGGGCAAACGCCGCCATGGGCCTGGGCTCGGTCGGGCTCGGTATCGGCGCCACGGCAGTGACGCTGCATTCCTTGTCCACCACCGGCACCGTACCCAAGGCAACAGTCGTCGTGGGCCCCTTCCACGCATCCGTGATGTCAAGCACCAGCTCGATCAGCACCGCACAGGTGGTCCTCGTTGTGCTGATCTGGGTCGTCATCGCGGTCGTCAACATCGCCTACGCCCGCCGTCGTCTAGGTCGTTCTTAGCCAGCGAGCCAAAGACGGTCAGGAGATGAGTCGGCCTGTCGGCCGGGTCTGCTGCACTTGCTGCACTCTGGACGTCGTCATCGGGTGAGGTCGAACCGGTCCAGGTTCATGACCTTGTCCCATGCCGCCACGAAGTCGCAAACGAACTGCTCCTGGGCGTCGGCGCTCGCGTATGCCTCGGCGACGGCACGGAGCTCGGAGTTGGACCCGAACACGAGGTCAACGGCGGTGGCGGTCCACTTGACTTCGCCAGTGGCGCGGTCCCGTCCCTCGTAGAGGTCCGAGGTCTCAGCGGATGCGGTCCATTCGGTGCGCATGTCGAGCAGGTTCACGAAGAAGTCGTTGCCGAGCTGGCCGGGACGCGTGGTCAGCACGCCGTGCGGGGACTGCCCGTAGTTGGCGTTCAGCGTTCGCAGGCCGCCGATCAGAACCGTCATCTCGGGAACGGTCAGCGTCAGCATGGCGGCCCGGTCCACCAGCAGGGCCTGCGGCGACCGCTTCTGCCCGGCCTGCAGGTAGTTACGGAAGCCATCCGCCTTCGGCTCCAGCACAGCGAACGACACCACATGGGTCAGTTCTTGCGTCGTATCCGTGCGGCCCGGCGCGAACGGGACCGAGACGTCGTGCCCGGCGTCTCTCGCCGCCTGCTCGATGGCCGCGCACCCGCCCAGGACGATCAGATCGGCGAGCGAGACCCTCGTCCCGCCAGATTGCGATCTGTTGAAGTCCTGCTGAACCTGCTCGAGGATCGCCAGCACCTTAGCTAGCTCAGGCGGGTCGTTGACCTCCCAGTTCCGCTGCGGCTCCAGCCGGATCCGCGCCCCGTTGGCCCCGCCGCGCAGGTCGGTGCCGCGGAAGCTGGCCGCCGCCGCCCACGCGGCGCTGACTAGCTGTGAAACGGTCAGTCCGGAGGCCAAGAGTTGGCGCTTGAGCGTGGTCATGTCGTCTTGTGTCATCAGCGGATGATCGACCGGGGGGACCGGGTCCTGGAATAGCTGCGGCTCGGGAACCCATGGACCCAGGTAGCGGGACACCGGTCCCATGTCGCGGTGCAGCAGCTTGAACCACGCCGCCGCGAAAACTTCCGCGAGCTGGTCTGGGTGCTCGCGGAAACGCCGGGCGATCGGCTCGTACACCGGATCGACTTTCAGCGCGATGTCAGTGGTCAGCATGATCGGCGGGTGCCGCCTGGACGGGTCATGGGCGTCGGGCACCGCATCCTGGGCCGCCGGGTCCGCCGGTATCCACTGCCACGCGCCGGCCGGGCTCCTCACACGTTCCCAGTCGTATCCGAGCAGGTTGTCCAGGAACTCGTTGTCCCACGTCGTCGGTTCGCTGGTCCAGGCTCCCTCGATCCCGCTAGCGACCGTGTCAGGGCCGCTGCCGGTGCCGTGGGTGTTCTTCCAGCCCAGGCCCTGCTGCTCGACCGGGGCCGCGGCGGGTACCGGTCCGACGCAGACGGGACCGGCCGCGCCATGGGCTTTGCCGAACGTGTGGCCGCCGACGACCAGTGCCAGCGTCTCCTCGTCGTTCATTGCCATGCGGTGGAAGGTTTCCCGGATCTCCCGGGCCGCGGCGAGCGGATCCGGGGTACCGCCGGGTCCCTCGGGATTCACGTAGATCAGGCCCATCTGCGCCGCCCCGAAAGGCCCGGCGAGGACCCCGTCGCTACTGTGCCGCTCATCGCCGAGCCAGGTGGCCTCGGGCCCCCACCAGGTCTCCTCGGGCTCCCAGATGTCCTCGCGCCCGAACCCGAAACCCAACGTCGTGAAGCCCATGGCCTCGCAGGCGCAGTTGCCGGCGAAGAGGATCAGGTCAGCCCAGGAGATCCTGCGGCCGTACGTCTGCTTGACCGGCCACAGCAAGCGGCGCGCCTTGTCCAGGCTCACGTTGTCGGGCCAGCTGTCCAGGGGCGCGAAACGCTGTGCGCCCCGGCCACCGCCACCCCGCCCATCGGCGATGCGGTACGTGCCGGCGGCATGCCACGCCATCCGGATGAACAGCGGTCCGTAGTGGCCGAAATCGGCCGGCCACCAGTCCTGCGACGTCGTCATCACCGTGACGACATCCCGCTTCAGCGCCTCGACGTCGAGCGTCCTGAACTCCTCCGCGTAGCTGAAGTTCTCACCCACTGGGCCGGACCGAGGCGAGGGCTGGCGCAGCACCCGCAGGTCCGGCTGATCAGGCCACCAATCCTGATTCGACATAGGCCGGTGCGGCCCCCGAGCCGGGCAGCCGATCACAAGGCTCCCTCTTTCACTGCCACGGTCAGCCATTTCGTTCGTCCTCCCGTCTTGCTTTTTTCTTTCTGCTGCCTGATGACTCCTGACCTTGGCGCCTGGACTACGGGCTTCCTCCCCGGAGGCTGATCAGCCCGTCCTTAGTGATGCCGTATCGCGCGAGAAAGCGCGCCACGTCGACGTCCTCAACCGGGTCGGGTAGCACCGTGCGAGCCTCATCGGCGAGTGTCGGCAGCCCTGCTAGCCGCAACATGTCAACGGTGTGCTGCCGCGCGAACCGCATCGCTCACCGACCTCCCTGCTCGCCTTGTTCCAAGGTCTCGACGGCACTGAGCAGGGAGCGGAGGGCGATCTCGTAGCGCTCGGCATCCGGGTCGGGCCACTGCTCTTCGTCCGGTACGCCGGCGTACTCCTCTCCCGGCTGACCGGTCTCGGCCAGGGTCAGCTCGGTCCTGACGTTGAGTTCAAGTTCATGCAGGGAGACGTGGTCTCCGGCCTGGGGGGTGGTCATTTTTCCTCCGATCGTGACTGGGTCCGACGCCAGCTATGACCGGGCAGATCTGCGGCCTGTGACCGCTCGGGGTGAGGTCCTCGAGGTGAGCCTCGGTCACAACCCGCGCGGCTGCCCGGTCTCACAGAGTGCGGAGGGGGTCAAGCACCCCTCACGTCTGAGATCAAGAAAGGTCATGAACATGAAGATCGCTGTCATCGGCGGGACCGGGCTCATCGGATCGCAGGTAGTCAAGATCCTGAACGCGAGCGGGCACGAGGCGGTGCCGCTTTCGCCGTCCACCGGCGTAGACCTGCTCAGCGGCCAGGGCCTGGCCGAGGCGCTGGAAGGAGCTGACGTCGTGGTCAACCTGACGAACTCGCCGACCTTCGACGAGGCCTCGCCCGCATTCTTCGGCCAGACCATGGACAACCTGCTGGCCGCGGCCAAGGCCGCCGGGGTCGGCCACGCCGTCATCCTCTCGATCGTGGGTGCCGACCTGGTGCCGGGCCTGGTCTACTACCGTGCCAAGGTGCTGCAGGAAGACATCCTCAAGTCCGGTCCCGTGCCGTACTCGATCATCCGCGCCACGCAGTTCTTCGAGTTCATCGACGCGGTGCTGTCCTGGACCGGGGACGAGGACACCGTGCGCTTGCCGGCCACGCTGGTTCAGCCCATGGCCGCGGCCGACGTCGCTCAGGCCGTGGCCGACGTCTGCGCAGGCGCCGCACTGCAGGGCACCCGCGACGTCGCCGGGCCCGAGGTGTTCCCGCTCGACGAGCTGGGCAAGATCACCCTCGCCGCTCACGGGGACCATCGCACCGTCATCACGGACAACAGCGCAGGCATGTTCGCCGCCGCTGCGGGCGACGCCCTGATCGCGAAGGACGGCGCCTTCATCGCCAAGACCACCTACCGGGAGTGGCTGGCGCGCTGACCCCGGGCTGGGCCCGCACGGTGCCGCCCGTTCGGGCCCTTCTCCCGGATTTCAGGTTGGTCAATGCCGGTGCCAGCCGCGCAGCTTGGCCGGGTTGAGCACGACCCAGAGGATGCCAACCTTGGTGCCGGCCACCGTGACGCCGACCACCGCCATGGCCTGCCCGGCGCGGCGCAGCGCCAGCCCGGGCTGGCCGTTGACGGACTCGACGGTCAGGTCGGCACCCGGTTGCCGACCCAACAAGACCATGACCAAACGGGCGACGTTCTCCGCACCGTGAACGGGGTTTGTCATGGCGGGTTCCAGCCCGCCGCCGTCGCATACGGCGATGGCATCGGCATCTAGGACGGCCTGGACCGCGCCGATGTCTCCCTGCTGGCAGGCCTCGACGAACCTCCGCACGACATCGTCATGCCGATCGGGCATGCTCGCTATGACCGGGCAGCACGCGGGTTTGTGACCACGACGGGTCAGGCTACCGCTGCGATCTTCTCGGGATTGACCATCCACAGCAGATGGTCGATGCCCGCCGCCGAGGCGGTGACCGTGAGCACGCCGAACATGTCGCCGTTCCGCACCAGCACAACGGAAGCCTGCCCGTTCGTGGTCACCCACCGCACGTCCATGCCGTCCCAGAACCACGAGGAGATGGCGGTGATGTACTTCGCCACGCGCACGACGCCCACCACCGGCCGGCGGGAAACCCGCGTCGCGCCGTTGCCGTCGGACAGGCTGGTCACATCCGCCGCGAACAGCCGCTCCAGCGCGGTCATGTCGCCGGAGCGGGCCGCTGTTATGAAAGAGCTGAGAAGCTCCCGCTGCGCGGCCGGGCTCACCGGCGTGCGCCGCTCGGCCGTCATGCGCTTACGGGCGCGGCTGACCAGCTGGCGCACGGCGGGCTCGGTCGATTTCAGGATGTCGGCGATCTGTCCGTACGGATAGTCGAAGGCCTCACGCAGCACGTAAGCGGCGCGTTCGCTCGGCGTGAGCTTCTCCATCAGCAGCAGGGAAGCGAACTCCAGGGCCTCCCCGCGTTCGGCGCCCAGGTACGGGTCCGCGCTCGTGTCGACGGGCTCGGGCAGCCATGGCCCGATGTAGGTCTCGCGCCGGGCCCGCGCCGACTGGAGCGCGTTGATGGCCAGCCGGGTCGTCGTCGTCGCCAGGAACGCGGCCGGGCTGGCCACCGCGTCGCGGTCGCACTTCTGCCAGCGCAGCCAGACATCCTGCACCAGGTCCTCGGCCTCGGTGGCGCTGCTGAGCATGCGGTACGCGATCCCGAACAGGCGAGGCCGCAGGCTCATGAAGACCGCTGCGGCCTCCTCGAGATCCCCGGCGCTACCCGTTCGGCGACTCACATCTGAATCGGTCACCCCTCGTCCCCATCCGGTCGTCCCGCGTCCGCCATCACCAGATCCCATCATGAGCCGGACACCCAGCGGACATCAACGCCGGACGTGGTGAAACTGCCGACTGCATCGCGTCACAGATCCAGCGGCCGCGCTGTCTGGGCTGATGACCACCCCCAGAAAGGGCACAGCACATGAGCAACTACATCCTCGAGCCGGCGGCACAGGAGTTCGCCGACGCCACCGCCCGGCCCCCCTTCCTGTACGAGCTAGAACCCGAACGCGCCCGCAAGGTGCTCGACGATATCCAGGCCGCCCCGGTCAGCAGGCCCGACGTAACCGAGCAGTGGGTCACGGTCCCGGCCGAGGCGGGCGACGTGCCGCTCCGCATCGTCCGTCCCCTCGGCTCGTCCGGGCCGCTGCCTGTCATCCTGTACGTCCACGGCGGCGGCTGGGTCCTCGGCAACGCCGGCACCCACGACCGGCTGGTCCGGGAACTCGCCGTGGGCGCCGACGCCGCCGTGGCGTTCGTCGAATACGACCGCTCGCCCGAGGTCCACCACCCGGTTGCGATCGAGCAGGCCTACGCTGCGGCTCAGTGGATCACCCGCCACAGCCAGTCCCAAGGACTCGATTCCTCCCGCCTCGCGGTCGCCGGAGACTCCGTCGGCGGCAACATGGCGGCGGTGCTAGCGATCCTGGCCAAGCAGCGCGGCGACGTCACCTTCGTCCACCAGTCGCTGTACTACCCGGTCACCGACGCCGGTCAGGACACCGGCAGCTACCGCGAGTTCGCCGACGGACCGTACCTGAGGGCCGCGAGCATGGCCTGGTTCTGGGACGCCTATCTCCCGGAGGCCGGCAAGCGGGGCGACATCACGGCCTCGCCCCTACGGGCGACACTCGGGCAACTAGCCGGGCTGCCCGAGACCTTCCTCATCGTGGACGAGAACGACGTCCTGCGCGACGAGGGCGAAGCCTACGGCCGCAAGCTCACCGAGGCAGGTGTCCGCACCACGCTCGTCCGCTACGACGGTGCCCTGCACGACTTCATGATGCTCAATCCCCTGCGCGGCACCGCCGCCGCGACCGGCGCCATCGAGCAGGCGATGCAGGTCCTGCGCAAGGCCCTCGGCCGCTGATCATTACGAGACAGAAAGACAAAACTCATGACTCAGCAGAAACCGGCCGTCGTTCTCGTGCACGGCGCCTTCGCCGAATCCGCCAGCTGGAACGGCGTCATCGAGCAGTTGCAGGCGAACGCCGTACGCACGATCGCCGTCGCCAATCCGCTACGCAGCATTCCGGGCGACGCTGCTTACCTCCGGGACGTGCTCGCCGGAATCGGGGCACCCGCGGTCCTGGTCGGCCACTCCTATGGCGGCATGGTTATCACCGATGCTGCCGCCGGCAATGACCAGGTAGCTGCCCTCGTCTACGTCTGTGCGTTCGCGCCCGAGCACGGCGAGTCCGCGTTCGACCTGTCCGGCAAGTTCCCCGGAAGCACCCTCGGCCAGGCACTGGATGCCTATCCGGTTACCACCGGCGGCAGCGAGTTCGTCATCCGGCCCGACGCCTTCCACCATCAGTTCGCCGCCGACGTATCCTCCGCACGGACCGCGGTGATGTGCGCGACTCAGCGGCCGGTCACGCAGACCGCCCTCACCGCGGGGCTGCCGACGGACGCGCCGGCGTGGAAGACGATCCCGTCCTGGTTCGTCTTCAGCGACCAGGACCTCAACATCCCGGTCGCCCTGCACCGCTTCATGGCGGACCGGGCCGGGGCGAAGGACGTACGCGAGGTGCCAGGCGCATCCCACGCGCTCAGCGTCTCCCGCCCTGAAGCCGTGGCGGCATCGATCCTCCAAGCCGTGCACGTGGTCGCGGGATAACCAGAGCTCTCGGAGGGACCCCGGCAGCGTCGCCGGGAGCCCCTTCCAGCCGATCGCGTTACTGGCGGTTTCCCTGCTTCATTAACGTGGTTACCTGGAGGCGGCCATGCCCGTAACGGTCCTCTTCGTACTCATCACGGTCGCCGCGATCGCGGCTAACGTCGGCGCTGCCGCAGCCGACTTCACCAAGGCGGATTTCGCCTTGGCCAATTCGGTCAGAGTCGGCGTGCCGAGTACCTGGCTCCCGGTACTCGGCACGCTCAAGATCGCCGGGGCCGCAGGCCTGCTGCTCGGGCTACTCGGCGTCCGGTACATCGGCACCACGGCCGCGGTCGGGCTGGTCCTGTTCTTCCTGGGGGCGATCGGAGTACATTTGCGCGCCCGCGAGCACCGCCACATCCTCACTACGATCGGCTACTTCCTGCTGGCAGCGGCGTCGCTAGCGGCTTCCGTCGCACTCTGAGAGACGGGCCCCGCTATGACGATCACGCTAGCCCCCTAGAGCAGTCAAGCCATTTGTGACCGCTCGTCGGTGGCCGGAATGTCAGAGGTTCTCCCTATCGTGCCGGTCATGGAAGACACCGGAATCTGCGGTGAAGAGCCGATGCTTACGCCGGATGAGCCTCCGCGCGGTAGAGATACGTACGGCGCGTCCGCCCCCACGGTAGAACAGATCCTCGACGCCCTAGACGCCACCAGTTATGGCGGGCAGGTCTACGAGGCGGCGTTCCGCCGTCTTCTTCGCCTGCCCCCGCGGACCGGCAATACCACCCAGCAGGACAGAACCGAGCAGAAAAGAGAGTACCAGCGGGCATTGCGGGCGCAGCTCACCGTCAGCGGGTCGAGCCTGTTCGCGCCGATCGTGCCGCCCATCCTCTACGACGACCGCGCGCGGAAAGCGGCTTCTAAACACGGGCCGTGCCCTCTTTGCGGTCTCGACAAAGACCTGGTACTTGACCACTGCCAGGATCATCACTGGTGTCGGGGTTCCGTCTGCTCCTCCTGCAACCGGATAATGGATGAGGTGGATTCAGGACGCAGGAATCCACTGCGGCACCACGAGTGGCGTCGTCGTTGCGTGGACTGCAACGCGGGGACGGGCGGCCGTCGCGCATCGTAGCCTGAGGTCAGTCTTACAACGGCCTCTTCGTCCCGAAGCCAACTCGCCAGGCGTCGTGCCTACCTCGTTGCCTGGCTGGCCTGCGGCTCGGTGTCCGACGTTGTCCTCCGCTATCCGCCGCTGCCGCCGGTCATCGTTACTTACTTGGTTACTCGGTCTCGCTCTGGATTCGCTCGGCCCACAATTGCAGGTCCCGGCAATCAACGATCGCGAGATTCGCTACATGGACCTCGGAGAGCTTCCCTCGAGCAGACGAGGATGTTGAGGATCACGTCATCGGGCGCGGCTCTTCCGACTGCCAAGATGTCTCCCTACGCCGAGGCCCAGGCAAGCATAGGGACTGCATCTGCCACGACGGTAGTTGGGAACTGGGTTGTCATGCCTCGCTAACCATCGCTCCGCAGGCCAGGCACCATCTGAGATTGTCCGTAGGTAACCGTCAGGTCCCGTTCCTGACTCTCCTGTCGGGCACGCAACGGGCCCGCTGACACGATTGACGCAACCACCAGGTTGCCATAATATGGCAACCGATTAGTTGCCATAGCGCGGCAGCGCAGGCACGGCTCGTCACGAGGCGCAGCCCCAGGAAAGGAACGATCATGGATCAGGCAGCGGTCAACGAGGCAGTCGACCAGCTCGTGGGAGAGATAGCCGAGGCCTGGAACGCAGGTGACGCACGAGCCTACGGGGCTCGCTATTGCCTGGATGGGACCTTTACCAATACCGACGGCACTCTCGATCAGGGCCGCGATGAGGTCGTCCGCACCGCCGAGGCGGCTTTCCAGGGGGTTCTAGCGGGAACAAAATTCTCGACGGCGGTGCGGAAGGTCCGCCTGGTCCGCCCCGATGTCGCCGTTGTCGACCTCGACACTCGCGTCTCCGGCATGCCAGGCGGGGAGGTACGGATCTCGCAGATGCTGGTTCTCGTGGAGGAAGACGACCGCTGGTGGATCACCGCCCAGCACAACGCCATGCAATCGGCAGGCCACTAGCGCGGCGATGGCCTCTTCCTTATCAGGAAAGCGCCTTAATCGCTCATGGTTTCGCATCTTGCAGTCAAGCTGCTGTTGATCGTTCAGATAAATCCACTGGCGTCCGCTGCTGTCAGCCTCGATCATGCACTCGTCTGACATGTGGCAGCGTACCCTGGCCGATGCGATGGGCAAGGCTGCTCGGGCCGAGCTGGCACAGTCCAGGAAGGCTATGAAGCCGGACCGATCGGGGACGCGGAAGGCACGCCGTCAGGATCACACATCAGAACCCCAGAGGCGGTAAACCGCGACTCTGCACGTCAGAGCCGGTATCAGAGTGGAGAGGTCTTCACGTTTAGCTTTGACCTGCGCGGATGCGGTCTTGGTTCGGCTCTGGCCACAGGTTAAGCGCGGCCAGCCCACGCGTCGGAGGCCCTGTACGCAATTGCGCGGGACGTAGTAATAGAACGAAGCCCGGGAGGGCCTTGTTCTTGGTGGTTCGCTTGTTATGAGAACGTCCTCC
>Ga0335073_10009750_pt1 | contig 13481 bp, 13 predicted proteins | sample Lox_Sample_22_FD_207093 | JGI IMG/M metagenome (GOLD analysis project Ga0335073, IMG submission 207093) | Soil microbial communities from Loxahatchee National Wildlife Refuge, Florida, United States - Lox_Sample_2.2 | ecosystem: Environmental > Terrestrial > Soil > Wetlands | place: USA...
TCACCGCCAGCTTCCTCTGCAAGGACCTCCACGCCTGGTGGCCGGCGGGAGCCCGTCACTTCCTCGACCTCCTGATCGACGGCGACCTGGCCAGCAACAACCACGGCTGGCAGTGGGTGGCCGGCAGCGGCACCGACGCCTCGCCGTACTACCGCATCTTCAACCCGGTGCTGCAGGGCAAGAAGTTCGACCCGGACGGCGGCTACGTCCGCCGGTACGTGCCGGAGCTGCGCGACGTCCCGGCGAAGTACCTGCACGAGCCGTGGCGGAGCCCGGACGGGCTGCCGGACGGCTACCCCGAGCCGATCGTCGACCACGCCGCCGAACGGCAGGCCAGCCTGGCCGACTATCGCCGGGTCACCGGCTGAACCTCAGCCGACCCGGATGCCCCAGCTGCCCGACCAGCCGTCGCCGGGCGCCAGCCGGACCAGGTTCTCCCCGGAGTTGAAGGCGTTGGCCGGGCAGCTCATCGGCTCGATCGCCACCGCGTTGCGGCCGGGCGCCATCCGCGGCGGCGTGTAGACCTGCAGGTTGGCGAAGGCGGCGTCCCAGTGCAGCTCGACCGTCCGGTGCTCGGTGCGCAGCAGCGCCGAGCTGCCGTCCAGGTCGGCGAAGCCGTGATCGAGCCGCAGGTCGCCGAGCGGGCGCAGCCGGCGCAGGTCGAACACGGTGCCCTCGACCGGCAGCCGTTCCACCGGGATCGACCGTTCGTCGGCGCGCAGCACGGTCGCGGCCGGCACCTGCAGCTCGGCGTCGTCCAGGGAGTGGCTGCCGAGGTCGAGGTACGGGTGGAAGCCCACCCCGAACGGCGCGGTGGCGGTGCCGAGGTTGCTGGCGGTCAGCTCGACGGCCAGCCCGCCCGGGCCGACGGAGTATCGCAACCGCAGCCGGATCGGGAACGGGTAGCCGGTCTGCGGCACCACGTCGTGGCCCATCAGCACCGAGTCGGCGGCGTGCTCCAGGCACTGCCAGCGGGCCCACTTGACCAGGCCGTGGCTGGCGTTCAGGGTCGCGGGCTCGGTCAGCGGCAGCTGGTAGTCGAGCCCGTCGAAGGTGTAGCGGCCGTCGGCGATCCGGTTCGGCCAGGGCACCAGCACGCAGCCGGTGGACTTGGGCGGCAGCTGGTCCGGGCCGCATTCCACGGTCACCGGCTCGTCGTGGTGCCAGAACCCGGCCAGCGCCGCGCCCACCTCGGCAACCTCCGCCCGGAAGTCACCGGCAGAGATCTCCCAACGCTCACCCGACATCGTCATGGATCAGACGGTATCGGCTGTCTCATCCTATCCTCCTGGGGTGGTTACCACCGGAGACCTGACTCCGTCCAAGGTCAAGAAGGCAGGCAGCGTCCTTCGCCGCTATATGCGAGATGACAACCGAGTCAGCCAAGATCAAGCCATCGAAGCGATCCACGTCATCCAGACCTATCGAGCGTTGCATCAGAAGCCACTTGTGAAGGCGAACAATGGCCTGCGATCAATGGTTCGCACCTGCGGGGCCGAAGTTCGGGTGACCCAGCGACTGAAGCGCATGGCAACGATCTTGGACAAGCTCAAGCGGGAACCGACACTGCCGATGCACAAGATGCAGGACGTTGGGGGCTGCCGCGCTGTGCTCGACTCCATCGAAGAGATCCGCCGTGTCGAAGCGCGGATAAGAAGAAACCGAGACGTCGTGGGCTACGACGACTACATCGTCACACCGCGGGTTTCCGGCTACCGGGGCAGCCACTTGGTCGTCCTGTACGACGATCGGCAGATCGAGATCCAGCTGCGCACGCACGTGATGCATGAATGGGCGATCACCGTCGAGAGGCTGTCGTCTCGGGTAGGCACCAACCTGAAGGGCGATGGAGATCACGCCGTTCAAGCCCTCATGTCCGCGATCTCACACGCGATGGCCATTGAAGAAGGTGGTGGCATCGTCGAGCCAGACCTACTATCAGCCCTTGACGAGTTGCGCTCGTCGGCTGCACCATACCTTGGGAGGAGGTAAAGATGTCCGATATCAAGCACTTTCTCCTGGTCTTCGATCACGAGCAGGAGCGTTTGATCGACCAGCGTTCCTTCGGTGACGACAGCACTAGCGCGTTGGCCGCCTACGCGATCACGGAGGAGAAGTACCGAGATAACGTGATGATCGACATCGTCTTGATCGGCTCAGACTCCATCGAGACCGTCCGCCTCACCCATGCGAACTACTTCGATGGAAGCGTCGCCGTCTCGAAGTACCTCGCGGGCATCTGAGTAGGCCTCGAAGACGTTTCGCGCTGCAGACGGCCCCTCAGCCCAGGCATTGGCTGGGGCCGTTTGCTGTACGTGCTCCTGACCTAGTTTCCCACACCGTGCGAGGCGGTGTCGTACCGCCAGAACGGGCGCACCAGCAGCCCGACGACCAGCACCCCGGCCGCGCACAGCACGCCGCCGCCGGCCCAGGACGCGGTCGCCCCGGTCAGCGATGCGGTCGCGCCGGCGCGCAGGTCCCCGAGCCGCGGGCCGCCGGTGACCACCACGATGAACACCCCCTGCATCCGGCCGCGCATCTGGTCCGGGGCGTAGGTCTGCAGGATGGTCTGGCGGTACACCGAGCTGATCAGGTCGGCCGCGCCGGCCAGCGCCAGCAGCAGCACGGCCAGCCACAGCAGGTGCGCCAGGCCGGCCCCGGCGATGCACAGTCCCCACAGCACGATCGCGATCGTCAGCGTGGCGCCCTGGCGGCGGACCCGGCCGATCCAGCCGCCGGAGAGGCCGGCCAGCAGCGAGCCGATCGCGATGGCGGCGTAGAGCGGCCCGACCTGGCCGTGGAAGCGCTCGGCCGCCACCTGCGGGAACAGGGCCCGCGGCATCGCGAAGACCATCGCCACGATGTCCACCAGGAACGACATGAACAGCACCGGGCGGACGGCGATGAACGCGAACCCCTCCAGCACCGAGCGCAGCCCGGCCCGCGGGCTCGACCCGTCCGGCGGGATGGGCGGCAGCCGCAGCGCCGCGTACAGCGCCAGCGTGAACAGCACGGCGTCCACGCCGTAGGCGTAGCTGAACCCGTGCCGCCGGGTGACCAGCACCCCGGCGATCAACGGGCCGAGCACCGAGCCGAGATTCCCCACCGTGAACGACAGGGTGTTCGCCGCCGGCACCAGTTCGGCCGGGACGATCCGCGGGATGATCGCGCCGCGCACCGACGAGGCCACGGCGAAGAACGCCGACTGCACCGCCACCAGCGCCAGGATCGCCGGGACGCTGTCCAGCCCCGCGGTGGCCTGGCTCAGCAGCAGCAGCGTCACCAGCCAGCTGCCGATCGAGCTGGCCAGGTACAGCGTGCGCCGGTCGAACACGTCGGCCAGCGCCCCGCCGTAGAGACCGAACAGGATCAGCGGCAGCAGCCCGACCAGGCCGACCAGGCCGACCTGCAGCGAGGAGTGCGACAGCGAGTAGACCTGCACCGGCACCGCGATCGCGGTCAGCATCGAACCGATGAACGAGGTGCCCTGCCCGAGCACCTGCCGGCGGAACGGCGCGATCGACAGCGGCCGGGTGTCGATGGCGTGCCGGCGCAGCCAGCCCGGCGGCGGGTCCGCGACCGCGGCCGGCCCGGTCAGCGTCGCGTCCGCGGACTGCCCTCCGTCGGCGGTCACGGGGCGGTCCTCACGGGGCGGTCCTCACGGGGCGAGCCGCTCGACGACCCAGCGCCCGCCGGCGGCACGGAACCGCAGCCGGTCGTGCAGCCGGAACGGCCGGCCCTGCCAGAACTCGGCCTCGGCCACCTCGATGCGGTAGCCGCCCCAGTGCGGCGGGGCCGGGATGGCGCCGTCGCCGAACCGGTCGGTGGTCTCGGCCAGCAGCGCGTCCAGGGCATCCCGGCCGGCCAGCACCTGCGACTGCGGCGAGGCCCAGGTGGCCAGCTGCGACCCGCGCGGCCGGCTGGCGAAGTAGGCCTCGGTCTCGGCCCGGCTGACCTTGCTGACCGGGCCGCGCAGCCGCACCTGCCGCTCGGCCGGCAGCCAGGCGAACAGCGCCGCGGCCTCGGGCGCCGCCGCCAGCTGGTGCCCCTTGGCCGAGGTGTAGTTGGTGTAGAAGACCACGCCCCGCTCGTCGAAGCCGCGGGCCAGCACCGTGCGCACGTCCGGCCGTCCGTCGGCGTCCACGGTCGCCACCTGCATCGCGTTCGGCTCGCCGATCCGCTCGTCGGCGGCGGCCTCGTCGTACCAGTGGCGCAGCTGCTCCAGCCAGCTGCCGGCCAGCGCGGCCTCGGTCAGCTCGCCGGACTCGTAGGAGCTGCGCGGCGCGGCGGGGTCGGCATGGGGCACCGGATCGGGGCGGGAGGTCACGGCGATCATTGTCCCTGCCGGCCACGGCGACCGATCACCGCGTGGCCGCCGATCGCCGCCATGCGCAACAATGGCGGATCGGGGGTCCTGCCGTGCCGGGCCGCCGCGCTCGACCCGAGACTCGCCCTGACCGCACACGCGCTGACCGCTCGAATACGCGCTGACCACGAAACGGAGTCACCCGCATGGCCGCCGACTACAGCCCCGGACTCGAGGGCGTCATTGCGTTCGAAACCGAGATCGCCGAGCCCGACAAGGACGGCGGCGCGCTGCGCTACCGCGGGGTCGACATCGAGGACCTGGTCGGTCATGTGACCTTCGGCAACGTCTGGGCGCTGCTGGTGGACGGCAAGTTCGGCCCCGGCCTGCCGCCGGCCGAGCCGTTCCCGATCCCGGTGCACACCGGCGACGTCCGGGTGGACATGCAGGCCGCGCTCGCCATGCTCTCGCCGATCTGGGGCTACCGGCCGCTGCTGGACATCAGCGACGACGAGGCCCGCGAGCAGGCCGCCCGCGCCTCGGTGATGGCGCTGTCCTACGTCGCCCAGTCGGCCCGCGGCATCGGGCTGCCGGCCGTCCCGCAGGCCAGGATCGACAAGTCGCGCACCATCGTCGAGCGGTTCATGACCCGGTGGCGGGGCGAGCCGGATCCCAAGCACGTGGACGCCGTGGACGCCTACTTCGTCTCGGCCGCCGAGCACGGCATGAACGCCTCCACCTTCACTGCCCGGGTGATCGCCTCCACCGGCGCGGACGTCGCCGCGGCGCTGTCCGGCGCGATCGGCGCGATGTCCGGCCCGCTGCACGGCGGCGCGCCGGCCCGGGTGCTGCCGATGATCGAGGAGGTGGAGCGCACCGGCGACGCCCGCAAGGTGGTCCGCGACATCCTCGACCGCAAGGAGCGGCTGATGGGCTTCGGGCACCGGGTCTACCGGGCCGAGGACCCGCGCGCCCGGGTGCTGCGGCGCACCTGCAAGGAGCTGAACGCGCCCCGGTACGAGGCCGCCGACGCGCTGGAGCAGGCCGCGCTGGCCGAGTTGCGCGAGCGCCGGCCCGACCACCCGATCGAGACCAATGTCGAGTTCTGGGCCGCGGTCACCCTCGACTTCGCCGAGGTGCCGCCGCACATGATGCCGGCGCTGTTCAGCTGCGCCCGCACCGCCGGCTGGGCCGCGCACGTCATGGAGCAGAAGAAGACCGGCCGGCTGGTGCGCCCGTCCGCCCGCTACATCGGCCCGGAGCCGCGCAGCCCGAAGGACGTCGAGGGCTGGGACGCCATCGCGCACGGCACCAGCTGAGCCGGCCTCAGCCGAAGTTCCGTCCCTCACCGCGGTAGGACGGCACGGTCGCGGTGACCGTGCCGTCCGGCGCCACCAGGTGCACCCGGTCGAAGCGTTCCAGCAGCTCGCCGGCCTTGGCGTGCCGGAACCACACCGCGTCACCGATCCGCAGGCCGCGGGCATCCCGGCCGCGGACCGGGGTCTGCACCTCCCCGGCCCCCTCGCCGCGCAGCAGCCGCAGGCCACCGGCCGGCCGCGGCAGCCGGGAGGCTCCCGCCGGGCCAGAGGCGACGTACCCGCCCCCGAACGCCGTCGCAATGCCGCGCGCCGGCCGGCGCACCACCGGCAGCGCGAAGAACAGCGCCGGCTCGCCGGTGAAGCTCCGGTAGCCGTCGAAGAGGGCCGGGTGGTAGAGCCCGCTGCCGGCCGTCACCTCGGTGACCGCCGGGCCGGCCGCCGAGTAGGCCAGGCTGCCGGTGCCGCCGGAGTTGACGAACTCCGGCCGGGCTCCGGCCGCGCGGACCGCCCGGACCACCGCCGCCCGCCGGACGTCCAGCTCCGCCGCCGAGCGCCGCTTCATCCAGCGGACCGCCGGTGAGCCGTCCGGCAGGCCGGCGAGCTGCGCCTCGTAGAACATCAGCCCGACCAGCGCCAGGTCGCCGGCGGCGAGCACCGTGGCCGCCAACCCGGCCGCCTGCGCCGGGGTGCGGACCGGCGAGCGCCGGACGCCCAGGTGCAGCGGGCCGATCCGCAGCGAGGCGTCGACGTCCAGGCAGACCCGCACCGGGGCGACCGGCCGGGCCGCCACCCGGCGCAGGTAGGCCAGCTGCGCCTCGTCGTCCACCATCAGCGTGATCGCGGCCAGCAGGCCCGGGTCGGCGGCCAGCTCGCGCAGCGCGGCCGCGTCGGCGGTCGGGTAGCCCACCAGGACGTCGGCGAAGCCCTGCCGGGCCAGCCAGCAGGCCTCGGCCAGCGAGTACGCCATCAGCCCCGAATACCCCGGCCGCGCAAGCACATCGGCCAGCACCCGGCGGCAGCGCACCGACTTGGTGGCCAGCCGGATCGGGGTGCCGGCGGCGCGCCCGGCCAGGGCGGCGGCGTTGGCCGCCAGCGCGCCGAGGTCCAGCGCTGCCAGCGGCAGGTCGCGGCCGGCGGTCGCGGCCGCGAGCCGCCGGAGCGTCGCCGCGGCGCGGTCCTCGTCCATCGGCGCCACCTCCCGTCGCCGGCCGCAGCCACCGGGCGGGCCTCGTCCGGCGGGTTTTATAGTCGGTCCATCATGTCTGATAGTGGTGCGCCCAGCTGGCGGAACTGGTCCGGCTCGGTCACGGCCACCCCGGCCCGGATCGTGCGGCCGCGCACCGTGGCCGAGGTGTCGGACGAGGTCCGCCGCGCGATCGCGGACAACCTCTCGGTGAAGGCGGTCGGTGCCGGGCACAGCTTCACCGACATCGCCTCGACCCGCGGCGTACTGGTCAGCCTGGACCGGCTCACCGGCATCGTCCGCGCCGACCGGGCCACCGGCCTGGTCACGGTGGCCGGCGGCACCACGCTCGCCGAGCTGAACATCGCCCTGTGGAAGATGGGGCTGTCGCTGTCCAACCTCGGCGACATCGATGCCCAGACGATCAGCGGCGCCATCTCGACCGGCACCCACGGCACCGGCCGCGCGTTCGGCGGCCTGGCCACCCAGGTGCGCGGGCTGCAGCTGGTGACCGCCGACGGCGAACTGCTGGAGTGCTCGGTCGAGCAGCACCCCGAGGTGTTCGCCGCGGCCCGGGTCGGGCTCGGCGCGCTCGGCATCGTCACCGCGGTGACCCTGCAGTGCGAGCCGGCCTACCTGCTGCACGCGGTGGAGCGCCCGGCCGACTACGACGACCTGCTCGAGGTGCTGTCCGTGCTGGAGGGCAGCGACCACTTCGAGTTCTACTGGTTCCCGCACACCCGCCGGGTGCTGACCAAGACCAACGCCCGGGTGCCGGCCGAGGCCGAGGCCAGGCCGCTCGGCCGGCTGAAGGGCTGGCTGGACGACGAGTTCCTGGCCAACACCGTCTTCGGCGGCCTCAACCGGCTGACCACCGCCCGGCCGAAGCTGATCCGCGGCGCGAACCGGCTGGCGGCGCGCGCGCTCACCGGGCGGGAGTACGTCGACCGCTCGTACAAGGTGTTCACCTCGCCGCGCCGGGTGCTCTTCAACGAGATGGAGTACGCGGTACCGCGCAAGGCACTGGCCTACGTGATGGACGAGATCGACAGCTGGATCAAGCGCTCGGAGGAATGGGTCGGCTTCCCGGTCGAGGTGCGGCTGGCCGCGGCCGACAACATCCCGCTGTCGATGGCGTACGGGCGCGACACCTGCTACGTCGCGGTGCACCAGTACCACCGGCGGGCACACGAGAACTACTTCCTCGCGGTGGAGTCGATCGCGCGGACGGTGGACGGCCGGCCGCACTGGGGCAAGCTGCACTACCGCTCCGCCGACGACCTGGCACCGCTCTACCCGCGCTTCGCCGACTTCGGCCGGCTGCGGGACCGGCTCGATCCCGAGCGTAGATTCGGCAACGACTACCTGCGGCGTGTGCTGGGCAGCTGAGCGCGCCCGCCGAAACCGGAAGGACCGCATGAGTTTCGCCGTGGATCCCAAGTCCGACCTGCCCCTGGTGCTGGGCGGCAACGTCTTCAGCTGGTCGGCCGACAAGGACCAGTCGTTCGCGGTGCTCGACGCGTTCGTTGCCGCCGGCGGCAGCCAGCTCGACACCGCCGACGTCTACGGCCGCACCGGTGGCGAGGCCGGGCACGGCTCCGAGACGGTCATCGGCGAGTGGCTTGCCTCGCGCGGCCACCGCGACCGGGTCTTCCTGGCCAGCAAGGTGGGCGCGCTGGCCCCGCACGACAACCTGCGGGCCGGCTCGATCACCGCGGCCGTCGAGGGCTCGCTGCGCCGGCTGCAGACCGACCACCTCGACCTCTACTGGGCGCACCGCGACGACGAGGGCACGCCGCAGGAGGAGACGCTGGCCGCCTTCGACGCGCTGGTGCGGGCCGGCAAGGTGCGCCACCTCGGTGCCTCGAACTTCTCCGCCGGCCGGCTGGAGTCGGCGCTGGCGATCTCGGCCGAGCGGGGTCTGGCCGGCTACGTCGCGGTGCAGCCGCACTACAACCTGCTCGAGCACGCCGAGTGGGAGGCCGGCGCCGGCCGGGTGGCGCTGGCGCACGAGCTGGCGACCTGGCCGTACTTCGGGCTGGCGTCCGGCTTCCTTACCGGCAAGTACCGGCCCGGCACCGAGGTCGAGTCGGTCCGGTCGAAGGCGGTCAGCCGCTACCTGGACGACCGTGGCTTCGGGGTGCTGGCGGTGCTCGACCGGATGGCCGCCGAGCACGGGGTGTCGGTGGCCGCGGTGGCGCTGCGCTGGCTGGCCCAGCAGCCCGGCGTGCTGGCCCCGATGGCCTCGGCCCGGACGCCGGAGCAGCTGACCGACCTGCTGCAGGTGGCCGACCTGGAGCTCTCCGAGGCCGAGCTGGCCGAGCTGCGGGCCGCCGCCGCCTGACCGGCTGGGATACTTCCTCGGGTGACAGACCTGCAGCTGCCCGCCGACCTGCTCCCCCGCGACGGCCGGTTCGGGTCGGGGCCGTCCAAGGTGCCGGCCGATTCGCTGTCCCGGTTCGCGGCCGAGGCAGCGCCGGTCATGGGCACCTCGCACCGGCAGGCCCCGGTCAAGAACCTGGTCGGCCGGATCCGGGCCGGGCTGGCGGAGCTGTTCGCGCTGCCGGCCGGCTACCAGGTGGTGCTCGGCAACGGCGGCTCCACCGCGTTCTGGGACGCCGCCGCGTTCGGGCTGATCCGGCACCGGTCACAGCACGTGCAGATCGGCGAGTTCTCGGCCAAGTTCACCGCGATCACCCGGGGCGCGCCGTTCCTGGCCGAGCCGAGCGTCCGGCAGACGCCGCCCGGGCAGGGCATCCTGCCGGTGGCCGAGGACGGCGTCGACGCCTACTGCTGGCCGCAGAACGAGACCTCGACCGGGGTGGTGCTCGACGTCCGCCGGGTCGCTCCGGATGCCCTGCACCTCGTCGACGCCACCTCCGCGGCCGGCGGGGTGCCGGTGGACGTCAGCCAGGCCGACGCGTACTACTTCGCGCCGCAGAAGGGCTTCGCCGGCGACGGCGGGCTGTGGCTGGCGCTGCTGTCACCGGCCGCTCTCGACCGGATCGGTGAGCTGGCCGGCCGCTGGACACCGCCGTCGCTGGACCTCAGGCTGGCGGTCGAGAACAGCGCCAAGGACCAGACCTACAACACCCCCGCCGTCGCGACGCTCTGGCTGCTGGCCGGGCAGGTCGAGGCGATGCTGGCCGCCGGTGGGCTGGCCTGGGGCGTGCGGCGATCGGCGGATTCGTCCCGGCGGCTGTACGACTGGGCCGAGAAGTCCGGGTACGCCGCCCCGTTCGTCGCCGATCCGGCGCTGCGCAGCCCGGTGGTCGGCACCATCGACTTCGCTCCCGAGGTCGACGCGGCCCGGCTGGCGGCCGCCCTGCGCGCCAACGGCGTGGTCGACACCGAGCCGTACCGCGGCCTGGCCCGCAACCAGCTGCGGATCGGCATGTACCCCGCGGTCGACCCGGACGACGTCGCCGCGCTGACCGCCTGCATCGACTGGCTGGTGCCCCGGTTGGGGTGAGCGGGGTGGCTGGTCCGAAAGGCGCGGCTGAGCCGCCCGGGCCCGGCGTGGAGTCCCGAAATCCGGGAGCGGAGAACGTAAGGTCTCAGGCATGCAGTCGCTGCGCTTGGTGGGACCAGGACAGGACGGTGCCTCCGTCGTCCTGGAATCCCTCGACGGCGCAGACCGATTCTCCCTGCCCCTCGACGAGCGGTTGCGTGACGTGTCTCAAGCCCAGCCTCCCGAATCCGGACCCGCCCCCGAACGCTCCCCCGCCGGCCAGGCGCTGAGCCCGCGCGAGATCCAGACCCGGGTGCGGGCCGGCGAGTCGGCCGAGGCGGTCGCGGAGAGTGCCGGCATGTCGCTGGAGAAGGTGATGCGGTTCGCGTTCCCGGTGCTGGCCGAGCGGCGCCGGGTGGTGGACGAGGCCCGGCGGGCCCGCGCCCGGCGCGGCGGCGACGGCCAGCCGGCCGAGTTCGGCGACCTGATCGACGACCGGCTCACCCGGCACGGCATCGACGCGACCGGGGTCGGCTGGGACGCGTTCCGGCGCCCGGACGGCGGCTGGACGGTGACCGCGACCTTCACCGCGTACGAGGCGGAGCTGCGGCCGAAGTTCTCGTTCGGGCTGGGCAACCGGACGGTCTCCGCGCTGGATGCCCTCGCCGCCGACCTGCTCTCGGACCGCCCGGTGCGCGACCTGCTGCCGCCCGACCCGGACCCGGTGTCGGAGCTCGCCGAGCCGGGCCCGGTGCGGCTGACCGCGGTGCCGGACCGGATCGAGGACGACGAGCCCGGCCTGCCCGCCACTCCCGCCGTCCAGGCCGGCCGCCGGCAGAAGGCGCACACCCGGCCGATCCCGATCGACGCCGACGACGAGCTGTTCGACCAGGAGGCCTTCGGCGACCAGCAGCCGGCCGAGCCTGGTGTCGAGCAGCCGCAGCCTTCGGAGCAGGCCTGGCAGGACGAGCCGCTGCCGTTCGACGGCGAGCCGGCCGGCCCGGCCCAGCAGGGCCGTCCGACCGACACCCGCCAGCCGGACGACGCCGAGGGGCGGCACCGGCGCGCCAGGCGTGGTGAGAAGCCGCGGATGCCGTCCTGGGACGATATCCTGCTGGGCGTCCGCAACAAGAACGACTGACCGACCCGCTCCGGCCCGGCGGATCGTCTATTTTCCGCGGTACCGGTTGCCCCGATCGCGCCCGCCTGACAGCGTGTGACCGCTTTCCACATGCCATGTTCCGGGGGGAGACATGTCCACAGGCCTGTCAGGGTGGTCGCCGCCGCCACCGCCACCTGCCGCCGCCGTCCGGCCGGGCTGGGTCGGCAAGGCGGTGCTCGGGGGCGCGGCGGTGCTGATCCTGCTGATCGGGGCCGGCATCGGCTCGGCCGGCAAGGGCGACGCCGCCACCAGCACGCCCACCCACACGTTCACCGCGACCCGCACCGCAACCGCGACCGCGACGGCAACCGCCACGGCGACCGCGACCCGCACCGTGCAGCACACCGCCGTCCGGACGGCGACCCGCACCGTCACCGTGACCGCGGCGGCCGCGGCCCCGCCGGCCCAGGCCGGCGGCCCCGGATCCGGTAGCCAGCAGGACTGCACGCCCGGCTACGGCCCGTGCATCCCGCCCGGGCCGGACGTCGACTGCGCGGGCGGTTCCGGTGACGGACCGCGATACGTGCAGGGCCCGATCCAGGTCACCGGCAGCGACCCGTACGGCCTCGACCGGGACGGCGACGGCATCGGCTGCGACACCTGACCACCCGCACCAGACGGGCGGGGCCGGTGAACCCGCCCCGCCCGTCGACCACGGCCGTGCGCTTCACAACCCGCCGAGCACCCTGCGGTGCAGGAAGTCGTTGCCGAACGTCCCGGCCCGGTCGAACCGGCGGGCCAGCGCGGCGAAGTCGGCCAGCCGCGGGTGCAGCTCGGCCAGCCGGTGCGGGGCCGTGGCGAACTCCTTGCCCCAGTGCGGCACCGCGTCGAACTCGGCCAGCCGCCGCTCCAGCTCGGCCAGCACCGGCGCCACCGCGGCCGGATCCCGCGCCCAGGTGAAGTGCAGCGCCAGCCGGTCGCGCTGGTAGCACGGGCTGAGCCAGAACTCGTCGGCGGCGATCGTCCGCAGTTCGCCGACCAGCAGCACCGGGGCCAGCAACTCGCCGAGTGACCGGACCGTCTCGACGGCCGCCGCCCCGTGCGCGCGGTCGACGAAGTACTCCGACTGGATCTCCTCGCCGTGACTGGGCGTGAACTCCAGCCGGAAGTGCGGCAGCCTCCGGTGCCACGGGCCGGGCACGCCGAGCTGCTGGGTGGCGGAGCCGGCATCGCCGTCGGGCATCGGGTGCCGCGGCCCGTCCGCCGGCCGGGCGCCGTGGAAGTCCCCGGTGCGCGGCTCGCGGGACTTCAGCCAGGCCTGGACGGCATCGCCGCGCCAGCGGGTGAAGAGGCTGACGCTGTGCGCCGCCGCGGTGATCTCGGCGAGGTCGGCGGTGAGCTGGTCGAAGGGCAGGGCATCGTAGACGTACTGGCGAAGCTCGAACGCCGGCACCGCCTGCAGGGTCAGCTCGGTGACCGCGCCGAGCGCACCCAGCGCCACCACGGTGCCGTCGAAGTCCGGGTCGCCGGCGGCCAGCTCCACCAGCTCGCCGTCGCCGGTGACCAGCCGCTGGGCCCGTACCGCGGCGGCCAGCACCGGGTTGGCGTCGCCGGAGCCGTGCGTCCCGGTGGCACAGGCGCCGGCCACCGAGATGTGCGGCAGCGAGCCCAGGTTCGGCAGCGCCAGGCCGTGCGCGTGCAGGAACGCGGCCAGCTCGCCGTAGCGGACGCCGGCGCCGAGCCGCACCAGCCGCCGGTCGGTGTCGAGCTCCAGCACCTGGGGCAGGTCGCGCAGCGAGACCAGCGCGCCGTCGGTGTCGGCGATCCGGTTGAACGAGTGCCCGGTGCCGAGCACCTTCACCTTCTCGTGCCGGGCGACCAGGGACTGCAGCTCGGTGAGGGAGGCCGGGCGGTGCAGCTCCGCCGGGGTGAAGGTGACGTTGCCCGCCCAGTTGCGGATCGGTTCAGCGGCGCTGGTCTGCTCGGCCATGCGGCCAGCCTGCCACGGGTGTTCTCAGAGCAGGCCCGCGAACCGCCGGCCCGCGTCGACCAGCGGCACCCGGTCCTCATCGGAGCTACTACGGGTGGCGGTCGGCCATCAGCTGGGGTATCAGCGGCAG
>Ga0335073_10009751_pt1 | contig 13481 bp, 10 predicted proteins | sample Lox_Sample_22_FD_207093 | JGI IMG/M metagenome (GOLD analysis project Ga0335073, IMG submission 207093) | Soil microbial communities from Loxahatchee National Wildlife Refuge, Florida, United States - Lox_Sample_2.2 | ecosystem: Environmental > Terrestrial > Soil > Wetlands | place: USA...
GACGAGGAGCATTCCAGGTTCGACGCCAGCCGCGCCGAGCGCCGCCTGGCCGAACTCGACGCGTACCGGGAAGCCGGCCTGTGGAACGTCCGGGTCCTGGCCGGGGCGGCCAGCGAGCAGGAACTGCGGCTGATCGCCCCGGTGCTGGTCGGCTCGGTCGACCTGGCCGCGCACCCGTACCGGCTGCGCAGCGCCGAGGAGCCCCGGGACCTGGCCGATGCGCTCGCGGCCAAGCTCGCGGACCCGGTGGACGGAGCGCAGGTGCCGTTCGCCGCCACGGCCGGCGCCCTCGCCGCCCTCACCGGCCTGCCCCGTGGCGAGGTGCCGGGCGTGCGGGTGCTCGACCCGAGCAGCTTCGACGTGACCAGCGAGACGATGAGCCAGGGCGCTGGCTGGACCGGCGCCGAGAGCTCAGGCGACGGCGAGGCCTGGGGTGAGTCAGCCATCGACCTGGGCGCGATCCTGGACGGCCAGGACCGTACGGTCGGCACGTTCCGGGTCCCGCTGGCCACGCTGAACCGGCACGCGTTCATCACCGGCTCCACCGGCGCGGGCAAGTCGCAGACGGTCAGGCACATGCTGGAGCAGCTGACCGGCGCCGGAATACCGTGGCTCGCGATCGAGCCGGTCAAGTCCGAGTACGCGGCCATGGCCGGCCGGATCGCGGACACCGGCCAGGTGACGGTGATCAACCCGTCCGACCCGGCGGCGGTGCCGCTGTCGGTGAACCCGCTCGAGCCCGAGGCCGGTTACCCGGTGCAGGCTCACATCGACATGGTGCGGGCGCTGTTCCTGGCCGCCTTCGACGCCAGGGAACCGTTCCCGCAGATCATCTCGCAGGCGCTGCAGCGGGCCTACGAAGGCTGTGGCTGGGATCCGGTGACCGGCGGCGGGCGGCCGGGCGCGCGGGCCGACCCCGCCGTTCCCACCCTGGCCCAGCTGCAGCGCGCGGCCCTCGAGGTGATCGAGGACGTCGGTTACGGGCGGGAGCTGCAGGCCGATGTCCGGGGCTTCGTGGACGTGCGGCTGCGCTCGCTGCGGACCGGCTCGGCCGGCCGGTTCTTCGAGGGCGGGCACCCGGCCGACATCGCCGAACTGCTGCGCCGCAACGTGGTGCTGGCGATCGAGGACGTCGCCAACGACGAAGACAAGGCGTTCCTGATCGGCACGCTGATCATCAGGCTGGTCGAGCACCTGCGGATGCGCGCCCGCTCCGACCCCGCCGACGGCCTGGCCCACGTGATCGTTATCGAGGAGGCGCACCGGCTGCTGCGCGCCAGCCGGGAAGGGGCGAGCGGCCACGCCGTCGAGCTGTTCGCGAGCCTGCTCGCGGAGATCCGCGCCTACGGCGAGGGGATCATGGTGGTCGAGCAGATCCCGGCCAAGCTGCTCCCGGACGTGGTGAAGAACACCGCGCTGAAGGTTCTGCACCGGCTGCCCGCGCACGACGACCGCGAGGTCGTCGGGGCGGCGATGAACCTGGACCCGGACCAGTCGCGGCAGGTGGTCTCGCTGCGCCCGGGGGTGGCCGCCGTGTTCGCCGACGGGATGGACCGGCCGCTGCGGATCCGGATCCCGTTCGGGGGGACCAAGGAGCGGCTGCCGCGGCCCACCGACCGTTCGGTCCCGGTCCGGGGCAGGCGCTCGGCGGCGTGCGGCCCGGTATGCGTGTCCGGGCGGGCCTGCAGCCTGCTCGAGCTGCGCGCCGCCGACCTGCTCGCGGCCTCGCCGGAGGACGCCTGGCTGCGGATCTGGGTTGAGGCGCTGCTGCTCGCGTTCCTGACCAACCGGCCGCTGCCGGTGGTGCCGGCCCTGCTGCGCGCCCGGTGGGCCGAACTCGACGAGCGGCTGCGGGAGTGCCTGCTGGCCACGGCGGTCGACCGGTCGCTGCGCGGTCGCGCGCTGGCGGTCCGGACCTTTTATGATCCGCAGCAACTGGCCACGTCCACCGCGGCCACCGCGGCCAAACTCCTGGACGGGGGGAAGGGCGCCGGGGCTCCACCCGGGTCCGACTGGGTGATCCCGCAGTTGCAATGGCTGCACGAGGTGGAGCGGGTGTGCCCGCTCGGCGGCAGCCCGGACCCGTTCGCCCCGGCGCCGCCGCTGGACTACCCGCTGGGCGGCCTGGCCGACCGGCCGGGCCTGCGGATCGGGCAGCGGGTCACCGGGCTGCGCAGGCACCCGCTGTCCATGGAGCTGGCCCGCAACCGGCAGCCGGCCTGGACCGTTCTGCTCGGCGAGGATGAGCAGCGCGGCTTCGCCGACGACCTGGCCGCCGTGGTGATCGGCGTGAGTCACCGCGGCCAGCTGCGTCAGGCGGCGGGCGAGATGGGGATCGTGGGCTGGCTCGAGGCGGTGCTGTCCTGGCCGCGCCGCTTCATCGTGGGGTGCGAGGATCAGGTGACGGCGGGCCCGGCGCCGTCTTCGGCTGCTGCGGCCAATACGGCCGCTGCCGGATAGCATCGGCGGCCATGAGGAAGCTTCCGCTGCGCGCGCGCCTGGCCACGACCGTCGGCGGTGCCGCGGGACGGGTGTCGCGGCTGTCGGGCCGCGGCGATGGGTCGGTGATCGGCGGCGTCGTGGGCTTGCGGATGGAGCCCGACCTGCTCCGGCTGCTGGCGGTCGGCCGCCAGATCGTGCTCGTGACCGGGACCAACGGCAAGACCACGACGACCAGGCTGATCACCGCTGCGCTCAGCGTGCTCGGCATGGAGGTTGCCTCGAACGCGTTCGGCGCGAACATGGAAGCCGGCCTGGCGTCCGCCCTGGGTCAGGCCCGCGGCGCGCTGTTCGGCGTCCTCGAGGTCGACGAACGTTATCTGCCCGCGATGATCGACGTGACCGCCCCGCGGGTGGTCACGCTGCTTAACCTGAGCCGGGACCAGATGGACCGGGCCGCCGAGATCTGGCTGGTGGCGCGGCGCTGGCGGGAGGCGCTGGCCAACACTCCCGACTGCCAGGTCATCGCGAACGCCGACGACCCACTGATCGCGTGGGCGGCGGGCGGGGCCAAGCGGGTCACCTGGGTCGCGGCCGGACAGCGCTGGCGTGAGGACTCCTGGTGCTGCCCGGACTGCGGGTCGCACCTGCTGCGGGACGAGATCGACTGGCGGTGCGGCGAGTGCACCTTCGCCCGGCCGTCGACCCGGTGGGTGCTCGATGAGGAGTCCGTCATCGACACCCGGGGCCGGGTCCGCGAGCTGTCGCTTGCCCTGCCCGGCCGGGCCAACCGGGCTAACGCGGTGGTCGCGCTGGCCGTGGCCGATATGTTCGGCGTCGACATGGACCAGGCGCTGCCCCGGCTGCGCGAGGTGACCTCGGTGGCCGGCCGGTACACCCAGCTGGAGCGGGACGGGCGGCGGCTGCGGCTGCTGCTGGCCAAGAACCCGGCCGGCTGGCTGGAAGCCTTCGACGTGCTCGCGCCGGCGCCGACACCGGTGCTGCTGGCGGTCAACGCGCGGGTGCCGGACGGCAAGGACACGTCCTGGCTGTGGGACGTGGACTACCGGTTGCTGCGCGGCCGCCCCGTGCTGGTGGCCGGGGAGCGCCGGATCGACCTCGCGGTCAGGCTGGAGGCGGACGAGGTGGAGTTCGAGCTGACCGACGGCGTGGACGACGCTGTGCAGCGAGTGCCGCCCGGCCCTCTGGATGTGATCGCTAACTACACCGCGTTCCAGCAGATCCGGACCGCCCTGGGCCGGGCCGAGTGAGCAGGAGGGCAGGCCGTTGACGCCGCCACGCCACCGGGCACCAGAGTCGGCCCAGCCGGCCTGGGGCGAACCAGAACGGGCCTCGCGGCCGGGCCGGCGCCGCCGCGGGCCGAGCAGCCTGCGTCTGGTGTGGGTCTACCCCGACCTGCTCAGCACCTACGGGGACCGCGGCAACCTGCTCGTGCTCCAGCGCCGGGCCCGGCTCCGCGGCCTCGAGGCCGAGGCCGTGGTGGTGAACGCGGATGAGCCGGTGCCCCGCAGCGGCGACATCTACCTGCTGGGCGGGGGCGAGGACCTGCCCCAGATCCTGGCCGCGCGGCGGCTGAGCGCCGACGGCGGCCTGGCCGCGGCGGCCGGCTCAGGAGCCGTGGTGCTGGCCGTGTGCGCCGGCTACCAGGTGATGGGCGCTGAGTTCGGCGGTGCCGACGGTGAGCCGGTTCCCGGGCTCGGGATCCTGGACATCCGGAGCGGGCGAGGTGAGCGCCGCGGGGTGGGCGAGATCGTGGCCGACGTCGATCCCGGGCTCGGCGTGCCCAGGCTCACCGGGTTCGAGAACCATCAGGGTATGACCAGGCTCGGGCCGCAGGCCCGCCCGCTCGCCCGGGTCACCACGGGAGTGGGCAACGGCGACGGCACCGAGGGCGCCTACGCGGGCAAGGTGCTCGGGACCTACCTGCACGGTCCGGTGCTCGCGCGCAACCCCGGCCTGGCCGACCTGCTGCTCTCCTGGGCCGCGGGGCCGCTGACCCCGCTGGCCGGGGCCGACGAGGAATGGGCTCGCCGGCTGCGGGAGGAGCGCCTCGCGGTGGTGCCCGCCTAAGCCGGCCTGGGGCTGCCCTGAGCCGGTCTGGGGCCTGGCCTGGCCGGCCTGAGCCGGTCTGGGCCTGAGCGGGCCGGGGCGGTCAGTACACCAGCGCCTGTGCGCCGTCGGCCATGATCTCGGCGAGGAACGTGGACGACCCGGCGATGCGGACGCCTTTGATCGTGTCGTCGGTGGTGATGTTCCTGCGCGATGCGCACTGGGAGCAGACGGTCACGGTCCCTTCGTCCAGGACCTTCGCCAGCAGCTGCGTCACCGGTGCGGCGTGCGGGAGCGCGACGTCGTCGGCCCGGTCGGGCAGGGCCAGCCAGGCCGCCTCGCCGGTGAGCCAGAGCGACACCTGCAGCCCGCTCGCGACGGCTGTCGCGGCGACGGTGAATGCCTGATTGCAGCGTTCCTGGTCGTCGGTGCCCGCGGTGACCTTGACGACGAGTGAGCGGGAAGCCATGCCCGCAGCCTAATCCGGATTCCACCCGGCCGCGCGCCGGCCGCGAGCGAGACGGAGCGCACCGGGAGGGGCGTGAAAGGGAGGTGACGGGGAATGGGGAGCCAGGCGGGGTGGGGCTGAGGCCTGCCATCGGCGATGCAGGTGGGGGCGCAGAGGGAAGAGGCGGTGGGTGAGGGTGGGCCCGGGCTGCACTGTAAGGGCAGGCCAGGGGACAGACATTGGCGTTCCGGGGCCTCTGCCCCTCATACTCGAAACAAGTACGTTTGTGAACCGGCACGTGGGCCAGCTCGTAAACCGGTGAGTGGGCCAGCTCTAACCGGGGAGGGCGCGTGTGAGACTGCGACTGCGGCACCTGTACCGGGTTTTGCCATTGGCGGTCGTGGGGTTGTCGGTCGCGGGATGCCTGGCTCCGCAGTACACATACGTCTCGGACAACGCCGACAGTGCTTACTTCAAGGTGCCGCCGAGCTGGCATCAGGTGAACGAGTCCAGCCTGCAGTCGACCGAGGGCCCGGCCACTCAGGAGGGCAGCTACCTCTGGTCAGAGGCCTATGACTCGTCCGCGACGCCGTCGGTCGCGCACATTTTCTCGGCCACAACCAGCCCGGTCGCCTACGCGAGCGTGCTGAGCCTGTCCTCGGCCGAGCGCAACGACATCTCGTTCAACAGCATGCGTGATCTGCTGCTGCCGGTGACGCAGGCGGCGCGGAGCGCCGCCGCCTCGGCCCACGAGAACCTCTCAGGATTTGCCTCAGTTAGTGATCAGCTGATAACAGATAGTCACAACAATCGTGGCATCCGGGAGATATTCCAGTACACCCTCGAGACCACGCCGGAAACGTTCGACCTGACCGTGATGACCAACGCCGCCACCACCAAGCTCTACTTCCTGCTCGTGCAGTGCTCAACGACCTGCTTTGCCAGCAACTACCAAGAGATCTCTAATGTCGTGAATTCGTTTACGGTAGGAGGAGGGTCCTGATGCGTGCCCGGTCCAGGAAGCGTGGCGCCGCGGGCCCCAGCCTCGGTCATCCCAGCCACGTCCATACCGAGCGTCCCAGAGACTCCGAACGGCGCACCCGCAAGCCCTTGGTGTTCTGGGACAGGGTGAAGTTCCTCGCCCTTCTCGCCCTGATCTGGCTCGTGCTGGTGTGGTCGGACATGGCCAACAACCCGCTGATCGGGTTCGTCGACGCGGCGCGCCAGCAGGTCACGCTGGCCGCCTGGGTCGAGGTTCTCTTCGGCCTGGAGGTCCTGCGGCAGCTGCACTTCCTGATAGCTGAGCACTGGGCCCGCTATTACCGGCTATGGAGCCGGGGCATCTTCGGCCGGTCCGAGCGGGTCGCCCACCGGCTCAGCGACTGGACCAGGTTCCGCGTCTCGCGCGCGCTGAAGTGGCTGATCGTGATCGCGCTGCTGGCGCTGATCCTGGGCAAGGCCTACCACACTTCGCCCGTGTACGGGCTCTTCCTGCTGCCGGGCACGATCATCCACGCGCTGCCGATCATCCTCTACGTGATGGCGATCGTCTCTCTCGGCATCCTGCAGTTCGTCGCCATCTTCTGGTTCATGTCCAAGGGCGGAGTGGACGTCTACTTCCCCGACGACGTCTCGACCCGGTTCTCCGACGTCTGGGGCCAGGACCACGTCCTGGAGAGGGTCAAGGAGAACATGCTGTTCCTTGAGGATCCCGAGTCGATCGAGGCGCATGGCGGCCACGTCCCCGGCGGCATCCTGCTCTGGGGCCCGCCCGGTACCGGCAAGACCCTGATGGCCGAGGCGGTGGCCGGCGAGACCGGCAAGCCGTACGTATTCGTCGACCCCGGCGCGTTCATCAACATGTTCTTCGGGGTTGGCATCCTGAAGGTCAAGTCGCTGTTCCGCAGGCTGCGCAAGCTGGCCGTGCGCTACGGCGGGGTGATCGTGTTCTTCGACGAGGCCGACTCGCTCGGCAACCGCGGCGGCGCCGTCGGCGGGCAGCCCAGCTTCAGCCCGGCGAGCCTGGTGGACGCCTGCCGCGGGTACTGCTACCTGTCCTCCGACACCCAGTCGGCGCTGCTCGCCCGGTTGCTGAGTTCGGCTCCCCCGCCGCGCCCGCCCGGGAAGTTCCGGCAGATGATCCCGGCCGGCATGGGCATGGGCGGGGGCGGCATGGGCACCCTGCAGGCGCTGCTGACCGAGATGTCCGGCCTGAAGAAGCCGCGCGGGTTCTTCAACCGGGTGGTCCGGCGGACTCTCGGCATGCGGCCCAAGCCGCCGCCGAAGTACCGGATCCTGATCATGATGGCCACCAACATGCCCAGCGCGCTGGACCAGGCGCTGCTGCGGCCCGGCCGCATCGACCGTGTCTACCAGGTGGCCTACCCGTCCAAGGACGGCCGCCGCCGGACCTACGAGGGCTATTTCGCCAAGGTCAGCAACGATCTCACGCCCGAGCAGTTCGAGGAACTGGCCACGATCACCCCATACGCGACCGGCGCCACGATCAAGGACCTGGTCAACGAGGCGCTGATCGTCGCGCTGCGGGACGGCCGGGACACCATCACCTGGCCCGACGTGCTGCGGGCCAAGCTGCTGAAGAGTGTCGGCCCGTCCGAGGGCGTGGAGTATGTCGAGCGCGAGCGGCACGCGGTCGCCGTGCACGAGGCCTGCCACGCGGTCGTCAGCTACCGGGTGCAGAAGCACCGCGGCATCGACACGGCCACGATCCAGAAGGGCGGGGACACACTCGGCTTCGTGCAGCCGATCCCGCTGGAGGAGCAGTTCACCCACTGGCGCAGCGAATACGAGGCCGACATGATGGTCAGCCTGGCCTCGCTGGTGGGGGAGCGGATGTTCTTCGACGACGACTCCTCGTCCGGCGTCTCCTCCGACCTGCGGCACGCGACCACGCTGGCCCTGGCCATGGAGGGCTTGTGGGGCATGGGTGGCCAGTACGGCTCGTACGCGGTCACCCCGGCGCCGCACGACGCGCATCCGGTAGCGGACGGGCAGGACCGGGCCGTGTTCGAGACCGCGCTGGGCAAGCGGGCCGAGGCTCACCTGGCCGCGGTCGCCGAGCGGTCCAGCCTGCTGCTGCAGGGGAACCGTGGCCACGTCCTGGCGCTCGCGCACGCGCTCGAGCGATACAAGACCATCACCGGTGACGATGTCGAGGCTGTGATGGAAGGCACGGAAGGCCCTCTGGTGGACGGCCGGCCGTATCACACCCCGGAATTCGCCGCCACGCTGGAGGCCTACCACCAGCAGGTGATGGTCGCGCACCGGGCCCGCGATATGGCCATGCCGCTGCCGATCCCGGTGCCGGGCGTCAAGCAGGCGGAGCCGATATCCGCCTGGAAGCCCACCTGGGTGCAGGAGCTGGACCCCAACAGCGAGTCCTGAGCGCCCGCAGGCGGCCCGAGGGCACCGAGCCCGAGGGCACCAGGTCCGACACGGGGCCCGAGGGCACCGGGTCCGACACGGGGCCCGAGGGCACCGGGCCCGACACCCGCCCGCGGCGCGAGGGCGCCGGCCCGACACGCCGCCCGCGCGACAGGCCGCCCGCGGGCCGGGGATCTAGACTTCCTGGTATGGAGGGCGAGTTCACCTGGCTCGTGCTGGTTGCGGTATTTGCCGCGATAACCGGGCTGTGCGGGGTCCTGGCGGCCAGGCTCTTCCTCATCGGGTCGCCTGGCCGCCCACGGCGGACGGGTGAAACGCAGGCGGCGGATCCGGCGACCGGTCACCAGCCGCGATGAACGATCCCGGGATCGAGCCCGCTGCCGGGCAACCCGCTGCCGAGCAGCCCACGCCGCCAACAGGCGCGGAGCAACCCGCCGAGCATCCCTCGCTGGCGCCGGTGCGCTTTCTGCTCGGCCGCTGGGAGGGTGCGGGGGTGGTCGGCTACCCGACGATCGAGAGCGCCAGGTTCGGCCAGGAGATCACGTTCAGCCATAACGGCAAGCCGTTCCTCATCTACTCCAGCCGCACCTGGCTGCTGGACGAGGCCGGGCAGATCGGCCGGCCGCTGGCCATGGAGACCGGGTTCTGGCGGCCGCAGCCGGACGGCCAGCTCGAAGTGCTGCTCGTGCACCCGACCGGTATCGGCGAGATCTACCTGGGCGAGGTGACCGGCACGAAGATCGAGATGGCCACCGATGCCGTGATGCGCACGTCGACGGCCAAGGAGGTCACGGCCGGCCGCAGGCTTTACGGCCTGATCGGCACCGACCTGGCCTATGCCTACGACATGGCCGCCGTTGGCCAGCCGCTGCAGCCACACGCCTCGGCACAGCTCAAGCGGGTCCAGCCGGCCGCCGCCGACCCCGCCTAGAGCACCAGAGCGAGAGCATCGGGCATGGCAGCCGGGAAAAATAAGAGCCCCCGGGCGCCTCCCGCAACGGGTCACCTGACCGGGCCAGGAACACGGCGCGCCGAGTGACGCAGTACGCGCTGCGCCACTCTCGTTGCGCTCCGCGAGGCCGGAGGTGCAACCCGCTACGGGGACCGGCTGGACAAGGCCGGTCAACCCGGGGGTCCGGTGTCTGCCGTGTATTAGCCGACCGCCGCTTTGCGGCGCCCAGACCAGTGCCCGCGGTTGCCCGACGGTTCTGGCCTGTGCCTGGCCGGTGCGCGCTCCCGCTGGTATGGCGGGAGAGCTACACGGGACGGCGGCTAGCTGACAGCCACCTCGCGAGTCCGACATCTATGCATACTGTTGGACCACCTCCTTTCCCGCGTTAGCCAGAACGCTATGTCAGAGCGCGCCGTGGAAGCAAGCGTGTTATCTGCGCGGCGCTGTCCGGGCCCGCCGTGACGGCGAGCGCGCATGCGGACGGCGCTGTCCGAGCGCACCCTGGCGGCCAGGCGTTATCGGCGCGGCTCACCTAGACTCGGTTCATGTCGCAGACGTGGGACGCCGCGCTGCGGGCCAGCGGCTATCGCGTTACCCCACAGCGCCAGCTTGTCCTTGAGGCCGTTACCAAGCTTCACCACGCGTCCCCGGAGGAGATCTTCGCCGAGGTGCACCAGAAGGCCCGGGGGGTCAACGTCTCCACGATCTACCGCGCCCTCGAACTGCTAGAGCAGCTCGGCCTGGTGACCCACACCCACCTGGGGCACGGTGCGCCGCGCTACCACCTGGCGGCCGAGGCCCAGCACGTGCACCTCGTCTGCCGTGACTGCGGCCGGGTCACCGAACTCGCCCCCGAAGCCGCGTACCCCCTGGTCAGGGTGCTCGACGAGGAGCACGGGTTCGAGACCGACGTGGGGCACCTGACCGTGTACGGCATCTGTCGTGACTGCCGTGGGCTCGGGGACGCAGGCCGGAACCAGGCGGCCGCCGGGCCGGACGTCACCAGCGCATAACCTGACGGTATGCAGAGCCCACAGGAGCAGAGCCCACTGCTGACGGCCCCCGGCGCGGTTCCCGCCGACGGGCCAGACGCCGGGGTGGCCGCGCACTACGGTGACCCGTTCGCTGAGCAGCGGGCGTTGACCGGGGGCCTGGGCCTGGTCGATCGCTCGCACCGGGGAGTGATCCGGATCACCGGGCCGGACCGGCTGTCCTGGCTGCACAGCCTGACCACCCAGGATCTGGCCAGCCTCGTGCCCGGCACCACGGCCGAGGCCCTGATCCTGAGCCCGAACGGGCACATCGAGCACCATCTGGTCCTCACCGACGACGGCACACAGCTGTGGGCTCACGTCGAGCCGGGCACGGTGGGCCCGCTGCTCGAGTTCCTCGAGTCGATGCGGTTCATGCTGCGTGTCGAGCCCGAAGACGTCACGGCCTCGTGCGCGGTGCTCACGCTCATGGGCCCGGCCGCCGCGACGGCTCCGGCTGACGAGGCGGCAGTGGCCACGACGCGTACGTTCGGGATCGATCTCATAGTCCGCAGGGACCGGCTTGCTGAGGCGGCCGCGCGGCTGCAGGCGGGCGGCGCCGTGCTCGCGGGCACGTGGGCCTACGAGGCGCTGCGGATCGCCGCGCGGCGGCCGAGGTTCGGGCTGGATACCGATCACCGGACGATCCCGCACGAGGTGGGCTGGATCGAGACCGCGGTGCACCTCAGCAAGGGCTGCTACCGCGGCCAGGAGACCGTCGCGCGGGTGCACAACCTCGGCCACCCGCCGCGCCGCCTCGTCTTTCTGCACCTGGACGGCAGCGAGGACCGGCTGCCGGCGCACGGCGACCCGGTCCTGCTCGGCGACGCCGAGGTGGGTTTCGTCGGGTCAGCCGCGCGCCATTACGAGCTCGGGCCGATCGCGCTCGCCCTGGTCAAGCGGACCGTCCCGGTCGATGCCACGCTGCTGGCGGCGGGAGTTCCCGCCGCTCAGGAGGTGGTGGTGCCGCCGGACGCCGGGGCGAACGTGGCCGTGACCCTGCGGCGCCGGCCCGGCGATCTCATCCGGTCACGCGAGTAGCCTTGGCCCGCAGGAACAACGCCGTTCCCGCCGTGCCCAGGAGGTCATTCGCCGTGCTGCGCCGAGCGCTGCTGGCCGCGTCAGCCAGCGAACGAATCCGCCGGACCGTCACCACCGCCCCGCTGACCCGTGACGTCGTGGCCCGGTTCGTGGCGGGCGACGCCGCTGATGACGCGCTGGCCGTGACCCGCCGGCTGCTGGACGACGGCTTGCTGGTCAGCCTCGACTACCTCGGCGAGGACACCGTCGACGCGCAACTGGCCGCGGCCGTGACCGACGAGTACGTGCGGCTTCTCGGCCGGCTCGACGCGGCCGGGATGTCCGGCGGCGGCGCGGCCGAGGTCTCGGTCAAGCCGACCGCGGTCGGGCTTGACCTGGCCGAGCACGGCGAGAAGACGGCCCGCGAGAACATCGCCCGGATCTGCTCGGCGGCTAAGGAGGCCGGGACGACGGTCACGCTGGACATGGAGAACGACACCAGGGTCGAGCCGACGCTGCGGATCCTGGCCCAGCTCCGGCCGGATTTCCCCGATCTCGGCTGCGTGATCCAGTCCTACCTGCGGCGCAGCCCGGAAGACTGCCGGGCGCTGGCGGTCGCCGGATCGCGGGTCAGGCTGTGCAAGGGCGCCTACAACGCCGCGCCGGACGTGGCGTTCCCGACCCGGGCCGAGGTGGACCGGTGCTATGCCCGCTGCCTGCGGACGCTGATGGCCGGGCCTGGCTACCCGATGATCGCCACCCACGACCCGCGGCTGATCCGCATCGCGGGCCAGCGGGCCAGGGCGGCGGGCCGCCGCCCCGACCGCTTCGAATACCAGATGCTCTACGGCATCCGGCCAGCCGAGCAGCTCCGCCTGGCGGCCGGCGGCGAGCGGGTGCGGGTCTACGTGCCCTACGGCAGCGACTGGTACGGCTACCTGGTCCGGCGGCTCGCGGAGCGGCCGGCCAACCTGGCGTTCTTCCTCCGCTCCCTGGTCTCGCGCGGCTGACGCTGCACTGCCGGTAGGCTCCGTCGGGTGATTGCTGTCCTTGGCACCGGAAAGATGGGTGAGGCGCTCCTGTCCGGGCTGCTGCGCTCCGGGGATGTGGCGCCGTCCGGCGTCATCGCCGCCGTGCGCCGCCCCGACCGCGCCGCCCAGTTGCGTGACTCTTATGGCATCGAGGTGCTGAGCGCGGCCGAGGCGGCCAGCCGCGCGGAGACGCTGGTGGTCGCGGTCAAGCCGCAGGACATGGCGGCGCTGCTGGGCGAGATCTCGGGGGGCGTGACCGCCGAGAAGCTGGTTATCTCGATTGCGGCGGGCATTCCCACCGCGTTCATCGAGGGCAGGCTGACCGCGAACGTGCCCGTGGTCCGGGTGATGTCGAACACACCCGTGCTGGTCGACGAGGCGATGAGCGTGATCTCGCCAGGCTCGCACGCCGGGGAGCCGCATCTGAAGCGCGCCGAGGAACTGCTGCGCCCGGTGGGCAAGGTGCTGCGGATTCCCGAGTCACAGCAGGACGCGGCCACCGCGCTGTCGGGCAGCGGGCCGGCCTACGTCTACTTCCTCGTCGAGGCGATGGTTGACGCGGGAATCCTGCTCGGCATGCCGCGGAGCAACGCGCTCGAAATGGTCAAGCAGGCCGTGTACGGCGCGGCCACCATGCTCCGCGAATCGGGTGAGCATCCGGTGATCTTGCGCGAGGCGGTCACCTCGCCCGGCGGCACCACGATCAACGCGATCCGCGAGCTGGAGAGACACGGGGTCAGGGCCGCGTTCCTGGCCGCGATCGAGGCGGCCAGGGACCGGGGCCGCGAGCTCGCCAGCGGCTGACCGCCCGCCAGTCCGAACAGCCGCTCCCGGGGTGGAATTGGCGCCGGTGACATAGCGGAATTGACCCCCCACGGTGGGGTTGCCCTTTTCCGTACAGGACTTACGCTGGAGACGGGCGTGACTGGTGCGCTGACTATCGCTAGGCGCAGGCAGCAAGCCGGAAGAGGGTTATTAATGGCAGCAGACGCAACCTCGCTCAGCGACGTAAGGTTCCTGACCGTCGCCGAAGTGGCCACGATCATGCGCGTGTCCAAGATGACCGTCTACCGCCTTGTTCACTC
>Ga0335073_10009752_pt1 | contig 13480 bp, 9 predicted proteins | sample Lox_Sample_22_FD_207093 | JGI IMG/M metagenome (GOLD analysis project Ga0335073, IMG submission 207093) | Soil microbial communities from Loxahatchee National Wildlife Refuge, Florida, United States - Lox_Sample_2.2 | ecosystem: Environmental > Terrestrial > Soil > Wetlands | place: USA: Florida...
TTACACATGGCTGGACTGGCGACGTTAACACATACACCCAGTCCGATGGGATTTCTGTCCCGGATTCTAAAGCGCCCGAAAAACGAGAGGCCCTACCTGCTAATTCCGGTCGGCTATCCCGCTGAGGGAACCACTGTTCCTAGCATCACAAAGAAGCCCCTATCAGAGGTATGGGAAGTCGTGGCATAGTAGAATTCCACGCCCGGGACCATCCCCGGACTTGGTAAAGCGTTAGGCTCCCGATCCTGCGGCCCCACTCTTCACCCTGGTTGCTGCATCAAACCGTAGCAAGTGGTAGTTCCAGGCTGGCAGATCGACATAGAGCCCCTGCGATAACATTTCATCCCCATCGCGATCGTAGACCGCGCCCGAAAGCGCGTCGGTGAGCCGCCATTGCGCAGCCCGCAGGTGGTCGAAAGGAAGCTGGATGCGGGCCTGCGCCGGCTGATCGCTCAGGTTGACCGCGATCAGGCAAAGCTCGCCGCCGAAGCGCCACGTCCACGCCACAATGTTCTGAAAGCTCGCATTGTCGGGCCAGCCCGTGCGCTCGCAGAGCTGCCATTCGCCCTGGTGAAACAGCGGATCGCGAATCGCCTCGAGCAGCTTGCGATAGAACGCCTCGAGGCTGCTATCGGCGGGCTCTTGCGGGCGCCGGGCCAGGAACACCGGAATCCTCACCTTCCGCCCCTCGAGCTGACCTTCGTGCAACAGGCGCGTTCCCCGCAGGGTGAACGTCGTCACCGCCGCAGCGCGCTCCTTTGGCGAAGAGAACGCCGTCGCAGCCCGTGGCTCGTCGTGGTTCTCGATGAACCGCAGCAGCTTGTCCTGGTAGCCCGCATCGGCGCATAGGTGCAGGCGAACGCTTTCGGCCGTATCGTGCTCTAGGCGATCGTAGAGCCGTTTGTCATAGCAGAAATCGAATCCCTTCTGCTGCAGCTCCCACTCCATGTCCCAATACGCCTCGGCGATGAACAGAAAGTTGGGATGAAGGTGCTTGATGGCGGGAATCACCTCGTCCCAGTACTCCGTTGCCGGCGCCTCTCCCGCGCGACTGCCCCAGGTGCGTTTGAAGACGGCATTCAACAGCAGCATCGCCATGTCGCAACGCACCCCGTCGCACTGGCCGGCAATCGTGTCCAGCATGGCGATGACCGCCCGCCTCAGACCGGGATGGAAGGCGTTGATCTGCAGCACGTCCCGCCACGCCGGGAAGTACGGATCTTTCCCGCAGGCGAATACCTTGTCGCCTACCACATTGTAGGATACTGGATCGTTACGGGCGTCCTCGGCCGTCCCCTGAATAAAGTACTCCGGATGCGCGGCCACCCAGGGATGGTCCGACGCGAGGTGGTTGGGGACGAAGTCCAGCAGCAGGCGCAGACCGCGCCGGGCCAGCTCTTCGCGTGCCCGGGCGAGGCCCTCCGGGCCGCCAAGATGCGGGTCTACCACGTAGCGATGAACGCAATAGGGTGATCCCACATTGTCGGATATCGCGAAATCCGGTAACGCCCGCCGGAAGTCGGCCGCGAGATTCTGGTCGTGGTTGGAAATGGCGATGCCCGCGGGGCTGCGTTCCCACACGCCCATAAACCACACCGCATCGAAACCCAGGCCCGCAATGGCATCCCACTCCGTGGAAGGCACGGAGCCGAGATCGACCCGCCTGCCGTGGGCGGTGCTCCGCTCGCCCAGCCATACGCAGGTATTGATCTCATACAATGTGGGATATCGGCGCCAGGCCGACATGTTTGTCCCCCTTCTGAAGCCGCGCCTGGGTGTTCAGCAGCCAGACGCCTCATTCCCCGCAGGCATCCAGCTTCGCCGCGATGGGATAACGGCGGCCAAAGCCAAAGGCCTTTTCGGAAATCTTCAGCCCCGGCGCGGCCTGCTGCCGCTTGTATTCGCTCTTGTCCACCATGCAGGTGACTTTTCGCACCAACTCGATCGCATACCCGTGCGCGCCCGCGATCTTCTCCGGCGACTGGCTGTCTTCGATGTACGCTTCCAGAATCGTGTCCAGCACCTGGTAAGGCGGAAGAGAATCGCTGTCCTTTTGGCCGGGACGCAACTCCGCGGATGGCGGTTTATCGATGGTGGAATGCGGAATCAGCGGCGCGCGCGAGTTCACAAAATTGGCCAGGCGATAGACCAGCGTTTTGGGCACGTCGGAGATCACCGCCAGCCCGCCGCACATGTCGCCGTAGAGCGTGCAGTATCCCACGCCCAGCTCCGATTTATTGCCGGTGGTGAGCAGTAGGCAGCCAAACTGGTTGGAGAGCCCCATCAGCAGCGAGCCGCGGATGCGCGCCTGAATATTTTCCTCGGTCAGCTCGCATTGTTCGCTGGCAAACACCGGCCGAAAAGCACTGCGATAGGCGCCGAAGATATCGCCGATGGGGATCAGTTCCAAGCGAACGCCCAGATTGCGCGCCAGCTCCCGAGCGTCGTCGATGCTGCCCGGCGACGAGTACGGCCCGGGCATGCCCACGCCGATCACGTTCTCTCGCCCCAGCGCGTCCACGGCAATGCAGGCGGTCAGCGCCGAGTCGACCCCGCCGCTCAGCCCCAGCACCACTCGGCGGAAGCCGCACTTGCGCACGTAATCGCGCGTGCCCAGCACCAGCGCGGAGTAGGCGCTGGACTCCACGCCTTCGTCGCGCGCGTGCACCTCGCCGCGCAGCGACTCGCTATCGAAGCAGATGAGGTCTTCTTCGAACGACTTCGCCTGCGCGATCACCTCGCCATCAGGACCGAGCGCGAAGCTGGAGCCGTCGAAGACCAGGCTGTCGTTGCCGCCGATCTGGTTCACCATCGCCACCGGCACGCGATGGTTGCGCGCGATGGCGGCCAGCATGTCGCGCCGCAGCTCGCGCTTGCGCAAATAAAACGGCGAGGCCGAAATGTTCAGCAGCACGCGACCGCCGGCGCCGATCAGGTCCTCGACCGGATCGACGCCGTACAGACGGCGGTCCCAAAAATGCTTATCATTCCAGGCGTCTTCACAGATGGTGAGCGCCACCGGCGTCCCGTCAGAACAGAACAGCTCCTGATGCTCGGCGGGAGCGAAGTTGCGCATCTCGTCGAAGACGTCGTAGGTGGGCAGCAGACGCTTGGACTGCACGAAGGCGACCTGGCCGTCGCGCAGCAGCGCTGCCGAATTCTGCACCGACTTGCCGGTCGACGATTTGGCCGCGGTCACCAGTCCGCAGATCACGGCGATGCCGCGCGTCTCGCGCGCAATGGCCTCAGCAGTTTGCCAGTTGCGCTCGACGAACCACGGCCGCTCCACCAGGTCGCGCGGCGGATAGCCGCAGATGGAGAGCTCAGGAAAGAGGATGAGATCGGCTCCGCCACTGCGTGCGCGGGCGGCGTAGGCGATGATCTTTTCGGAATTGCCGGCGAAATCGCCGACCGTTGTATTGATCTGCCCGAGCGCAATCCTCACGTAAGTAGTTTACGGGCGCGGGGTGCGGCGCGCAAAATGATGGCGTGGGGCGTGCAAAGTGCGGCGCGCGGTAAACGCGTGGCTAACCCTGTCTCCCGTCAACCGCCTACCACTGCGGGCGAGCCGCGGATCCCTCGGCTCCGCCGCTGAAGCGCCTCCGCTCGGGATGACAATTCTGATCAAGGAGTACGAACGGCGCAGCTGAAGCCGCGCCCCTTCGGAGTTCAAGAGTGGACTTTCGGCGCGGTTCCAGCAATTGAGAGCTCCTCCCTGCCTCATCACACGCCCCTGTGACGTGCGTTAAAATTAAGGGGTGAATCCATCGCTGTTGCACCGCACCGTCGCCAAGCGTCCCGACCGCGTCCATTTGCCGGGACGAATCCTTTTTCTCACCGAAGATCCCGAGCTCATCAAGCGGCAACTGGCCGGCGAAGACCTGCCCTGGGACACGGCGCATCCCGAGCGCAATCCCAAGCTGCGTGACGACATCTCGACCGACGAGATCACCCCAGCGCACATCTGCTTCTTCTTCGATGAGACGCTAGGGGAATTTCCCTACACGGGCCTGCGGTGCGGCGGCCAGATGCCTATCGGGCGCTGCGACATCAAGCGCGGCGGCTTCGTGTGCGCGGTCAGCGGCAAGCGTCGCGGTAAGGGTTCCAGCCGCGAAGCATCGCCCTACGCCGAGATGTGTGCCGGCATCAAGCTGGTGATCGCCGAGAACATCGAGCGCATTTACAAGCAGAACTGCCAGAACCTCGGCGTGCTCACCTCGACCGACTTCAGGCTGATCGACACAATCCGCCGCGGCCAGGAGATTCCGCTCAGCGAATTCACCAACGGCGAGGACGAGATCACGCGCCAGGTCATCGAGTACGGTGGCCTGTTCCCGTTCAACGTGGCGCGCATGCAGGGCAAAGTTTTCCTGCCGCCGATCACCACCAAGCCGCGGCCTATGACGATCGCAGAGAAGATTTTTGCGAGGCACATGGTGCACGGAGCAAACCAGGTCGGCGTGGAAGCCGTAAAGCCCGGCGACACCGGATTCGCGCGCACCGACCTGCGCTTCAGCCACGAATACGTCACGCCCATGGCTTCCATCTTCTTCGAGCACTTCCTCGGCAAAGAGGAGCCGGTGACGGATGCGAGCACCATCCTGTTCTTCCGCGACCATCTCACCTTCCTCGACGAAGTGCTCTCGGAAGAGAAGCGCAAGATGGGGCTGCTTGATCTGGCCGGACAATTGAAGCTGAAGCAGGAGGATTTTGCCAAGTCGCGCGGCATCAAGCTGCACGGCGAGCTGCGCGATCGCAAAGGCTCAGAGGGAATTTGCCATTCCATTGTGACCGAGACCTATGCGCTGCCCGGCCAGCTCAATGTCGGCAGTGATTCGCATACGCCGCACGTGGGCGCGATGGGCTGCGTGGCCTTCGGCATTGGCACAACCGACGTCTTCAATTCGTGGTTCACCAAAGATGTACGGGTGAAAGTGCCGGAATCGGTGAAGGTCGTGGTTCGCGGCAAAAAACGCGCCAACGTCGCCGCCAAGGACTTCATCCTGAAGCTGCTTTCGATGGAGTACATCCGCTCGGGTAAGGCGCTAGCCAAGGTGATCGAGTATTGCGGAGAAACCATCGAAGGGCTGGGCGTGGACGAGCGTGCCACCATGACCAACATGGCGGCTGAGATCGGCGGTTTCACCGGTATTGTTGCCCCCGATCAAAAGGTCGTCGAATTCCTGATCGAGCGGCGGGGCATGGGCGAGAACGAGGCGCAGACGCTGGTCGAAGGCCTGTACAGCGATCCCGACGCCCACTACGCGCACGTCATCGAGCTGGACGCGGCGGAGATTTATCCCATGGTGGCCACGCCCGGCGATCCCGGCAACGGCAAGTTTATCCGCGAGCTGAACACGCCTGTGCCGGTCGAAATCGCCTACGGTGGCACTTGCACCGCGGGCAAGAATGAAGACATGGACATGTACGCGACGGTGCTCGCGGAGGCCGTGAAGCAGGGCCGTCGCGTCGCCGACAGTTGCAAGTTCTACCTGCAGTTTGGATCGCAGGAGACGCGCGAATATTGCGTGCGCAAAGGCTATCTGGAAATTTTCGAGAAGGCCGGCGCGCACGTGATTGAGCCCAGTTGCGGAGCGTGTATCAATGCCGGGCCGGGCGTTTCCACGCGTCCTGACCAGATCGTGATTAGTGCGCAGAACCGCAACTTCCCCGGGCGTAGCGGTCCGGGACAGATGTACCTGGCGAGTCCGCTGACGGTCGCAGCCAGCGCGATCGCCGGCTACATTGTGGAGTACGAACCGGCGAGCGAGCGCGAACCGGCAGCCGTGGCGTGAGATGCTGTTTCGTCGAAACAAGTGCGACACGTGCCGCGGCGAGGGCAAGTGTCCGGAGTGTTTCGGCAGCGGCGTGAACCTGCACCTCGATGAAGACGAGCCCAAGTGCCGCAAGTGCTCGGGTACAGGGAAGTGTCCGGTGTGCCAAGGCACGGGCAAGCTCCCCAGGTCATAGTGCGCAAGTCTGAACTCCCCGGGCGGGTTTACCACAGAGGCCAGGGAGTGACTTTGATGCATTTCCCCCGCGATCTCCCGTGTCCTCCGTGGTGAACAAGATTTCCGATTTTTGATACTATCGAATCAGCAATCTTCCCGGGAATTCTCCTCATAGAGAGCACGGAAAGCTAGGAGACGGTTTTATGGCTTATGTCATAGCGGAACCCTGCATCGGCACGAAGGACACGGCCTGCGTCGATGCCTGTCCGGTGGACTGCATCCACCCCAAGAAAGACAGCGAGAAATTCGCGCAGGAGGAGATGATCTACATCGATCCGGTCGAGTGTATCGATTGCGGCGCCTGCGTGCCGGTATGTCCGGTGTCGGCGATTTTTGCGCTCGACGATCTGCCGGAGAAGTGGAAGGAATACACCGAGCGTAACGCCAAGTACTTCGGCCGCTAAGCGGGTTTAGAAAAGCGAAAGGGCACACCGTTTTGGTGTGCCCTTTTTGTCCGTCCTACCGAGCTAGTTGTTGCTGGGCGTGCACCGCTGAAGCAGTGCTCCACCCGGCCATTGAAGCCTTCAGATCTACGACAATCTCGCGAACGCCCAAAACAGCGTCGCCGACAAAATGATGGCTGCCGGCAGCGTGAGCACCCAGGCCATCACCAGGTTGCGCACCGTTCCCCACTGCAAGCCAGTGCCGTTGGCCGCCATGGTTCCCGCCACTCCCGACGACAGGATGTGGGTGGTGCTCACTGGCAGTCCATACATGTCCGCGGCAAAGATGGTCGCCATTGCGGTAATTTCGGCCGCGGCGCCCTGGCCATAGGTCAGGTGGTCTTTGCCGATCTTCTCGCCCACGGTGATCACGATCCGCTTCCAGCCGATCATGGTGCCCAGTCCCAGCGCCAGCGCCACCGCAACCTTCACCCACGTCGGGATGAACTTGGTGGCGTAGTCGATATGCTTCTTATAGTTGGCCAGCACGGCCTCGTCGCCCGCGGAAATGGCTTGCAGATGCGTCTTCTGCACCGTGCGCAGGGCCTCGCTCACCAGGTACATATCGTTGCGGAAGTTGCGCACCTGGCTCTGTGGGATGTAACGCAGCTCTTTGTAATTGGCCGTCTCGGTGGCGATGCCGTTGATCATCTCGCGCAGCGCCAGCACCGTGTTGGGAGTAAATTCCTTGGTGCGGACGTAGGCGGCAACGTCGTCGCGGGGATCGCCGATTACCGCACCCGGCGTGATGTATTTGTCGAGCACGTTGGCCGCTTGTTGCGAAACGGCGATAAAGTCCGCCGACTGCTGCGGCGTGATGGCGTGGTTCAAAGCGTAGGCCGTGGGCACGGTGCCGATCAGGATCAGCATGATCAGGCCCATGCCTTTTTGCCCGTCATTGGAGCCATGCGCGAAGCTGACGCCGGTGCAGGTCAGAATCAGCAGGCAGCGAATCCAGAATGGCGGCGGCGCGTCGCCCTCCGGCGCTTTGTAAAGCCGTGGGTCACGGACGAATACTTTGGACAGTCCCAACAGAGCGGCCGCCATGGCGAAACCGACGATGGGCGAAAACAGCAACGACTTGCCGACGTTGAGGGCCTGGCCCCAATCCACGCCGCTGGTCGCGGTCCGGGCCTGCATCAACTGGTTGGCGATGCCCACGCCAATGATCGAGCCGATCAGCGTGTGCGAACTGGAATTGGGAATGCCGAAATACCATGTGCCCAGGTTCCAGATGATGGCTGCGGTCAACAGCGCGAACACCATGGCGAATCCCGCGCCGCTGCCGACCTGCAGGATCAATTCGACCGGCAGCAAGGAGATGATGCCGAACGCCACCGCTCCAGTCGAGAGCACGACCCCGATGAAGTTCCACGTCCCCGACCAGGCGACCGCGATGTGCGGATCCAGGGAGTGCGTATAGATCACGGTCGCGACTGCGTTTGCCGTGTCGTGGAAGCCGTTGACGAACTCGAAACCCAGCGCCACCAGCAACGCCACTCCCAGCAATAAGAACGGGAAGATGGTAGGCGAGTGTACGACCGAGAGATCGGAGATCAGGTGGTACGCCGCATACACGAAGCCGATTGCCAGAGCTCCAAGGAAAATCGCGGAACCGATTTTGCCGGGAGACTTGGATAGCTTGGCATGAACCGCAATAGTGGTCGGCGCCGGAGATGCAGCGGCAGGTAACGGCGAAGCAGTCGCCATGCTTGCGTCCTTTTCTTATGGGATGTATTGGGCTGCCCTGTGGGCTACAGTCGCGAAAGGTACTACGCCGCCGCTACTACAATCATTAAAGCCGTGTGAATGGACGATGAATTTTAACCATGTGCCCTCGATATGCCCCCGTGATGAGAACCCTCTCGCGTGGAGCATTCCATCCATCAGGCGCCTCACCTGAAGGACGTGATCCCCGGGGCTTTATACTGCTGCCGGCCAACAAATTGTCCGGAGCCATCGCGCGCGGGCGCATTGCAAGGATCGAAATGGAATTGCCGGCCTCTTATCGTGCAGCGACCGGCGCCGGACAGCCGAGGAGATTGGTTTCCGTTTCCATGACACACGCCAACTGTGCGCAGTCTTGTCTCGCTCTTTCCGCTGTGATTGTCGCGCTGACGTTCCCAGTGGCCCGTAACGCCGAATGCGCCGGTGCGGCGACACTCTCCGCGCCGGTCGCAACAGATGCGGCGCTGCTTCCTGTCTTCCTCGCATTGCCTACGGCAGATTCCGTGGTGACGGTCACCGACTCGGACACAGGAAAGGAAATTGATCTTGCAGCCGGACAGACGTTGCGGGTGAAGCTCCCGGCGACTCCATCGACGGGTTATAGCTGGTTGCTGAGCGGCGATCCGGCGCCGTTGAAGTTGACCAGGAGTTTCTACGAACGGAACAAGAACACGTCGGGGATGCCGGGGTCTCCGCAAGACGCGGTGTTCGAACTGCGCGCACGCAGAGCAGGCGTGGCCACTCTGACGTTCGTCTATCGGCGCGCCTGGGAATACAACGTTGCGCCCGCCCGCACCTTCACCATCAGGGTCAAGGTGGGTTAGAGCGGGGGTACACATTTTGTGGTAGACGAGAGGCCGGCGAGCCGCTCCCAGCCGATCCTGTAAGCTACGGAAAACACGTTGGTTGTGGCCATTCCGGGAATCCCGCCCAATCTGTTCGGATGTCACAAAGAGATGTGACTTTGGTCGTTGCCGCCGGGCCGGGAAGGATTAGAATAGCAGTTGGAATTGAAAATGATTTTCAACTTCATATTCGGCCGGCGCCGTAAGGCCCATCCAGCTACCGCCAGCGCATTGGCCGATCTCGAAGTCGGAGAAAGCGCCATCCTCGCCGATCTCAAGCTGTCGCCGCCGGTTGCCGAGCACCTCATGAACCTGGGGTTCGTTCCCGGGCTGGCGGTGAAGGTGCTGCGCAGCGGGCCGGGCGGCGATCCCCGGGTCTACCGCGTGGACGGAACCGAGGTTGCCCTGCGGCGCGATCTCTCTCGCCACATCCAAGTCGAAATCATCGGCGCGCCGGCGTTTGGAGACTGAACGTAGATGGGAGCTTCGACCATGAGCTGTCACGCCGTGGCACCGCCCAGGGACGAAGCCCAGAACTCCTATCGCACCGTTGCCGTTGTCGGGCCTCCCAACTCCGGCAAGACTACGCTGTTCAATCGCCTCACGAGGCTGCGCCAGAAGGTGGGAAATTTCCCTGGCGTCACCGTCGAACATCATACCGGCTACATACGCGACGCCAACGGCGAACAAGTCGCACTAATCGATCTGCCCGGTGTCTACAGCCTGAGCCCAAAATCAGAAGATGAGAAGGTTGCGGTCGATGTGCTGACCGGCAACATGCCGGGAACGCCGCCTCCCGACGCCGTCATCGTGGTGCTGAACTCCACCAACCTGCACACGCACTTGGTGCTGGCGGCGCGCGTGATCGCGTTGGGGATTCCGACGCTCGTCTTGCTGAATATGGCCGACGAGTTGCACAAGCAGGGCGGGGGAGTGGACGTGCTCTCGTTGGCGCGCCAACTGGGCACACCCGTGGCGCTGGTCAGCGCGACCACCGGCGAGGGATTGGAGGCGGTGCAGAATTTCCTGTCGTCCGCCGTACCTTCACCCGAGCCGCTGGAGCTGCCGGTGATCGGCAGCACGCGCGGCTATCGCGAGTGGGCAGTCCGCGTGGGCGCCAACGCGCGCTATCGCCGTCCCGCAACCCCGGTCTGGACCGCCCGTCTGGATGCTCTGTTTCTGCATCGCACTTGGGGCCCTGTGATTTTTGCCGTAGTAGTGATCGCTGTTTTTCAGACCATCTTTGCCCTGGGCCAGCCGCTATCGAACCTCTTCCAGAAATTTCTCGACACCACGGGTGCAGCGCTGAGCCATCATCTGCCCGCCGGCATGTTTCAGTCGCTGCTGATCAACGGCGTCTGGAAGGGCACCGGCTCGGTGCTGGTGTTCCTGCCGCAGATTCTGCTGCTGTTTCTGGTGATCGGCATTTTGGAGGACTCCGGTTATCTCTCTCGCGCCGCGGTCATTGCCGACCGTACTATGTCGCGAGTGGGACTCAACGGCAAGAGCTTCATACCGCTGCTGTCGGCATACGCATGCGCGGTGCCCGCCATCATGGCGACGCGCACCATCGAGAGCAAGCGTGACCGCATGGCGACCATACTGGTCGCGCCGTTTATGACCTGCTCGGCGCGCCTGCCGGTCTACACCATGGTGATCGCGGCGTTCCTGCCCGAGCGCCGGCTGCTCGGACCATTGCTCGGCACTCGCGCGGCCACCATGCTGGGCCTGTATGTGCTCGGCTTCCTGATGGCGGTGCTCACGGCGCGGGTGCTGAAATCCACCATCCTCAAGAGCAAGGATTCGCCCTTCATCATGGAGATGCCGCCCTATCGCTGGCCAACGGCCGCCGGGCTGGGATTGCGGCTGGTCGATCGCGGCAAGGCGTTCCTCTATCGCGCCGGCACGGTGATCATGCTGGTTTCGCTGTTGCTATGGGCGGCGACGAACTTCCCTATGCATCATGGCCAGCCGCCGCAGGTGCAGGACAGCGTGGTAGCCAAGGTTGGGCACGCCATCGAGCCAGCCATCCGCCCGCTCGGCTTTGACTGGAAGATCGGAGTCGGGCTGCTGACTTCGGTTGCGGCGCGCGAGGTCATCATCGCCACCCTGGGCACCCTGCACGGCGTCGATCCACAATCGCATGCCATCGACCTGCAGGCGGCCCTGCGTCACGAACTCACGCCCGCCGGGGCGGTCGCTCTGCTGGTCTTCTTCGCCTTCGCCATGCAATGCATGTCCACCATCGCCGTGGTGCGCCGCGAAACCAACGGCTGGAAGTGGCCGGCCATGCAGTTCGGCTACATGACCGCCGTGGCCTACGTAGCCGCCTTCGCCGCTTACAACATCGTTGGGCACTTCGTGCGTTGAAAGGCGACGGTCTCCCCCGGCCGCCAGAGTGAAATCAGTAAACTGGTAATGAGCGTTCGGCCCAGCGATTTGTGGAGCGAGCTGGACGCTGTGGACCGCGGCTGAGCCGAGTTAGTCCGTGAGTTCCTTCACCAGTCCCGGCAACATCTCTCCCGCCTTTCCCAGCACAACATCGTCGAAGAACGCACGGTTCGCAGGCTCTTCCGGCCCGACATAGATGGCCTTCGCCCGGTGGGCCTTAGCGATGCGCACGAAGCTTGCTGCCGGCTCCACGACTCCCGATGTTCCCACCGTCAGCAAAACGTTGCAGCTCCGCAGCTCGGCAAAGATGTGGTCCATCATGAATGGCACTTCGCCAAACCAGCAGACATGCGGACGCAGCAGCGCGCCGCACTGCGCACAGGTGGGAATCTCAGCCCGGCTCAGATAAAGCCGGTCGTCATCGAACGGCTTGGCGCGGCAGCCTTCGCGCGAGCAGCGCGTCTGCATGATCCGGCCATGCATATGCACGATGCGTTGCGAGCCGGCCTGCTCGTGCAGGGAATCTACGTTTTGCGTACACAGAAAAAGCCGCTCGCCGATGCACCGCTCCAGCTCGGCCAGCGCGAAGTGAGCGGGATTGGCGGTGACGACCGCGTGCCGTTTGCGCCGCTCCGAATAGAACTGCCAGACCATCTCCGGATTGGCGCGAAACGCTTCGGGCGTTGCCACATCCTCCGCGCGGTAACCCCGCCAAATCCCGCCGGCGCCGCGAAATGTGGGTAGTCCGCTCTCGGCGCTGATGCCCGCGCCGGTCAGCACGAACATCCGGTCGGTCGGCGACAGCGATTGAATCATTGCCCTCCCGCGGCCGGCGCCGGCTCGTCCTTCAGATATTTGTCAAACCACTCCACCGTGCGGCGCAATGAATCGATCTGGTTCTCGCGTTTAGAGAAGCCGTGACCTTCGGCTTCGTAATACTGCGCGAACACAATCCGGCCCTGCTTCTTCAGGATTTCGACCACCTGCTCGGCTTCTTCCTTGGGCACGCGAATATCGTTGGTTCCCTGCAGCACCAACAGCGGGGCCTTCTCTTCGCGAATGTATTTGATGGGAGAAGCCGCCTCGTAGACTTTGCGATCTTTCTCGGGATCGCCCATCAGCGTTCTTTCGTATTGCTGCAGCAATGGGTCCTCATGCTGCAGCATGGTGTACCAGTTAATGATGCCGTACTCCTCGACCGCGGCGGCCCACAAATCCGGTGTCTTGCCGATGGCCATCAAGGTCATGAAACCGCCGTACGAGCCGCCGGTGATGCCGATTCTCTTGGCGTCCACGTAACCGGTATCGATGAGGAACTGCCGGCCATAGACCTCGTCCTGCAGGTCGCCGCCGCCCAGGTCCTGATAATTCGCTTTCTGAAAATCGATGCCGTAGCCGGTCGAGCCGCGGACATTGGGCGCAATGCAAACGTATCCGCGCGAAGCCAGCGCTGCCGCGGTGGAGTTGAAGTAATCCACTGTCTGTCCTGTGGGCCCTCCATGCGGCAAAACGACGCCGGGGTTGCTGCCGTCGCGCTTCAGGTTAAACGGCACCCAGAGGAAGGCGCTGATCATTTTACCGTCGAAGCTCTTGTAGTGAACGAGCTCTGCAGGCGGCAGATCGTCAGGAGTGAGTCCGGCCACCGCCGAGTACGTCAACTGGTGCGGCTTGCGAGTCGCCAAGTCGTAGACCCAGAAATCCGATGGGCGTTGCGAACTCTGGTGCGAAATCAGGAGAAACTTGCCGTTCGGCGAAAACGAATTCGGAGTGCCGCTGGGAAAAGTGAGTCCCGACGGCATCGATATGGACTGCGATTTGCCAGTTTTGATGTCGTAGAGATACGTCGTCGTTCGTCCATCGGCATTGAGCGTCCAAGTCGCCAGCTTACCATTGGGAGAGAAATCTCCGCTCGTGGCTTCCCATTGTGTGTCGCTGATCCACTTTAATTGCTTACTGGCGATATCGAGCAGCGCGGCATTCTGGTATCCGCCCTTCTGGTTCGAAGTGACGAGGACCGTCTTGCCTTCGGGGGAAACGGCAGTCGACAGAAACAGGACCTTCC
>Ga0335073_10009753_pt1 | contig 13480 bp, 12 predicted proteins | sample Lox_Sample_22_FD_207093 | JGI IMG/M metagenome (GOLD analysis project Ga0335073, IMG submission 207093) | Soil microbial communities from Loxahatchee National Wildlife Refuge, Florida, United States - Lox_Sample_2.2 | ecosystem: Environmental > Terrestrial > Soil > Wetlands | place: USA...
ATCACCGCTGCGGGCGGCCTGTTCCCTCTTGTCCCGCGGCGATACGATTGAGCCTCCGCTTGGTTCGTGACAACGGCGCTGTCCGCTTTGCCGGATTAATGGGTGGAGGACCGGAATGACAGAGAGTCCCGAGACGCAGGTGTCCGAGACGCAGATTGCGGTGCACTGGCGCGAGGAGGAGTACGTCTATCCCCCGCAAAGTTTCATCGACCAGGCAAACGCCAACGACCCCGCCATCTTCGACCGGTTCAGCGAGGAGAATTTCCCGGACTGCTTCAAGGAATACGCGGACCTTCTGACCTGGGACAAGTCCTGGGACACAATGCTGGACACCAGCAATGCTCCGTTCTGGAAGTGGTTTGTCGGGGGCAAGCTGAACGCCTCATACAACTGCGTGGACAGGCATGCGGAGGCCAACCCGGAAAAAACCGCCATAGTGTTCGTGCCCGAGCTCGAAGAAGACGAGCACGTGCACATCAGCTATTCGGACCTGCTCCGCCAGGTAAACGAGTTCGCCGCGGTACTGCGCGACGAACTCGGCCTGAAGACCGGCGACCGGGTCACGCTGCACATGCCGATGGCCCCCGAGCTGCCGGTCACGATGCTGGCGTGCGCCCGGCTCGGCATCATCCACTCCCAGGTGTTCGGTGGCTTCAGCGGCAACGCGTGCGGCACCCGGATCGCGGACTCCGGCAGCCGCGTGCTGATCACGATGGACGGCTACTACCGGGGCGGCAGCCTCATCGATCACAAGGTCAAGGCCGACGAGGCGGTCGCGGAGGCGGCCAGGCAGGGCCAGGAAGTCGACAAGGTGGTGGTCTGGCGCCGTCACCCCGGGCAGTACGCGTCGGAAACGCCGATGGCCGATGGCCGGGACGTGTTCGCTGACGACCTGCTCGCCGGGCACCAGGGCGCGACCGTCGAGCCGGTATCCCAGCCCGCCGAGGCGCCGCTGTTCCTGATGTACACCAGCGGCACGACCGGCCGCCCCAAGGGCTGCCAGCACAGCACCGGCGGCTACCTGTCCTACGTGGCCGGCACGTCCAAGTACTACGAGGACATCCACCCCGACGACGTGTACTGGTGCATGGCCGACATCGGCTGGATCACCGGCCACTCCTACATCGTCTACGGGCCGCTGGCGCTCGGCACCACGACGGTCATCTACGAGGGCGTGCCCAACTACCCCGACGCCGGCAGGCCGTGGCGGATTGCGGAGGAACTAGGGGTCAACATTTTCCACACCTCGCCCACGGCCATCCGCCAGCTGCGCAAGATCGGCCCGGACGAGCCGGCCAAGTACAACTACCACTTCAAGATCATGACCACGGTGGGCGAGCCGATCGAGCCCGAGGTCTGGCGCTGGTACTACTCGTCGGTCGGCAAGGGCGAGGCGGCCATCGTCGACACCTGGTGGCAGACGGAGACGGGCGGCTTCCTCGGCACCGAGGTGCCCGCGCTGAAGCCGATGAAGCCGGGCAGCTGCGGGCCCGCGGCGCTCGGCATCTTCCCGGTCATCTACGACGAGAGCGGCGACGAGGTCCCGGACGGCAAGGCCGGCAACATCTGCATCCGCAACCCCTGGCCGGGGATCTTCGAGACGATCTGGGGCCAGCCGGACCGCTTCGTGTCCACGTACTACGCCAAGTACAACAAGGACCCGGACAGCAAGGACTGGCACGACTGGCCCTACTTCGCCGGGGACGGCGCGGTGCGCGCTCCGGACGGCTACTACCGGATCCTGGGCCGCGTCGACGACGTGATCAACGTTGCCGGGCACCGGCTGGGCACCAAGGAGATCGAGTCGGCGGCGCTGACCGTTGATGACGTCGCGGAGGCCGCCGCGGTGCCGGTGATCGACGACATCCGGGGCCGCATGGTCGAGGTGTACGTCTCGCTCAAGCCGGGCATCGAGGCCGGCCCCGAGTCGAAGGCCAAGGTCAGCAAAGCGATCGAGACCGAGATCGGCAAGATCGCCAGGCCGAAGAACGTGTGGATCGTGCCTGACATGCCGAAGACGAGGTCGGGCAAGATCATGCGGCGGGTCATCGCATCGGTCTCCAACTTCGCCGACGTCGGGGACGTGACCACGCTGGCCAACCCCGAGGTCGTCGACGGCATCCGGCACCAGGTGCAGACCGAGAAGGTGGCCAAGAACGAGGTGCCGCGCGAGCTGACCGAGATGGAGCTCGAGGAGATCAGGAACTTCGGCGCCGAGTCCTGAGAGACGCGGTCCTCGGCCGGGAGGACGCGGCGTGGGTGCGCCGCGTCCTGCCCGGCCGCAGGATCACGGCGGCGGAGGTCCTCGGCGGCGGCTACCGCAACGAGAACATCCACCTGGTCACCGACGGCGGCGGCTACGTCCTGCGCCGCTATCTTCGCGGTGACGCGGCCCGGGCCGGCCGGCGCGCTGTCCCCCGCCGAGATCGGCGGGCTGCGGGTTCTCGCCGCGGCCGCCGACCCCCTGGCCCGCAGCGCCGGCGGGGCCCGCCAGCTCGTGCATTCCGACTACAACGGCAAGAACCTGATCGCGGTCGGCGCCGGCGGCCGCTGGTCGATCTCGGCGGTGCTGGACTGGGAGTTCGCGTTCAGCGGCAGCCCGCTCACCGACATCGGCAACATGCTGCGGTTCCGCGGCGAGCTTCCGGCGGGCTTCGCCGACGGGTTCATCGCCGGGTACCGGGACGGCGGCGGTGAGCTGCCGGAGGGCTGGCGCGAGATCAGCGAGGCGCTCGACCTCTACGCGCTGGCCGATTTCCTGACCCGCCCTCCCGGTCACCGGTACTTCGGCAAGGCCGTGGCCGCCCTGAAAGACCGCCTGGAACGCGGCGCGCCGCCCTGATCTGGCTGCCCGGCCGGGCCCGCCGGCGAGGAGCCGAGCCGGCCTGCACACCGGCCTCTAGCGCCTCAGTTCCCCCTGGCAGGCCGTGTTCGGGGCAAAAGGATGCACTCCCGTGATCACAGTCGGCCACCTTGACGCGACCAGATCGCTACGATGCCCGATTATGGCGGCATTGTTCAGCAGGATCATTCCGATCCTGTTCGTCGGCGACCTTGCAGCCGAACGCGATTTCTACATCCGGCTGGGCTTCCACGTGACATACGAGGGGCCTGAGTACCCCGACTTTACTTCGCTCGGCCACGGATCGATCGAGTTCGGCATCGAGCGCCGCCCGGGGTTCCGGGCTGGCGCGCCGGACCACGTGCTGACCTGGCAGATCCGTACCGGGAAGAGCTGATGAGCCCGGCGGCGGACTGGGAATACCGGGTGCTGCACGCCCGCACCCCGAACGGGTACCACCTGCTGCTCGAGGAGGGCAGCGGCTGAGGCAGCCCGGCCAGGCACGCCGGGTCAGCCGAGCAGTTCCCGGAACCGCTGGCGCACCGTGGCCGCGGTGTCGTCGGGCGGCGCGTCCCAGATTCCGGCGTTGAAGATCTCAACCTCGGCGTAGCCACGGTAACCGGCCTCCTGCACCAGGGCGGTGATCAGCGCCAGGTCGATGTGGCCGTCGCCGAGGTGGCCGCGGCCGAGCAGGACGTCGGCGGGCAGCGGCAGGACCCAGTCGGCCAGCTGGAAGGCGGCGATCCGGCCGCTGGCGCGGGCCAGCTCGGCGGCAAGCTGGGAGTCCCACCACACGTGATAGGCGTCCACGACGACGCCGACGGCCGCCTCCGGGAACTGCAGCGCCAGGTCGACCGCGTCGCCGAGCCTGGACAGCACGCACCGGTCCGCGCAGAACATCGGGTGCAGCGCCTCCAGCCCGAGCCGGACGCCGAGCCGCTCGGCGTCACCGGCCAGCTCACCGACCGCGTCGGCCACCATCCGGCGGGCCAGCCCGAGGTCCCGGCTGCCCGGGACCATCCCCCCGCTGACCAGCACCAGCACGTCCGCGCCGAGCTCCGCGGCCTCGGCGATCGCCGCGCGGTTGTCGGCCAGCGCGGCCGCCCGGGCGTCCGGGTCGGCGTGCGTGAAGAACCCGCCCCGGCACAGGCTCGAGACGTCCAGCCCGGCGTCGCGGACGGCAGCAGCCGACCGGGCCAGGCCGTGCTCGGCGACCTTGCCGCGCCACAGGCCGATCGCCGGGATCTCGTGCCGCAGGCACAGCGCGATCGCCTCATCGAGCGCCAGGTGCTGCACGGTCGCCTGGTTGAGAGACAGCTCCATCTTTCGCCGTTCGCTCACGATGACCCCTCCGTGAGGTACTGCTCCATGCGCTGGACGGCCAGGGCGGGGTGCAGGAGGGCGCCCGCGGCGGCGGCCAGCTCGAAGACGCGGATGAGGTGGTCGCGGCCGCGCATGCGCTGCAGGCCGCCGAGCATCGCGAAGTGCGGCTGCAGCCCGTTGAGCCAGGCCAGGAACGCGACGCCGACCTTGTAGTGAAACGTGGGCTCCTCGAAGATGGCCCGGCTCAGCGGCATGGTCGGCCCGATCGCTGCCTGGTACCCGGCCAGGTCCCCGGCGTCGAGGGCGTGCAGCGCCGCGGCGGCCGGCGCGGTGACCGCGGCGAACGCCCCGAGCAGGGCGTCGCTGTGCCCGTCCGCGTCGCCGCGGATCAGCTCGTCGTAGTGGAGGTCGTCCCCGGTGTAGAGCCGGACCCCGGGTGGCAGCAGCCTCCGCAGCGCCGCCTCGTGGCCGGCGTCGAGCACCGAGAGCTTGATCCCGGCCACCTTGCCGTCTGCCCGCCCGGCCAGCCGGGCCACGAGCTCGGCGGCGGCCGCGAACTCCGTGGTACCCCAGTACCCGGCGAGCGCCGGGTCGAACGCGGTGCCCAGCCAGTGCAGGATCACCGGCCGGTCGGCCTGGCGCAGCAGGTGCAGGTAGACGTCCAGGTAGTCGCGGGACGACCGGGCGCTCGCCGCGAGCGCCCGGCTGGCCATCAGGATCACGTCCGACCCGGCGGACTGCACGAGCTCGAGCTGCTCCTCGTAGGCCCTGACCACGTCCGGCAGCGGGTGGCCGCCCGGCGGCAGCTGATCGGTGCCGGCGCCGCAGGCGATGGCCGCGCCGCGCTCGGCGGCCCGCGCCGCCGAGCGCGCGATCAGCTCCCGCGCCTGCACCCAGGACAGGCCCATGCCGCGCTGCGCGGTGTCCATCGCCTCTGCGACTCCGAAACCGTAGTCCCACAGGAAATCCCTGAAGCCCGCCGTCGACTCCCAGTCGATGCCGCCGCCCGGCGTCGCCGCGACGTGCGCAGCCGCGTACACGCTCCGCGACACCGGGGGCGGGTAGCCGCGTTCCCAGCCGGGCTCGGCAACGGACAGCGGCACCGGGCGCCCGGGCAGCGAGATCGCCGGGCTCACCCGGCACCGGCCGGCGTCGGCGGCGGGACGTCGACGCGGCGGCCTTCGGCCGAGGACCGCAGCGCCAGCGCGGCGAGCTGCACTCCCCTGGCCCCTTCGGCCAGGTCCCAGCGCACCGGCGTGCCCTCGGCGACCGCACGCAGGAACTGCTCCCACTGAACCTTGAACCCGTTGTCGAACTCGGCGTTGTCCGGAACGTCGGTCCACTGAGCCGGATAGTCGACCGGGTCGGGCAGGTCCGGGTTCCACACCGCACGCGGGGTGCAGGACCGGTGCTGCACCGCGCAGTGGCGCAGCCCGGCGACCGCGCTGCCGTGTGTCCCGTCGACCTGCAGCTCGAGCAGTTCCCGCCGGTTGACCCTTACCACCCAGGACGCGTTGACCGAGGCCATCACGCCGCCCGGCAGCTCGAGCACCGCGTACGCCGCGTCGTCGGCGGTCACGTCGTACGGTGCTCCGGCCTCGTCCCAGCGCCGCGGCAGGTGCGTTGCCTGCCGCGCGTACACGGCTGTGACCGGGCCGAACAGGTTTTCCAGCAGGTAGTTCCAGTGCGGGAACATGTCGAGCACGATCCCGCCGCCGTCGGCCGCGCGGTAGTTCCAGGACGGCCGCTGCGCCGCGATCTCGTCGCCCTCGAACACCCAGTAGCCGAACTCGAGCCGTACCGAGAGCACGCGGCCGAAGAACCCCTCCCGGACCAGACGCCGCAGCTTGATCATCCCGGGCAGGAACAGCTTGTCCTGCACCACGCCGTTGATGATCCCGGCCTCGCGGGCCTGGCGGGCCAGCGCTTCGGCGCCGTCCAGCGAGTCGGCCACGGGCTTCTCGGTGTACACGTGCTTGCCGGCGGCGATCGCCTTGCCCAGGCTTGGCACGCGGGCGCTGGTGACCTGGGTGTCGAAGTACACCTCGACCCCCGGGTCGGACAGCACGTCGTCCAGGCTTGTGGACCAGCGTGACAGGCCGTGCCGCTCCGCGATCGCGCGCAGCCGCGCCTCGCTGCGCCCGACCAGGACCGGCTCGGGGTAGACGGTCCCGCCGCCGGCCAGCGGCACGCCGCCCTGCTCGCGGATGGCGAGCAGGGACCGGACCAGATGCTGCCGGTAGCCCATCCGCCCGGTGACGCCGTTCACTGCAACCTGCAGCACCTTGCGTTCCATCGACCGCCCTTCCGCGCCGCGCCGTCCGAGACTCGCACACCGTGGGAAACCCCTTTCCACGGTAGGCTGAGCCGAAATGCCGGGTCAACCGCTGAAACGGATCGCATCGATGCACCAAAGGGTTCTCTCTAACCGGCCCATCGGTACATCGATACGCCTCGGGGTGCGGCGGTGACCGGCCGCACCTCGCGGGTGACCCTGCAGGATGTCGCGGACCGGGCGGGCGTGTCGATCACCACGGCGTCGCGCGTGGTGAACGACGGAAAGCGCGGCGTCGGCGCCGAGCTGGTGCGGCGTGTGCAGCGGGCCGCCGCCGAGCTCGGCTATACCGCAAATCTCCAGGCCCGGGCCGTCGCCACCGGGCGCAGCAGCATGGTCGGCATCGTCGTGCATGACGTCGCCGACCCGTATTTCTCCTCGATAGCGGCCGGGCTCATCGAGACGGCGAGCCGCGAGCGGCTGCTGGTCTGCATGTCGGCTGCGGCGGCCAACGAGGCAGCCGAGCGCGAGTACGTGTCGCTGATGCGGGCCCAGCGCGCCCGCGCGGTGGTCCTCGTCGGCAGCAGGACCGACGACGCCGCGGGGCGCGCGGCGCTGGCCGCGGAGGTCGCGGCCTTCGCCGGCCAGGGCGGCCGGGCCGTCTGCGTCGGGCAGCCGCTGCTCGGCGTGGACGCCGTCGTCCCGGAGAACACCGCGGGCGCCGATGCGCTGGCCCGGGCGCTGGCCGCGCTCGGCCACCGCCGGTTCGCCGTGCTCGCCGGGCCGCGGAGCTCGATCACCGTGCAGGACCGGATCGAGGGGTTCCGCGCCGGGCTCGCCGCCTGGTCCATCGGCCTCGACCCGGCGGGCATCGTGCACGCCGCGTTCAGCAGGGACGGCGGCTACGCGGCGATGAGCGCGATCCTGGCGTCGGGCGGGGAACTTCCGGACTGCGTGTTTGCGGTCAACGACGTGATGGCGGTCGGCGCGCTGGCCCGCCTGCGTGCCGCCGGGATCTCGGTGCCCGGCGACGTCGCGGTGGCCGGCTTCGACGACATCCTGACCCTGCGCGACGTGACGCCCCCGCTGACCACGGTCCGGCTGCCGCTCACCCGGATGGGCGAGATGGCCGCGAGCATGGTGCTCACCGACGGGGAGCCGGGCCGGCCGCGCATCGTGCCGGTTCCGGGCGAGGTGATCATGCGCGAAAGCACGCTCCCCCGCGGGCCCCGGGGCTGACCGGCCCTTGCGCGGGCCCCGCGCTGGGGTTACGGTCATCCCAGTCGGAAAGCGCTTGCCAACCTGCGGGTGTTGTTACGTCCCGCTATCACCGCTGATAACGGGTGTGTCGCGGCTCTTCCCATGTGCCGTGCATCGCCCGACAATTTCAGGCAGTACCGCGCACCGCGCGGCCGGGCGAGGAGGCCAGGAAATGAGCGAAGCCGCACCTGTTCCGTTCTCGGAGACCAAGGCCCCCGAATCCGCGGAGCGGCTGCACCGCGGCGCCCTCGGCCTGGTGGACATCGCGGCCTCGACGATGGCGAACATCGGCCCCGCCTACAGCTTCATGTTCGGCTTCGGCCTGATCGTGGTCACCGCGGGCATCGCGGCGCCGCTGACGATCGTCGCGGCCGTGATCGCGATCGCGCTGCTGGGCAACACGCTGTCGCAGTTCTCCCGGGCGCAGCCGTCGACCGGCGGGTTCATCACGTTCGTGGGCAAGTCCTTCGGCGGCACCAGCGCGGTGACCACCGCCCTCCTGTGCGGGGCCGGCTACATCATCGCGATCTCGTCGGTGCTGGCCGTGTGTGGCTGGTACCTCGAGTACGTGCTGAACTACTACTTCGCCTGGAACGTGCCGTGGATCATCTGGTCGGTCCTGCTGACCGGGTTCTCCGTGTGGATGATGTACCGCGGCGTGGCCGTGTCGACCAAGCTCGCGGGCTTCTTCTTCGGGTTCGAGATGCTGATCCTCGTCGTCGTGTCGATCGCATCGCTGATCAAGAACGGCAGCCACCTGTCCGCCGCCCCGTTCGAGTGGAGCCACCTGAACAACGGGTTCAGCGGGCTCGCGCCGGGCTTCCCGCTGGCCGTGTACCTGTTTATCGGGTGGGAGAACTCGGCGGCGCTGGCCGAGGAGACCGGTAACCCGCGGCGCAACGTTCCGCGCGCCGTTTACCTGTCGATCGTGCTGATGGCCGTGCTGTACCTGCTGGTCGCCTACTCCACGGTCGTCGGCTTCCACGACAACGGGACCGCGCTCGCGGCGGCACCGATCCCGTTCATCACCGTCGCGCACTCCACGCTGGCCAAGGTGGCGGTCCTCGCCTACCTGGCCGGCCTGACGTCCACCGTTGGCGTGCTGATCGCGGCCGTGAACTCGCAGGCCCGGCTGGTCTTCAACGCCGGCCGCGAGGGCCTGCTGCCGCGCTGGATCGGCAAGGTGCACCCGACCCGCAAGACGCCGATCAACGCGATCTACGCGTTCGTCGGGATCGCCGGGGGGATCATCGCGGTCTGGTGCCTGGGCCACCTGATCTTCGGGAAGGGCGGCAGCATGGACGGGCTGAACTACTTCGACGAGTCCGGCACGATGGGCACGATCCTGATCCTGGTCGTGTACTTCCTCGCGAACCTGGCGCTGCCGTTCTACTACCGGAAGTACCGGCCGCAGGAGTTCAACGTGCTCAAGCACCTGATCCTGCCGGTGCTCGGGATGATCGTGATCGCCGTCCCGGTCTACTACCTGTGCAAGCCGCCGCAGCCGCAGCCTTACGACTGGTTCCCGTACGCGGCGCTGGCCATCGTGGTGATCTCGGTGATCTATGCCTTCATACTCAACCGCCGTGACCCGCAACTCGGCGACCGGGTCGGCTCGATTGTGGCCGACGAATGACCGACACCGAGACCCGGCCGGCGCAGTCGCCGGAGGCTGCTGCGCATCCGCTGGACCCGGCGAGCGGCGCCGAGTTCCTTGCCGGGCGGGACATCCTGGCCGCGGTCGGCCTGCTGGGTGAGACCGTGAGATTCGCCTACTACGGCCTGGACGAGCCGCCCAAGGACCAGGTGCTGGCCGGGCGGCCAGACCGGCGGCTGCGCGCCTTCCTCATCGACGGGGCGACCGGCGAGTCCGCGGACGTCGTCGTGTCCCTCGTCGAAGGCCGGGTGGTGTCGCGCCGGGTGCTCGACACGGCCACCGACGGCCAGCTGCCGATCTACAGCGAGGAATTCGCCGTGGTCGACGACGTGGTCCACGCCGATCCCGGCTGGCGGGCGGCGATGGCCCGGCGCGGCCTGACCGACGTGACCAAGATCCGGGCGCTGCCGCAGACCGCCGGGTCATTCGACGAGGGCGACGACGAGCGGCGCCGGTTCGTCCGGGTACTGGCGTTCCGCCAGGAGGGCGAGCACGACTACGTGTGGGCGCACCCGGTGGATGGGATCACCGTGTACGTCGACCTGGTCGAGCGCAAGGTGTTCAAGATCGTCGACGAGTTCGAGCGGCCGGTGCCCGAGGAGTCCGGCGACTACGACGACCCGGAGGTGCGCGGCCCGCTGCGCGAGGGCCTGCGGCCGATCGAGATTACCCAGCCGGAGGGCCCGAGCTTCACGCTGGACGGCCACCGCCTGAGCTGGCAGGGCTGGTCCCTGCGGGTCGGTTTCGATGCCCGGGAGGGCCTGATCCTGCACCAGATCAGCCTGGATGGACGTCCGGTCATCTACCGCGCGTCCATCCCCGAGCTGGTCGTGCCGTATGGCGATCCGCGGTTCCGGTACTGGCAGACGTACTTCGACTGCGGCGAGTACCTGCTCGGCAAGTGGACCAACTCGCTGGAGCGCGGCTGCGATTGCCTGGGCGAGATCGCGTACCTGGACGCCACGCTGCCCGACGACTTCGGCGCGCCGCAGGAGATCCGCAACGCGATCTGCATCCACGAGGAGGACTTCGGCATCCTCTGGAAGCACACCGACATCTTCAACGGCTCCGCACAGACCCGCCGCCAGCGCCGTCTGGTCGTCTCGTCCTGGGCCACGGTCGGCAACTACGACTACGGCTTCTACTGGTACTTCTACCTGGACGGCACGATCGAGCACGAGGTCAAGATGTCCGGCGCGCTGTTCACCGCCGCCTACCCGGGCGGCGATGACCCGCACGCCGAGGAGGTCGCCCCGGGCCTGGGCGGGCCGGTGCACCAGCACCTGTTCAGCGCGCGGCTGGACATGACCGTCGACGGCCCGGTCAACGCCGTGGACGAGGTGGACCTCGGAGGCATGCCGGTCGGCCCGGACAACCCATACGGGAACGCGATTGCCCGGACCGTGACCCGGCTGCGAAGCGAGGCGCAGGCCGTGCGGCGATGCGACGCGGCGAGGGCCCGGACCTGGCGGGTGGTCAGCACCGAGCGAACCAACGCCTACGGCAAGCCCACCAGCTACACGCTGTACCCGGACGGAACGCCGGTGCTGCTGGCCGCCCCATCCGCGTCGGTACACGCGCGGGCCGCGTTCGCCACCAACCACCTGTGGGTAACCAGGTACGACCCGTCGCAGCGGTACCCGGCGGGCGACTTTGTCAACCAGAACCCCGGCGGGGCCGGGCTGCCCGCCTACGTGGCCACCGACCGCGACATCGACGGCGCGGACATCGTGCTGTGGCACACGTTCGGGCCCACGCACTTCCCGCGGCCCGAGGACTGGCCGGTGATGCCGGTGGCCCGGTGCGGGTTCACGCTGAAGCCGACCGGCTTCTTCGACCGCAACCCGGCGCTCGGCGTCCCGCCGCCCCACGGGCACTCCCCCGGGCCCGCCGGCTGAGCGGCGGGCCTCCTGGCCTCCAGAAAGAAATGATCACAACACGCCGCTTGGGCCTCGGCCCGACCTCGGCGTCCGGCAGAATGGCGTCTCGCCTTCGGGCGTGTTTCAGGAGGGCTAGACGTCTGCTATGAGCGCCCCTACCGACCCCGTGTATCTCCGCGTGCTTGAGGACCTCCGCGAGCGGATCCGCGGCGGCGTGCTGCCTCCGGGCGCGCGGGTGCCGTCCCGGAACGCGATCATCGCCAACTACGGCGTCGGGGAGACCGCCGCCAAGCACGCCCTTCAGGTCCTGGCCAGCGAGGGGCTGATCGAGGCCAGGACCGGGTCGGGCTCGTATGTGCGCCGGGTGCCAGCGGCCAGCTACCTCGAACACGACCGGCTGCACTTCCCCGGCTCGCCGTTCGGCCTGGACGAGCGGGCCGCGGACGGCGACGGGAGCGCGCCGCCCGCCGCCCGCCGCCTGGCCTGGGAGCATCAGACCGAGCACGTGCTGCCGCCGCCGTACATCGCGCGGCGGCTCGGCCTGGAGCCCGGCGTAGACCGGGTCATGAGCACCCGGTACCTGCTGACCGCCGACGCCGAGCCGGTGCAGCTGGCCACGAGCTACGAGCCCGACCGCGTCACCGCCGACACCCCGGTCGCGCTGCCGGAGCAGGGCCCGCTCGCGGGCCGCGGCGTGATCGAGCGGATGGCCTCGATCGGCATCACGGTGGACAGGGTGATCGAGGAGGTGTCGGTGCGGCCGTCGCTGCGCGCGGAGTCTGCCGCTCTCGGCCTGCCCGCCGGGGCTCCCGTACTGGTCATCGAGCGGCTGCACCTGGCGTCCGGCGAGCCGGTCGAGGCCGGGGAGATCGTCATCGCCGCGGACAGGTTCCGGCTCAGGTACCGGTTCGCCGTACCCGCCGGCGGGCGGCCGTGATCAGGACGGCCAGCCCGGATGACGTCCCCGCGATCCACCGGCTGGTCCTCGAGCTCGCCGAGTACGAGAGGTCCGCCGATCAGGTCGTGGCCTCTCCGGACGATCTGCGGCGCGCCCTGTTCGGAGGGCAGCCTTCGGTGTTCGCGCACGTGGCCGTCCACGATGGCGCTGTGGCCGGGTTCGCGCTCTGGTTCCTCAACTTCTCAACCTGGACCGGCCGCCACGGGATCTACCTGGAGGACCTGTACGTGACGCCGGAGCTGCGCGGGCACGGGTACGGCAAGGCGCTGCTCGCCGAGCTGGCCAGGATCTGTGTCGAGCGCGGCTTCGCGAGATTCGAATGGGCCGTGCTGGACTGGAACACTCCTGCCGTCGGCTTCTACCGGGCGCTGGGAGCCGCCGCGATGGACGAGTGGACGGTGCAGCGCATGGCCGGCCCGGGCTTGCACGCGCTGGCCGGCCAGGCGCCGGATCAGGTCGCGGGCGACCCGCCGAGGTAGAGCGCGCCGATCTCCGGGTGCGCGAGCACCTGCTCGCCGGTTCCGGCCAGGCGCACCCGGCCGTTCTCCATGACCACGCCGTGGGTGGACAGCCGCAGGCCGGCCCGCGCGTTCTGCTCCACGAGCAGGATCGTCTTGCCGCGGGCGTTCATCATCCGGACGGCGTCAAAGACGGACCTGAGCACCTTCGGCGACAGGCCCATCGACGGCTCGTCAAGGATCACCAGCGCGGGGTCGAGCATCATGCAGCGGGCGAATTCCACCAGCCGCTGCTCCCCGCCGGACAGGGCTCCCGCTCTCTTCCGGCTCCAGGACGTGACCTGCGGGAACGTCTGCTCGATGTCGGCGAGCCTGCGGGCGATCAGCGCCCTGTCCCGGACGGTGTACCCGCCGAGCTCGATGTTTTCCCTGACCGTCATGTCCCGGAAGAGGCTGTGATTCTGCGGCACGTGCACCAGGCCGGCGTCCAGGATCTGCCGCGGGCTCTTGCCGACCAGCGACTCCCCGCGGAACGCGATGCTGCCGCGGCGGGGCCGCAGCAGCCCGCTGATGGTCGCGAGCAGCGTGGACTTGCCGGCCCCGTTGGGCCCGACGACGCAGGTGATCCCGCCCTCGGGAACGGTCATCGACACCTCGTGCAGCACGTCCCCGCCGCCGTAGCCGGAGACCAGGCCGTCGACGACGAGCGCGGGCTCACCGGGCGCCGGCATCGTCGTCCTCCTCCGCGACGCCGAGATAGGCGTCGAGCACCTTCGGGTCGCTCCGGATGATGCCCGGCGGCCCGGCCGCGACGACGGTGCCGTAGT
>Ga0335073_10009754_pt1 | contig 13479 bp, 11 predicted proteins | sample Lox_Sample_22_FD_207093 | JGI IMG/M metagenome (GOLD analysis project Ga0335073, IMG submission 207093) | Soil microbial communities from Loxahatchee National Wildlife Refuge, Florida, United States - Lox_Sample_2.2 | ecosystem: Environmental > Terrestrial > Soil > Wetlands | place: USA...
GGGGAGGACCTCCTGCGTTTCGTCAACCAGATCAGCGAACAGGTCCTGGCCGGGGGATCCACCCCGGACATGCTGACGCTCACCGCCCAGAAGGCGCGGACGCTGGTAGGTGCGGCGGTGGCGTGGGTCGCGGTACCGGACGCGACCGACGGGGAGCAGATGGTCGTCGCCGCCGCCGACGGCGAGGACACTCTGGGATTCGTCGGCGCCCTGGTGCCGCGAGCGAGCAGCCTGGCCGCCCAGGTCATGGAGGAAGGGCAGACGCTCCTGGTGGGGGACATGACGGCCGAGCCAGCGGTGCTGCGCGAGGCCCGGTCCGCCGGCCTGGGCCCGGGCCTGTACCTCCCGATGTTGTCGGAGACCGGTCCGCTAGGGGCCCTGGTCCTCGCTCGGTCCCACTCGGACCCGCCCTTCGGGTACGGCGAAGTGTCGGTGGCCGAGGTCTTCGCGTCGGCCGCCGCCATCGTTCTCGCTCTGGGCTCCGCCCGCCAGAGTCTGGAAGACCTTCGCATGACGTCGGAGCAGGAACGGATCGCCCGGGACCTCCACGACACCGTGATCCAGCGGCTGTTTGCCCTCGGGATGCGCCTTCAGGCGGTTGAACGGCTGGCCGACGCCTCCGTCGCCGAGCGCATCCGGGGCGCCGTCGATGCCATCGATCAGGTCATCCGCGAGATACGCGAGACCATCTTCGACCTGAACCGCCCCGATTCGAAGGACCCGCACCTCCGCCAGATACTCCGGGGGGTCGCCGCCGAGAGCGCCGAGCACCTCGGATACGCGCCCAGGCTGGCCTTCCGCGGTCCGGTAGAGGCCGCCGTCAGCGACGAGCTGGCCCAACATCTGGCCATGGTCCTGCGCGAGGCCCTGTCCAACGTGGCCCGCCACGCCAAGGCGTCGAACGTGGATGTGGTGCTCGTCGCCGCCGACGGATCAGTCACCATGAATGTGGCCGACGACGGCATCGGCATGCCGGAGGGGCTGAGCGCCGGACACGGGATGGAGAACATGAGGACCCGAGCCCGTCAGCTGGGCGGGGAGCTGATGATCAGCGGACGCAACCCGTCCGGAACCCTGCTCCGATGGCAGGTCCCCATCGGGACCGACGCTGGCCGGCCTGACTAGGGACTTTGGCCCCTGTTCGGAGGATGGAGGGCGCGCGGCACAATGGTGGGGTGCCGATCTCTCCCCGCAGCACAACCAAGGACGGATCGGTAGACCACCGTTGACCGTGTACTCCGAGCTCATGAAGATGGCGCTGCAAAGCGACGACCGTCAATCCGACTCGCTGACCGACATGGTGCGCGACGCCCTGTCCTACCGCCTGGCCCTCGGCCAGGGGGAGGGGTCGGCAGCACGGATCGGCGATGCCCTGACCTACGACGTGACGCTGGCCCGCCTGTGCGAGCGGCTGCAGATCGACCACGACCTGACCGGCGAGACCGCCGGTCCGGAGGCACGCCGGCGGGCGGAAGATGGGATCGCGGCGCGGCTGCCGTCGCTGGCTGCCGACTTGGCGGGAGAACGCCGAAGATGAAGATCGACCCGACGATGCGCAGAATGCGAGGTGCCTGATGGAGCCGTCCGACAGGAAAATCCGGGTGTTCCTCCTGGACGATCACGAAGTGGTGCGAGAAGGGCTGCGGCACCTGCTCGAGAGCGATCCCGACATGGAGGTGGTGGGCGAGGCGTCGACGGCGGCAGAGGCGCTGGAGCGAATCGGAGACGCCGCCCCCCGGGTGGCGGTGCTGGACGTTCGTCTTCCCGACGGCAGTGGCGTCGAGGTGTGCCGGGAGGTGCGATCCCAGCATCACGAGATCGCCTGTCTCATGCTGACGTCCTTCTCGGATGACGAAGCTCTCTTCGACGCCATCATGGCCGGGGCTTCCGGTTACGTGCTGAAGGAGGTGCGTGGGAGCGACCTGATCGGCGACATCCGCAAGGTGGCCGCCGGCCACTCGCTCCTGGATCCGACCCTGACGGCCCGGGTGATGGAGCGGATGCGGACACGCCGCGAGGAGGAGACCGCCGATCACCTGACCCCGCAGGAACAAAGGATCCTGGACCTGATCGCCGAGGGCCTCACCAACCGGCAGATCGCCGAACGCATGTACCTGTCCGAGAAGACCGTCAAGAACTATGTATCGAACATGCTGGCCAAGCTCGGTATGAGCAGGCGGACCGAGGCGGCCGTGTATGCGGTGCGTCACGGCGCCAAGGCCGAAGGCAAAGGACCAGGCAGCCATGGCTGAGGCCGACCCGGTCTTCGAGGAACTGAGCGAGCCAGAGTGCACCAACCTGCTTGCCAGTCACTATTTCGGCCGGCTGGGGGTGGTGTCCGACGGCGCGGTCATCATCTTCCCGGTCAACTACGTGTTCGCCCACGGACGGGTCGCCATAAGAACCGATCCGGGAACAAAGCTGTCAGCGGCGGCCCTGGGGCGAGTGGCTTTCGAGATCGACGAGATCAACGAACCGGCTCGAACTGGGTGGAGCGTCCTGCTGCAGGGCACCGGCTACGACGTAACCGACTCGATCGACACGGCCAGCGAACAGGTACGTCATTTCCCCGTCGACACCTGGGTACCCGGCGAAAAGGCCAGCTGGCTCCGTATCGAGCCGACGTCGATAACCGGACGCCGGGTCCGCCCGTCCTGAGGTCGGTGGTCCGCCGCCGGTCAGCTCTGTTATTGACCAACTCCACCGGTGATCAGCTGGCCGGCGATTGGGTCCGTCGGCGATCAAGTCCAGTGAGGATCAACCGTTGGCCCAGTCGAGCAGCTCGAGGACGGCCGTAAGGGAGTCCTCCGGCAGCACCGACGTGTCCACGGGTAGGGCGTCGAGCCACGGCTCGGCCACCTGGGCCATGGCCTCGGCGATGGTTGGTGAGGCGTCCGACGGGTCCCAACCCTCGGTGCCGCGCAGGTTCATTCGCAGGGTGGCCAACTCCCTCGAGGCCTCACACTCGAGCCCTACGACATCGGCCTCGGCCCATTGCCCCAGCTCGTTGGCGGCATCCCGCCAGCACTGTCGGGTCCAGGTGGCGTCGAGGATAACCGAGCGTCCCGACCGCAGCAGCAGGGCCGCTCGCGATAGCAGTTCGGCGTAGACACTGGCGGTGGCCTCGGCTCCGTACATGCCGGCCTGGAAAGCCGTCGCCGCACTCTCGGAGGGACGCAGGCCGGCCAGCTCTTTGCGAAGGACATCGGATCGCAGGAGGGGCCAGCCGGTCGCCGCGCTGAGTCCCCCGGCCAGGGTCGACTTCCCGGTTCCCGGGAGGCCGCCGACCAGCACCAGGCGGATGGTCGCCGCCTCGGCGTGGGCCAAGGCCAGGGCGGTGAGTCCCCGGGCCTCATACGGAGCATCGCGATCACCGGTCCGGGCTCGAAGACAGGCCACTTTGGCTCTTACCATGGCCCGGTACGTGATGTAGAAGTGGGCCAGAGATTCGGGCCAGGCATCGATCGACGCCTGCCGGTACGAGTCGAGAAAGGCGGTGGACAGATCGGGCCGGCCAGACCGTTCCAGGTCCATAGCCAGGGAGGCGGCATCGGAAAGGGTATCGATATGCCTTAGGGAGTCAGCGAACTCCAGGCAGTCGAGCAGCCTCGGTCCGTCGTCCATACAGAAGATGTCGTCAGCGAGAAGGTCCCCGTGCCCGTCCACGGCGTGGCCCGAACGGATCCGGGTGTCGAACAGCTCCGATCGTCCAGACAAGTAGCGCAGAGCCAACTGGTCGATGCGATCCAGGTCGTCGGGGACAAGAACCGAAGCCGATACCGTCCTGAGTTCGGCCATGTTGTCGTCCCAGAGGCGGATGACCGCGCCCACGGTGCAGGCGGCGTCTATGTCATGGTTCCTGGTGGCGCCGGCGTGGAAGGCGGCCAGCCGACGGGCGATACGCTCGAGTTGGGTGCCGACGCTGGGATCGTCGAACTGGATCAGAGCGGAGAGGCGCCGGTCCGAGGGCAGTCGCCGCATCACCACGACCGGCTCTTCCCGCCCATCGGGATAGGTGAAGGTGCCGACGCCCTCGTAGACGTCGGGCGCCAGCCGCCGGTTCAACTCCACTTCTCGCTGGCACGCCTCGAACCTTGCTTCGACCTTACTCAGGTCGAGGAAACCGAAGGTCACCGGCTTCTTGATCTTGAGGACGTGGTCCTCGGTGAACAGCAACCAGGAAATATGGGATTCCGTCTGCTCGAACCCGGTCACAGTCCTCATTTTCGGTGTGGGGACGCCCGGCGGGCAGGGCCATTGGTCACACCGGTATCAATCGTCGGACATCTCGATGACGGCGGCCCCGTTGAACCGGTCGTGAGCCAGGTCGGAAAGGGCCCGGTCGGCCTGGTCGAACGGGTACGGGCGGGTGGTCGGGTGGATCCCGATGCGATCAGCGATCTCCAGGAACTCCCGGCCGTCGGAGCGGGTGTTGGCGGTCACGCTGCGCAGGGCGCGTTCCTGAAAGAGATGGTCCTGGTAGTTCAAAGTCGGGATATCGGTGAGATGTATCCCGGCCACGGCGAGGGTTCCGCCCCGATCCAGAGCGGCCAGAGCCACCGGGACGAGCGTGCCCACCGGGGCGAACAGTATGGCGCTGTCGAGCGGCTCCGGCGGCCGGTCGTAGGCCCCGCTGACTGAGGACGCCCCGAGTTGCTCGGCCAACGCCTGGTCCTCGGCCGACCTGGTCAACACGTGTACCGCGGCCCCTTCGGCCATGGCGACCTGGGCCGTCAGGTGGGCCGACCCTCCGAAGCCATACAGGCCGAGCCGGCCGCCCGCCGGCAGCTCTGACCGGCGCAAGGCCCGGTATCCGATGATCCCGGCGCACAGTAACGGGCTGGCGGAGACGTCGTCGAAACGGTCGGGGACGGTGTACACGAAGTCCTCGTTGGCGACCACGTACTCGGCGTAGCCACCGTCCACGTCCCAACCGGTGAACGAAGGATTCAGACACAGGTTCTCCCGGCCCTGAAGGCAGTACCGGCAGGTGCCGTCGGTGGCGGCCAGCCACGCCACGCCCACCCTTTGTCCGACCTTCAGACGGGTGCAGGCGGAACCGACCGCGTCGATCCGGCCGACCGCCTCGTGCCCGGGAATGACCTCGGAGCGGTGGGGGGGCAGGTCGCCTTCGCACAGGTGCAGATCGGTGCGGCAGACGCCGCAGGCGGAGACCTGGACCCGCACCTGCCCCGGCCCCGGCTCGGGGATGGGCCGCTCCACCAACCGCAGGGGACCGGAGTCGATGGGGCCGGGCTTGATCACCGCCCAGGCCTTCATGGTGCGCTGCGGTTCGGGCATCAGAAGCCTCCTGCAGTAGTGGTGAGCGTGGTCGGGTAGTGGTCCCCACCCGGATGGTGGTGGCGACCGTCGGGATGCCGGCCGAAAGTGCCGTTCGGCCCTGGGCCGGTTGATCTCCAGGGATCCAGTATGGAGTGGCCAAGGCGAGGAGTTGATTCGATGAGCCAGTGCCATGATGTGTATGACATAGTCGTTCCGCTCCCACGACGCCGGGTGGTACCCGTGGTGCTCACCCAGTGCCACGACGTGTACCCCGCTGACGTCTCGAAGGATGACGAGGAGCCGGTGCCGGAACCCGAGTCCGCCCGCCAGCCCGAGTTCGCCTAGGGTGCTTTCCCCTGACTGGCCGCTAGGTCCGTTCCAGTTCGGTCCCTATCTCGGAAGGGGGCTCGGGGCCGGGGGCCGGGTCGGGGCCGTCCTGGCGGGCGTTCCAGTCCCGCCAGACCAACCGGTGGATGGGGACGACTTCCGGTATGTTGCGCAGGCCCGGGATGAACGGGAGCAGCAGAAGGAGCAGGGTGGCCAGCCCGGTCAGGTAGATGGCAATCAGGTCGATCTTGGCCGAGTGCTTGATCCCCGGCATCTGATACCACAGGGTGTACAGCCACAACCAGGGCTGACCGGGGTAGCTGCCGGTCTCGTTCATGACCCCCCACTGGGAACCGGTGAGGTTCTGGGCTTGAGCCAGGCCCGAGTAGTACTGGCCGTCCTCGAGGAACAGGAGGGGCTTGGTGAAGTCGGTTCCGTAGAAGGTGCGGTTGGCCAGGAGATCGGTATCGAGAGCACCGCTCCTGGCCAGCTCGAGCGCCGAGTTCATCAGGGTCGGAACCGGGCCGTAATCGCCGGGCGGGATCACCGGGGTGCCGTTGTGGTCGAAGGTCACCTTGGCGACGGCGTCGAGGTAGGCGTTGGTCCAGGCGGTCTGTTGTGCCGGGCTGGCCCTGTTGTACTGGTCGAGGGCGGCGGTCAGGGCGGGGTCGGTGGCCGCCAGCTTGGACAGCGGAGACAACACGAAGTCCTGGGCCGGATTCACCGGGATGTGCACCCCGGCGAGCGTCTGCCACGACCAGCCCAGGCGCTGAACGTTCGAGGACCCGCCGTTGTAGGGCGGCCCGTAGGTCGCCGTCTCGCTGCTGCCATTCAGCTCGCTGGCGGCGGTGGCCAGGAAGTCGGCCGGTGCCACCTTGGCCCAGGTGGCGATGCTGACCGGCGGCTCGTCGGGGGAGGAAGCCACGGCGGCGAGGACGGTCACCAGGGCCAGGGAGATGACCGTGGCCACGGCCGCCTCCTTGACGATGTCGTAACGCCGGGTCGGTCCCCGCCATTCCGCGCCGTCGGCCGACCGGGCGGCCCGGCGGGCCTGGCGTCCCCGCACCCGCTTCTCCGGCAGGGGATGCGACACGCCCCGGACCCGAACCAGCAGGACGTGGGCGCCTACCAGAGCCACCAGCACTATCGGGATCAGAACCACGTGCCACAGCAGCATCTGGCCGAAGTTCATGAGGTTGAAAAATCCTCCGAGCCCGGTGCTGTTGATGGCGTCCTTGCCGTTGGTGGCGATCCACTGTGAGTCGAAGTTCTGCTGGGACAGGTAGCCGGTGAAGCACTCCAGTACGGCGGCGGCGAAGGCCACCACCCCGGTGATCCACGTCAGTGCTCGGCGGCCCCGCCAGGCGGCCATCCAGAACTTGCCCCAGAGATGGATGACGATGAAGGCCATGAACAGCTGAACCGACCACAAGTGCAGGCTGTTGAAGAAGTGGCCGACCGAATTGGTGTGCCACCAATCGGTCCCCCCGATGGCGATGGTGAATCCCGAGATGATGGCCAGAGCCAGGGCGGCCAGGGCGGCCACCCCGAACACGTAGATCCAGGAGGAGACGTAGGCGGGCTGGCGGTCGGGCAGGAGCTTGCCGGGCGGCAGAAGCCTGACGGCCGTGCGCCGGACGCGGGCCGTCCACATGTCGGCGTCGGCCGGATCGCCGGTGTCCTCCAACCGGGTTGGTGGTGGCGAACCCGAGACCGGGTCGCCCTCGGCTGCGTCGCGGTGGCCCGGGAAAGGGAGGATGAGGGCCAGGCCGAAGATCACCACCATCACTGCGATCAGGGCCAGATTGGCGACCGAAACGGTGAATATCGACCAGTGCAGATACCTGCCGGGGCTGCTCAGATCCACGGCTAAGACAGGAATGGAGCTTGTTGTCACGGCGGTGGTCCCCCTGACGTCGGGCTATAGGGGGAATCGTCGCAGCAGGCTCCGCCGTGCAATAGGGCCGTTAGTCCCAGTCGGCGGGCCGGTCAGGCCTCCGAGAGTTCCCCCCGAGATGGCGGGGTGGGGTCATCGGGCTGGGCGCGCAGACGTTCCACGGCGGCTACGTAATGAAACCAGTCGAGCCTGGTATGGGCCGACCCCAGATAACGCCGGCGCTCCAAAGCGATGAGATCGTTCTTGGTCACGTCGATCTCCCTTGCTGATGATCTCTGCGGCCATGGTCAGCCCGGATCCACACCCTGGCCAGGGACGAAAGACTCCTTCTCAGGTCGGGACGATCGTCACCGGACGGTGCGAATGTTGGGCAACCTGAGTGCTGGTGCTTCCCAGGAGCAGCTCGGGAGTTGCCCCCAGGCCGCGGCTGCCCACCACGATCAGGTCGGCGTCGGTCTCGTCCGCCACCTCGAGCAGTACCGGCACCGAGGAGCCGTATCGGAGCTCGGCCCGGTAGCTGATCCCCGACCCGGCCAGCGGAGCGCACCACACCTTCTCGAACAACTCCTGGATCTCAGCCAGGTGGGTTTGGGCCGGCACGGCAGCTGACTCCGGATCCATCCTCTCGAGCATGCCCAGGACGTGGACGGCTACCACCTCGGCGCCCGTGAAGCGGGCCTGCCGGGCCGCCCATTCCACCGCCACCTGGCTATTGGAAGAACCGTCCACTCCCACGACGATGACACTCACCGGACGATCAGTCTGCCAGGTGACACCCGACTTTGGGACTTAGGGCTCTATTGGAACCGGATCGCCGTGTTGCATCTTGGTGTGGTGCTGATAGACAACGGCCTGGAGTTGCTGACCGAGGAGGAGTGCCGGGATCTCCTCTGTACCGGATCGGTCGGCCGCATCGCGGTGTCGATCGGCGCTCTGCCCGTGATCTTCCCCGTCAACTACACCGTGGTCGACGACGACATCGTGTTCTTGACCGGTGAGGGCTTGAAGCTGCGGGCGGCGCTCGAGAACACGGTGGTCGGGTTCGAGGTCGACAGTCTGGATCCGGCCCTCGACTACGGATGGAGTGTCCTTGTGGTCGGCGTGGCCAGAGAGGTTCCGGCCGAGGAGCAGGAGCAGATGGGACCGGTCCGGGTCAGCCCCTGGGCCGGCGGGGATCGCACCCACATGGTCCGGATCCACCCCGAGATGATCTCGGGGCGGCGTATAGTCCCTCCCGGGGCCGGCGAAGACTGATTCGTTACCCGACCGGGCTCAGCCGGTCGGGTGCGTTCCCGTCCCCGTAGTGGGCGAGGAACAGCTCCTCGAGCGAGGGTTCCCGGCTCTGCAGGTCGCGAACGGAGAACGTGGCCAGCACTTTGAGCAGTGGGTCGATCGGGCCCTGGACCTGGCAGCGCAGGCGTTGGCCGTCGACCTTGACCCTGCTCACGCCGGGTACGCCGGTCAGATCGGGAACCGGGCCTTCGAAGGTCGCCTCGACGCTCGACGCCGAGAGGTGGCGCATTTCTGACAGTGTGCCCAGGTCAACCAGAAACCCGGCCCGGAGGATGGCGACACGGTCACAGAGAGCCTCCACCTCACTGAGGAGGTGAGAGGAAAGGAACACCGTCTGGTTTCGTTCCTTGGCTTCAAGAACAGTCTGGCGAAAGGCTTGCTCCATGAGGGGGTCCAGGCCGCTGGTCGGCTCGTCGAGCAGCAACAGATCCGAACGGGTCATGAGGGCGGCGATGAGGATCAGCTTCTGGCGGTTGCCTTTCGAGTAGGCCCGCACCTTTTTGGTCGGGTCCAGGTCGAAGCGGCTGATCAGCTCGTCCCGGTAGGCGTCGTCAACCCTGCCGTGGACCCGCCCCAACAAATGGAGGGTCTCGGCTCCGGTCAGCGACGGCCACAGATTGGCCTCGCCCGGCACGTAGGAGAGGCGCCGGTGGGCTTCGACCATCTCCCGCTGGCTGTCCAGGCCGAAGACCCACGCCCGGCCTCCGCTCGGGCGGATCAGGCCCAGGACGAGGCGGATGGTGGTGGTCTTGCCGGCTCCGTTGGGGCCCAGGTAGCCCAGCACCTCCCCCTCGGCCACCTCGAGGTCCAACTGGTCGAGAGCAGTGACCTCGCCGTAGCGCTTGGTGAGTCCCTCGGTGCGGATCGCGGCTGTCGTCATCGAGTGCGGCCTCCTGTTCTTCCAGTATCGACCAATCCGCCGCGAGCGGGGTAGCCAGGGCAGCTGATCGGACGCGATGGGACTTTGGGCCCTGCCCGTTGAGGGGCTCCCCGCTCACACTGGGGTTGAGAGCTTGAGTGCGGAGGTTTGACATGGAACCCACCGGCTACGGCCAAAAGATCCTGGTCGGTCTGGACGGTTCCGCGGGGAGCGCCTCGGCCCTCGTTTGGGCCATGCGCGAGGCGCCGTTCCGCAAGGCCTCGGTGGAGGCGTTGTACGTCTGGCAGACCCCCAGTCTGGCCTACTCTTCCCCAGGCTTCATCCCGTTGTCTCAGCCCGAAATGGAGGACCAGGGGAGGACCGCGCTGGACAAGGTTCTTTCCTCGGTCCCCGAAGCCTTGGACGTGAAGGTCTACCTGAGAGTCAACGAAGGCAACCCGGCGGAGGCGCTGGCCAGGGCCACCCACGAGCCTGACGTCATCATGCTGGTGGTGGGCACCCGGGGACACGGGGGCGTGGCCGGTCTCTTGCTCGGATCGGTCAGCCACTCCTTGACCCACACGTCAGGCAAACCCCTGATCGTCGTGCCGAAGGACTGGTCGGAGACCCCTCCGTCGGACATCCGGCCCAGAATCGTGGTCGGGGTGGACGGCTCCAGAGCGGCAGACGACGCCTTGCGGTGGGCGGCCGAAGAGGCGGTCGTACGGGAGTGGCCTCTCGAGGTGGTGATGGTCTGGCCGTCGCCGGTGCTGCCCGCCTATCACCCGCACGGATGGCAGCCAGAGGAGTCCGACCGCCATGCGCGCCCACGTGAAGCGCTCGAACGAGCGGTCAGTCGGGTCGACACCGGAGCCGCTCGCCTCGAACTCTCGGTAGTGGAGGGTTCCGCGGCCCGGACCCTGGTCCGGCTGGCCGACAAAACCGAGATGCTGGTAGTCGGGACCAGAGGATTCGGTCGAGCCCATGAGGCCGTATCCGGTTCGGTCAGCCACGCCTGCAGCCACCGGGCGACCGTCCCCTTGGCGGTCATTCCCCACGCCACGGTCGCTGCCTACCATGCGTGAAGTCACCCGGGAGTAGTCCGAATAGGGACCATAGGCCCTGTTGAACCTCGGGCGGATGCGGAAGAGTCGTTGACGTGCCTGCTTATACGGATCCCGGATGGTGCGTGTGCGACGCGGTGCTCGCCGACGGAGGGACCGTGCACATACGCCCCATCACCCCCGAGGACGGCCCCGACCTGGTCACCTTCCACGCCGGGTTGTCCAAGGAGACCATCTACCTTCGGTTCTTCGGTGTGCACCCGAAGCTCAGCGCAGACGAAGTGGAGCGTTTCACCCACGTGGACCACGACAAGCGCATGGCCCTGGTGGCGACACTGAGAGGTCAGATCATCGGCGTGGCCCGCTACGACCGGAGAGAGGAAGGCTCGGAGGAGGCCGAGGTGGCCTTCGTGGTCGCCGATGAGCACCAGGGTCGCGGCGTCGGAACGCTCCTGCTGGAGCACTTGGCCGCGTTCGCCCGCACCCGCGGCATCAAGCGGTTCTGGGCCGACACCCTTCCTCACAACCAGCCCATGCAAGAGGTCTTCCGCCGGGCCGGGTTCGTCGAGAAAGCCCACTTCGACCAGGGCGTGGTGAACGTCTGGCTCGACATCGAGCCGACCGAAGCGACGGTGGACGCCATCGAGTCCAGGTGGCGCAGCGCTGCGGCGCGTTCGATCCAGCGCCTGCTGTGCCCCCGATCGGTGGCGGTGATCGGGGCCAGCCGCACCCCTGGGACCATCGGCCACGAGTTGCTGCGCAACCTGCTGTCATCCGGGTTCGCCGGGCCGGTCTATCCGGTGCACCCGTCGGCCCGCTCAGTGGCGAGCGTCCACGCCTACCCGAGCGTCCTCGCTATTCCCGACGAAGTGGACCTGGCTGTGGTGGTCGTGGCGTCGGGTCAGGTGCTCGACGTGATCGACGAATGCGCGGCCAAGGGCGTCAAGGGGGCGATCGTGATCTCCGCCGGCTTCGCCGAGGTCGGCCTGGACGGCGTTAACGCCCAGCGGGAGCTGGTCGCCAAAGCCCGGGGCGCCGGAATGAGGGTGGTGGGGCCCAACTGCATGGGCCTGATCAACACCGCGCCCGGTGTCTCCCTCAACGCTACCTTCGCTCCCGTGCCGCCCGAGCCCGGCCGGGTTGCCTTCTCCTCCCAGTCGGGAGGTCTGGGAATCGCCGTGCTGGAGGAAGCGCGGCGGCGCGGCGTGGGACTGTCGAGCTTCGTGTCGGTGGGTAACAAGGCCGATGTCAGCGGCAACGACCTGCTCCAGTACTGGCAGCAGGACAACGGCACCGACGTAATCCTCCTGTACCTCGAATCCTTCGGGAACCCGCGGCGATTCGCCCGCGTGGCCCGGGAGGTTTCCAAAACCAAGCCGATAGTGGCCGTGAAGGCGGGCCGCACGGTAGCCGGCAGCCGGGCCGCGTCGTCCCACACCGCCGCCCTGGCCAGTCCCGACACCGCCGTCGACGCCCTGTTCGCCCAGACCGGGGTGATCAGGGTCGACACCCTCGAGGAGCTCTTCGATGCGGCCCAGATGCTGTCGACGCAACCGGTTCCGGCCGGCCGGCGGGTAGCAATCGTGGGCAATGCCGGGGGACCGGGGATCCTGGCCGCCGACGCCTGCGAGGCGGCCGGCCTCCAGGTCCCGGAACTGTCGTCCAAGACCCAGGAGCGCCTTCGGTCCTTCCTGCACGGGGCGGCCACCGTGCGCAACCCGGTCGACATGGTCGCCTCGGCCAGCCCGGCGAACTATGAGCAGGCCATCCGGGCGGTTCTGGACGACGACGGTGTGGACGCGGTCATCTCCATATTCATACCTCCCCTGGTAACCGATCCCGACGACGTGGCCCGGGCCATCTCGGCTGCGGCCGAGCACGCGGTCAAGCCCGTCGTGGCCAACTTCCTCGGCATGATCGAGGCCCCCGCTCCTCTCAGTGCGGCCACCAGGCGGGTACCGTCCTACAGCTTCCCGGAACCCGCCGTCAGGGCGCTGGCTCACGCCTGCGAGTACGGGGAGTGGTTGAGCCGTCCGACCGGAGGTGTGCCCGTGTTGACCGACCTGCAGGTGCCGGCGGCCCGGGCGGTCGTCCAGGCCGCCCTCAACCGCGACAGTGCCGGCGGCTGGCTGGACTCGGTCAGTGTGGGAGCCCTGCTCTCGGCCTACGGCGTTCGGGTCGCCGAGTCAAGGACGGCCAAGGACCCGGAGGAGGCGGTGGCGGCCGCGGAGCAGGTCGGGTACCCGGTCGCCCTGAAGGCGGGCTCCGCCCAGGTGGTCCACAAGACCGAGGAAGGCGGCGTGGTGTTGTCGCTCGAAACGCCAGAGGAAGTCCGGGACGCGTTCGTCACCATGGAGTCGCGGCTGGGGGACCGCATGGGCGGAGCGATGGTCCAGGCCATGGCGCCCCCAGGGGTGGAGACGATCGTCGGTGTCGTGCACGATCCCTCGTTCGGACCTCTCGTCATGTTCGGAACCGGCGGCACGGCGGTGGAGCTGTTCGGCGATCGGTCCTTCCGGATCCTCCCGCTGACCGACCTCGACGCCGCCGAGCTGGTTCGCTCGGTGCGAGGCTCGCCTCTCCTGTTCGGCTACCGCGGTTCCCCCGAGGTGGACGTCGCCGCCCTGGAGGATCTGCTTCTCCGGGTGGGCCGGCTGGCCGAGGACATCCCCGAAATCGCCGAGATGGACCTGAATCCCGTCATCGCCTGGCCGGGGGGCGCGGTTGCCGTCGACGCCAAAATCCGGCTGGCCCGA